>Ga0163151_10000013_pt1 | contig 307471 bp, 246 predicted proteins | sample OliLakLV19MP5IB2_FD_145596 | JGI IMG/M metagenome (GOLD analysis project Ga0163151, IMG submission 145596) | Freshwater microbial mat bacterial communities from Lake Vanda, McMurdo Dry Valleys, Antarctica - Oligotrophic Lake LV.19.MP5.IB-2 | ecosystem: Environmental > Aquatic > Freshwater >...
AGGCACCGATGCGCGCACCGATCCAGTCCTTGGCTGGCGCGTGTGCTGCCACCCCTGCCTTGATCGCCGATCGCGCCGTGGTGCCAGCAAGCTCGGCATCGGTGCTGAGCAACGCCAGCAACTGCCGGCGCAGATCTTCATCGAGATCATCGATGGTGTGCAAGTAAGCCTGGCGTTAGGGCTCGGAGAGATCGGAGAGCGCAGCGAACAGTTCTTTGAGGCGAGCGGTGGCTGGGTTCATGCAGGCATTGTAGGGGGCTGGCTATGCACCCAGGCGATTGGCGAGCCAGGCGCGGCCGAAGCGCCATTCGCGGACGACACTGGCGGAGGATAGGGCCATGGCTTGGGCGATCTCGTCGGTGGTAAGGCCGGAGAAGAATTTAAGTTCGACGATGCGGGCGCTGCGCGCGTCGGTGGCTTCGAGTTCGTTCAGGGCGGCGTGCACGGCGAGCCAGTCCACGCGAAGGTCGATATTGCCATCAGGGGCTTCGTCGTGGGCGAGGTGCAGGGGCACAAAGGGCAGGTCGCCGCCACGCTTCTCGCTGTTGCGGGCACGCAGGTGGTCGATGACGATATTGCGGATGGCGTTGGCGGCGACCGCAAAAAAATGCACGCGACCGTTCCATTCGATGGCGGCCATCTGGGCGATACGCAGGTAGGCTTCGTGCGCGATTTCGGTGGCCTGCAAGGTCAGGCCATCGGGTGAGCGGCGCAGGCGGGCGCGCGCGATGTCGCGCAGGATCGGATAGACCTCACGCATCAGCTCGGCTTGAGCGCCGGCTTGACCGGAGCGCCAGCGATTGAGCAGTTCGGTAATGTCGGGCGCGGTGGTGGGTGTCATGGTCGGAGCGCTGGTGATGATCGGGCTGCTGGTCATGATCGGGTTGAGCGCCTGATGGGGCCGGTTCTGATCAATCCAGGCGTTTGGCACCGGCCTCAAGACCGGACTTGAGGCTGGCTTCGACGAACTCGTCAAGATCGCCGTCCAGCACTTTTTGTGTATCGGTGCGTTCCACGCCGGTACGCAAATCTTTGATACGACTCTGGTCGAGCACATAGGAGCGGATCTGGCTGCCCCAACCGACATCGGCCTTGGTCGCTTCAAGCGCCGTCTTCTCGGCGTTGCGTTTTTGAATTTCGATTTCATACAACTTGGCTTTCAACATCTTCATCGCATGATCGCGGTTGGCGTGCTGAGAACGCTGAGTCTGGCAGGCGACGACCGCGCCGCTCGGAATGTGCGTGATGCGCACTGCTGATTCGGTTTTGTTGACGTGCTGACCACCAGCTCCGGACGATCGATAGACATCGGTCCTCAGGTCCGCTGGGTTGATCACGATATCGATATCGTCATCGACTTCAGGTGCAACAAATACCGAGGTGAACGACGTGTGCCGTCGGTTGTCCGAATCGAACGGCGACTTGCGCACCAGACGATGCACGCCGATCTCGGTTTTAAGCCAGCCATAGGCATACTCGCCCTCGACGCGAAAGGTCGCACTCTTGATGCCCGCGACTTCACCGGCCGACGCTTCCATTAGTTCAGTTTTCCAACCGCGGGCTTCGGCCCAGCGCAAATACATGCGCAAAAGCATTTCCGCCCAGTCCTGCGCTTCGGTTCCGCCAGCACCGGCCTGGATGTCGACGAACGCATTGTGCGTGTCCATCTTGCCGGAAAACATGCGCCGAAATTCCAGATCGTCGACCCGCTTGCCCTGCGCTTCGACTTCGTCGCGCACCGCGATGGCGGTGCCTTCGTCCTGCTCGGAGATCGCCAGCTCGAGCAGCTCGCCCGCTTCGCTCAGCGAATTACTCAGACCGCCAATTTCGCCAACGATGCGCTCCAGCATCGCGCGCTCTTTACCCAGGTCCTGCGCGCGTTGCGGGTTGTCCCAGATGCTGGGATGTTCAAGTTCGCGGGTGACTTCTTCGAGGCGCTCACGCTTGATGTCGTAGTCAAAGATACCCCCTGAGCGCATGCACGCGCTCGCTGAGGTCAGCAATTCTGTTGGCGATGGGATTGGTCTCGATCATGTAACGAGTTCGCATTAAAAAAGAGCATGATGCTAGCAGATTGGCGCCCTGCGTCGGCGTAGCAGCGCAACGGGACAGACCGCAGAAACGGCAATATCTTCCGCTAAAACCGTCGTACGTCGCTACGAAACCTGGATCGCATGCCGAATCATCAATCGCAACCGGGATTCGTCCCGCCACTGATCGACCTGTGGAATATAGGCGACGTGCCAGCGGCCGGCCGGCAGCGCGCCGTCGTAACCGCCAAAATGTACTGCGTCGAACGGGCGACCGGAATCGACGCAGCGCAGACGCAAGCCAAGGTGCTTACCAGCCATTACGCGAGCCGACTCAACGTGGAATTCGCCATCGAACAAAGGCTCAGGAAACGCCTGCCCCCACGGCCCGCCACCACGTAATGCCTCAGCCAGGGCAAAGTCGATGTCCTCTGCGCGCAACGCGCCATCGCTGAGCAGACAGGAATCGAAAAGTATCGGGTCGATTCGCGCGCGTGCCAATTCGTCCAACGCTGTTCTGAACCGCTCCAGGTTGCAACGCTCGATGCTCAAACCTGCTGCCATCGCATGCCCGCCAAATCGCGCGATTAGCCCGGGATGCATTGCATTCACCTCGGCCAGCAAATCGCGAATGTTCACACCAGGAATCGAACGCGCCGAGCCCTTGATTTCTTCGCTGCCTTCGATTGCAGGAGCGAATGCAATTACCGGACGGTGCACGCGCTCCTTCAGCTTTGATGCGACCAGACCGACCACACCTGCATGCCAGCGGGCATCGAACAGACACAGTGCAGCCGGCAGTGCGGAGGTGTCAGCATGATGCAGCGCCAGCCACTGTTCGGCTTCACCCACCATGTCCGCCTGCACTTCGCGTCGCTCGCGGTTGATGGTGTCGAGCTGCGTTGCGCATCGCGTCGCCTGCTCTGTATTGTCCGACATCAAACACTGAATGCCGATGCTCATATCGTCGAGCCGGCCCGCCGCATTGATGCGTGGCCCGACCACGAAACCCAGATCGCTGGCGTCGGTTCTTGCGCAGTCCCGCCCCGCGACGCGCAGCAATGCCGCGACGCCCGCGCATGCAAGGCCAGCGTTGATGCGACGCAGTCCGGCAGCAACCAGTACGCGATTATTGCGATCCAGCGGCACCAGGTCGGCGACGGTTCCCAGCGCAACCAGATCAAGCAACAGGGAAAGATCCGGCACGCTGCGCCGATCCTCCGGGCCACCTTCTCGCTCAAACCAGCCCTTTTCGCGTAATCGCGAGCGCAATGCCAGCAACAGATAGAACATCACGCCGACGCCGGCCAGTGCCTTGCTGGGAAACGCATCGTGTTGCAAGTTGGGATTGACGATGGCATCGGCAGCGGGCAATTCGGCTCCAGGCAAATGGTGATCGGTGACAATCACCGTGCAGCCCAACGCCTTGGCTGCCGCCACGCCGGCAACGCAGGCGATGCCATTGTCCACGGTGATCAGCACATCCGGCGCTTGCAACGCCAGCTCCGCCACCAGTGCGGTACTCAGCCCATAGCCATGAACGAAGCGATTGGGGACTCGAAAAGAAACGCGCTCGGCACCGAGCATGCGCAGCCCCCGCAGCGCGACTGCGGTGCCGGTGGCGCCATCGACGTCGAAATCACCCACCACCAGAATTGATTTCTGCGCGCGTATGGCGTCGATAAGAATGTCGCATGCGGTGTCGAGGCCACCCAGCGTCGCCGGGGAAGCCAGATGCGTCAGTCGCAAATCCATGGCTTCGGCATCTGCTATTCCGCGCGCAGCGTAGACCCGGCAAAGTACCGGATGCCATCGCGCTTGAGCGAGCAGCGGATGATCGGTTTGAATCAACCGTCGCACGATGCTGCGTGGCTTCACCCGCGTTTGTCCGTCAATGGCCCAGCCACGGGACCGGCGAGTGGCTTGCGCCAGAATCGCCAGCGATGACGCCGACGCAATTGGAAACGCTCGCCGGCGGCGAAGCCAAATACGATCTCATCGAGTTCCGCGGAACGCAGGCGTTGGATCAGCGGTTCAAGCCAATCTGCGTTGAGTGCCGTCGGGGCTACCATACGCAGATCGAACACGCCGCTTCGCTGCACGGGCGCAAGCGCATTCAATCCAGCGGGCGTCGGCAAACAGGGAACCGCAGCCTGCCGCGCGAGGCCACGCATGATCGGATCATCGCTGAAGTATTGACTGCGCGCGGCGCGCACCCGATTCGGCAGACGCCCACCACCCCAGAACCACAGGCTGTTCACTGGCGCCAACCCGGCCGCCTCGCGTCGCTGGCTGACCGGATGTTGATGCAAGCTCATTTGCACTTCATTGAGCAGCCGCCGCCAACGCAGCCCCGAGTTGCCCGGCGGCAAATGCCGCTCGACATCGTCGCCCAAAACATCCTGGGGATGCGAGAAACGCGGCAGTTCAGAACCCAGTGGCAGCCTGAGGTACCAACGTTCCGGATGCGGAATCGAGAACTCGAAACCTTCGTCGCCCAACAGCGGTCGCAAGATCGCCGCCAGGTCTTCGGCATCCTTTTGGCTCATCGACATTTGGCCCCAGGCCATCATGCGCAGACTGTTCATGTCCGGCTGTAGCCAGCAGGGATCGGCGCGCAACCAGGTGTACATGCCGGCGTCGTCACACTCGCCGTGGCGCGCGACCGCAGCTTGCGCAAACTCCTCCGGCACAACCTCAAACATCGCATGCGGTATTGCATGCGCCGACGCCGGCGCAGCAGCGATGCGATCTGATCGGCCCAGCCACTGCCAAATGTCCTGCCCAGGCAGGGCTGCTAGCAACCGGTCCAGGCGCGGCAACAAAAGCACGGCGTTGGTCATGCTGTTTCAATCGTAGTCATGATCGGCACCTCGCAACGAGGAGAGCCAGAGCCTGCGCCAAATGCAGGCCACTATTCAACCGGCCACTATTCGTATCGCACACCGACGATCTCGAAATTCCTGGTGCCGCGCGCGGCAACCAGTTCTACTGTGTCGCCTTCGCTTTTCCCGATCAGCACGCGCGCCATCGGCGAGTTGACCGAAATCAATCGCTGTTTGATGTCGGCTTCGAGCTCGCCAACAATCTGATAACTGATTTCCTCGTTGCTGTGCAGCTCGATCAGTTCGACGGTGGCGCCGAACACAATGCGCGAACCCGCCGCCAGCTTGGTGACGTCAATCACTTCGGAGAACGACAGCGCACCCTCCAACTGCTGGATGCGTCCTTCGATGAAACCCTGTTGCTCACGCGCTGCGTGATATTCCGCGTTCTCTTTCAAATCGCCATGCGCGCGGGCCTCGGCGATGGCCGCAATGACTCGCGGTCGATCCGTACTCTTCAATCGTTCCAGCTCGGCACGCAAGCGCTCAACTCCGCGCTTGGTCAATGGGGCTCTTTTCATGCTTGCAATTCCTTATGCAGTTCCTGCAGGGAGTTGACCCGTTCGCTATTTCGATAGTCCAGCGAATGTACCAGCGCGCGTGCGCCGGTCAACGTGGTTGAGTAAGTGATGCGATGCTGCAATGCGCCGCGACGAATGGAGAACGAATCGGCAATCGCCTGTTTGCCCTCGGTGGTGTTGACGATGAACACGATTTCGTCGTTCTTGATCATGTCCAGAATATGCGGACGGCCGTCGGCGACTTTGTTGACGCGCTCACAGGCCATGCCTTGCAATCGCAGATAGTCGCAGGTGCCCTGCGTTGCCACCAGCGAATAGCCACGTCGGATCAGGTCCATTGCCATGTCCACGCTGCGCGGCTTGTCGACGTCGCGCACGCTGATGAATACCTGGCCTACCCGCGGCGCCTTGATCCCCGCGGCTTCATGCGCACGCGCGAAGGCTTCCCCGAAATTGCGACCAACGCCCATCACCTCTCCGGTCGAGCGCATCTCCGGGCCGAGTATCGGGTCGACGTTCTGGAACTTGGCGAATGGAAAAATCGCTTCCTTCACGGAATAATAATGTGGGATCACTTCCTGCATCCGCCCCTGCGCAACCAGCGAACGCCCCGTCATGCAGCGCGCTGCGATTTTTGCCAATGGCACGCCGGTGGCCTTGGACACGAACGGCACCGTGCGCGAAGCACGTGGATTGACTTCGAGCACGAAGATCGTCTCGCCCTGGATCGCGAACTGCGTGTTCATCAAACCGATCACGCCTAACGCCCGAGCCATGCGCGTCGCCTGTTCACGCAGACGATCCTGCATCTCAGGCGTGAGCGAATAGGGCGGCAGCGAACAGGACGAATCACCGGAGTGCACACCAGCCTCTTCGATATGTTCCATGATGGCGCCGATCAACACGTTGCCCTCGGCATCGGCAACCACGTCGACATCGACTTCGATGGCGTTGTCGAGAAAGCGATCAAGCAGCACCGGCGAGTCGTTGGACACGCGCACTGCTTCGGTCATATAGCGCTTCAGATCGGCGTCGCAATGGACGATTTCCATGGCGCGCCCGCCCAACACATAGCTCGGCCGAACCACCAGCGGATAGCCAATTTCTCGCGCCAGCGCCATTGCCTCTTCAGGATGACGCGCAGTGCGGTTCGGTGGTTGGGTGAGGTCCAATGACTGAATCAGTTTCTGGAATCGCTCGCGATCCTCCGCCAGATCAATCGAGTCCGGCGAAGTGCCGATGATGGGCACGCCATTGGCTTCGAGCGCACGCGCAAGTTTCAATGGTGTCTGCCCACCGTATTGCACGATCACACCCTTGGGCTTTTCCTTATCGACGATCTCGAGCACGTCTTCGAGCGTCAGCGGCTCAAAATACAGTCGATCGGATGTGTCGTAATCGGTGGATACAGTCTCCGGATTGCAGTTGACCATGATGGTCTCAAATCCGTCTTCGCGCAGTGCCATGGTGGCGTGCACGCAGCAGTAGTCGAACTCGATACCCTGGCCAATTCGGTTCGGACCGCCGCCCAGCACCATGATCTTGTCACGCCCGCTCGGTTCAGCCTCGCACTCATCTTCGTAGGTCGAGTACAGGTAGGCGGTGCTGGTGGAAAATTCGGCAGCGCAGGAATCAACGCGTTTGTAAACCGGACGCACATGCAGTGCGCGACGCAGATGCCGGATGGCATCTTCGTTGGTTCCCGTTAACGTTGCCAGCCGGGAGTCCGAGAATCCGCGGCGCTTGAGGAAACGCAGACGGCTCGCATCCAGCGCAGCCAGGCCGCGCTTGGCGACTTCGCGTTCGATCTCGATCAATTCTTCGATTTGCTCCAGGAACCAGTGATCGATCCGGCATTGCGCGTAAATCTGCTCACGTGTCAGCCCAGCGCGAAACGCGTCGGCGACGTAAAAAACCCGATCCGGGCCGGGTTCGCGCATCTGACGTTTCAGTTCGACCAGACCATCTTCGGTCGACCAATCGATGGTGGTGGGATTGAGTCCGTCCTTTCCTGTTTCCAGCCCACGCAAAGCCTTCTGCAGCGACTCGGAAAAAGTACGACCCATCGCCATGACTTCGCCCACCGATTTCATCTGCGTGGTCAGTCGCGAGTCGGCAGCTGGAAACTTCTCGAACGCAAAGCGCGGAATTTTGGTGACCACATAATCGATCGCCGGTTCGAATGACGCCGGAGTCTTGCCACCGGTGATGTCGTTGCGCAGTTCATCCAGCGTGTAGCCGACGGCAAGCTTGGCGGCAACTTTGGCGATCGGAAAACCGGTGGCCTTGGACGCCAACGCCGACGAGCGCGACACGCGCGGGTTCATTTCGATGACGACCACGCGCCCGTCTTCACTGTTGACCCCGAACTGCACGTTTGAACCGCCCGTATCAACGCCAATCTTGCGCAGAATCGCGATCGAGTCGTCGCGCAGGCGTTGATACTCTTTGTCGGTCAGCGTCTGCGCTGGCGCAACGGTGATTGAGTCGCCGGTGTGTACACCCATCGGATCGAAATTTTCGATCGAACAGACAATGATGCAGTTGTCTTTGCTGTCGCGCACCACTTCCATTTCAAATTCTTTCCAGCCGAGCACGGACTCTTCGACCAGCACTTCGTTCACTGGTGAAAGTTCGAGGCCGCGGTTGACGATTTCGATCAGTTCCTCACGGTTGTAGGCAATGCCGCCACCGCTACCACCGAGCGTGAAACTCGGACGGATGATGGTTGGAAATCCAACCCTGGTTTGCACGTCTAGCGCCTGCTCCAACGATTTTGCCACTTCGGCTTTCGGACACTCCAATCCGATCTCGATCATTGCTTGCCGGAACAGGGCACGGTCCTCGGCCATGCGGATGGCTTCGCGCGAGGCACCGATCAGCTCAACAGCGTATTTCTCCAGTACACCCTGGTCGGCCAATTCCAACGCGGTGTTGAGCGCTGTTTGCCCACCCATGGTCGGTAGCAAGGCGTCGGGACGCTCCTTGGCGATAATGCGCTCGATGGTGCGCCAGTTGATCGGCTCGATATAGACCGCGTCCGCCATGTCGGGGTCAGTCATGATCGTTGCCGGATTGGAATTGACCAGGACCACTCTGAACCCCTCCTCACGCAGCGCCTTGCAGGCTTGCGCGCCAGAGTAGTCAAACTCGCAGGCCTGACCGATGACGATCGGGCCGGCGCCGATGATCAGGATCGTGTGGATATCGGAACGTTTGGGCATAAGCACGCAGGCCCTGCCGCTAGGCAGAGCAACCGGAAGCTGAGGGACTTCAACATTCTAACGGTTCGCTGGCTGCCGACCAAGCGAATGCTGCTGAAGCTTGGACATCACGGGGCTGGCGCGGGTGCTGCGGCCCCTGGGGCGCGGGTCCACACGACTTTGACTTCGGCAACGGTGGCGCGCGGCATGTCCAGCTCAATTTCGCGCCCGCGCTCGTTGACCAATACTTTGAGTCCGGTATTGAAAAAGCGCTTGAGAATTCCTTCGCGCTTCGAACCCAGACTGGTGCTGACAATTACGCGCTCTCCCACTACAAAAGCCAGATCGTCATAGGCGACAACTTCGATGACGGGTGCCTCTGCGCTTGGCACCAGCCCTTCCTCGCCGGCTAAAGTGGCCGTGGCGTTGGCCTCGACTACAACGGCTTCAATGGTTGCGTCGGGTAAAATCGCGTTCGGATCAAATACTTCTTCCTCGGCCACAGGTTCGCTTTCGCTCACTGCCTGGGCTGCGCTCGAAGCAGGTGGCGATGGTGCGTCGGCGCTACAGGCAGCCAGCGCCAACAGTGCACTCATCGCCACGGCCCAGCGCAGCATGCGCCGAGCGCAATTTCCGAAACTCATAGTCACTCCCATCATGCCGCCCGCGAACGCTCGCCTGGCGATTCTGCCATTGCCAAGAGGAACCGATCAAACAACCGCGTCACATCATGAGGACCCGGACTGGCTTCCGGGTGCCCCTGAAAGCCGTAGGCCGGGGCATCGGTCAGGGCAATGCCCTGCAATGATTGGTCGAACAACGAGCGATGGGTCGCCCGTACGTTGGGCGGCAGCGAGTTTTCTTCTACCGAAAATCCGTGGTTTTGGCTCGATATCATCACCTGGCCGGTATCGATATCCAACACTGGATGATTGGCGCCATGATGGCCAAATTTCATCTTGGAAGTGCGCGCGCCGGCCGCCAACCCGAGCAACTGGTGCCCAAGGCAGATGCCGAAGACCGGCACTTTGGCCCGAATGAATTCGCGGATCGCGGCGATGGCGTAGTCGCAAGGCTCCGGATCGCCAGGTCCATTGGAAAGAAACACGCCATCTGGACGCAGCGCCATCACTTCCGCAGCCGTGCTCTGTGCAGGCACCACGGTAATGCGGCAGTCGCGATCGGCCAACAGGCGCAAAATATTCTGCTTCACGCCGAAGTCATAGGCCACGACGTGGAAGCGCTGACCGCTGGCCCGCGCGCGCCCGCTGCCGAGATCGAAACTGCCTTCATTCCAGGCGTAGGATTTGCCGGTTGAAACCACCTTGGCTAAATCCATTCCCTTGAGGCCCGGAAATGCCCGCGCCTTGAGCAATGCGGATTCGACATCGGCGGCCGCACTGCCCGCAACCAGGCAGCCACCCTGGGCCCCCTTGTCACGCAAAATTCGCGTCAAACGCCGCGTGTCGATTTCGGCGATGCCGATGATGCCGTGACGAGCAAGGTAATCGCTCAAGGACTCGCGGCTGCGCCAATGCGAGCTGGTGGCAGTGACACTGCGCACCACCAGTCCGGCCGCGCACACCGTGGGCGACTCCACATCATCAGGATTGCAGCCGGTATTGCCGATGTGCGGATAGGTCAGCGTCACGATCTGTCGGGTGTAAGACGGATCAGTGAGGATCTCCTGATAACCGGTCATGGCGGTGTTGAACACCACCTCGCCTATCGATTCGCCTTGTGCACCGAAAGAGACGCCACGAAAAACGCTTCCGTCTTCCAGCGCCAGCAGTGCATCGAGTTGGGTCATGGCAGGTGCTCCAAGCGCGCGCTGGCGATTTCAAATCGCCAGCGGGATAAAGGGGTGGGCTATTGTATCCCGTATTGCGAAAGTGCCCCAGTGTGACGAAGGCTGTCAGGCAACAGCCGAAATCACGTCCTCCACGCTGTACAACCCTGCAGGTCGGCCCTTGATCCATTGCGCCGCGCGCAACGCCCCGCGAGCAAACAAGTCGCGTGTCGCGGCCCGGTGGGTCAGTTCGATGCGTTCGCCAACGGCGATAAACATGACCGTGTGTTCGCCCACAATGTCGCCGCCGCGAATGATGGAAAAACCGATCTCGTCGGGGTCGCGGGCGCCGACCATTCCGTCGCGCGCGCGTCTGGCCACTTGATCCAGATCCAGCCCTCGCGCTTCAGCGATGGCGCGGCCCAACGCCAAAGCCGTGCCACTGGGCGCGTCTTCTTTTCGCGCATGATGGGCTTCGATGATCTCGACCTCAAATTCGGGCCCGAGCGCCGCCGCGGCCTCCGCCGACAAGCGCTTGAGCAGAGCAACCCCTAAACTGAAATTGGCCGACCAAAGCACCGGAATGCGCAGCGCCGCATTCTGCAGGCCGAGCTGCTGCGCCGGCTCCAGACCGGTGGTACCGCTGACAAAGGCGATGCGATGTTCAACGGCAATAGCCAACGCGTTATCGAACGCCTCGCCCGCCGAAAAATCGATCAGCACATCCACTGCCAGATCGGGATCAAGCGCGCTTTGAAAAGTCAGATCATCTTGACCCGCACCTTCATGCCCGGGAACCACCTCATCAACGCAGGCCGATTGCGCGCGCACCAGGGCCGATTCAACCCGAACGCCCCTGAATCCCGCCGCCGCTTCGAGCAATGCTGCGCCCATGCGGCCGGAGGCGCCATAAATCGCAATACGAACGGGTTCTGGAGTCAGCATGGGGCGATTGTAGTCTGCTGGCAGCCGATGTGGGGCAGCGCCCCAGGCATTGCGCACGGGGCTTGCCTGATCGCCTGGAGGGGTGAGCAGCCGGGCGACGCCTCATGCCGGAACTCAGCTCGCCCGACCAGCTCGGGGGCATCGCCGACGCACTGCTCGCTAAGGCGTCGCGCAGAAATAATGCGCCTGTTTTGTACGTGACACTCTTGCTGGTCTTTTAACCCGCCTGCTCGGCTCCCAAAGGATTGCGTAGTCCGACTACGCGCCCCTTTGTGAGCCGGGCAGGCGGGTTAAAATCCGGCGCAATCCGTTCACATTATTTATGCGCGACGCCAAATTCGCGCCAGGCATCATCGCAACAGGCATCAAGCACGGGCTCGACGTCCCTGCAAAAACGCTCTAGTGTGCGCACGTGTTCACATCGCGGCGCCCAGGGGTGGGGCTAGCGGTGCTTTTTTCGCTTTCGTCACTGGGGAATCATCATGAAAGCAATTAACCGACTAGCGGTCGCTCTGGTCACAGTCACCGCCACAATGTGGCTGGGACTTGCTCAAGCCAACAGCCTTGAGATCGTCAACATCAGCGACCAAATGGTGCCGAGCGAAATGAAGGGCGCTGCACCTGCCCGCGCTTCCACCCCGTTGAATAATCCAGCAGGATTGCGGCAGATCCCCTACGTGCCGTTTGGCCAGGGCTATGGTGGCGAAGCGGAGCCCAACGGCACCTTCGGCACGGCATCGCCGATGGTCGGAACCAATCTGGTGACACGCGCAACGCTGTTTCCCAATGGCGATATCGATTTCTACTCATTCACCGCAAACGCCGGTGACAGAATCCATGCGGCAACGATCACCTCGTTCTCGGCTGGCAGCAGTACTGATAGTCAGCTGCGCTTGCTGGCATCCGACGGCACCACACTGATCGAATTCGATGACGACAACGGCAGCTTCGCCGGCCTTTCTTCCTCGATCGCCGGCGCAACGATTCCGACGGCCGGCACGTACTTCCTGCAAGTCAACGACTTCACTGCCGGTACGACTTCCGAGCGCCCGTACGAGCTGCATTTCAGAATTCAGACGGGCACTCCGACGCCCGAAGTCGAGGCCAACGACACACCGGCGACGGCCAACGTTCTTCCTGCCGGCGGCTGGGTCAGCGGTACACGCAATCCGGCTGCGGCTACTGAACAGGACTGGTATAGCCTGGCGCTGAATGCCGGAGACACTGTCTACTTGTCGCTGGATCTCGACCCCGAGCGCGATGGTGTGGTGTGGAACGGCCGCGTGGGCGTCGGCCTGTTCGGCGATGCCAACAACCAGATTCTGGTAGTGGACGACGCCGGTACTGGAGACGTACTACCCGTTCCCAACATTCCCTCTGAAGCTTTGGTGCTGACGGTCAAGACAGCAGGAACCTACTTCGCGTTTGTTGATTCGGCAACGGCCGCCACCGGCGGACCGACATCCACTTACAACCTCAGCGTCAGCGTGCATCCGGCTGCCAATGAGGGCGTCAATTGCACGACGTACACCAGCACCAACATCCCGCAAACCATAGGCCCGGGCGCGGGTCTGGTCAGCTCCACGATTACCGTGCCGGGCAATCCGCGCATCGCCGACGTGGATGTCGACATCGTACTCAATCACACGCTTATGGCCGACATCGATGCACATCTGCGTTCGCCCGCCGGCAATAACAATGGTCTGTTCACCGACATTGGCGCCACCGCGACCGGCGGTCAGACGATGATGGATGTGGTGTTTGACGATGAAGCCGGCGCACCGCCGAGTTTCACCGTGTTGAGAGGGGTGCAGGTCAAGCCGGAGTTGGCGTATCGCCTGAACTGGTTCGATGGTGAAAACGCTGGCGGCACATGGACGCTCGACTTGCGCGACGACGGCGCTAACGTCAGTGGCGGCACATTGACCTCATGGAGCCTGCGCATCTGCGAAGCTCCGCCACCGCCGACCTGCCCGCCGGGTTTCGCCGCACAGACGGTGCTCTCTACCGACTTCGAAGCGGGTGCCGCTGGTTTTACCAGCTCGGGCACTGCGAACGAATGGGCGCTGGGGACTCCAGCGACTGCGGCTACTGCTACCGCCAATCCCATTGCGGCGTTCACCACCTGTAACAGTGGCGTCAATTGCTTCAAGACCGACCTGACCGGCACCTACAACGTATCCAGTAGTCAGGACCTGCTCTCGGCTCCCATCAATCTGGCCGGGCTGACGGCGCCGGTGGTGGTCAGTTGGGCGCAGCGCTATCAGATGGAGAGTGCGTCGTTCGACCACGCGTTTGTCGACGCGCAGCAGGTCGGTGGCGCAACGCCGATCAGACTTTTCGAGTGGCTGGACGCTACGATGACCAACGCGCCGGGCAATCCAGTAGTCAATATTGGGGCCAGCGCCGGCTGGGGCGTCTACTCTCGCCGCGCAGATTCCTTGGCCGGGTTGAACAGCGAACTACGCTTCCATCTGGATAGCGACACTACGATCAACTTTGGTGGCCTCGCCATCGACGATGTCACGGTAACTGCCTGCCGCGCGCTGAGTGCTGATCTGTCGATCACCAAGACCGATGGCGTCGCGACTGCTGTGCCTGGCGGATCGGTCACCTACACCATCACCGCGAGCAATGCCGGTCCCGACCCGGTCACCGGTGCCACCGTCGCCGACACCTTCCCGGCGATCGCAACTTGTACCTGGACCTGCGCCGGCGCGGGTGGCGGCACCTGCACGGCGGCGGGCGCTGGCAACATCAACGATACGGTCAACCTGCCCGCTGGCGGGTCGGTTACCTTTACGGCGTCTTGTGCGATCGCTGCTTCGGCCACGGGCACTCTGGTAAACACCGCCACTGTCGCCTCGGCGATCACCGATCCCACACCCGGCAACAACAGCGCCACCGATACCGATACGTTGGGCCCGCAAGCCGATCTGGCGATTACCAAGACCGATGGCGTGACCAGTGCCAGCCCCGGCGGCAGCGTCACCTACACGATCGTGGCCAGCAACGCCGGGCCGAGCGATGCGCCCGGCTCCACTGTGGCCGACACCTTCCCGGCCGCGCTGACCTGTACCTGGACATGTGCAGGCGCCGGAGGCGGAACCTGCACAGCGGCTGGTGCCGGCAATATCAACGACACCGTCAACTTGCCGGCAGGTGGCAGTACTACTTACACCGCCAGCTGCACCATCTCGGCGGCGGCCACGGGCACCTTGGCGAATACCGCAACGGTTACAGCGCCGGCCGGCGTCACCGATCCAACACCCGGCAACAACTCGGCTACCGACACCGACACGTTGGTAGCGACCGCTGACTTGAGCATCACCAAGACCGATGGCGTGGTCAGTGTCGCTCCGGGCGGGTCGTTGACCTACACCATCGTGGCGAGCAATGCAGGTCCGAGCAACGCAACGGGCAGCACGGTCGCCGATACGTTCCCGGCCACACTCACTTGCACCTGGACTTGCGTCGGCGCGGGCGGCGGTGCGTGCACTGCAGCGGGAGCCGGCAACATCAACGATACGGTCAACTTGCCCGCAGGCGGCAGCGTCACCTATACCGCCAGCTGCACCGTCTCTGGCGCAGCCACCGGCACGATTGCGAATACAGCGACGGTTACAGCGCCGGCTGGCGTTACCGATCCAACGCCGGGCAACAACTCGGCTACCGATACCGACACCGTGGTATCGAGCGCGGATCTGTCGATTACCAAGACTGACGGCGTCACGACGGTCGCCCCGGGTGGCACGTTGACGTATGCGATCGTGGCCGGCAATACCGGCCCGCAGACCGCCACCGGTGCCACTGTGGCCGATACCTTCCCGGTTCAGTGCACCAGTTTCAACTGGACCTGCGTCGGCGCCGGCGGCGGCACCTGCACCGCGGCAGGGTCGGGCAACATCGCTGACACGATCAATTTGCCGGCAGCGGCCTCGGTGATCTATACCGCGACCTGCGTGGTGAATGCAGCGACCCCCGATGGCACGCTGATTACCAACACCGCGACGATCACGGCACCGGCTTCGATCACCGATCCGGTACCTGGCAACAACAGTGCCACCGATACCGATACCGCCACACTGAGCTCCGATCTGTCGGTCACCAAAACCGATGGTGTCACCACGATCGGCGCAGGTGGCACGTTGACTTACACCATCGTTGCCAGCAATGCCGGACCACAGAGCGCCACCGGCGCGACCGTAGCCGACACCTTCCCGGCAGAGTGCACCAGCGTTACCTGGACCTGTGCAGGCGCTGGCGGCGGTACGTGCACTGCGGCTGGGTCGGGCAACATCAATGACACCGTCACCCTGCCCGCAGCGGGCAGCGCCACCTACACCGCGGTTTGTGCGGTGAATGCGGCGACGCCTAACGCCACGGTGATCAGCAACACTGCGACCATCACCATCGCAGTGGGCGCCAATGACCCGACGCCGGCCAACAACACTGCCACCGACACCACCACGGTCGCGGCACTTCCGGATGTCAATGGCAGCAAGTCCGCGGCGGGTAATTTGGTCCCTGGTGGCAACGTGACTTACACCATCGTGCTGAGCAACACCGGCGGCGGCGCGCAGGCGGACAACCCTGGCGATGAGTTCATCGATGTACTGCCAGCGCAATTGACCCTGGTCTCAGCCACTGCATCATCAGGCACAGCGGTCGCAACGGTCGGCACCAACACCGTCACCTGGAATGGCAGCATCGCCGCGGCTGGCTCGGTGACCATTACCATCAACGCGAATATTGCAGCGTCGGCCAGTGGCACCATTCTCAATCAGGGCACCATCGCTTTCGATGCCGATGGCAACGCCACCAACGAAACCACACGACTCACCGACGATCCATCGGTTGTCGGTGCGGCAAACCCGACTGGCTTCGGCGTTGCCACCGCCGTGCCAAGCGCCTCGTTCTGGGGCCTGATGGCGCTGGCCGTCATGATGCTCGGACTTGGACTGCGTCGCCGCGTCGTCTGATCCGCGTCTGGCCATTGAGTGACATTCACGCGGCCCGGGAAACCGGGCCGTTTTTTTTGCTTGACGATGGCATCGAATCCCGGCGCAGACACCTCAGGAAGGTCTGAATAAGTCACCACTTCGTCTTCGCCGCACTGCATATTGCTTTCCAAACCCCCCGTTCTCAACAGCGGAGCTGGTCAACCTGCGGTTTTTCGCCCCCTGACTCAGGGGGCTAGCGCGGCTCCGGGCTTGTTCAGAAGTTCCCTCAGTTGCGCAGCAGTAAGTCGCGGCGATGAGCCGCGCGCACAATCCGGTTCCAGCTACCGCTTCATCGGGACTGCAGCTTGCTCAAAAGCCCTTCGCCAAATGCCAGGCATCACCTGGCCAACGCGCCGCGATCAGATTGCCGTCTTCGACGACAAACGCGGCACGATCTTCGGCATCGGTGCCGCGGGCGAACACGCGAATCGGACCACGCTCAAACCGCCCCGTATCAGCAACGGCTGCGCGAACTTCTGCTTCGACATACGCGGGATAAGTGCGGTAATAGCGACCAAGCTTCCAAGCGGTCAGCCAGTAGGCGACACGCTCCATGTATTTTGGCAAACCGGTCACGCGCCGACCACGCAACGCCGATTTTCCAGATGCGTCCAGTTGCGTTCGCGCCAGCACGATCACCCCATGACAAATCACGGCGACCGGTCGATCAAGTCGCATCATCTCGGCAACGATGTGGCGCAGCGAGGTACTTTCCAGATACTGCTGCATACCCTGCGCATGGCCGCCAGGCAGCAAGATCGCGTCGAAATCTTCCGCGCGCAGATCCGGCCATCGTTGTGCTGCACGAAACGACCGCGCCTGCTGCATCTGCGCGTACAAGCGCTTCTGCTCGGCCTGGGCACCCAACTGTCCGAAGATCACCCCGCTGAGCAGCAAAGGATCACATTTTGCTTCGGCTCAATCTTCGGTCGCGAACTCAACATCGTGTCCGGCACGAGTAAGGACGTGCCAGGGCACGGCCACTTCGGTAACGTCAAAATCGCGAGTCGGCAAGGGAAGCAAGCTTTGCATCGGGCGATACCGGAAGCGATCGGCGCTTGGTCAGCAAGTAGCCGGGTTTAAACCCAACAGGGTGTAGCGCGCAGGGTGGGTGGCGCTCACCACCGGAGCTGGTCAGCTCACCAGTTTTCAGTCTCTCAAGCAAGCCTCGTCAAGCAACTCCAATGTTCACAGCCAGTCTCCCAAATCGTCACTCCGATTTGGCAATACGATCGAATGCCAGCAAAGTCTTGAGCAGGCCTTCCATCTGATCAAGCGGCCAGGCATTGGGCCCGTCGGACAGTGCTTTCTCAGGATCGGGATGCGTTTCCATAAACAATCCGGCAACACCGACTGCAACCGCCGCGCGCGCCAATGCCGGCACGAATTCGCGCTGACCACCGCTGGTGCTGCCCTGCCCGCCCGGCAACTGCACCGAATGAGTAGCATCGAAAACGACGGGACACTGCGTCTCGCGCATCACGATCAGCGAGCGCATATCGGAAACCAGATTGTTGTAGCCAAAGCTCACGCCGCGTTCGCAGACCATGATGTTCTGGTTGCCGGTCGCCTTGGCCTTCTCGACGACGTGCTTCATATCCCACGGCGCAAGAAACTGGCCTTTCTTGATGTTGACCGGCTTCATGGTGCTACAGACACTCTGAATGAAGTCAGTTTGTCGGCACAGAAACGCAGGTGTCTGCAACACATCAACGACGCTGGCCACTTCCTGCATTGGCGTGTACTCGTGCACATCGGTGAGCACCGGCACGCCGATTTGACGCTTCACTTCAGCCAAAATCTTCAAACCACCTTCGAGTCCGGGACCGCGAAAGCTCCCTGCGGATGATCGATTGGCTTTGTCGAAGCTGGACTTGTAAATGAAGGATATGCCCAGACGCGCGGTCATTTCCTTCAGCACGCCGGCGGTGTCCAATGCCAGCTGTTCGCTCTCGATAACACACGGTCCTGCGATCAGGAAAAACGGTTGATCGGAGCCGACGTCAAATCCGCACAGTTTCATTCGGTTCCTTGTGAATCACAGAGTGGTTACACGCCACCCTCGCAGGCTCAACAACGGTGGGTTGAACGGTTGGTTGACCAGCTCCGCTGTTGCGAGCCACCCACCCGGCTGGTCGGATTTTCCCGTTCAAACGCTTTTGGCAACAAGCTCGCGCACATTGCTGGGCCGCGCGCGTTGCTCAACTGCTGCCTTTACGAATCCGGCAAACAAAGGATGACCCCGCCGCGGTGTCGATGTGAACTCAGGGTGCGCCTGACAGGCGACAAACCAGGGGTGGTCCCGCAGTTCGATCATTTCGACCAACATGTCATCGATCGACTTGCCTGAAATCACCAGACCGTGATCCTCCAGCACCTGACGATAGCGATTGTTGAATTCGTAACGGTGGCGGTGACGCTCAACAATCACGTCCTTGCCATAAAGCTCGCGCGCCAGTGAACCGGCTTTGAGCCGGCATTCTTGCGCGCCCAAGCGCATGGTGCCGCCCTTGTCCGAGGTGTCATCGCGTTTTTCGGTGTCGCCGGCACTGGTTGTCCATTCGGTGATCAGCGCAATCACCGGATGCGGAGATTGCTTGTCATTTTCGGTACTGTTGGCACCGGCGAGTCCACATACATTGCGCGCGAACTCCACTACTGCGGCATGCAATCCATAGCAAATTCCGAAGTATGGAATGCGCCGCGTGCGGGCAAATTTTGCCGCCAGCACCTTGCCTTCGAAACCGCGTTGCCCAAAGCCGCCCGGCACCAGGATCGCATCCATGCCTTCCATTGACGCAGTGCCTTCAGATTCGATCGCATCGGATTCCAGCCAGTGCAGATTGACGCCGATCTTCTGTGCAATACCACCATGACGCAGGGCTTCGCCTAAAGACTTATAGGCATCCTTGTGCTCAACGTACTTGCCGACAATGGCAATGTTGACGCTTTCGGTAGGCTTTTCGACAGCTTCGACGGTGCGTTTCCAGTCGCTCAAATCGGCCGGGCCAGCGTTCAATTTCAGCTGCTCGATCACGATCTTGTCGAGACCCTGCTCATGCAGCCAGAGTGGTATCCCGTAGATCGATTTCAAATCCACCGCCGAGATCACCGCATTCACCGGAACGTTGGTAAACATGGCGATCTTGCGGCGTTCCTCGATCGGCAACGGATCTTCGCAGCGGCACAGCAATACGTCGGCCTGGATTCCGATGTTGCGCAACTCTTTCACCGAGTGCTGCGTCGGCTTGGTCTTGATCTCGCCGGCGGCTTTGATAAACGGAACCAGCGTGAGGTGAATAAACAGCGTCTTGTCGGCACCGCGCTCGATGCGCAGCTGGCGGATCGCCTCGAGAAACGGCTGTGATTCGATATCACCCACGGTACCGCCAACCTCGACCAACGCAACATCGAATCCATCGGTCGCGACATCAATGCAGCGCTTGATTTCGTCGGTAATGTGGGGAATCACTTGCACGGTGGCGCCCAGATAGTCGCCGCGACGCTCCTTGCGGATGACGGAATCGTAGATCTGGCCGGTGGTGATCGCGTTCTTGCGTGTCAGTCGGGTGCTGACGAAGCGTTCGTAGTGACCCAGATCGAGGTCGGTTTCGGCACCGTCATCGAGTACGTAAACTTCGCCGTGCTGATAAGGGCTCATCGTTCCCGGATCAACATTGATGTACGGATCGAGCTTCATCATCGTGACTTTCAAGCCACGGGCTTCAAGGATGGCACCGAGCGAGGCCGAGGCAATGCCTTTGCCAAGCGAAGACACCACGCCTCCGGTAACAAAAATCAGGGCGGTCATGGGACGGCAACCTGTGGCTGGAAAGACACATTTTACCCGAAGGAGAGGATTTACGGTCCGCGCTTGAGTTTGTGCCACGAGACCGCCATTCTGTAAGGCTGATTCGTCCTGTTGAGCGCCCGAATGACCACCCGTTACAACGCCGCCGATATTGAAGTGCTGTCAGGCCTGGAGCCGGTCAAACGCCGCCCGGGCATGTACACCGACACCTCGCGGCCCAATCATCTGGCGCAGGAAGTCATTGACAACTCGGTCGACGAGGCGCTGGCGGGCCATGCGCGCTCGTTGGACGTGACTTTGTTTGAGGACGGCTCGGTCGAAGTGGTCGACGACGGTCGCGGGATGCCGGTCGATATCCACCCCGAGGAGGGTGTGCCTGGCGTCGAATTGATTCTGACCCGACTGCATGCAGGCGGCAAATTCTCCGGCAACAACTATCAGTTCTCTGGCGGTTTGCACGGTGTCGGCGTTTCCGTGGTCAATGCACTCTCCACCAAAGTGGAAGTGGTGATCAAACGTGATGGTCAGCAGTACCAGATGGATTTCAGGAATGGCGATCGCGCAACACCACTGCAGGTGATTGGCACCGCGCCCAAGAAGCAGACCGGAACCCGCCTGCGTTTCTGGCCGGACCCGAAGTATTTCGACTCGGCCAGGATCTCACTGCCACGACTCAAGCACGTACTGCGCGCCAAGGCGGTGCTGTGCCCGGGCCTGCGCGTCAGCCTTCTGGATGAGGCTTCGGCTGAGCGCAGCGACTGGTACTACGAAGATGGGCTGAGCGATTATTTGCGCGGCATGCTCAGCGCTTGCGAGATGTTGCCCCCGGACTTGTTCGTCGCCAGTCTGCAGCGCGAGAAAGATGCGATGGATGTAGCACTGACCTGGACCGTCGAGGGCGAACTGGTGCAGGAAAGCTATGTCAATCTCATCCCTACCGCCCAGGGCGGCACCCATGTCAATGGACTGCGCACCGGCATCACCAACGCTTTGCGCGAATTCTGCGACTTCCGCAGTCTGCTGCCGCGCGGGGTGAAGCTGGCGCCGGAAGACGTCTGGGATCGCGTCAATTATGTATTGAGTTACAAGACCGGAGATCCACAGTTTTCCGGTCAGACCAAGGAGCGACTGAGTTCACGTGGCGCTGCGCCCTTCGTCGAGTCGGCTGCGCACGACGCATTCTCGCTGTACTTGAATCAGCACACGGACATGGGCGAACGCATCGCTCAGATCGCCATCGAACGCGCGCAAGTGCGGTTGAAGCAGGAAAAAATCGTAGTCCGCAAAAAAATCACCCAAGGCCCCGCGCTTCCCGGAAAGCTGGCCGACTGCGCCAGCACCGACCTGTCGCGTACCGAGTTGTTTCTGGTCGAAGGCGATTCTGCCGGTGGTTCCGCCAAGCAGGCGCGCGACAAGGATTTCCAGGCCATCCTGCCGTTACGTGGAAAGATCCTGAACACCTGGGAAGTGGAGTCGAACGGCGTACTCGCTTCAACCGAGGTGCACGACCTCGCTGTCGCCATCGGCTGCGATCCGGGCCACGACAAGATAGACGGCCTGCGTTACGGAAAAGTAGTGATTCTGGCCGACGCCGACTCAGACGGACTGCATATCGCTACGTTGCTGTGCGCGCTGTTCGTCAGACACTTTCCGGCCCTGGTGCGCGCCGGCCATGTGTTTGTCGCGATGCCGCCACTGTTCCGCGTCGACTGCGGCAAGCAGGTGTTTTATGCGCTGGACGAAAGTGAGAAGCGCAGCATACTGGAGCGCATCGAGCGCGAGAAAATCAAGGGCGCGATCAGTGTCACGCGCTTCAAGGGATTGGGCGAAATGAACCCATCGCAACTGCGCGAATCAACGGTTCATCCGGATACGCGCCGACTGGTGCAGCTCAATGTTGAGGATGCAGTGGCCACACATAAAATGATGGACATGCTGCTCTCCAAAAAGCGCGCCAGTGACCGCAAGGACTGGCTGGAGACCAAGGGCGACCTGGCCAGCATCGAAGTTTAGCGATACTTGTTCCAGCAATTGCCCGGTGCGCGCGGCCAGCAGTTGCGGCTGCGTCGGGAATCACAAACATGCCAGCAGCAGTTCACGTAATACCGGCTGCATCTCTGCTGCACGTTCAGGCAGGTACTCGAAACTGTCCTCGTCCATGTAGTTGCACTGTGCAATCTCCATCTGCACGGCGTTGATCCCATGCTCGCGATCAGCGTAGTGACGCGTGATATAGCCGCCCTTGAAACGGCCGTTCAGCGCATGCGTGTAGCGTGATTGCGATTGCAGAATCGAGGCCAGTCTGAACTGCAGTTGGAAGTCGCAGCTGGCGCCTTGCGCGGTGCCCAGATTCAAATCCGGCAAGCGTCCGTCAAACAGCATGGGTACATGGCTGCGGATCGAATGTCCTTCCCACAACACCACGCGCCCGTGTTGCGTGCGCAGTCGCCCAATTTCAGCTGCCAATGCGTCGTGGTAAGGCGTCCAGAACACGCGCGTGCGTTCGGCGATCTCGGCGCCATCCGGCTCGGCACCCAGCTGATAGATATCCTCATCGGCGAAGCTGATCGTTGGCACCAATCCGGTTTCACGCTGACCGGGATAGAGCGCCTGTCCATCACTGGGACGATTCAGATCGATGACATAGCGCGAATGTTGCGGCTGGATGATGGACGCACCCACCTCCATGGCGAACGCGTACAGACGAGCTACATGCCAGTCGGTATCGGCGACACGCTTTCCGGCCACTGTCATGCGCGCGCGGATCGCTGGCGGAATCGCCGTGCCGTTGTGCGGCAGGCTGATCAGTAGGGGCGCCGTGCCCTGGTACAGTTGAAAAATTTCCATTGTCGAATTCTACTCGTTCGACGCAGGAGCTGTTTTGTGGAAGCAGCTTCCACAGAAGGTGCTGCTAAATATCAAATCGGGATGGCGAAAACGCGGCGGTCGCAATTGCGGGTGTGCGCCCCAGCATCAGATCGACAAGGCACTGCCCGGTCGCAACCGACATGCTCATCCCGAGCATGCCGTGTCCTGTTGCGTACCAAAGATTGGCGACACGCGATGAGGGACCGATGATCGGCAGGTCGTCGTGGGTCATCGGTCGCCAGCCATACCATTCCTCTTGAACGTTGGCGCCATGCGCATCGTGCAAATATTCATGCGCGCCACGCACCAGTGCATCAAGCCGCGTACGATTGAGACTGGAGTCATAACCGGAAAACTCCATCGTGCTGCCGAGTCGAAACCCACTGCCCCAGGCAGTCACGCAAACGCTGCGTTCTCGCAGCACCAGTGGCACCGTTGGCGATTGCGCGGGACGGTCGTAGGTGATCGAGTAACCCTTGCCGGGTTGCACTGGAACCTTGAGCCCCAGACTGGCAGCGATGGACGGCGACCAGGCGCCGCCGCACAGCAACACGCGCCTCGCTGGTACCGATTCCCCGTTGACGATTGGCACCACGCCCGCTCCAGCACCACGCTCGAAGCGATCGACACTGCACGACTGGCGAATCTCGCCGCCCAGATCGCGTACGCAAGTGGCCAGGGCCGCAACAAAGCGATCTGGACGCAACACGGCATCACTGGGATACCAGTGACCCGCTATCACACCAGGCTTCAGCGCCGGCTGTTGCTTCAATACCTTGGCGCCGGTCCACGCTTCGATTGGAATACCTACCTCTGCCAATAGCGATTCCAGGTGACGTGACTCGGCAAAGGTCCGCTCATCGCGAAACACCGTGATCAACCCGCTGGCTGCGAACTCGCAGTCGATGTCCTCTGAGGTGATCAGGTCCTGCAGCAATTGACGCGATAAATTCAACAAGGCAGCACGCTCGCGGGTGGCGATACGCACCTGTTCCCAATTGCAATGCCGTGCAAAACGCAGCATCCAGCCGATCAATTCCGGATCGAGGCGCGGACGCACGTAGAACGGCGCGTCCTTGGACAGCATCCAGCGCAGCGCCTTGCGCACCATGCCGGGCTGGGCCAATGGTAAAGCGTGCGATGGGGTGATCGTGCCGCAGTTGCCGTGCGATGCACCGGAACCGACGAGGTTTTTATCGAGCAACACAACACTCTGTCCGCCGCGCAGCAGATGCAGGGCGCAGCAAAGACCGATGACACCGCCGCCGATAATTGCGACGTCGTAGCTGCGCGCCTGACTCATTGGTTGATTCTACTGTTTCGCCGCGTACCGGGCCGAGGCCCTTCGCCGACAAGGCCGTAGCCGCGGCCGACGTTTACCGGGGGCACAATTTCAGTGGTGATGACCACCGGCCCCGTGCACATGGCCGTGGGCGATCTCTTCCTCGCTGGCATCGCGGACCTCGGTGATCTCGATGTCGAAATTAAGCGTCGCACCGGCGAGCGGATGGTTGCCGTCGACATCAACGACGCTACTGCCGACCTTCTTCACCAACACCTGCTGTTGCTGACCTTGCCCCGTCTGGATAACCGCCATCGTGCCAGCGCGCAGATGATCAGCGTCGCGGAAGTATTTCTTGGGTACGCGCTGGGTGAGCGACTCATCACGCGCGCCGTAGCCTTCCAGCGGGCTTAACGTGACTTGAAATCGATCACCGACGACGCGGCCCTCGAGCGACTTTTCCACGCCTGGAATCAGGCCGCCATGGCCATGCAGCAGGGTCAGCGGCTCGCGGTCGTCGACGCGCGAGGTGTCAATGGTCTGACCGCTATCGTCGGTCAAGGTGTAATGGAACGAAACAACTTTGTTCTTTTCGATCATCGCGGGGTCCTCTAAACGGGCGCCAAGGGTAAAGGCATAACACGGAGGCGGCAATCCGATCGACCGCTAAACCGGGGAATCACTTTGCGCATCGGTACCCTGTGTAGGGTCAGAATCCGGGGTAATGGCGGTATGCCGATGATAGAACCACCAGGCGGCCCAACCCATCAGGAACAGCAGCAGGCAGCCGACCGCGAGATGCAGCGCCGACTCGAGCACAAAGCCGGCGGCAACGCCGCTGATGAAAGCCATCAACATGCCGCCGCCAAAAGCCTGAACGCTTGACGCCGCACCCCGATGTTGCGGATAGCGATCCAACATCAATACATTCATCGGTGGATACGCCAAGGCCACGCCGAAGGCGTAGACGAAATTCGGCAACACCGCCCAGGGCACACTGGGCGTGCGATCAACGAGGTTGTACGCGATATTGAGCACCATCGCCACTGTCATGACCGCATAGCCACGCTGGATGCAGGCCTCTGCGCTGATGCGCGCCGCCAGACGCGACGACGCGAACGAGCCCAGTATCATCCCTGCGATCATCGGTACGAAATACCAGGCATAGCCGAAGCTGCCCAGGCCGAGGAAGCGTTCCACATAGCTCGGCGCTGAGCTGATGTAGAGAAACTGCCCACCGAAATTGCCGCCGGTGGCAACTACCAGCAAACCGAATCGCCAGTCACGAAGTATCTCGAGGTAGGTCCGCATCAAGGGCATCGGACGGAACACCGAACGCGCAGCCAGCGGATGCGTCTCCGGCAGCAGCCGCAGGCACAACAACCACAACAACAAACCATAGCCGACCAGGAACATGAACACCGCATTCCAGTTGGCAATGGAAAAGATAACCGCGCCGATCACTGGTGCAATAGCGGGGGCAATGCCAAAGAACATCGAGATCAGCGCCATCATGCGCTGCGCCTCCGGTCCCTGATACAGATCCCGAACCAGTGCGCGCCCGACGATCATCCCAGCGCCAGAAAATACGCCTTGCAAAAACCGGAACAGCAGAAGTGTCTCGATGTTGCGCGAGAATGCACAACCCAGCGAGGCAAAGGTGAAGGCAACGACGCCGATCAGAATGACGCGGCGTCGACCATAAGCGTCGGACAGCGGCCCGTGCAACAAGGCCATGCAGGCATAGCCGATGAGATACAGGGAAATGGTCTGCTGCATCTGCCACGGCGTGGCCGAGAGTTCCGCCGCAATGGCGTGAAACGCCGGGAAAAATGCGTCGATGGTGAACGGGCCGAACATCGAAAGCCCAGCCAGCAGAGCGGCAAGGGCCACCGGATGCGAGACGCGGGTCGAGGGCTGCGCTGGGGGAAGTGCGTTCACAATCGGACTCTGGCGAGACTGCGCAGAATAGCCTGCCGCTGCCGAAGGCAAGAGCGCCACAGGTCACGCTGCCAGCGCTGTGACATTTTTCACCTTTCGTCTTTCACGGCTTGCGGCTTGGCTCGGAACGCCGCCTGGGTGCCTTATCCAGAGTCTGCGGGGACGCAGCAAACGACAGGCTTGCCCTACAATGCGCAGTCGACTCATCCGAACCCATAGCCAATGACCACTCCGACCGGCAATTTCGAGCAGCAAGAGCTGAAGGACTACGCCGAACGCGCTTACCTCGATTACTCGATGTATGTGGTGCTGGACCGCGCTCTTCCGTTCGTCGGCGATGGCCTCAAGCCGGTGCAACGACGCATCGTGTACGCAATGAGCGAGTTGGGCCTCGATGCGGGCGCCAAGCCAAAAAAATCGGCGCGCACCATCGGCGATGTGATCGGAAAGTTTCACCCACACGGTGATTCGGCGGCATATGAGGCGATGGTGCTGATGGCGCAACCGTTTTCGTATCGCTATCCGTTGGTCGAGGGCCAAGGCAACTTCGGCTCACCCGATGACCCGAAAAGCTTCGCGGCAATGCGCTACACCGAATCGAAATTGACCAAAGTAGCCGGCCTGCTGCTCGACGAAATCGATCAGGGCACGGTCGAATGGAGCGCGAATTTCGACGGCACCTTGCAGGAGCCCAATTGGCTGCCGGCGCGCTTACCGCAAATCCTGTTGAACGGCACCACCGGCATTGCGGTCGGCATGGCCACCGATATTCCGCCGCACAACTTGCGCGAAGTGGCCGCGGCCTGCATCCGATTGATCGATGAGCCGCAGTGTTCCGTGCGCGATCTGTGTGAGCACATCAAGGGCCCGGACTACCCGACCGAAGCCGAGATCATTACCCCGAAAGACGAGCTGCTCAAGGTCTACGAAACTGGCAACGGCAGCATCCGCGCGCGCGCCATCTACACCCGTGAAGACAGCAATATCGTCATCACCGCGCTGCCGCATCAGGTGTCGCCGGCAAAAATCCTAGAGCAAATTGCCGCGCAGATGCGCGCGAAAAAACTGCCCCTGGTTGAGGATCTCCGCGACGAGTCCGACCACAAAAACCCCATTCGTCTGGTCATCGTTCCACGCAGCAGTCGTGTCGATGCCGAGGAACTGATGGGGCATCTGTTTGCCACCACCGATCTGGAGAAGAGCTTCCGCGTCAATCTCAATGTGATCGGTCTAGATGGCCGCCCGCAATTGAAGAATCTGAAGTCGATCCTCAGCGAGTGGCTGGCGTTTCGCATCAACACGGTGAAACGCCGCCTGCAGCATCGCCTGGACAAGGTCGAGAAGCGGCTGCACCTGCTTGAAGGTTTGCGTATCGCCTACCTGAATCTGGACGAAGTGATTCGCATCGTCCGCACTGAAGACGAACCCAAAGACAAGTTGATCGCGCGTTTCAAGCTAAGCGAGACCCAGGCTGATTACATCCTCGATACCAAACTCAAGCAGCTCGCTCGTCTCGAGGAAATGAAGATCCGTGGCGAGATGGACGAACTGGAAGACGAACGCGCACGGCTCAGCGGCACCCTCAAGTCGGAGGCGCGGCTGCGCACCATGATCAAGGACGAGATCCGCAAGGACGCAGAGTTGCATGGCGACAAGCGGCGCTCGCCGTTGATCACGCGCAGCGTCGCGCAGGCGCTATCCCAGTCCGAGTTGATTTCCTCTGAGCCGGTCACGCTCGTGCTCAGCGAAAAGGGTTGGGTGCGCTCAGCCAAGGGCCACGATGTCGACGCAGCCGCACTCAGCTATCGCGAAGGCGACAGCTTGCTCGCCGCCGTGCGCGGACGCAGTACCCAGCAGGTCGCCTTCTTCGATTCCGAAGGCCGCGCTTACACCACGCCGGCGCATTCGCTGCCGTCAGCGCGCGGCAATGGCGAGCCGCTGACTGGGCGCTTTTCTCCAGTTGCCGGCGCGCGCTTCGACGCCCTGGTTGCCGCTGAGAGCGAGAGCAAAATCGTCATTGCCACACATCATGGCTATGGCTTCGTGACACGATTCGACGCACTGGTTTCGCGGCAGAAATCGGGCAAGGCCATGGTCTCGCTGACCGAAGGCGCCCGCGTTCTGCAGCCTGCACTCGTCGATGATTCAGCGCGCGACCGCATCGTTGTGGTGACCACCTCCGGCCATATCCTGATGTTCTCTGTTGCCGAACTTCCGGAACTCGACAAGGGTGGCAAGGGCAACAAGCTGATCGAAATCCCGAAAGCGAAGCTCGGCACCGAACAGGTCGCGGGCATCGCCGTGGTGTCCGAGGGCGGCGAAGTGATCATCTGGAGCAATGGACGCAAGCTCAGCCGCAAATGGTCCGACCTGGTCGAAGTTGGCGGAGCGCGCGCTACGCGAGGACAGTTGCTACCGCGCGGCTACACCAAAGTTGAGGGTATCGAACGGCTTTAGTGTCCCAGGTTTAGTAGCGGTGACACAGCAATGCAGCAAGACTGCAACACGGCTGACCCAGCAAGTCCCTAGCTTGTCTATCCCGAGACTACACTCGGGTGAAACGACATGCTCCGTATCGAGGCTGGAATTGAACAACGCTTTCCGCAGGTATTCAGCGGGAGCAAAGCACTATTCACCAAGCCCCTGTTGCGTCAGCTGGCACGCTTCAATCGTTTTGACTTCATCGAACGTCTGGCAGCACAGCATGCGCACCTGCAGGGGCATGCCTTCGTCGAAGCGATTCTGCGTCAGCTCGATTGTCGCTATCTGATCGACGACGTCGAGCGCGAGTGCATTCCCGAGACCGGGCGTTGCCTGATTGTTGCCAATCATCCGCTTGGCGGACTGGACGCACTGGCACTGCTCAAGTGCGTCTGCGATGTGCGCCGTGACGTGATGATTGTCGCCAACGATGTGCTCGAGCAAATCGAAGGTATCCGCTCACTGCTGCTGCCAGTGCGCATCATCGGCGGCAAGCCGACCGCGGCCAGTCTGGAGGCGGTGCAACAAGCGCTCGATCAGGACAAAGCAGTGATCGTGTTTCCGGCGGGCGAGGTATCCCGACTGGGCTGGCGCGGTATTCGCGATGGCCGCTGGCGTCATGGCTTCCTCGCCTGGGCCGAGCAGCGCAAGGCGCCCATCGTTGTTGCGCATTTGCAGGCACGCAACTCGGCCATCTTTTATGGATTCTCCGCGCTTTATCGTCCGTTGGGCGCGGCACTTTTGGCGCGCGAGGCGACATCGGGGCGTTCACGCCGAATTCCAATTCGTCTGCAGGCGATTGGCCTGCATACCGCGACGACTTCAACCGGCCGCTTGCAGCTTGCCAGTCGCATCCGTGACGCGGTCTATGCAGCTGCCCGTAGTACCAATTTGTTTCAACCGGATGCCGCGCCGCTGGCACATGCCTGCAAGCTGCGCGATCTGCTGAAAGACATCGAGTCGATGCAGTGCATCGGCGAAACCAGCGACGGAAAACTGATTCTGTGCGGACAACCCGGCAGCGACAGCGCGCTGATGCACGAAATCGCTCGCCTGCGCGAACTTACCTTCCGCAGTGTCGGCGAAGGTAGCGGCAAGCGACTGGATCGCGACCGATTCGACGCGCACTATCAGCATCTGGTGGTGTGGGACAACGCTCGGCTCGAGCTCGCTGGCGCCTATCGCATCGCTGACTGTCGCGAAGTTTTGTCGCGACATGGCATGGCGGGCTTGTATTGCGCCTCGTTGTTCCGCTTCACGCCGGAACTGGCGGCGCAGTTGGATGGCGCCATGGAGCTGGGCCGCAGTTTCGTGCAACCCAAATACTGGGGTAGTCGCAGCCTCGACTACCTGTGGACGGGCATCGGCGCCTGGCTGCGCACACGGCCGCACATTCGCCAACTGTTCGGTCCGGTGTCGATCAGTGCCGCGTTACCGCTACCCGCGCGTGAGTGGCTGGTGGCCTACTACAGCCGTTTTTTCGGTGACAACAACGCCCTGGCGCGCGCCAACCATCCGTTTCGTTACGAGCGTGTCGCGCCTGATTTCGGCACACTGGACGCCGACGCCAGCCTGGCCGTGCTGCGCAACAATCTGGCTGCGCTCGGTGCACGCATCCCCACCTTGTACAAGCAATACACCGAACTGTGCGAACCCGGCGGTGCGCGATTTATTGCGTTTGGGGTGGATCCGGAATTCAGCAACTCAATCGATGGTCTGATCTGGGTCGACATCAACCGGGTCACCCCGAGGAAGCGCCAACGCTACCTGGAGTCGCCTCCACCGAAGACCACGTCGATCCTGACACCCGCAACGGAGACCACGCCATGAACGGCCCCGTCAACACGCGCCTGCGGTGTTCGCATCGCACGGTATTCATCTCTGATATGCATCTGGGATCTAGTCATTGCCATGCCGAGGCATTGGCCGAATTCCTGCAGGAGTTGCGCTGCGACCAGCTATACCTGGTCGGAGACGTATTCGACCTGCATTGGCTGAGCGAACGGCGCGTCACCTGGACATCAGCGCAGACCGATGTGATCGACGCCATCCGCGCGCTGGCCGCTCAGGGCACCCAAGTCACCTATATCCCCGGCAATCACGATTGGGCATTGCGCCGCTTTTGTGGCTTGGCGCTGCCTGGCATCACCATTCGCCGACGTGCGATTCACCGCACTGCAGATGGGCGCAAGTTTCTGATCACACATGGCGACGAATTCGACGCCGCGGTGCGCCATGGCGGCGCACGCGAATGGCTAGGTGAATGGTTGTACTACCGGATCCTCAGCGGCAACCGAATTGCCAACCGCTGGCGCCGCCGTCGTGGCCAATCCTATTGGTCGTTGGCGAGTTTCCTCAAGCGTCAAAGCAGCAGCGCCGAACGATACATCGAACGCTTCCGTCAGGCCGTAGTGCACGAAGCAAAGCGGCGCGGACTGGATGGCGTAGTGTGCGGTCACATCCATCGCCCCGATCTAAGGCAGATCGACGGCATCTGGTACATCAATGATGGTGATTGGGTCGAAAGCCTGTCCGCGGTCACGGAATCGCACAGTGGCGAATTGAAACTGCTGTATTGCCACCGTCAGCCCGCACCCGCGCTGCCATCCCCGCTCACTGCCGAACTGGCATGACCAACATATACCGATCGGACATCAAAAGTGAGAATCGAATCACAAAATCAACGCGTCAAGCAAGAAACTATTTATGCCGGCCGGGGGGGCTCATAATTAGTGCTACTTAGGACCCGCGACCATGCGTGACATCGATACTTCTGATAATCAGTTTTTTTTCTCCAGCCACAATAACCGTCGTTCGATCACCCGCCTGATTTTTTGCGTAAGCTTGGCGCTAGCCTCGACCATGACGCTGTCAGCCTGCGGATCTGTAGAGTCTTCTGCGGCGGCAAAATCACCAGCGGCCCGGAGCACGGCGCTCATTGTCGTGCCAACCGCATCCGCCAATCCGCGGCCCGCCCTGGTGTTGGCCAACGCAGCATTTCGCGAGAGCCGCTTCGTTGCCCCGTCTGGCGATAACGCTCTGGAACATACGCTGATTGCACTGCAACAGGATGCCAATAGTGCCGGCGCCAACGAAATTCTCGCTGACATAACGCCGATTGCGGCATCGACTGTCGAAGCCAATATCGCTGCACGCGACTTTGCGGAGGCAGAGCGCGTGGTGGCGCTGTTGGCCATCGCCAATCCGGGTTCACTGATCGTAAAGAGCCTGCGACACCGCCTTGCGGTTGCGGTGCATCGTGCGGCCGCACCGCCGGTGGTGGCCGGCATCGGCGAAGGCTGATGAATATAATTGAGTCGCGGCGCTGCCCGCTGTGGCGGCGCCAACACCAAACACTCAGCTGGATTCGTGATCACCACCACGCTGGCGTGCACAGTCAGAGCGAAACCTACATGCAAATTGTGAGTTAGCTCACAAAGCGAACATGCGATGTAAGAACTGCGTCACGGTACGCTGGTAGCCTCTCCAAATAGACCTTGCGGAGCTCGCAGCCATGCGATCCAAATCTCTCCTTGGCGATCTGCAGCGGCATTCCCGCTGCAACGTTTCGCCTTTGAATTTGCATACTATTTCTGGTTATCTTTTCGCGCTGTTGACTGCATTGGTGGTCACTGCCTGTGGCTCGTCGAACAGCCCTGCGCCAATCAGCGATGTCGGGGCAAGCATCGCGGCGCCCACGACGATGCCGATGCCGATGCCGCCAGGAGATGCGAGGTCCTCGCTGGCACTCGCCAATGCGGCGTTCCGCGAAAACCGCATAGTCGCGCCGGCCGGTAGCAACGCGCTGGAGCATGCGTTGCACGCGCTGCAGCAGGATGCCAATGACGCAGGCACCAACGAGATTTTGGTCGACATCACCCCGATTGCAGCGTCCGCGATAGAAGCGTCAATCGCAGCCGGCAATCTTGCCGAAGCCGAGCGCGTGATGGCGCTGCTGACCTCGGCCAATCCCAACTCCCTGACCGTGCAGGGCCTGCGACGCCGCATGGCGGCCGCCACACGCCCCGTCGTCGCCCCGACGCTTTCGGCCCTTCCACCTGAGTCCGTGCTTGATGCGGAGGTCACTGGAATCTCGGCAGCGCCCACCCCGTCACTTGCATCCTTCGCAAGCGACACTGAAAACGCAAGCATTCCGCCCGCAGCGACCACGGCGGTTGCCCTGAGCCAGGGCACGCCAGCAAACCGCACGGAAAACACCAGCGCGGAGCCGCTTGCTGCCGCGACGACGCCGCAACGCGCGGCCCCTGTCATGGATTCCACCGCCACGTCTCCATCAAGCACCAGCGAACCGGTGGCGCTGGTACGAGTTTCGCCCGATTATCCTGCCGCTGCCAAAAAGCGTCGTACTGAAGGCTGGGTGGAACTGCAATTCCTCGTCGGCGTCGATGGCGTGCCCAGACAGATCGAAGTGCTTCGCGCGCAACCACCGAGCATGTTTGACCGTGCCGCCGTGCGCGCAGTATCGCGCTGGAAATTTAAACCGGCCGAGCGCGGCGGAGCATCGGTTGAAGCACTGGCCAAGACCACGGTCGGATTCAAGCTCGGCTGAGCTGATTCAAAGGCAATGGATTGAGCGACCGCGTAGGCGTCAAAAGTTCGCGGTCGCAATCCGCGCCGGTCACTCCGGCTACTGCTATTAGGTAACCTGTGAACAAGTCCGGAGCCGCGATCGCCCCCTGAGTCAGGGGACGAAAAACCGCAGGTTGACCAGCTCCGCTGTTGAGAGCGACCGGCTCCGCTATTGAGAGCGCGGGTTTGGCAAACAATAAGCAGTGCGGCGAAGACGAAGGGGTGACTTATTCAGACCTTCCTTAGTGCTGTTCGCGCCCGTCCAACACCTCACTCAGAATTCCTTCGTAGCTCAACGCCAGCAAGTCCAGATCATCGACGCGCACGTGCTCATCGATCTTGTGGATGCTGTCATTGACCGGGCCAAACTCGACCACCTCGGCACCCATCGGGGCGATAAAGCGTCCGTCGGAAGTACCGCCGCCAGTATCAGCCACTGGCAATATCTTGCAGTATGTCTGTATCGCGGTGCCGACGGCTTCGAGCAGCCGCCCTTTGCTGGTCAGAAACGGCGAGCCGGACACGTCCCAACGAATCCGGTAGTCGAGATTGTGGTGCGTCAGTACTGCTTCGACCTGACGCATCAGATCCTCGGCGCCCGACGCCGTGCCAAAGCGAAAATTGAAATCGACCAGCAGCTCGGCCGGAATCACGTTAGTCGCTCCAGTTCCGGCATGCACATTCGAAATTTGAAATGTAGTCGCCGGGAAATGTGCGTTGCCTTCATCCCAGCGCATTGCCGCAAGCTCGATCAACGCTGGCATGGCGTGATGAATCGGATTGAGTGCTTTCTCCGGATAGGCGACATGCCCCTGCACACCACGCACCTTGAGGTGCCCGTGCAATGATCCGCGTCGACCGATGCGAATACGATCACCCAACTGCGACGAAGCGGACGGCTCGCCTACCAGGCAGTAGTGAATACGCTGCTCGCGCTGTCCGAAGGCTTCGGCGACGCGTTTCACACCATCGGCTGCAATGCCTTCCTCATCACTGGTCAGCAGCAAACCTGCGACGCCGGCGTGTTGCGGATGTGCAGCGACGAAGCGCTCCAGCGCCACCACCATCGCCGCCACGCTGCCCTTCATATCCGCGGCACCGCGTGCATAGAGCATGCCGTCGCGAATCACCGGTTGGAAGGGAGGGGAAGACCAACTCGCGACATCACCGGCTGGCACCACATCGGTATGGCCGAGAAAACAGAACACGCTGCCACCGCCACCGTGGCTGGCCCAAAGATTATCGACCTCACCGAAGCGCAGCGATTCGACGCTGAATCCGGCAGCGCGCAACCGTTCACCGATCAGATCCTGACAACCAGCATCGTTAGGTGTCAGTGACTTGCGTCGGCACAGCTCAATGGTCAGTTCCAGTACTTCTCTGTTCATCGTTTCCTTATTCATTGTTTCCTTGTTCATGGCTTCCCGATTCAATACCACCCGATCCATTTCCTCTCAGGCCTATCATCGTTGTGCAAACAGCTTCTCAAACATGCCATGAGTAAAACCGACATGCACCTGATCACCCATCACCAACACCGGTCGCCGCACCAAACTAGGATTCTCGCGCACCAGCAGAACGTACTCCGCATCGGTGCCTGGATTCTTTCGATTGGGTAGCAATGCACGCCATGTCGTGCCGCTGCGGTTGATCAACACGTCCCAGCCAAGCTTGGCCGCCCACGCTTTGAGCGTCGCACCGGGTATCGGCAGCTTGCGGTAGTCGATGAATTGATGCTCAACGCCGGCCACTTGCAACCATTTGCGCGCCTTCTTGCAGGTGTCGCAGTTGTCGAGGCCATGGACAATCGGTGTGGTCATCACTTGTTCCTGGATCAAATGCGGGAGTGGCGAATTTGGGAGCGGCTTTAGCCGCGATTGTCGACTCCAAGCAATCGCGGCCGAAGCCGCTCGCACATCGCTCGTCTACATCCGCAACAACTCGTTGATACTGGTCTTGCTGCGCGTCTTCTCATCCACTTGCTTGACGATCACCGCGCAGTAAAGATTGCAACGCCCTTCCGCAGAAGGCAACGAACCGGAAACCACCACACTGCCCGCCGGAACGCGTCCATAACTGATCTCGCCGCTCTCACGATGGTAAATCCGCGTCGATTGGCCGAGAAACACGCCCATCCCGATCACACTACCGGCTTCAACGATGACGCCCTCCACCACTTCGGAACGCGCACCAATAAAGCAACCGTCTTCGATGATGGTCGGATTCGCCTGCAGCGGTTCCAGCACCCCGCCAATTCCGACACCGCCGGAAAGGTGCACATGCGCGCCGATCTGCGCACAAGAACCCACAGTCGCCCAGGTATCCACCATGGTGCCGGCGCCAACGTGGGCACCGATGTTGACAAAGCTCGGCATCAACACCGCGTCGCGCGCGATGTGCGCACCACGTCGCACGATCGCACCCGGCACTACGCGCACTCCGGCCTCACGAAACGTCTGCTCATCAAAGCCCTCATAGCGCAACGGTACCTTGTCGTAGAACGGCGCGGGCGCCCCTTGCATTACTCGATTGCCCTCAATGCGAAAAGACAGCAACACCGCTTTCTTGATCCACTGATGCGTTTGCCAGATCCCGTCGATCTTCTCGGCCACGCGTCGCGCACCCGATTCCAGATCTGCCAACACCGCGTTCACCGAAAACCGCAAGCTCGTGTCGACTTCTTCAGTCGACAATTCCGCGCGTCGCTCCCACGCACTCTCAATGATCGCCTGCAGTTCACTCATGGAAGGCTCCGGTCAAGGATCACATTGTATAATTGCCCGGGCGATTGCAGTGCGCTTTTACTATCCGTCGTCAGCAACTGGGCAGTTTTGTCAGGTAAATCGCTTGAAAGATGCAGGCTGCCGCCAACGCGAGAGTGTTCAAACATGAGCAGAAATCATCAGATCCTCTTTGCCATCGCCATGATCTTGCCGACCACAACCGCGATAGGTGCGCTGTTCGTGGTGCCGCGGTTCGCAGAGGTGTTCGCCGGATTCGGTGCTGAGCTTCCGCCAGCCACGCGGCTGCTGCTGGCCACCTATCGATGGTGGCTGGCGTTTCCGGTTCTGGTCGTCGTGATTGGTATGGCATGGCCGAAGTCCAACGACCGGGCAACGGCTGCGGTTATCTCCGGCCTCTTCCTTGCGATCGCAATGATCGTATTTGTGACCTGGGCCTGTTATGCGCCTATCTTCAGTTTGGCGGTGCAGAGCCAGTAAGGGAACCTCTGAACTTGTTCAGAGGTTTCTTCGTGCGCCGCGCAGGCGGGTTAAAATCCGGCGCAATCCGATCACATTATTTTTGCGCGATGCCTTAGCAACTGTTCTTTGCCATGTGCGGGCATCGGCAGCGTGTGGATGCACCGTCGCATGTCCAGAGGGCCACGCGCACACTCGAATGTGGGGTTGCTCTTTGGCTTGTCCTGAGTAATTGCTCAACGCTTGGCAGAACTGTCGGCATTGTCCACAATGGCAGCATAGTTGCGCATCGACTGTGTCGAGTGAATACCGCAAGACGTTCACGGAAACGACACCGCGCAACGCGGGAATGTGCGGGGGAGCGAAACAAAAGGCCTTGCGGGTCCAGACCCGCTGCTACAAACGCGGGTCAGCGTCTGGGAACTTCCAACTCATGCGTCAAGGTCGCGCGTAGCGCACGGATTTGGACGTCATCGAGTTTCTGGTCACGCTCGTCGGTAAGTTCGAAGAAGTCTTCGACACGCTCACCAAAGGTAGCGATGCGGGCATCGTGAACACGAATGCCGCAGGCGCGGAAGGCTTGGGTGACATGGGCAAGCAATCCGGGGCGATCCGAGCAGACCAGGGCGAGCCCGGTGCGGCCGCGTTTTTCGTCGCTCTGGAATTCCAGACGAAGCGGCACATGAAAATGCTTCTGCTGGCGCGTCCAGGCGCGCCGCGCAGGGGTGAGATTGAGCTCCGGCTTGAGCAATTCTGCGCGCAGTCGTTCGACCAGTTCCTGCATGCGCTCCGGGTCTGACACCTGCTTCTGCTCGGCATCCAGCACCTGGAATGCATCAAGCACTTGGCCCTGACGTGAGGTGGCGATGCGCGCTTCCTGCACACTGAGCTGGAATCGATCGAGCACCGCGGTGATGGTGGCGAACAGACCGTCACGGTCTACAGAAAAAACAAATACTTCGGTGCCGCCGCGTTCGCCTGCGGCGCGTGCCGTGACCAGGGGCGCGGTGCTGTCGCCATGATCGAGTATCGCCGCGGTCTGCCAGGCCAGCTGTCCAGGCGTGAAGCGCAAAAAATTCTCGTCGGGATACTCTGCCCACAACGCGCGCACGCGCGCCGCATCGTAGCCAGTCTGAGCGAGGGTGGTCAGGGCGCCAAATTGCGCTTCCAGAATGCGTTCACGCGCATGTACCGGATGTTCGAGACCGCGGCGCAGTGCGTAACGCGTGGCCAGATGCAGCGTCGCCAGCAACTGTCCTTTCCACGAGTTCCAAAGTTTTGGGCTGGTCGCGAAGATGTCCGCAACCGTGAGCAGATACAGATAATCCAGGCGTTCCCAGTCCTCTACCAGGGCGGCGAAACGGTGCACTACTTCGGGATCGCTGATGTCTTTTTTTTGCGCAGTTACTGACATGGTCAGATGTTGGCGTACCAGCCATGCGACCAAGTCCACATCCATTTCCGGCAAACCCAGCCATTGGCAAAACTCGCGCGCATCGGCTTCGCCCAGCTCCGAGTGGTCGCCGCCGCGTCCTTTGGCGATGTCGTGAAACAGGCCGGAGAGCAACAACAGTTCGGGCTTGCGCAAGCGCGCGTAGATCTCGAATGCCAGCGTGTGCGTGCTTGCCCGCGCCGGATCGGCGAACGAGCGCAGCTTGTGCATGACAAAAAGCGTGTGCTGGTCGACCGTGTAGACGTGAAACATATCGTATTGCATGCGCCCGGTCACGCGCTCGAACGCTGGCAGGATGCGCCCCAGCACACCGCAGTCGACCATGCGTCCGATCACCTTCATCACATCGCCGGGGTGTCGCAGTATGCGCAACAGCGACTCGGCGATCTGCGGCTCGCGCCAGATGGTGCCATCCGACTCCACACACAACGAGGCGATGGCGGCTTCGAATCCGGGCTCCAGCGCAATCAGATCGGGTTGCTGCAGCAGCAACTCGAACGCTGCCATGCTTCTCTGTGCATCTGGCGCTACGCCAGCGTAGCCAAGGCGCTGCGCGCGCGCGAAGAAGCCATTGTCCAGATCGGCCTGGGCGGCATCGGCGCTCCCATCCAGACGGTCCTGCCAACCGGCCCACAGACGTTCGCCGACGCGACGCACACTGCCCACGGCACGAAAGAAGGTCTGCATGAAACGTTCGACGACAACGTTTTCGCGCTCACCCAAGGCCGGCTCAAACATTCGCGCCAAGGCGCGTTGATGATCGAACAGCAGCCGCTCTTCACGGCGCTGCGTAGTGCGGTGCAGTCCAAAGCGTACCGTGCTCAGCAACTCCTGCGCCTCGATCAACCGCCGCTGATCTGCATCCGAACAAAGCCCATGCTGCGCCCAGTCACGCATCCGCGGCACGCCGAACGCGCGCCCGGCTACCCAGATCAAGGCATGCAGGTCGCGCAGTCCGCCTGGACCCTCTTTGACATTCGGTTCGAGGTTGAACGCGGTGTCATTGAACTTGGCATGGCGCGTGCGCAACTCTTCACGCTTGGCCTTCAGGAAGGTGAGACTGTCCCACATGCGTTCTGGCTGGATCACGCTGAGCATGGCTTCGGTCAAGGCCGAATCCCCGCCGAGCCGGCGCGCTTCAAACAATGCCGTGGCCGAACTCAGGTCAATTGCCGCTTCTTCCGCGCATTGCACCACCGTGCGCGTGACATGGCTGGCCTGCAACCCGATATTCCACAGCAGCCCGAGCAGCTTCTCGACCCCGTTCTTCAAGCGCAGGTCCTGGTGATTCTCGATCAGGAACATCAGGTCGACGTCGGACTGCGGAAACAACTCTCCGCGTCCGAAGCCGCCGGTGGCAATCAGCGCCACGCCGCGGACTTCGGGAAAAACATGCTCGAAGGCGGCGATGCAGGCACGCTCGACGCGTTCGCAACGCTCCTTGAGGAGATCCAGAACGGGCGTGCCCATGGCGAAACCAGCTTCGTCCTCAAACTGCGCGCGGCGCAGCCGTTCTCTCCACCCGGAGGTATCAAAGGAGTTCTGAGTGTTGGCTTCTGGATCGATGGTGTTCATCGGCACGCCTGCTGAGTGTCGAACGATCGAACGCAAAGGCAAGATCGCGAAATTGCTTGAGCCTACATCAAGCTTCGTGGACAAGAGTACCCATTCTGGACCGATGTCAGCTGACAACTCGGAACGGCCTTTTCTTGTCGCTCGAGAGAATAAATAAAGTAAATAGAGTTGGTTTTGTATTCGCCAGCGCTCACTCTGTTGTGGTGACCCCGAAGCTATAGCAAAGCAAGTCGCCGGACTCAGCTTGCAAGTTGCACGACAGGCTGGGAATTTCGTGCCGGGTGCACGCTCGATCGTTGTATACGAGCAAGAAATACTTTCAAATTCAATGTTTTGCATCGATCACCGATTTGGCACGGATCGTGGATTGTTCTCCCCGCTGCCAGCAAATCCGAACGCCGTTTGGTTACGGGCAGTGAGCTCCAGGTTTTCAAAATTCTGGTGATCAACAGCAGCCTCAAGCCCAACGTCAGGAGACACCCATGAATCGCATCATCAAGAACACCGCTCTTTCGCTTGCCATCGCGCTGTCCTGCGCGGTCGCCCTGCCAATTTCGGCTGGCACCGAGCAAGACCAGGAGCGCACCGCCGGCACCAAAATCGACGATGCCGGCATCACCGCCTCGGTGAAGTCAGCTCTGTTGGCCGACGAGCGCACCGAAGGTTTCGACATCAATGTGGACACCAAGGCCGGACACGTCGTTCTGCAAGGCGGCGCGGATAGCGCAGCCGATCGTGCCGCCGCGACCCAGCTGGCCAAGAATGTGGAAGGCGTGGTTTCGGTTGACAATCGCATCAAGGTCGCAGGAGATGGCTCAGAAGCCCGTCAAGACGCGAATACCGCCACTGCCTCTGGTGAAGTGCGCGAAGCCTTGGACGAGACTGGCGACGCGATCGACGACTCCTGGATCACCGCCAAGGTCAAGTCGCAGCTCCTCGCAGACGATGACGTCAAGGGATTGGACATCGATGTCGACACCAAGGCCAACGTCGTGCACCTGATCGGCGTAGTACCAACGTTGCAAGCACGCAGCGAAGCAATCTCCATAGCCCGCGGCACCAAGGGCGTGCGTAGCGTCGAGGCCGGTCGCCTGGTCGTACGCAGCGACGTGTCGCAGCGTTGATCCCAGCAGTCAATCCGCAGCGGACGATGTAGCCGATGCGGTACCTACGGCGGGGCACGTAACCACGTGTCCCGCCGTGTTGCATTGAGAAATCCGCAATCGTCTCCGGAAAGGAATGCGTCCGCGCACAGCTCGCACCCACCACAGCCCCGTGGGTACGCGCTGTGCGTGGACGCTTCAAAAGTCACTCGCAGCGCGAATCCGCCCTAATGTTCATCGCGACCGATGCATCTTCGACAACATAGGCTGGTTTTGACCCCGCGAACTCGATGGCGTACGGGACGCTCAAGATAACCGGTCTGCAACCCCCAACGTCAACACCTCGAAGCCCTCAGAGGTGACCGCAATCGTGTGTTCCCACTGCGCGCTCAGCGAACGATCCTTGGTCACCACAGTCCAGCCATCGGGCATCAGGCGTGTATGACGAGCGCCGGCATTGATCATCGGCTCGATGGTAAAAGTCATGCCGAGTTCCAGACGTGGCCCGGTGCCCGGCTGGCCATAATGCAACACCTGCGGATCTTCGTGATAGATCTGGCCGATGCCGTGGCCGCAATACTCGCGTACCACCGAAAACCGATTGCCTTCGGCAAACTGTTGGATGGCGTGACCAATATCCCCCAATGTCGCGCCGGGACGCACGCTGCGGATGCCCTTCCACATTGATTCAAAGGTCGTGTCGACCAGTCGCTTGGCCAACACCGACGGCGTTCCGGCGTAGTACATGCGGCTGGTGTCGCCGTGCCAACCGTCCTTGATGACGGTGACGTCGATGTTGACGATGTCCCCCTCCTTCAGGATTTTCGCCGGACTGGGAATTCCGTGACAGATGACATTGTTGACCGAAGTACAGATGGTCTTGGGAAAGCCTTTGTAACCGACGTTGGCCGGAATCGCCCTTTGTACGTCCACGATATAGTCGTGGCATATCTTGTCCAACGCCTCGGTACTGACGCCCGGTTTTACGTACGGCCCGATGATATCGAGTACGTCCGCGGCCAGACGCCCGGCCTCACGCATTTTTTCGATGTCCGCAGCCGACTTGATAGAGATTTTCATCGTTGCAGTTTAGCCGACAGATGTAGGAGCGGAGTGAGCCGCGATTCCTGACGCCGCGCGATCACCAAGAATCGCGGCTCACGCCGCTCCCGCATGATCCCAATCCCCGACTTGCCCCACCCTCCCCGCCCCGCTATGATTCCGCTGCTTTTTCGGGCGCTTTGCCCGGCAGGCAGGCGATGTCGCCAATCCACACACGATTCGCAACCCGATCCTGGGGTGCCGATCCGCTCAAGGCCCAGGCCTGCGCAGACCGGTCAGGATCAGGGAATCGTGGAGGCCCAACCCCGAAGCGCGTTACGCACACCAATGGGTTACCCACGCCCAAGCGGTCGCGCTTCACCGTTCAGGAGATTCATCATGTCTCAAGTCACTATGCGCCAAATGCTGGAAGCCGGCGTTCACTTCGGCCACCAGACGCGCTATTGGAATCCACGCATGGCACCGTACATCTTCGGTGCGCGCGGCAAGATCCACATTATCAACCTCGAAAAAACCATGCCGCTGTTCACCGACGCGATGAACTTCCTGTCGGGTATGGCGCAGCGTCGCGGCACCGTGTTGTTTGTCGGCACCAAGCGCTCGGCACGTGACGCAATGAAAGATGAAGCCACCCGCTGTGGCATGCCGTTTATTGCGCACCGCTGGCTTGGCGGCATGTTGACCAACTTCCGCACGGTCAAGCAGTCGGTGGCACGCCTCAAGGAAATCGAGGCCATGTCCAACGACGGCCGCTTCGAGAAGCTGGTCAAGCACGAAGTACTGCAGCTCAAGCGCGAGCAAGAAAAACTCGAGCGTTCGCTCGGCGGCATCAAGAACATGCCGGCGCTGCCGGATGCATTGTTCATCATTGACGTGGGCCACGAAGAAATCGCAATCAAGGAAGCCAAGACCCTGGGTATCCCGGTGGTCGCCGTGGTCGATACCAATTACGACCCGAAGCTGGTGGATTACGTGATTCCGGGCAACGACGACGCAATCCGCGCCGTGCAGTTGTATGCCCGCGCCGCCGCCGATGCAGTGCTGGAAGGCAAAGCTGCTGCGCCGATTACCGCTGCCCAGGTCAAGGACGAGTTCGTGGAACTGGATGCCGAGGGCAATCCAATTTCCGCGCCGCGCGCTGCACGTCCGCGTGAAGACGACAAGCGTCGCCCGAACAGCAAGCCGGGTGCGCCGCGCCGTGATAACGACCGAAAGCCGGGCGGCCCGGGTGCGCCACGCCGTGACAACGATCGCCGGCCAGCACCGAGCACGCAGTTCCGTGGTGCGGGTGCGGGTGCGGGTGCGGGTGCGGGTGCGGGTGCGGGTGCGAGTGCAGGTGCTGGCCCACGAGCCGGTGTGAGTGCAGGTCCACGAGCCGGTGCGAGCGCGGGCGCGAGTGAATCGCCTGCGGCAGCACCAGCCGCGAGTGATGCTGGCAGCGCCGAAGCAGCCGAGTAACGCGCACCTTGTGCGGGCGCAGCAATGCGTCCGCTCCACGCGTTAGATCGCGACAAGTAGCGAGCGACATGAATTACGCGACACCCATGCTGTAACAGAATGCCGAAAATCAACGAGGTAAAAATGGAAATCACCGCTTCCCTGGTGAAGGAACTGCGCGAGCGCTCCGGCGCCGGCATGATGGAATGCAAGAAAGCTTTGACCGAAACCCAGGGCGATGTCGAAATCGCAATGGAAAACCTGCGTAAGTCTGGCCTCGCCAAGGCCGACAAAAAAGCCGGCCGCGTCGCTGCCGAAGGCCGCATCGCGTTGGCCCATGAAGGCAGCAAGGCGGTCATCGTCGAGATCAACTCGGAGTCCGATTTTGTCGCCAAGGACGATAGCTTCATCGCGTTCACCAAGTCGGTCGCCGCCACCGCGTTGTCTTCTGGTGCAGCCGATATCGAAACGCTCAAGTCGGCGAAGATCGGCGGCGCGACGGTCGAAGAAACCCGTGCCGCGCTGATCGCCAAGGTGGGCGAAAACGTGCAGCTGCGTCGCCTCGCCAAAGTCGATAGCGCGCACCATGTTGCCGGCTACGTACATGCCGGGCGCATCGGCGTGCTGGTCGAACTCAAGGGTGGCGACGCTGAGCTGGCCAAGGGCATCGCCATGCACATCGCCGCGTTGAACCCGCCATACATCAAAGCAACAGATGTGCCGGCAGAGTTTGTCGCCAAGGAAAAAGAAATCGAGCTGGCCAAGATGAGCGACAAGGACAAGTCCAAGCCGCCCGAAATCCTGGAGAAAATCATCGCCGGCAAGATCGCCAAGATTGTCAACGAAGTGACCTTGACCGGCCAGGCCTATGCATTGAACACCGATCAGACCGTCGATGCAGTGTTAAAAGCCGCGAATGCCGAAGTGCTCAGCTTCCACCGCCTAGCAGTTGGCGAGGGCATTGAAAAAGTGGTCGAGGATTACGCCGCAGAAGTGATGAAGCAGGCCGGACTGGCCTGAACAAAAAAGGGGAGCCTGATCGCTCCCCTTTTTTTGCGCGGTTTCTGGCAATCGCCCGATTGCCGCATCGTGATGGATCACGACTCACTGCCAGTGGAGCACTCATGAACACACCGAGATATCGCCGCATCCTGCTCAAACTCAGCGGCGAAGCCTTGATGGGCAAAGAGAACTACGGCATCGATCCAGCGGTACTGGGCGGGCTGGCGGACGAAGTCATCGAAATCGCGCGTGTCGGTATCCAGGTCGGGGTGGTCATCGGCGGTGGCAACATCTTTCGTGGCGCCGGCCTCGCGGCCGCCGGCATGGACCGCGTAACAGGCGATCATATGGGCATGCTAGCCACGGTGATGAACTGCCTGGCAATGCAAGACGCGATCGAGAAGCGCGGCATGGTGGCGCGCACGATGAGTGCGATCAAGATCAACGAAGTGTGTGAGGACTATATCCGCCGCCGCGCCATCCGCCATCTCGAGAAGGGCCGCATCGTGCTGTTTGGCGCCGGAACCGGCAACCCGTTTTTCACCACCGATTCGGCGGCAGCATTGCGCGCCGTTGAAGTCGGCGCCGACCTGCTGCTCAAAGCTACGAAAGTCGACGGTGTGTACAGCGCCGACCCGAAGAAAGATGCAACCGCCACTCGCTACGAGCAACTCAGCTACGAAGAGGTGATCCAGCGCAATCTCGGCGTGATGGACACCGCTGCGATCGCGCTCTGTCGCGATCACAAGATGCCGATGCGAATCTACAACATGACCGGACGCGGCGACCTGATGCGCATCATGCTCGGCGAGCAGATCGGTACCCTCGTCGGCGGTTGAGGTCGCCAGCCGCAACTGCAGACGCGACGGTCTCGTCTCAGCGATCCGCGGCCGCGAAGCGCTTGCTGCCCCATGATCCATTGCAACCAGAACGCGCAGTCAGTGGCCGCTCGCACACCGCTATACTCCACACTCCACTCCCAGATTCCGAGTCCCGGCCATGATCAATCCCATCAAGACCGACGCCGAAATGCGTATGACCAAGAGCATCGATGCGCTCAAGCACGATCTCTCCAAGCTGCGCACCGGTCGCGCCACTACCAGCCTGGTCGATCACCTCAAAATCAACTACTACGGCTCCGAGGTACCGCTGACGCAAGTCGCCACCATCGCCGTTGTCGATGCACGCTCACTGGTCATCACCCCATGGGAAAAAAGCATGGTGCAGCCAATCGAGAAAGCGATCATGTCGTCGGATCTGGGTCTCAACCCGACCACCGCCGGCGTGGTCATTCGCATCAACTTGCCCCCGCTCACCGAACAGCGCCGCAAGGAACTTGCCAAGCACGTGCATCATGAGGGCGAGACCGCCAAGGTCGCGGTGCGCAATATCCGCCGCGATGCCATGCAGCACGTCAAGGATTTGCTCAAAGACAAGAAAATCTCGGAAGACGAAGAGCGCAAGGCGGAGCTGGATATCCAGAAGCTCACCGACAAACACATCGCCGACGTTGACGTCGTGGTCCGGGACAAGGAAAAGGAACTGATGTCGATGTAGAGCGCGAGCACTCGCCCTCGTTGACCAGTAACTCCATCAACTGTGACTAATATCGACCCGGCCATCGCCGTGCAGCGGCTGCCCAAGCACATCGCCATTGTCATGGACGGCAATGGTCGCTGGGCCGAGGCGCGGCATCGTCCGCGAACGTTTGGCCACCATGCCGGAGTGCAGGCAGTCCGCCAGGTGGTTGAGGCCTGCATCCGACGAAGTGTGCCGGTACTTACCCTGTTCGCGTTTTCCAGCGAAAACTGGAAGCGGCCGATATCCGAGGTCAGCGCCCTGATGGACTTGTTCATGCGCGCCATGGATCGGGAAGTGGATGCCTTGCACAACAACGGTGTACGCCTGAATTTTATCGGCGATCGCTCTGCGTTTCAGCCGGAATTGGCCGAGCGCATGACCCGGGTGGAACTGCGCACGGCCGGAAACACGCGGCTGATGTTGAATGTTGCGGCCAACTATGGCGGACGTTGGGACATCGCACGCGCAGCCAGAGCGCTGACCGAGCGCGTACAGCGTGGCGAAATCACCGTACAGCAAATTGACGAAGCCGCGATGCAGGCCGAAATCGCGTTGAACGAGCTACCCGAACTCGATCTTTTCATCCGCACCGGCGGGGAACAACGAGTCAGCAATTTCCTGCTGTGGCAACTGGCCTATGCCGAACTGTGGTTCACCGACGTGCTGTGGCCGGATTTCGACGCGGCCTGTCTGGACCTGGCGCTGCAGGCGTTTGCGCGTCGTGAACGCCGTTTCGGCCATACCGCCGCACAGATCAGGAACGCGTCTTGAACGCATCAAAGCCGGTCAGCGGTCTACGCCAGCGCGCGCTGACCGCGATCATCCTCGCGCCGGCTGGGATTGCTGCAATATTGCTGCTGCCGACGGCGGCATTCGCCGTGATGATGGGCGCTTTGTTCTGCATCGGATTATGGGAATGGGCGCGGCTCGCCGGCTGCAGTACTGCTCCTATGCGCGTTGGTTTCGCCGCTCTGGGCATCGCGCTCATGCTGCTGTTGTGGTGGCGCGGTGTCCAGTTACTCGAACAAGTGGCCGTTGTCGGCGTGATATTTTGGGCGATTGCTCCGCTCTGGCTCAGATTTTTCGAATTCGCCAGCACGCCCAATCAGCGCTCGATCGCCTTTAAGCTGGCGGCAGGTCTGTGCGCGATCGTGCCAGCCTGGGCAGCTGGCACCCATCTACATGGCAACACCGCGCAAGGCGCGGCCTGGGTGCTGTTCGTCTTTGTGTTGATTTGGTGTGCCGATGTGTTCGCCTACTTTTCAGGCCGTTTTATCGGAGGCCGCAAGCTGTCTCCGCGGATCAGCCCGGGCAAGACCTGGGCGGGTGTCTACGGCGGCTTTGTCGGTGCTGCGCTGTATGCGTTGATTTGCGGCCTGGCCATCGGCATCCGCGGCCAGAGTTTGCTTGTTCTGGTTGTGCTTAGCGCGATCACGGTGTCGATGTCGGTGGTGGGCGATTTGTTGGAGAGTCTGCTCAAGCGACACGCGGGTGAGAAAGATTCAGGCCAGCTGTTTCCGGGGCACGGGGGCGTGCTCGACCGCTTCGACAGTCTGTTCGCGGCCCTGCCCGTGTTCACCATCGGCAAAATCATGTGGGATCTATGAATCGCGTTGCCCTGCTCGGTGCCACTGGCTCGATTGGCACCAGCGCGTTGGATGTCATCGCCCGTCACCCGCAGCGCTATCAGGTGCAGGCGCTGGCGGCGCATCGCGATGTCGATGGGCTGCTGAAACTCTGCGCGCGTTTCAAGCCAAGCCTGGTGGGCATCGCCGATCCCTACTGCGCCGATGCGTTGGCCGCTGGGCTGAAAGCGCACGGTTTGCATAGTGTCCAGATGCTGGTGGGCCCGACCGGACTGGACCAGATGGCTGGCGCCTCGGAAGTGGACACCGTGGTCGCGGCAATTGTCGGTGCGGCCGGCCTGTCCAGCACGCTGGCGGCGGCTTGTGCGGGCAAGCGCATCCTGCTTGCCAACAAGGAATCGGTTGTCATCGCGGGGGCTTTGCTGTTTGACGCACTGGCCGCGCACGGTGGTTGCATCATTCCGCTGGACAGCGAGCACAACGCCGTCTTCCAGTGCCTGCCCCAGGGCTTCGCGCGCGACCCTGATGCGCACGGCATCCGTCGCATCGTGCTGACCGCATCCGGCGGCCCGTTCCGCGGGTTCAGCCGCGAGCAGCTGGCTCAGGTAACGCCGGAACAGGCGGTCAAACATCCACGCTGGCAAATGGGCCGCAAGATATCGGTGGACTCGGCCAGCCTGATGAACAAGGGTCTTGAGGTCATCGAGGCACATTGGTTGTTCGGCCTGCCGGCGGAGCGCATCGATGTATTGGTGCACCCGGAAAGCCTGATCCACTCGCTGGTTGAATATACCGATGGCTCGTTACTGGCCCAGCTCGGACCGGCCGACATGCGCACCCCGATCGCCCAGGCCCTGGCCTGGCCCGAACGTATCGACAGTGGCGTGCAGAGACTGGATCTGCTCGCAGCTGGCGAGCTGCATTTCGAGCCAGTGGATCGGGTCAACTTCCGCTGTCTGGAGTTGGCCTATGCCGCCTTGCGTGCCGGGGGTGCGGCACCTGCGATATTGAACGCAGCCAACGAGGTTGCAGTAGACGCATTTTTAACGGGTGCTCTGTCATTTCTGGGCATTGCCGATGTGATTGAAAGCACGCTGGATGCTGTGGTTCAGTCTGAAACCTCTACACTGCACGCGCTGTTGGATCTGGATCGGGAAGCGCGGCGCGTAGCTGTGCGGGAAATGAATCGATTGGGAACAGGACATGAGTGAAATCGTCGGTTCAATCTGGTGGTATCTGGTCACCATTGGCGTGCTGGTGACCTTTCACGAGTTCGGGCATTTTTGGGTGGCACGGCGCTGCGGCGTCAAGGTGCTGAAGTTCTCGATCGGGTTTGGCAAATCACTGTGGTCGCGCACCGGTGCCGATGGCACCGTGTACAGCATCGGCGCTATTCCGCTCGGTGGCTATGTATCGATGCTGGACGAACGCGTTGAAGACGTACCACCGGAGCAGCGCCATCTGGCGCACAACAACAAGTCTGCCCTGCAAAAAATAGCCATTGCCGCGGCTGGCCCCGGATTCAATTTTCTACTGGCCGTGCTGGCGTTCTGGCTGATGTTTTCGATTGGAAAGCCCGACCATCTGCCGGTGCTGGGCCGCGTCGAGGGACTCGCCGCAGAGGCTGGTATCGCGCCGGGCACTCAAGTCCTTGCGGTGGATGGCAAGACCACCACAACTTGGTCGCAAGTTTTCGAGGCGGTGATCGAGAAGGGCATGTATCGGCGCGATGCGGCGCTGCGCGTGCGCGAACCCGATGGCGACGAACGCACCATCACTCTGACGATTTCGCGCCTGCCGCAGGATATGGAAGACCGGCTGCTGGTGAGCAAGATCGGGCTGCGACTGCAATCGCCCGCCGCCGTAGGTTCGCTGACCGAGGGTGCGCCGGCTGTTCGCGCCGGCATACAAACCGGCGACACTTTGCTCGCCATCAATGGCCAGGTCGTCGCCGACTTTGAAGATTTCTATCAGAAACTGCAGGCGACAGCTGCCCAGAATCCGGCAGTGAGTGTGCGCATCGGCCGTTCCGGTCGCGAACTCGATATCGCGGTGACCGCGCAACGCGTCCCAGACCAGGACGGCACCCTGGTTTTCCGCCTCGGCATCGGGCCGCAGGCCATAGCGACCAACACGACGCTGCGGTACAACCCGCTGGCGGCCCTACCTGCCGCCGCCAGGGAAACCTGGTCGGCCACCATCAGAACCCTTACTTTCCTGGGCGACATGGTGACCGGAGTCATCTCTCCCAAGCATCTTTCCGGTCCAATTACCATTGCCCGCGTCGCCAACGCGGTAGCTAAGGATGGCCTCGCCTGGTTCCTCGGTTTCCTTGGGTTGGTATCGGTCGGCATCGCGATTCTGAATCTCCTGCCGATCCCGATCTTGGACGGCGGGCACATCCTGAGCTACCTTATCGAGTCGCTCAAGGGCAGTCCCCTCAGCGAACGGGTGGAAATGGTGGGCCAATACCTCGGTCTCGGGGCTTTGGCGTGCCTGATCGGCTTGGCTCTGTTCAACGACGTGATGCGTTGACCCAGGCTGCAAAAACAAGAGAAATAGCGGTAGCCGGTCGCATGGCCGGTGCAAAACAAGCCAATAAGAATCTCGGCGCGGGTGCCGTGAGCACTCGACACCCACGCCAGCGCGGACGCAAGTTCGTGATCAGTTGAAATATTTTCGGAGTGACTGAATGCGCCGTATTGCTGCCCTGATCCTGTTCGCCGCCATGTATGCCCCGTCGGTGTCGGCATTCGATCCCTTCGTCGTATCGGATATCCGATTGGAAGGGTTGACGCGCGTTCCTGCGGGAACCGTGTTCACCAGTTTCCCGATCGAGAAAGGCGATCGCATCGACCGCCTGCGTGCCTCCGAAGCGGTGCGTTCCCTGTTCAAGACTGGATTCTTCAATGACATCCAGATCTCCAGACAGGGCACCATCCTGGTCGTCACCCTGGTCGAGCGGCCCGCCATCGCCAAGCTCGACCTGGTCGGCAACAAGGACATCAAGACCGAGGATCTGACCAAGGGTCTGCGCGAAATCGGCCTGGCCGAGGGCGAGACTTTCGATCGCCTGCAGCTCGACCGCATCGTTCAAGAGCTGACCCGCCAATACAACAATCGCGGCAAGTACAGCGTATCGATCAAGCCCGAGGTAAAGGAGCTGGATCGCAACCGCGTTGCCATCACCATCGCGATCAAGGAAGGCAAGCCGGCCAAGATCCGTCACGTCAATATCGTCGGCAACACGAAATTCGTCGATGAGGACATACTCGAAGACTTCGAATCCAGCGAAACCGGCTGGCTCAGCTGGTACAGCAAAGACGACCAGTACTCGCGCGAAAAACTCTCTGGCGACATGGAGAAACTGGCTTCGTACTATCAGGACCGCGGCTATGTTGATTTCGCAGTCGAATCGACCCAGGTGTCGATCAGCCCGGATCGACGCAATTTGTTCCTGACCGCAAACGTGCGCGAGGGTGAGATCTACACCTTGTCAGACATCAAACTGACCGGTGATCTGGTGCTTTCGGAAGACGTGATGCGGCGCCTGATCTATGCCAAGCCCGGCGAGACCTATTCGCGACGCAAATTCGAAAACAGCGCCGACGCAATGACGCGCGTGCTTTCCAACATCGGTTATGCCTTCGCTGAAGTCACGCCGATCCCGCAGATCGACAAGGACAATCGCACCATCGCGATTACGCTGCTGGTCAATCCCGGCAAGCGCGTTTACGTCCGGCGCGTGACCTTTGTCGGCAACGAGCGCACGCAGGATGAGGTGATGCGCCGCGAAATGCGCCAGCTGGAAGGTTCGTGGTTTTCGCAGGCGGCTGTCGATCGCTCCAAGATTCGCCTGCAGCGCCTCGGCTACTTCAAAGACATTACGATTGAAACGCCGCGCGTAACCGGCTCCAACGATCAGGTCGATGTCATCGTCAAGGTGACCGAGCAAAGCGCGGGCAGCTTCCAGTTCGGTGTGGGTTATTCCGAGTTTCAGGGCCTGATCACCACCGTCTCACTGACCCAGCGCAATTTCCTGGGCAGCGGCAACAGTGTCGGTGTGACCGTGCAGAACAACAAATTTACCCAGCGCCTCGATTTCAGTTTCTTCGATCCTTACTTCACTGACGATGGCATCAGCCTCGGCTACCAACTCAGCTACAGTAAGCAGGACTACAGCAGCAACAGAAATCTGGCGCAGTACACCTCGGACATCGTCTCGGCCGAAGTTTTGGCCGGTATTCCGCTGACTGAAACCGATACACTTTCGATGTCGCTCGGCATCGATCGCAACCAGTTGACCACTGTGGATGGGAGTACGCCGGTGTCGCTGATCCGTCAGCTCATCGATGAGCTCGGACCACGCGCCCTGGGGCCGATCTTCAACACCGACGACGATGGCGATGGCGATCCGGACGATCTCAACGACGACGACGGCATTCCCGGTATCGATCCACTCAGTTTCGGCCCCAACCGGCGCTGGATCGTCAACACCTGGAGCATGTCCGCGGGCTGGGCGCGCGATTCGCGCAACAAGTTCTTCGCCCCAACCAGCGGCTCGTTCCAGCGCATCGGCGCCGAAGTCGCACTGCCGGGTTCGGATTTTGAATACTGGAAGCTCAATTACGAATACGGGCGCTATTTTCCGATCACCAACGGCTGGTCGATTCTTACCCGCGCGGAGCTTGGCTACGGTGATGGCTACCACGGCAACAAGTCGCTCCCCTTCTATGAAAACTTCTACGCGGGCGGCGTGCGCTCGGTACGCGGCTTTGAAGACAATACACTCGGCCCTTCCGAGAACATTGGCACCGTCCTCAGCCCGTTTGTCCAGCCACTGGGCGGATCATTCAAGACAATCGGTTCGGTGGAATTGATTTTTCCAACACCGTTCAGCAAGGTGGACAGCGACACGTCCCAGTTCTCTGCGTTCTTCGATGTTGGCAACGTATTTGCGGATTACAACGCGTTCAAGACCGACGAATTGCGGGCATCCGCAGGACTGTCGTTCAAGTGGCAGGCGCCGGTCGGACCGATCATCATCAATCTGGTCGCACCGATCAAAAAGAAAGATGGCGATCGAACCGAATCGATCCAGTTCTCGTTCGGCAACCAGTTCTAACCGGTAAAGTCCGAGCAACCGGGACGGTGCAATGCGTGCAAACGGCCGAATCAAGCATGGGCACAGCAGCATCGGTTTGATGCTGTTGGCCTTGCTGTTGCCACTGGCAGCGTGGTCGCAGACGCAGAAAATTGGCTATGTCGACATGAAGCGTCTACTCGACAACGCGCCGCAGGTGGCTGCTGGGCGACAGCGCATCGAAGCCGAATTTCGCGACCGCGATCAGTTGTTGCAGGCCGAGCAGAAAAGGCTGGAGGGGCTTGAAGCGCGCGAACGACGCGATGCCGCGGTCATGCCCAAGACGGCCGCCGATGCGCTGCAGCGTGAGATACAAACCACCAAGCGAAACCTCGAGCGCACGCGCGCGAAGTTGAACGAAGAACTGGTGTCACGCAGGGCTGAGGAGCTCAATCGCCGCTGGCCTGAGATCACCGACGTCATGATCCAATACGCTCGCGACAATGGCTACGACCTGTTGCTGCCAGCCCCGGTGCTGTACGCGAGTGCCCGAGTGGACATCACCGACGAATTGTTGGCGCGACTTCGCGCCCAGGCCGCAACCAGCAGGACCCCGTGATGGCGGCTCCACCCAGCTTTCGTCTGCACCAACTGGCAGAACGCTTTGGTCTGCAGCTGGTCGGGGATGGCGAGCATTGGATCAACGGCGTTGGCACGCTGTCGCATGCCACGTCGCAGCAAGTCAGTTTCTTGGCCAACCCGCGCTACCGCAGCGAATTGGCGGCGGGCGGTGCCGGCGCCGTTGTGTTGGCACAAGCAGATGCAGCGGGCGCAAAGGGAAATCTCCTGATCAGTCGCAACCCCTATGCGGATTTTGCGCGGATCGGTCAATGTTTCGAGCACCGCACAGCGTCAGCACCCGGCATTCACCCCAGTGCTGTGGTGATGGCCGGCGCAGAAGTCGACGCCTCTGCCAGTATCGGACCACTATGCGTTATCGATGCCAGCGCACGCATTGAAGCAGGCGCTGAAATCGGACCGGGATGCCTGATCGGAGCCAATTGCGTGGTCGGCGCGCAGTCGCGTTTGGTCGCGCGTGTCACCCTGGTGGAGCGGGTGCGCCTGGGTCACCGGGTGCTGATACATCCAGGTGCAGTGCTGGGCGCCGATGGCTTTGGGCTCGCCATGGATAACGGACACTGGCTCAAAGTGCCGCAGCTGGGGGGAGTCGTTGTCGGCGACGACTGCGAAATTGGCGCCAACACCACAATTGATCGCGGCGCCATCGAAGACACGGTGCTGGAAGAAGATGTGCGTCTGGACAACCAGATCCAGATCGGGCACAACGTTTTCATTGGTGCGCACACGGCCATCGCCGGCTGTGCGGCCATCGCTGGCAGCGCCCGTATCGGCCGCAACTGCCTGATCGGCGGCGCAGCCGGTATCATTGGGCACATCGACATAGCCGATCGCGTGGTGATCGGGGCCATGAGCCTGGTCACCCACAGTCTGCGCGAGCCCGGAGAGTACTGCTCCGGAACGCCCATTCAGGAAAAGCGCGAGTGGCGAAAAAACGCCGCACGGTTTCGTCGGCTTGACGAACTGGCGCGCAGGATTATTCATTTGGGAACTCCAGGCAATGACCAATAACACGACTGTCGAAGCCGCTGTCGTCCGGCTACCGATCGATGTCCGGCAAATCGCCGCCATCCTTCCACACCGTTATCCATTCCTCCTGGTGGACCGTGTCATAGAGTTCGAAGCCGGCAAACGCGTACGCGCGATCAAGAATGTCACCATCAACGAGCCGTTCTTCGCCGGTCACTTTCCAGGGCACCCGGTCATGCCCGGCGTGTTGGTGATCGAAGCCATGGCCCAGGCCTCGGGGATTCTTACCCAGCTCTCCAATACGTTTCAAGCACGACCCAACCAACTCTACTATTTGGTGCGCGTCGACAACGCGCGTTTCTCGCGCACTGTGGTACCCGGAGATCAGCTGGTCCTGGATGTCGTGCAAAAGCGCATGATCCGCCGCATGGGCCAGTACCAGTGCCGTGCGTCGGTGGATGGGGTGGAGGTAGCCAGCGCGGACATCCTGTGTGCCGCGCCGGAGCCCGGTGCATGACCGAAGCGACCGGCATGATCCATTCAACCGCGATCATCGAATCAGGTGCCCGCATCGGCAGCAATGTTGCCATCGGCGCCTATTCGATCATTGCCGCCGGAGTGGAGATTGGCGATGACTGCTGGGTCGGTCCGCACGTTGTGATTCAGGGGCCAGCACGCATCGGCAAGCGCAACCGCTTCTATCAGTTCGGTTCGATCGGATCCGATCCCCAGGACAAGAAGTTTCACGGCGAGCAGACCCTGCTCGAAATCGGCGACGACAACATGTTCCGCGAGTTCGTCACCGTCAACCGTGGCACCGACGATGGCGGCGGTGTCACCCGAATCGGCAACGACAACTGGCTGATGGCGTATGTGCATCTCGCGCACGACTGCATCGTTGGCAACCACACGATCTTCGCCAACGCCGCTTCGCTGGCCGGCCATGTGCGGGTCGACGATCATGCGATTTTGGGCGGCTTCACGCTGGTGCACCAGTTCTGTCAAATCGGTGCCCATGCATTCACATCGATGGGTTCGGTGATCAATCGCGACGTACCGCCCTACGTGACCGTGGCTGGAAACTTCGCCGAGCCCAAAGGGATCAATACTGAGGGCCTCAAACGGCGCGGCTACTCCGCAGAAAAAATCCTGTCGATTCGACGCGCTTACAAGACCCTGTATCTGTCTGGACTGCCGCTTGCCGAAGCACGCAACCAGATCGAGCAGACCACCGGTGTCGACGACGAGCTGCGCACGCTGGTCGACTTTATCGATCGCAGCGAACGCAGCCTGATTCGCTGACGATGGCGCGCCAGCGCCCGTCCGTCGTAGCCGTCGACACCGTGCCCCAATGACCCCACGCAAGCGCTTGCGCATCGCTTTGATCGCCGGTGAAACCTCCGGCGATCAACTCGGCGGCGCGTTGATCGACGCTCTGCGCCTGCGTTTTCCGACCGCCGACTTCGCCGGCATCGGCGGCCCAGAAATGGTTGCGGCAGGCCTGGATGCCTGGCATCGTGCCGATGTTCTGGCGGTGATGGGATTGGTCGAAGTGCTGCGCCATCTGCCGCGTTTGTTGCGGCTGCGAATACACGTACGCCAACGCATACTGCAATGGCAACCCGATATCTTCATCGGCATCGACGCACCCGATTTCAACCTCGGACTTGAACGCAACCTGCGCCGCGCCGGGATTCGAACGGTGCATTACGTCAGCCCATCAGTCTGGGCGTGGCGTGAACAGCGCGCCGCAAAAATCGGCGAGAGCGCCGATCGTGTGCTGTGTCTGTTTCCGATGGAGCCCGCAATCTATGCGCGTCATGGCGTGGATGCTCGCTTCGTTGGACATCCACTGGCAGACCGCTTTGCGCTTGCGTCGGATCGCGGTGCCGCGCGACGCGAACTCGGCATCGCAGCCGATGCCAAGGTGCTGGCACTTTTGCCGGGCAGCCGTCTAAGTGAAATCCAGCGACTGGCCGAGCCTTTTATCGGCGCCGCAATGGCATGTCGGCAATCCTTGTCCGAGCTGGTGCTGATCGCGCCAATGGCCAGCGCAGCCTGTCGCAGCGAATTTGAGCAGCAACTGAAAACACAGGCCGGAGCAATCAGTGTGCGTTGCCTGGACGGTCAGTCGCACCTGGCGATGGTCGCCGCCGACGTGGTGCTGGTCGCGTCCGGGACTGCGGCGCTGGAAGTGATGCTGGCCAAACGCCCAATGATTGTCGCCTATAAAATCGCACCACTCAGCTACTGGATCGTACGCACTTTTGGTTTGCTCAAATCCGCAGTTGTTTCGCTGCCCAATTTTCTCGCGGGAACCAGGATCGTGCCAGAACTTCTGCAAAACGAATGCCGCGCCGACACACTCGCTGCCGCGCTGCTACCGTTGTTGAAGGACCCCGCCGCTGGCAAAGCGCAGACCATAGCCTTCGAGAAGCTGCACCTGCTGCTGCGTGGTGGCGGCGCCGAATCCGCCGCATCCGCGGTCGCGGAGTTGATCGACACCGCGACACACTGAGTGAACATGGATCTCTCCATTCTGATCGCAGGTGTCGACGAAGCCGGACGTGGACCCCTGGCTGGACCGGTTGTCGTCGCAGCGGTGATTCTCGACCCGACGCGGCCGATCCATGGTCTGAACGACTCGAAGAAGCTGAGCGAATCCGCGCGCAATCGCCTGGCTCCGTTGATCCGGGCGCAGGCGCTGTGCTTCCATATCGAAGTAGTGTCGCGCGTCGAGATCGACCGTCACAACATCCTGCAGGCCACGCTGCGTGGCATGGCACGCGCACTGCGCGCGCTGCTGCCGGTGCCGGAACTTGCCCTGATTGATGGCAACACACTGCCACCGAACCTGCACTGCGCCGCTCGGGCGATTGTGCAAGGCGACGCGCTCGAGCCAGCGATCAGTGCCGCCAGCATTCTCGCCAAAGTCGAGCGCGATCGGCTCATGGTCGCGCTCGACGAGCGCTACCCCGGTTACGGCTTTGCGCGCCACAAGGGTTATCCCACCCCCGATCATCTTGCAGCGTTGACGCGACTCGGCCCGTGTGACGAACATCGACGCAGCTTCGCCCCGGTGCGGATGCTCTGCATTCCTGACTTGCTCTGAGAACACGGCCGCGACCAGGAGCGCCGCACCTGCAACGGCACAGTGCGGTTCCGATCGACGTCAGACCAGCTTGATCTCGCGCAGCCGCTCGAGCAGATAGTCATGCGATGTAATCGGTGTCGGGTAGCGGTTTGGCCGCTCGGCACTGATGCAATTGGGCAGCGTCTCGATCAGGTAATCCGGATTCGGGTGCAGGAAGAACGGCACCGAGTAGCGCGGATTACGCGCCAAAGCACCCGGTGGATTGACCACGCGATGTGTCGTCGACGGATACACATGGTTGGACAGCCGCTGCAGCATGTCGCCGATATTCACCACAATGGTATCGCCCTGGGTGGTGATTGGAAGCCAGGTTCCTTCCTTGCTCAACAACTCAAGCCCCGCTGCGCTGGCGCCGACCAACAAGGTGATGAAGTTGATGTCCTCGTGCGCGCCTGCACGCACATTGGGTACGTCCGGCGCTGTGATGGGTGGATAGTGGATCGCACGCAGGATGCTGTTGCCGAAATTGATCTTGTTGTCGAAGAAATTTTCCGGCAGATCGATGTGCAGGGCCAGCGCGCGCAGCACGCGCGCACCCAGATCGTCGAGCGCCTGGTACAAGCCATAGCCGTATTCGCGGAATGCAGGAACCTCCTGCGGCCACATGTTTTCCGGCATCACATCCGCATATTTGGAATCACGCGCGATCTCCCGGCCAAAATGCCAAAACTCCTTGAGATCCGGATACTTCGAGTCCTTGGCGGTCTCGACCATGAAACCGGTATAACCGCGGGCACCGCCGCCGCCGGCAATGTGGTACTTGCGTTTGGTCGCTTCGGGCAGCGCAAAAAACTTCTTGAACGCCTCGTAGGACTTGTCGATCATGTCCTGGGAGATGCCGTGGCCACTGATGCCGCAGAAACCGTACTCTCTATAGGCAGCGCCGATCTCGGCGACAAAGGTTTCGCGATCGCTGTCGAAGCGACGAATGTCCAAGGTGGGAACGTACTGGCTCATGGGCTGACCTGTAGAGATGTGGAATGGAGACAAGGCTGAGTTTCGATCCGGTCCTGATTTCGATCCAGGTCACGCAATCAGCGACTACCGGGCTGCCGATGATACGGCCTCGGCCAAGCCGCTCGCCAGCAGTTCGACCTCCTCAATGCGTTCGGCTTCGACGGTGACTCGCACCACCGGTTCGGTTCCAGAAGCGCGCAACACTACGCGGCCACGGCCATGCAGCCAACGCTCGATCCGCTCGCGTTCGGCTTGCACCGAAGCCGCGGCCAATGGGCGCGCACCACGCTCGATGCGCACATTGATTGTGCGCTGCGGAAATCGTGGCAAGGCAGCGCGCCAATCAGCGGCAGAACGGCAGCTGGACTGGATCGCCTCCAGCACCTGCAAGGCACTTACCATCGCGTCTCCGGTACCGGCACGATCCAGGCACAGGATATGCCCGGAAGCTTCACCGCCCAGATTGCCACCGAGCGCGATCAGTCGCTCGTGCACAAAGCGGTCGCCGACATTGGCGCGCTCGAATGCAATGCCGTATTCACACAGGCGTTTTTCCAGCGCGTAGTTGGTCATCAAGGTGCCGACCACGGGTCCGCGCAGTCGGCCAGATTGCTTCCACACGCTGCCGAGGATATGTAACAGGTCATCGCCATCGAGCAGCTCGCCAGTGGCGTCGACCAGCATTACACGGTCGCCATCACCATCGAAGGCAATTCCGATATCTGCGCGATACTCCTGCAGTGCGGCTTGCAGCGCCTGCGGATGCATGGATCCGCATTCCTGATTGATGTTCAGTCCATCAGGGGCAACTCCAATGCAATGCACTTCTGCGCCCAGCGACGCAAACAACTGGGGTGCCAGTTTGTAGGTCGCACCATGCGCGCAGTCCAGCACCACGCGCATTCCGTGCAGACGGAAGTCAGCGGGCACACTGGCGCGACAGAAATCAAGGTAGCGTGCGCCGGCATCGAGCATGCGCGATGCCTTGCCGAGCTGGTCGGGCAGCGCATTGCAGAAGCTGTCAGCCAAAGCGGCCTCGATTGCCGCTTCAACCGAGTCCGCGAGTTTTTCACCGGCAGCGGAGAAAAACTTGAAGCCGTTGTCATGATGCGGATTATGCGAGGCACTGATCACAATGCCAGCACAGGCGCCGGTCTGGCGCACCAGGTGCGCCACGCCCGGCGTCGGGATCGGCCCCAGCAGCTGTGCATTGGCGCCCGCAGCGATCAACCCTGCCTGCAGACCCGCTTCGAGCATGTAACCAGAAAGACGCGTGTCCTTGCCGATCAACACCGTGCGCTGCGTTCCCTGCATCAGCACGCGACCCGCAGCATTGCCCAGGCGCAGGGCAAACTCAGCGGTAATCGGCGTCTCGCCCACGTGACCGCGAATGCCGTCGGTGCCGAAGTACTGTCGCTGTGCCATGGAGGGTTCCGTATCGATTCAAGCGCAGTATCGCCCAGTGCGGGGTTGCGCGATAGCCGCTTCGCACGAGCGCCGCGGCGCCAGTCCCAAGCTGGCAACACCCGCGTGCCTGAGCCCCGCAAACACATTTTTGCTGATTGGCTCCGACCTCGACCCGGATGCATTCGCAGCGACCACTATGCGCGAGCAAAGTCGAACGCGAGCAGATCACGGATATCATCGGCCGCGAGCAGGCACATCAGCAATCGATCCATACCTATCGCCACGCCGGCACAATCGGGCAGCGCCGGCAAAGCGTCCAACAGGCGGGCGTCAAGCAGTGGCACTGACGACCCACGCGCGCTGCGCATTGCTTGATCGCGTTCGAAGCGCTGGCGCTGTTCGCCGGCATCGTTCAACTCGTGATAGCCGTTGGCCAGTTCGCGCGCGCCCAGGTAAGCCTCGAAGCGCTCAGCCACCGGCACGATGTCGTCGCGCACCCGCGCCAGCGCACATTGCGAGGCAGGAAAGTCAAACACCAACAGCAGCCGATTGTCGGGATTGGCAGGCTGCAAACGATGCGTGATGATCAGATCAAGCCAATCGTCGCGCACCAGTCCCTCGCCATCAATGCGTACATCGGCCAGTACGGCCTGCAGCGGTTCGAGCGTGGTGGAATGCGGGTCGAGCCGCAGTGCATCGAAGAACCAATCGCGATAGCTGATTTCGGCGATCTGAACGCTGCGTTCAAACAGCGACAGCGCCGATTCAATCAATTGCGCCACCTCGCCCATCAGCTGACGATGATCCCAGCCGACGCGATACCACTCCAGCATGGTGAACTCCGGGTTGTGGCGCGCACCTGCTTCACCATTGCGAAACACTCGCCCCATTTCGTAACAGTCGCCGACCCCGGCCGCGAGCAATCGCTTGAGCGGATACTCCGGCGATGTGCGTAACCATCGGCGCTTGGCGCCAGCATCGGTATGGCCGCTGAATTCGGTATGGAAGCTCTCGATGTTCGGGTCAGTGTTTCCGGCAGCGCTGAGCATCGGCGTTTCCACTTCGAGTACCGAACGCTGCGCGAAGAATGCGCGCACGTGGGCGTAGAGACGAGCGCGGGCGTCCAGGTGCGCGAATGTGGTGGATGCGAAGGGCGTGGGAGCGGCCTGAGCCGCGATTCTCGAAACAGCCGAATCGCTGGGAGAATCGCGGCTCACGCTGCTCCCACTTTCTCCGCTCCCACAGCTCATGCCGGGATCCCGCTCGCCACTCATCCCGTATGATCCTCAAGCAGTTTCAAGAACGCCGCTTCATCGAGCACTGCCACGCCAAGCGCCTGCGCCTTATCCAGCTTCGACCCCGCCTCGGCACCGGCAACCACAAGACTGGTTTTCTTCGACACACTGCCGGACAATTTGGCACCTAGCGCTTCGAGTCGGGCACCGGCTTGGTCGCGCGTCATCGCGGCCAGGGTCCCAGTCAGCACCACGCTCTGCCCACTGAGCGGGCCAAGCGGATCCAACACGGACGCACGCTTGCGTAGCGCGGTTACTTGCTCATCAATACTGTGCAAGCGCTGGTTCCACCGCGCATCACAAAACAAGTCACCTAGCTGTCCTATTGCCGATTCGTTCCAGCCCAGGGCACGAAGATCGACTGCTCCGAGCGCGGCAAACTCGGAAAAATTCGCGACGCGTTCGGCGGTCTGGCGAAAAACCGTGCCGGCGACATTGGGGAAAAACACGTTTCCGGGTTCGGACTTGAAGGTCTTCAAAGCTTCGAGCAAGAACGCCAGGTCGAGGCGCGCGACGAAGTCTGCTGCTGCCGCGCCGCGACCTTCTGGTGCGACATCCGCGGCGAGCAACTGGTCAATCACTTCCTGGTTGTGCGGTTCCGCAAAAAAAGCAGCAATCGATTCGGCGACCGTTCGTCCAACATTGCTGACGGCAATCAACACCAGCACGTCGGCACGACGAACCTGGCCCAAGTCACCGAACGCATCGGCAAGATCCTTCGCGGTGCCCTCGCCGGTTTGCAAAATACCCAGGGCGAACAACAGTCGCTGCAGAGTCGTACGCTTGCTGGTTTCGATCGAGGCCAGCAGGTTCTGCGCCCATTTCAGCGGCACTTTCTTTTTTGGGTCCGGCGTAATGCCATCGCGCGCATCCTGCAGCCGCTTGAGTTCGATCAAATCCTCCAGCGTCAACAGGTAAAGATCAGCCACGCTGCGCAGCGCCCGCCTATCGCCTTTGCGCTGCAGGAATGCGAGGCTGACCATATCGTCAATGGTCTGAGTTCCCAGTCCTTCAATATCCATCGCGCGCCGCGACGCAAAATGCCGGACTGCCTCTTTGCGCTGCGCCGGGCAGATCAGCCCACCACTGCATCGCGACACCGCTTGATCCTGCTCGCGCACGACATGCGAGTCGCACTCTGGGCAAAACTCTGGCATCGACCATGCAATGGCACCCTCTTGTCTGGCGTCGATCACCACCGCGACTATCTCCGGAATAACGTCACCGGCACGTCGCACGATCACGGTATCGCCTACCCGAACATCCTTGCGGCGCACTTCGCTTTCATTGTGCAAAGTGGCGTTGGTGACCACGACGCCGGCCACATGGACCGGACGCAGTCTCGCCACCGGCGTGATCGCGCCGGTTCGACCGACCTGCACGTCAATGGCTTCGACCACGGTCTGCTCTTCCTGAGCTGGAAATTTGTGCGCGATGGCCCAGCGCGGCGCGCGTGATACAAAGCCCAGGTCATCCTGCTGGTCGTAACGATCGACCTTGTAGACCACGCCGTCGATATCCACATCGAGCGCATCGCGCTTGCCGCCAATTTCGCTGAAATAATCCAGCAACCCGCGCAAACCCGTTGCCGTGCGCACCTCGGCATGCACCGGAAAACCCAGCGCGCGCAAACGCTGAAGCGTTTGCGAATGCCGTGCCGGAACCGGCCATCCATCAACGACACCGAGCGCATAGGCATAGAAACCCAAGGGTCGCGATGCGGTGATGGCCGGGTCCAGCTGGCGAAGAGAGCCGGCGGCACCGTTGCGCGGATTGGCCAAGGCTTTTTCGCCGCGTTCGCGCGCGGCCGCGTTGAAGGCATTGAACGCCTTGCGCGGCATCACCACCTCGCCGCGAACCTCAAGCAGCGCAGGCACGCTCTCGCTAGCAAGACGCAATGGGATCGAGCGCACCGTGCGCAGGTTGGCGGTCACATCCTCACCCGTCGCGCCATCGCCGCGAGTGGCGCCACGCACAAACAGACCATGCTCGTAGCGTAGACTGATGGCTAGCCCGTCGAGCTTGGGTTCAACCGAAAATTCCGGATCGACCGCACCCGTTGCCTGCACGATTCGGCGCACGAAATCGGCGACGTCCTGTTCGCCGAAAGCATTGCCAAGCGACAGCATCGGCATTTGATGCACGACCTCGGCGAACACCCGCGCCGCCTTGCCGCTGACACGCTGCGTAGGTGAATCGGGGGTGATCAAATCGGGATGCGCCGCCTCGATCTCACGCAATTCGCGCATCAGGCGATCGTATTCGCTGTCGCTGATGCCGATCTCGTCGAGCACGTAGTAGCGATGATCGTTGACCGCGATCTGGCGGCGAAGATCGGCAACGCGGTCGGCGGGTGATGGATTCATCGCAGGGGTCATCGTAAAGATCCGGAATGCAATGCCGCGATTGTAGAAGCAATGATCGCCCCTTTCCGGAATGGTTATTTGCGAATGGGCCTGCACCCATACGCGAACATCAGGATTTGGGAGCGGCCCGCGGCCGCGAATGCTATCGGAATACGAAATTCCTTTTCGCAGCCAGCGACTGCGTGGATTCAGGAAGGGATGAATCGCGGCTTGCGACGCCCCTACACCAATGCTTCGCTGGTCGGCGCGCGGCTGCGCGCGAATCGCCGCGTGAACGTCTCCATCGCCGCAAACGCCGCCGGAATCACGATCAGGCTGAGCAGGGTCGACGTAATCAGCCCGCCAATCACCGCCACCGCCATCGGTTGCCGAAACGCCGCGTCGGCCCCAAATCCCAGGGCAATAAGTGACATGCCGGCGGTCATTGCAATCGAGGTCATGAGTACCGGGCGGGCGCGCTTGCGGCAGGCGTCGATGACTGCGTCGTGCATGCTCATACCCTGTTCGTGTTCAGCGATAACCGCGTAGTCGACCAGCAGAATGGAGTTTTTGGTGGCGATGCCGATCAGCATCAGCAGTCCAATCAGCGCCGGCAGCGAAAGCAGAGTGCCGGTCAACAACATCAGACCGAATGCGCCGCCGGCCGACAGCGGTACCGCGGCGAGGATGATCAGTGGATGGCTGGCGCTGTTGAACAACAGCAGCAAGACAGCGTAGACGCAAAAAATGCCAGCCACCATCGCCAGCGCGAAGCCGACGAAAAGCTCGATGAAGATTTCCGAGTCGCCGGTGTTCAGTACTTGTACGCCGGGCGGCAAACGCTTCAGCGAGGGCAATTGCTCGACCTGGGTCATGACATCGCCCAGCGGCTGGCCGTTAAGTTCGGCAGTAAAAGTGATATTGCGCTGACGCCCGAAACGATCGACCTGCGACGGCCCACTGGCACGACGGATGGTGGCTACCGCCGACAATGGCACGGTGCCCCCCTTGGCACTGGGTACCCGCAACATCTGCAGCAGACTCTCGTCGGTCAGAGCTGCTTCATTCAGCCGCACACGAATCGGCACCTGTCGATCGGCGAGATTGAGTTTGGCCAAACGCTGGCGATAGTCGCCGCTGGTCGCAATCCGCGCCGCCTCGGCAATATCGATCGTGGATACACCAAGGTCCGCCGCCCGCCTTGCGTCCGGCACAATCACCCATTCCGGGCGCAGCAGCGAAGCGGTAGAACTGATTGTGCCCAGCCCCTGCAACGTACGTAGGTCACGCTCGAACATCTGCGCGGCGGCGTAGAGACGCGTAGGGTCGTCGCCAGTCAACACCAGCTGCATCTGTTCGCCTGGCTCGCTGCTCAGGAAACGTTGCCGGATACCGGGGATCTGGGTCAGCAGACGTCGCGTTTCGGCTTCAAGTTCTTTTTGTGAGCGTTCGCGATCACCTTCCAATCCCCAGTCGATCACCAATACCGCGCGACGCACATCGTCGACGCCACTGACTGCTGGGTCACCAAGATCAACGGTGCCGCCAACTGTGGCATAAATCTGCCTGGCCTCAGGCAGTGTGCGGATCATGCCGCGCGCCCGTTCGGCAAGACGGGCAGTTTCGTCAAGGCTCACACCGGGTGGCAGTTCGAGGCTGAGATTGCTGCGGCCCAAATCCGATCCTGGAATAAACGTTGCCGGTATAAACGGAACCAACATCAGCGAACCGACGAACATCGCCAGCGCCAGCGAAAGCGTCAGCCCGCGTCGGCGCAATGCCCACTCTACCCAACCCAGGTACCAGGTCATCAGGCGACTATCGCCTTCTTTCTGCGGCTTGGCCTTCATCTGATAGGCGGCCATCATCGGCGTCAACAGACGCGCGACCAGCAACGAAAACATGACCGCGGTCGCCGCGGTCCAACCAAATTCGAAGAAAAATTTGCCGGCAATACCGGGCATGAAGGCCACCGGCACAAAGACTGCCGCCAACGTCGCCGAGGTCGCGATCACTGCCAGACCGATCTCATCGGCGGCATCGAGCGCGGCTTGCTTGGGCGTTTTGCCCATGGCCAGATGCCGCTCGATGTTCTCGACTTCGACGATCGCGTCATCGACCAGGATACCGACGACAACCGCGAGCGCCAGCAGCGTAATTAGATTCAGGCTGAACCCGAACAACCACATGACAGCGAACGTCGGGATGATCGACAACGGCAGCGCTACCGCGGAAATCCAAGTGCTGCGCCAGTCGCGGAGGAACCACCACACCACCAATACCGCCAGTAGCGCGCCTTCCCAGAGCATGTCCATTGATGACTTGAACGAACCGCGTACTTCCGCGAGACCGGAGCTGATCAGGCTGAACTTCACCTGTGGATGTTCCTTCACCAGGCTTTCGATCTTTTTTTCGATGCGCTCACCGACGTCGATTTCGCTGGAACCCACCGTGCGCGTCACATCGAAGCTCACCACGGGTCGGCCATCGAGCAGCGCCAATTGCCGGCGCTCTGCATGCGCATCGCGAATTTCGGCGAGCGCACTCAGGGGCAGCTGGCGTCCATCGGGCAGCACGATCGGGAACTGATTCAGATCCTGCGCGATAGCCACGGTGCCGACGGCACGGATCGCCTGCTCGCCATACCCGATAGTTGCGCGACCGCCAGATCGTTCAAGCTGTGAACGCGCGATCTGATCGGATATCTGACCCGCGGTCAGACCATAGGCGTTGAGCACACCGGGTCGTAGATCGACGCGCACTTCGCGCTGCACGCCACCGCTGCGCCGAACCTGGCCAACGCCATTGACCGCGTACAAGGCCTTGCTCGCTTCGTTGTCGACAAACCAGCTGAGCTCACTCTCGCCCAGACTGTCGGAGGAGACCGCATAGGTCAGCAACGAACCACCAGTGATGGTAATTTTCTGGATGATGGGTTCGTCTATGTCTTGCGGCAGATCGCTGCGCACGCGCGATACCGCATCGCGCACTTCGTCCAGTGCCTCGTTGACATCACGGCCGATCTTGAACTCGATATAGGTCGTCGATGCGCCCTCGACCACGGTGGAGATCAGCTTGTTGATCTGCGGCAAGCTGGCAACGGAGTCCTCGATCTTGCGCGAGACTTCGGTCTCCAACTGGTTGGGCGTGGCGCCAGGAAGCAATACGGTGACGGTAATGCCGGGGAACGCGATATCCGGAAAGCGTGAAACCGCCAGCTGGTGGAATCCGATCAGACCAGCAGCGCCGAGCAGGATGAACGTCAGAATCGCCGGCAGCGGTCGATTGATCGACCAGGCGGAAACATTGATGGCCATGCTCAGCCTCCGTTGCACATGGACGTGCAAGTACCGCCAGGACAATTCGCACAAGCACCGCCGGCATCCGCCTGATCTGACTGCACCACACGTACGCGATCGCCATCACTGAGGAACGCAGCGCCCTGGACCACCACTCGATCCGCAGCTTCGATTCCGCTGAGGACTTCGGTGCGTTCACCGAACGCCTGCCCGACTTCAATGCGACGCTGTGTCACCACATCTTTCGCGCCGAGAATAAAGGCATAGCGATACCCGTCGCGCTCGACAATCGAGGCCGACGGCAACATCGGCACCGTTGCGTTGCCTAGCAAGATCTCGCCATTGGCGAACATACCGGCCTTGAGCTTGCCGGGTATTTCGATATCGGCATAGACCATGCCAGTGCGACTGACCGCGTCCAACCCGGGAGACACCTTGCGCACTTTGGCCAGGATCGGGCCAGAATCCGCTGCAACGTTGACCACAGCTCCCGGGACAACGCGAACGAAATCCGACTCGGGCAATTGCGCACGCCATTCCAGTCGACCCTGTCGGATCAGTCGCAAAAGCTCCGCTCCCGCGCCCACCACCTGGCCCGGCTGCACTTCACGCGCCGAGATCAACCCGTCATCGGGCGCGCGCAGGCTGGCGAATTCCACACGCAGCTGTGCCGACGCGAGCATGGCCTGAGCATTGAGCACCGCGGCATCAGCAACGCTCTCGCTGGCGATCATTTGGTCGATATCGCCAGCGGCCATCAGCTGACGTTCCCTCATACTTCGCGCGCGGTCGGCATTGGCATGTGCCAGCACCTGATTGGCCTTTGCCTGCACCACCATCGCCTGTTGCTGGCGCAGCTCGGCCTGCAGCGTGCGTTGATCCAGGCGCAGCAGCACATCACCTTTGCGCACGGCGTCGCCGACTTCCACCAGCACTTCGGCAACGCGCACACCAGCCAGTTCTACTCCCAGACTCATTTCTTCCCAGGCTGTTATAGAACCCGCGCTGTGAATCATCCGATTGAGTTGAATCTGTTCCAACGCGCCAACGGTGACGGTCAAACTGGGCGCTGATTGCGGTTTGTCGGGTGCTTTGCCGCAAGCCACGAGTAACAACACACTCAACGTCAACGCCGCGCGCCTTCCTGTTGCGACTGCAAATTGCATCGGCCTTGTCTCTATAGGGAAAGTGGATACGCCACGATAGCCGATATTTATTTATTTTTTTGCCGAAATGAATCGACCGGCGAAAAGCGCCACGTCAAGGAGCCGATTCAGCCTGCAATTACAGTACTAGGGAAGGTCTGAATAAGTCACCACTTCGTCTTCGCCACACTGCTTATTGCTTGCCAAACCCCCGCTCTCAACAGCGGAGCTGGTCGCTCTCAACAGCGGAGCTGGTCGCTCTCAACAGCGGAGCTGGTCGCTCTCAACAGCGGAGCTGGTCGCTCTCAACAGCGGAGCTGGTCAGACTGCGGTTTTACGCCCCCTGACTCAGGGGCTATCGCGGCTCCGGACTTGTTCAGAGGTTCCCTGAAGTAACCCGCTGGCATGGCGCCGGAGTTCGGCCCACTTTCCATGCTCTGACATGTGCTGGTCACACACCGTGCGCCCGAGCCCACTGGATCAAGATACCCAACTTTGACTTGCTGCGCTTCGTTGTGACGCGGGTATACACGATCGCCTCGCCCGCGTCAGCCTTTGCCGCCTGGTCCGAGGTGTTGCCGTTTTCGATATAGGTCTCGCTACGTCTGTAGGAATTTGCATCGCCTAATTCCAGCCACATGAAATGCTGATGCCAGCCGCCGGGCACATGCAGATTGCTGCCGTCTTTGAGCACAAACGACAAACGCCGCGCGTCCGTTCCCGGCACCCAGCGCAGCCGCGGCTGATTGCCTTGCGGGCAATAGTGTGTGGCAAGCAATTGGTCGCCATCAAGGTGATACAGCGTGATCGATTCTCGCCCCGGTGCCAGCGCCCAGGTTTCGACCAGGACCGTTCCGCCCGCGCTGAGTCGATAAGTCACCCTGTGCTCGCGGCCATCGGCAAAAGTACCTTGCCATTCACCGACCAGCGCTCCGAGTTGTTTGAACACTTCCGCTGCGCTCGCAGTGGGTCGAGCGGGCGCTGTCGCGACCGCCGTCACAGGTTCTGTCGATGGCGTCGCAATCTGACCCATCACCGGCACCAGCCAGATCGACAGCAGCCAGACCGCAGTCAGCATCATCGGTAGCGTTCGAATCGGCATCGTCATTCTCCAGGAGGCAAGTCGCAATGCGCACCTTAGCGCAGCACGTCGGCGCACATTCGCACCTGCGTTCGGCCTGGCGCAGTTTGCATTCGCTCCGGCGAGCTGCTGCCGCTGAGTGCATGCGACAAAAATGAGCCGTCACAAACCGGCTCCACGATTTCTCCATAGTGTTTGCACATTGCCCCCTCAAAGTCTCTATCCAGCAAGTCCTTCTGGGCGCGCGTCGGCGACCCAGAATTTGAATCGCGAAAGAGGAGCACGACCATGCAGCAGCGCCGCAACCATCCAATCGCCATCCTGCTCTGCGCACTTATCGCCAACTTGGGTGCCTTCGCGCAGGCACCGCCTCCGCCCCCGCAGCCACTTGGCCCACCGCCGATACCGGCAGGCAACCCGCAGAGCGTCGCCAAGATCAATCTTGGCAAAGCGCTTTTCTGGGAGGAGCAGCTGTCGATCACCGGCACCGTGGCCTGTGGTAGTTGCCACCGTCCGTCCAATGCCGGTACCGATCCGCGCAGCCTGTTCGCAAATGCTGGCAGCACGCATCCCGGGCCTGACGGCGTCTTCGGCAATGTCGACGACGTGCAGGGTTCAGCTGGCGTCCCGACGCACGATGTTGCGGGCGCGTATCACGCCAGCGCCAGTTTCGGAATGCAACCCCAGGTCGGTCGCCGTAAATCGCCGTCGGCAATCAATTCTGCCTATGCGCCATTGCTGTTCTGGGACGGGCGCGCGGGCACCAGCTTTTCCGACCCGATCACCGGGCAGGTATTGATTGCGCAAGGCGGCGCATTGGAAAACCAGGCGCTCGCGCCGCTGTTGGATACCAGTGAAATGGCAGCGCAGGGCGCCGTGGTTGGTGACATCGCTGGTCGCATTGTCAACGCACGCCCGCTGGCGTTGGCCAATAGCATTCCTGCGGCGCTGATGGCGTGGTTCAACGGACGTGGTTATCCCGCTCTGTTCGCCGAGAGCTTTGGCACAGCTGAAGTCAGCCCGGCACGCATCGCGCTGGCCATGGCCAGCTACGAGCGCACACTGAACGCCACGCAGACACCGATCGATCAACAGTTCGCCGGCCAGCAGGTGCTGACGCCACTGGAACTGGATGGCCAGCAAGTGTTCGTCGCCAATGACTGCGCCGGTTGCCACGCCGGCAACCGTTTCACCGACGACAACTTCCGCTATATCGGCGTGCGCCCAGTCAACGACGACCTCGGCCGCTTCGCACAGACCAATAACAACGTCGACCGCGGCGCATTCCGCGTGCCCAGTCTGCGCAATGTCTCGATGCGCGCGCCGTATATGCACAACGGCAGGCTCACTACACTTGAAGCGGTTGTGGAGTTCTACAATCGCGGCGGCGACTTCAACGCGCCCAACAAAGACCCGCGTGTGCGCCCGCGCAATCTCACCCAGCAACAAAAAACCGCGTTGCTTGCGTTCCTGCGTCGACCGCTCACCGATCCGCGCGTCGCCGCTGAGCAACCACCGTTTGATCGTCCCGCGCTGTACACCGAATCGAACCATGTACCGTCGATCGTCGGAAGCGCAGCCGCGGGCAGCAATGGCATCGCCCCGACTATCGTTGCGATCGAACCGCCGCTGCTTGGCAATGCCAATTTTACCGTCGGCATAGCCAGCGCGCTGGGCGGCGCGACCGCGACCCTGGTCGTGCACTCCAGCGACCCTGGCATTCAACCCAGCATACCGACCGGCGATTTCGCCAATCTGATCACGACGCTCTCGGGCAGCGGCGCTGGCACGGGTAGCGCGTCGTTGCATCTGGATTTGGGCAACGATCCAAGTTTGCTCGGCCAAACGCTCTACGGTCGTTACTACATCGCCGACGCCGCCGCAATAAATGGTCTGTCCGTCACCGCGGCGTTTCGGATCACCGTGTTTGGCGTAGCGCCCACCTTGCTGATGGCCGACGGGTTCGAGTGACGAATGAGTAGCTGTGCCTGACCCCGCTGCGCACACGCGTTTCCACTACGTTGCCGACTGTGCTGTCCAACACATCATTTGGTTAGCGCATCCCTCGCGTCGAGAAAGGCTCGACGCCCGGGCACTGCAGCCTTAGCCACCGCTCCTGGCGATTGGCTATGACTCCAGCTTCGGTGTGCTGCGCGAATGCGGCCTTGGCGCCGCATGAGCCAGGTTCAGCCGTGGATCAAGTTCAAAATGTAACGTGACCGATGCGGTGCGGCAAACACGATGCCGTTCTTGCGGGCCGGCTCACAGCGTGATCGCTTGAGTGAGGACATGGCCGACGCATGAAACCTTCGCCCTGATTGCAGTGCTTTACGGCCATTGCGACGGGCTTGCCACGTTTTTCGAGGTAAACACTGACCAACATGTCACTAACCTGCGGAGCCCTAGGTCTTCTGTTCAATCGGGGATGGCGCGGAGGCGCCGCCTATCGCGGCTGGGTGACCTCGAACTTCGCCTGCAGCACTGAGCGGCAAAGGTCACCAGCCGCGATAGGCGACCCTGCCGGTGGGCGGAGTAAATACACAATCCTTGACAGCTGTGGCGCAAAATTGGTGCACCGCGAAATGATTCCGCAGTGCAATCTATGCGAAGGTCATGACCGGATCGTGTGTGCGGGCTCCCAAACCGGTCAATGCGCGATCAATTGCAACAGGGGCATCAAATCAGCAACCAGGGAGTTTAATGAACAGCATTGATCGATGGATTGTGGTGGTGTTGGTCATGTTGATTTCGGCCGCGGCTCAAGCCGGGCAAGGGCCACGTGTGTACCTGCTGAACGACGCGCGCCTGGTACAGACTGTTCAGGGCGATGTAATGAAATTTCGCTGCGAACAAATGGGCAATGAAGGGATCAGCGTGCGTCGTTGGATCCGCGACTGCAACACCCTGGCAAGAATGGAATTGCAGAGCATGAAGCGCGAGGGCCGTCTGGGCGACAGCAAAGTGGAACGTGTCCCGCTCGGCGACAAGCCGGTCAATGATGAGCTGGTTTTGACGCTACCGACGCGACCCGGCGCGCGTGATGACAGCGGTCTCGTTGCCGACCCGTAGGGCGGCACCCCGTTTGCTGACCTAGGGAAGGTCTGAATAAGTCCCCACTTCGTATTCGCCACACTGCTTATTGCTTGCCAACCCCTCAAAAACCTGCGGTTTTTCGCCCCCTGACTCAGGGGGCTATCGCGACTGTGGACTTGTTCAGAGGTTCCCCAGGCGCGTCGACCGCAACGACAGCGCGAATCGTGCTGATTCCCGCGCCTACCAGTCAGTCGGCCTATAGTCCTTCAAGAACTGCCCCCACACATGCTCGCCCGTGTTGATGCCGTTGATGATTGGATCGACGATACGCGCGGCGCCGTCGACGATGTCGAGCGGCGGATGGAAGCGCTCTTCAATGGTTTTTCGCGCGGCAATCTCGGCCGGATCTTCATCGGTGACCCAGCCGGTGTCGACGCTGTTCATGTGAATGCCGTCGTGATGGTAATCCGTCGCTGATGTCCGCGTCATCATGTTGAGGGCGGCTTTGGCCATGTTCGTATGCGGATGACGAGTGGTCTTGAAGTTGCGGTAGAACTGACCTTCGACAGCGGAAACATTGACGATGTGTTTATCGCGCTGGGGCGTGCGCAGCATCAACGGCTTGAGTCGCGCATTGATGATGAATGGCGCGATGGCATTGACCAGCTGCACTTCGAGCAGTTCCACTGACGGCACCTCGGCCATCTGCAAGCGCCAGGAATTGCGCCCACGCAAGTCGATCTGCTGCAAGTCCTGGTCGAGCCGGCCTTCTGGGAACAAGTGCGATTGCACCAGCAGTTCCTCAGGCAGCAGCCGCGCCTGCGAAAGCTCAGCTGACGACGGTAGCGCGCCCGGCATGGCAGCAGCGCGTTTTCCGGGCACATCGGCACTCGACTCCGCCAGCATCTGATAACCGCGCAACCCCTCGCAACTACCCAGCAGCCTACGAATGTGCTGCGGTGTTTCGTGCAGCGCCGCGGTTTCGCCCGCCATCATGTGCGCATAAAATTCCGGCGGCCTGCGCACCGTCTGACAGGCGTTGTTGATAATGAAATCCAGGCGATCATGCGTCGCCAGCAACTGCGTGCAAAACGCTTCGACGCTTGGCGTATGGCGCAGATCCAGTCCGAATATTTCCAGGCGATGTCCCCATTCCGCGAAATCCGATTCCTGGGCATAACGTGCTGCCGAGTCGCGAGGAAAGCGCGTGGTCACAATCAGATGGGCACCGGCACGTAGCAACTTGATGCCAGCCTGATAGCCAATCTTCACTCGCCCGCCGGTCAGCAGCGCGACACGGCCGCGCAAATCGGCCAATTCATGGCGTTTGTTGAAATTGAACTCCGCACAAGTCGGACATAGCTGGTCGTAGAAGTGATGGATCACCGAATACTTCAGTTTGCAGACGTAGCAGTGCTGCGGCTCAATCGACTCTCTGCGTTCGGCACCGGTTTGCGCCTCGTCGTTGTCGGCGTCCTGCGCGACAAAACCTTCGGGGGGAAAATAGTTGGGCGTGGTGAACACCGGCTTGCGGCGCAGGGCGCGAATTCCGGTCGCGTGCAACACGGCATCGTCGCTGCGAATCTGCGCCTTGACCTTCACCTTCGCCGCCGCTTTGCGATGCTGACGACGTGCGACCGGGTCGGGAATGTATATCTGCCCGATGCACTGATGCAGGCGCACGCGCTCGGGCACCGGCAGCGACTCCATCAAGGAACCATTGGCGGCAATCAATTCGAGCACCTCGATCGCAGTGCGGACGCGCTCCAACAGCACGCTGTCGGTCGCGTTCGCGGATATTCCAGATTCAATCGGCATTGTCATGATTCGCAGTCCATTCAAGTCAACGCGGTTCCGTTAGGGTATCGGCAGTGGTACATGGCACCGAGACCATCATTCGTGGAAAATCAGCGCGCAGACTACCTGCTCCAATGCCGCTCCGAGTCTTGAGCGGTGCTGAACCTGGCGGTACCCGGCCGCGGAAGCCGCGCGCGCATACCGGTCGGATTTCGCATCCGTCGTGCCCTGCCAATGGTCCCCAGCGCATCCGCGCGTCAACCCGCACGATAACCCAGGTATTGGCCTGAGTTCCTGCCTATGGTGTAACACGCACTTGCACCGTAACTCCTTAGTTTGACATGATTCGTTGTATTGCTGCGGTGCGGCTTTACAGTGTTTCATGGAAACGTTTACATTGACTCCTGCCGTTGACCCAGTGCACGGTCGACGGCTTCGCGCAGGAGTCCGCTTTGACATGTCGGTAACGATTAAAGATGTAGCCAAAGCAGCCAAAGTGTCGGTGGCGACGGTCTCCCGCGCCCTGAACGGGCACGAAAGTGTCTCTGCTGACGCGCGCAAGCGCGTCATCGATGCCGCGCGCAAATTACGCTACGTCCCACATAGTGCTGCCCGCAGCTTGATCACGCGGCGCACACAGACCATTGGCGTCCTGCTTCCGGACCTGCACGGTGAGTTTTTCTCCGAACTCATCCGCGGCATCGATCAGGCCGCGCGGCGCGAAGGCCTGCACATTCTGGTGTCCAGTTCGCACGATGATGCCAAGGAAGCCGTCGCCGCGATTCGCACTATGAGCGGCCGTGTTGACGGACTGTTGATCATGTCCCCGCATATCGATGCGCGTCTGCTCAAAGACACCTTGCCGACGGGGTTGCCCATCGTGCTGATGAACACGCCGGTCGACGATGTGGACTACGACACCATTGCCATTGACAACTATTGGGGCGCGCACGCCATGGTTCGCCACCTGGTGGGCCGCGGCTATCGCTCGATTGCGTTGATTGCCGGGCCCGAGCACAACTTCGACGCGAAGGAACGTCTGCGTGGCTACCGCGATGCGCTGGCGGAGCTGCTACCCGACAGCCCAGCACGCATATTTTCTGGAGACTTCAGCGAGGAATCGGGTTATCGCGCGGGGCAACGCATCATTGGTCTTCGCGACCGCCCCGATGCGGTATTCGCCGCCAACGACATGATGGCCGTGGGTTGCCAGTTTGCGCTGACCGAGGTCGGCCTGCAGGTACCTCGCGATATCGGCCTGGCCGGTTTCGACGACATCCCGATGGCACGATTTGTCTCGCCGCCACTGACCACGGTTCGGGTGCGCATTGCCGAACTGGGTCAACAGGCTCTGGAGCGACTCGTGGCCGGATTTTCACCTCAAGACAATGTCTTGACGCCCGGTCATACGTTACGCGCGGAGCTGGTGATTCGAAGTTCTTGCGAGCGACCATCCAGCCCGCAAGCACGGACGCGTGCGACACAGTCATTGAATCGCGTCGCGAAACCTGCAGACATCCTGCCCGGCATCACGGGCGTTGAGACACCAACCTAACGTCACACACACAACGAATTTACTGCTCGGAAACACTCATTGGGAGGGGAACTACATGCATCGCTATGTACGGGGTTCAAACAACACGCAACAGCGTCCACGCCCGACTCATCGTCGACAGATGCTGGCCTGCGCGCTAGCCAGTTGCCTGGCAATAATGGGCGGGAACGCGCTTGCCCAAAGTACCGCTGCGACGGTGCGCGGACAGGTTACCGTGGGCGCTGCGCCTGTTGCCGCAGAAATTACTGCGACCAATATTGAAACAGGCTTCAAACGCACAGTAAACGCGGGCGCCGATGGCAGCTATTCACTGTTCGGTTTGCCCCCCCGGCGACTACCGCATCGATGCGGTTGCAGGTGCGCAGAGCGTCTCGCAAACGGTCACCTTGCGTATTGGTCAGACCGCAACGCTCGACTTGCCCGTACCGGACCAGGCCGCTGAGACCACACTGTCAGCGGTGGAGGTCATCGGCACGCTGCTGTTCGAAAACAAGACCTCGGAAATCGCCACCTATGTGACGCCGGAGCAAATAGCCGCGCTACCGCAAAACTCGCGCAACTTTCTCGCCTTTGCCGACATCGTACCCGGCATGCAGTTTCAAACCGCGGCCGATGGCTCTTCGCAGCTGCGCGGCGGCGCGCAGTCTTCGAACGGCATCAACGTCTTTATCGATGGCGTCGGTCAAAAGAACTACGTACTCAAGGGCGGCATCAGCAGCCAGGACTCCAGCCGCGGCAATCCGTTCCCGCAGCTCGCCATTGCCGAGTACAAGGTCATCACGCAAAACTACAAAGCCGAGTTCGATCAACTGAGCAGCGCGGCCGTAGTCGCGCTTACGCGCTCGGGCAGCAACGATTTCCAAGGCAACGTGTTCTACGACCGCACCACTGACGACTGGCGCGCATCAACGCCACGTGAGCTCTCCTCAGGCGCAAAAAGCGAGTCCAAAGAGGAACAGTACGGCGTCAGCTTCAGCGGACCGATCGTCAATGACTTGCTGCACTTCTTTGTTTCCTACGAAGCGAAGGAGTTCGTCTCTCCGCGCGACGTCACGATTCCTGTGGACGTACCCGTCACCGCATTGCCAGCAGCGCTGGCCGCGCAACTCGGCCCGACCACAGCGCCGTTTGAGATGGATTTGTTTTTCGGCAAACTGACATGGGCACCGGGTGATGCACACCTGGTCGAACTGACCGCCAAGTACCGCCAGGAATCAGAGCTGACCGGAATCGGCGGCGCGAACACACCGTCTTATGGAAGCGCCAAGGACAACGACGAGACGCGCATCGATCTGCACGATCAGTTCAGTGGCGAAACGTTCTTGAACGATGCGCACATCATCTTCGAAGATGCGTACTGGAACCCACGCGCGCTCGGCAACACGCCGGGCTACCGACTGACGAAACCGAACCGGGAAGCCATCCTCAACGCGGGAGGCGGTCCGGACTTCCAAAACAAGGGCCAGCGCGGCTGGGGTATCCAAGACGATCTGACTTTTTTCGGCCTGGACTGGAACGGGGAACACACGGTAAAAATGGGCGTGAAATACAAGTCCGTAAGGATCGAATCCCTGGAGCAGCAGCCCTATAACCCGCAGTTCAATTACGATATCACCCAGAGCACAACCATCCCTTATCTGGTCCAGTTCGGTGCAGTGGTGCCAGGCGTGGGCGACCGCAACGTCTCGTCGCGCAACAAGCAGTTCGGCATTTATCTGCAGGACGATTGGGCGGTCAATGAGCGGCTGATACTGAACTTCGGTCTACGCTGGGACTACGAGGAAACCCCCGGCTATCTCGACCACAAAACGCGTCCGGAACTGGCCGCCGCGTTGCGCAGCTGGGCCAATATCCAGAATACCGATTACGACATCGATAACTACATCAGCGACGGCTCCAATCGCGATGCCTTCAAGGACGCCTGGCAGCCACGCGTAGGTTTCTCCTATGACCTAAGTGGCGACGAGGCGCACGTCATTTTCGGCGGCGCGGGCCGATCCTACGACCGCAACCTATTCGACTATCTTGCACTGGAGCAGTTGAAGGGCACCTTCCCGACGTACACATTCGACTTCAACACACCGGGGCACGAATGCTCAGGCGGCACCTGTCTGAGTTGGGATCCAAACTACTTGAACCCGGAAAACCTCGCGGCACTGGTAGCAGCCAATCCGAATCTCGGAGGCGAGGTCAACATGATCGCCAACGATTTGAAGACGCCGTATTCGGATCAATTCAGCATCGGCATGCGCAACGTCCTGGGACAGTGGAACAGCTCGGTGACGCTGTCGCACGTCAGCAGCTACGACGGTATTGTCTTTACTCTGGGCAACCGTTATCCGGATGGGAGTTTCCGTCCGGCCGGAACCACCTGGGGCGGTCAGCCCTGGGGCTTTGCCATCCCCGGCTACGGCACTTTGATTCTCGCCAACAACGGCATCGAAACGCGTTTGAATTCGTTGCTTGTCTCCATGGACAAGCCCTACACATCGGAGTCCAATTGGGGCGTAACTGTTGCCTACACCTTCAGCGATGCGGAAGAAAACCGCCCCAACGCTGCCGCATCAGACGAGCACTACTTGTTTGATTACGCCAACGTGAATCAGGTGGGCTGGAAACGTTCTACGGGCATTGCGCGCCATCGCCTGGTCACAACGGGAATCATCGCGGGGCCCTGGGGCATGATCTATTCGGCCAAGGCAACGCTGGAGAGTCCAAGCACATACGATGCGGTCAACTGCTTTGATGCCAGCGATTTCAACCACTGCTTCTTCGATCCGTATACGCCAGACGATACCTTCGGTCGACGCCAACTTGATCTTGCTGCGTCCAAGGATTGGGTGTTCAGCGAAGACTACAAGATGAACTTCCGCATCGACGTGCTGAATGCATTCAACCACCGCAACTGGAGTGAGTACAACAATTGGCGCGGCGGCCCTGGCGAAGCCAATCCTGACTTGGGCGACCGTGGTGAGGGTATTCTCCTGCCGACCCGCACGATGAAGGTGTCGCTGGGTTTCAGTTGGTGAGCATTGCTGCAGGCGGGGCTTGCCCCGCCTGCTTTCACTCCTCGGAATTTGAGGCGTAGATTTAGACGCATGCAAGCCAAACTCCGCGGCTACAACAGCACAACACACAAGGTGATCGGCATGAAGGGACTGCGTTGGCCGAGCGCCTGCACGGCAGCGATGCTCGCACTGCTGTCGCTGTCGATCGGATTGTCCGAGGTAACAGCGCGCGCGATCACCGCGAGCAAGGTAGCAGCGAGCGAAGTTGCGCCACGTGCGTCGCGCGCGCAGCAATTACCGAGCCTGTTTGCCGACATCGAGCGGCGTACATTCAACTATTTCTGGGAACGGTCCGACGAACGCAACGGACTGACATCCGATCGTTTTCCCTATGACGAGCCGTTCGCCAGCATCGCGGCGATGGGCTTTGCGTTGACCAGCTATCCACTGGGCGCAGAGCGCGGCTGGATCACGCGAGACCAAGCGCGCGTTCGCACGCTGGCCACGCTGCGCTTTCTGCACGATGCACCACAGGGTTCGGATGCATTGGGCATGAGCGGTCACCACGGCTTTTTCTATCATTTTCTACACCTGGACACTGGCCATCGCTACGCTTCGTGGGTTGAGTTGTCCTCGGTCGACACTGCGCTGCTGTTGGGTGGCGTGCTGTTTGCACAAACCTGGTTTGATCAGGATCGCCCCGACGAACGCGAGATCGTCCGTTTGGCCGAAGCCATTTTCCTGCGCGTCGACTGGACCTTTCTGCAGGCGCGGCCGCCGTTGATATCGCACGGTTGGTATCCTGAAAATGGTTTGATAGAACACGACTGGGCAGGCTACAGCGAAGGCATGCTGGTCTATATTCTGGCGCTGGCATCACCGACTCATCCGGTCGCGCCCGAGGCCTGGACCGCCTGGACGCAAACCTATGAGCGCAGTTGGGCCGAGTTCTACGGACAGGAGCATCTGGGCTTCGGACCATTGTTCGGTCATCAGTTCAGCCATGTATGGATAGACTTCCGTGACATCCAGGACGCCTATATGCGCGAAAAGCACATGGATTATTTTGAAAACAGTCGCCGCGCGACATTGGCGCAGCGCGCTTACGCTGTCAGCAATCCGGGCAAGTTCAAAGCGTACGGGCGATACCAGTGGGGTCTGACCGCAAGCGACGGCCCTGGCGATTTTCCCAACTTACCCAGCCACAATGGCAGGCGTTCTTTTCGCGGCTACTCGGCACGCGGCGCCGGTGTCAAAGACCAGTTCGATGACGGCACGATTGCGCCCACCGCCATGTTGGGTTCGCTGCCGTTTGCGCCGGAGTTGGTGATTCCTTCGGTGCGCGATTTGCATCGGCGCTACGCGAAGCAGATTTACGGTGAGTACGGTTTTTTTGACGCTTTCAACCGTAGCTTTGATTACGACCTGCCGCTGCGCTTCGGTCGGCGCATTCCAGGGTGGGGCTGGGTCGACGATCAGTACATCGGCATTGATCAGGGCCCGATTCTGACCATGATCAGCAATCATCGTAATGGCCGTGTTTGGGAAGTCATGCGGCGCAATCCTCATATCCGTCGCGGACTGCAACGCGCCGGATTTACTGGCGGCTGGCTGGATCGCCCGGTGCAACCGCTCACGCCTGTATCACGATTTCACTGAGACCAGCCGCGTGATCCGGGCCTCAAGCATGATTGCCGCTTTCCTGTTGATGCTCAGTGGGTGCGCGCCGCCTCCATCCGACCAGATCGAGTTGAAGTTCTGGGCTATGGGTCGAGAAGGCGAGGCGGTGAGCTTGCTGCTGCCGGAATTCGAACGACGCCACCCTGAGATACGCGTTCAACTGCAACAGCTACCGTGGACCGCTGCACACTCCAAACTGCTGACTGCCTATGCCTCGGACGCGCTGCCGGACGTGTTCCAGCTCGGCAACACCTGGCTGCCGGAACTCGCCGAGCTGGATGCCCTGGCGGTGCTCGATGGCGCGCTGCTCAATTCTCATAGTGTGCAGCGTGCAGACTATTTTCCAGGCATCCTGGACACCAACGCGATTGATGGCACGTTGTACGGCCTACCCTGGTATGTCGACACCCGACTGCTGTTCTATCGTCGCGATCTGCTGTCGCAGGCCGGCTACAACTCGCCGCCAGAAACCTGGGGCGAGTGGATGCAGATGCAGGCGGCGATCAAGGCCATGGTCGGCAACGAGCGCTACGCCGTGTTGCTGCCGGTGAACGAGTTCGAGCCGCTGCTGGCGCTCGCCTTGCAACAGGAAATGCCACTGCTGCGAGAGCACGCGCGCTACGGCAATTTCCGCAGCGCCGAATTTCGCCGGACACTGTCGTTTTACGTCGAAATGTTCACCCGTGATTTTGCGCCGAAAATGACCAATACCCAGATCTCCAATGTCTGGACCGAGTTCGGTCGCGGCTATTTCTCGTTCTACGTGTCGGGACCCTGGAACATCGCTGAGTTCCAGAAGCGTCTGCCGCTGGAACTGCAGAGCGCTTGGATGACGGCGCCGCTGCCCGGCCCAAACGGGCCGGGGGCGTCCAATGCCGGCGGCTCCAGCCTGGTGGTTTCGCGCAAATCAGTGCATCCCGAGGCAGCATGGAAACTCATCGAATATTTGAGCGAGCCCACGGTACAGCGCGAGTTTCATGGCTTGGTCGGCGCCATGCCACCACGCCGCAGCAGCTGGGCGCAATCCGCGCTGGCCGATGATGTCTATGCGCGCGCCTTTCGCGAACAACTCGAACGCGCCAAGCCGACGCCCAGGATTCCCGAGTGGGAGCGCATCGCCACTGAGATGCGCCTGGTCGCTGAGCGTGCCGTGCATGGTGATTTCAGCATCGAACAGGCAGTGGTTGAACTCGACGTGCGCACGGACCAGATCCTCGAGAAGCGTCGCTGGCTGCTCGATCGTGAGGCGGCTGAAGCCACTACTGCGCAGCTGCACAACAGGACGCAGCGACCATGAATGCATCACGCGCTGGCTGGCTATTTGTGGCACCGGCGCTAGTGGTGATCGCAGTCTTCTTTTTACTGCCAGCGATGGCTTCTTTGTTACTCAGCTTGACCGACTTCGATCTGTACGCTCTTTCCGATTCGCGCAGAATGCGCTGGGTTGGATTGGGAAATTACATCGATCTTCTGCAGCGTCCGCTGTTCTGGCAAGCCTTGGGCAATACTCTATATTTCGTAGTGGTAGGTGTGCCGGTGTCGATCGCCGTGTCGCTGACCGCAGCCTTGCTGCTCAACTCAACGGCCGCGCGTTTCACGCCTTTCTTTCGCACTGCATTGTTCGCACCGGTGGTCACCACTGTGGTCGCGGTCGCGGTGATCTGGCGCTACCTTTTTCACACCCGCTACGGACTCATCAACGTCGTCTTGGATACTGTGGGCATTGCTCCAATCGATTGGCTAGGCGATCCGAACTGGGCGATGCCCACCATCATTTTGTTCGCAGTCTGGAAGAATTTTGGCTACAACATGATCATTCTGCTGGCCGGCTTGCAGGCGATTCCGGTCGACCTGTTCGAAGCCGCACGCATCGACGGCGCCAGCCGCTGGCAGCAATTGCGTTACATCACGCTGCCGTCACTGCTGCCGACTCTGATGATGGTCAGCATCCTGACTCTGTCGGGTTACTTTCAGCTGTTCGCCGAGCCCTACGTGATGACCGAAGGCGGGCCACTGCAGAGCACGATGAGCGTGCTGTATCTGATGTTTGAAGACGGCTTCAAGTGGTGGAACCTTGGTGCTGCGTCGGCGGTGGCGTTTCTGCTGTTCCTGCTGATGCTGAGCAGCACATTCGCCTTGGTTCGACTCGGTCGACGCAGCCAGGCGCTATGACCCCGGCCGCGCTCAAACGGTTTTGGGTCAGCACGCTGGTCAATGGTGCGCTGTTGGGCTTCGCTGTGCTGAGCCTGGCGCCCCTGGCGTGGATGCTGTCGGTGTCGTTGATGCCCAGTGGTGAGGCCAGTACCCTGCCACCGCCGTTGCTGCCGAGTGCGCCAACACTCGCCAACTATCGTGCGCTGTTTACGCGTATGGGCATCGCCGGCTATCTGCTCAACAGCGTGCTACTCGCGTCGGTGATCACGGCAACATCCCTGCTGTTCAATACACTTGCCGGTTATGCGTTTGCCAAGCTTCGCTTCGGTGGCCGCGATCGTCTGTTCCGTCTGCTGCTGGGCGCGCTGGTGATTCCGGCGCAGATCGCGATGATGCCCTTGTTCCTGCTGTTGAAAGAGCTCGGCCTGGTCAATAGCTACAGCGGAGTCATCGTTCCAGCGTTGGCCAGCGTGTTCGGTATTTTCCTGGTACGGCAGTATGCGCGCGGCATTCCCGACGAACTGCTCGAGGCCGCGCGTATCGATGGCGCCAGCGAGTTGCGCATTTTTGTGCAGATCGTGCTGCCACTGCTCAAGCCCGTTCTGGTGACGCTCGCGACCCTCACTTTCCTGGGTAGCTGGAACGACTTCATGTGGCCGCTGATCGTTCTGTCAGACAGCGATCTGCACCCGTTGCCGGTCGCGCTTGCCAATCTCGCTCGCGAACACGTGCAGGACAACGAACTGATGATGGCGGGCGCGGTGTTGACCGTGCTGCCCGTGCTGTTGCTGTTTCTGTCGCTACAGCGCTACTACTTGCAAGGGTTGCTGCTTGGCAGCGTGAAAGGATAACGATGAGCGCAGCATGGTTTGGTGCTTGTGCACTGCTGTTGAGCCCCCTGTTGCCGTCGCTGCCTGCGGCGGAACATACTCTGTCCGGCATCATCGACGATTTGCGTGTGCACGATGTGTGGACCGCTGCGGGCACCGATGAAGTCGGCGCCGAGTTGCGCTGGATCGCGGGTCCTCAAAGCGATGCGCTGTGCCTGGACTACGACTTCAACCGCGCTTCGGGCTTTGCCACGGCCCGCCGCGTATTGCCGATGCGCTTTCCCGCTGATTACGAATTTCGCTTCTCGCTGCGCGGCGAAGGCGGCCCGAATCACTTTCAATTCAAACTGGTTGATGCCAGCGGCGAAAACGTGTGGTGGATCAGCCGGCCGGAATTCTCGCCTCCGCCGGACTGGCAGCCGCAGCGCTACAAGAAACGCCACGTGGAATTTGCCTGGGGACCGACGGCTGATCGTGTCCTGCGCGAAAGCACATCGATCGAGCTGACCGTCGCAGCAGGGAGCGGTGGCGGTCGTGGAAATGTCTGTGTGGACGCACTGCGTTTCGTCGAGCGTGTGCCAGCCGGCACACCACCGTCACCGGTACTGACCTCGCTTGCGCCTGCTCACGCGGACGATCTGGCCAAGGCGCTGGATGGCTCGCCCCGCTCCGCGTGGCAAAGCGCCGATGCGATGGCGCAGACCCTGACACTCGATCTGGGCCAAGCGCGCGAGTTCGGCGGCCTGGTTCTCAACTGGTTGCCGGGGCTGGCCGCGAGCAAGTATCGCGTCAGTCTGTCCGACGAGGGCAAGTCCTGGCGCGTCGTGCGCGAGGTCAACGGCGGCGACGGTGGCGTCGACCCATTGCTGTTGAGCGAATCTGAAGCTCGCTTCGTGCGATTGGAATTGCTCAAGGCCCAGGGCGAGCACTACGCACTGGCCGAACTGCAACTACGCGACCTGATCTTTGGTGCCGGTCCGAACGCGATGATCCAGGCGCTGGCCAAGGATGCGCCACGCGGCGCCTATCCGCGCGGCTTCTCGGGCGAGCAGACTTACTGGACGGCGCTCGGCATCAACGGCGGTCGCGCCCAGGCACTGCTGTCTGAGGACGGGGCCATCGAACCCTATCGCGGCGCATTCTCGCTCGAGCCGCTGTTGTTCGCGGAAGGTCGTCGGCTGAGTTGGGCGGATGCGACGATCACTCATTCGTTGCAGGACGGCGATCTGCCGATTCCTTCTGTGCGTTGGCAGCTACCGCGGGGTCTGCGTGTCGACATCACCGCCTTTGCCGATGGCAGACCCGAGCGCCCTCGCCTGCTGGCGCGCTATGCGCTGCATAACGCCAGCAAGACAGCACGCGAATTAACGCTGGCGTTGGCAGTGCGCCCATTCCAGGTAAATCCGCCGGTGCAATTTTTGAACACGCCCGGCGGCGTCAGCGCGATTCGGATGCTGGAAATTTCGCCTCGGCGCGTGCGTGTCAATGAGTCGAATGCTGTCTGGCCGCTAGCTGCGGCCGATGCGGTCGTGGCGCGTGCTTTTGACCAGGGGGCATTGTTGGATGGGTTGCCAGTTGCAGCGCAAAGCTCAGGCGCTGATACGGCAGCGGTGAGGGTTACAGATCCAGCCGCGCTCGCCTCGGGCGCGCTGCTGTATCGGGTCACACTCGCGCCGGGTCAACACTGGGAAACTGGAGTAGTACTGCCGATGCTTGCCAGCGATGCAGATGCCCCCGATCTTGCGGGGAAATCTCCTTCGCTCTGGCTGCAAACGCGCCAAACAAAAGTTGCAGCGCGCTGGCGCCAGACGCTGGATGCAGCACGCATCGACGTGGCTGCAGCGCCGGAGCTTGGTGCAGCCATGCGCACGGCGCTGGCGCATATCCTGATCAACCGGGATGGCCCATCGATCCAACCTGGGACACGATCGTACGCACGCTCCTGGATTCGCGATGGCGCGATGACCTCAGGTGCTCTGATGCGCGTGGGGCATGCCGATGTGGCGCGCGAATTTATCGACTGGTATCTGCCATTTCAGTTCGACAGCGGCAAGGTGCCATGCTGCGCCGACCGTCGCGGCGCCGATCCGGTGCCGGAGAACGACAGCCACGGCGAGTTCATTCACCTCATCGCCGAGCTGTATCGTTACGACCACGACATCGACGGTTTGCGGCGACGTTGGCCCGCAGTCGATGCGGCCGTGCGTTACATGGACCAGCTGCGCAAAAGCGAGCGTCATGCCGCCAATCAAACTCCGCAACGGCGCGCGTTCTACGGCCTGCTGCCGCCATCGATCAGCCACGAAGGCTATTCCGACAGACCGGCCTATTCGTACTGGGATGGATTCTGGGGGCTGCTCGGTTACAAGAACGCGGTGACGATCGCCGAAATATTGGGTGAGCACGACAGCGCGCAACGCGTTGCCGCCGCACGCGACCAATACCGCGTAGATCTTTATGCCTCGCTGGCGGCAGCAATGGCGCAGCACGACATCGATTATTTACCCGGCGCCGCAGATCGCGGCGACTTCGATGCCACCTCAACCACCATCGCGCTGGCACCTGGCGGCGAGCAATTCTCACTGCCGGCCACAGCATTGCGCGCCACCTTCGAACGCTACTGGAAAAACTTCGAGGAACGTCGAACCGGTCGCGGCACATCGACCGCTTACACACCTTACGAATGGCGCGTGGTCGGGGCCTTCGTGCGTCTGGGCTGGAGAAAACGCGCGCAGCAGGCGATCGCGTACTTCATGGCTGATCGTCGGCCGGTGGCGTGGAATCAATGGGGGGAAGTGGTCGGGCACGCCATGCGCGAACCGCGATTCATTGGCGACATGCCGCATGGTTGGGTCGCTTCAGACTTTATTCGCAGCGCACTGGACCTTTTCGTCCATGAACGCGAATCCGACCAAAGCCTGGTGATCGCCGCGGGCGTGCCGGCGGCATGGCTGAGCGGCTCAGGGGTTGCCGTGCAAGGCGTGCGCACACCCTATGGGGAGCTCAGCTATCGCCTCAGCGAAAACAAAAGCGGCGAAGTCACACTGCAGATCGACGCTGGCGTTGCCATACCACCAGGTGGCCTGCGTTGGGCATGGCCTGAGACCGCGCTGCAGAGCGCATCGAACGATAGCGTGAAGCGCGTCGGTGCGGAGTGGGTGATGACACAGCTGCCGCAGACACTACGCGTCAAGGCACTTTGACTCGTAGCGGCTCAGCGCGATTAAAGCGCATCAGGGAACCTCTGATCAAGTCCGGAGCCGCGATAGCCCCCTGAGTCAGGGGGCGAAAAACCGCAGGTTTTGACCAGCTCCGCTGTTGAGAGCGGGGGTTTGGCAAGCGATAAGCAGTGTGGCGAAGACGACGTCGTGACTGATTCAGACCTTCCCTAGAACGGTACGCCGCGCAGAATCGATGATTCCGCGCAGTGCTTCATTCCGCGTCGTCCAGCACAGCGCCATTGCTGGCGATGATGCGTGAATACAGGCGCATGCTGTCTTTGGGTGTGCGTTGCTGGGTTTCGAAGTTGACGTGCACCAAACCAAAACGTTTGGAGAATCCCAGCGACCATTCGAGGTTGTCGAGCATCGACCAGCCGAAATAGCCACGGATGTCCACCCCCTGGGCCATCGCCGCGCGAATCGCATTCAAATGTTTGCGCAAATAACTTACCCGTAGTGGATCTGCGACGCGACCGTTCTCGGCCATGGGTGGGTCGTAGAACGCAGCACCATTCTCGGTGATGTACAGCGGAGTATCACCGTAGTTCTTTTTCACCCACAGCAGCACATCGGTGAGTCCTTGCGGAAACACTTCCCATCCGGTTTCGGTGTAGGTCGATTGCGTCTGCCTGACCGCCGAAGCCTTCAATGGCCAACTGTGCTCGTCGTGTTTGGTCACATTGCGCGTGTAGTAATTCACGCCGATGAAATCCAGCGGCTGCTTGATCAGCGCGAAATCCTCCGCCGGCCATTGCGGCCATGCGTCGCCAAAAATTTCCTTCAGCTCTTCGGGATAGCGGCCGTGGATGGCGGGATCAAGATATTGCCGGTTCATGTAGGCATCCGCGCGTGCCGTGGCGGCCAGGTCATCGGCGGAGTTCGAGGCCGGATACTTCGGCTCAAGATTCACCACCAGACCAATCTGGTGCTTGCCAATCGCGCGGTAGGCCTGCACCGCCTTGCCATGCGAGCGCATCAGCTGATGCGAGGCGATCGGTGCCTCAAAGCGATTGCGATGCCCAGGCGCGAGTGCGCCATGAAGGTAACCGCCGTCGGTCACCACCCAAGGTTCATTCAGCGTTGCCCAGAGCTTGACGCGGTCGTCGAGCTGCCGAAACATCTCGCTGGCGTAATCGGCAAACCAGTCGGCGATGTCCGGATTCAGCCAGCCGCCCCGATCATCCAGCGCGGCCGGCAAATCCCAGTGGAAAAGCGTCGCCATCGGTTCAATGCCCTGGTTGAGCAGTTCGTCGACCAAACGCGAGTAAAAATCCACGCCGCCCGGATTGACTCGACCTTTACCCTCGGGAAAGATGCGGCTCCAGGAGATGCTGAAACGATAGGCATTCATGCCCAGCTCGCGCATCAGGGCAACGTCTTCCTTGTAGCGACAGTAGTGGTCACAGGCGACATCCCCGGTATCGGCGTTGTGCATCATGCGCGGGGTGTGCGCAAAGCGTTGCCAGATGCTGGGACCCGCGCCATCGGCCAACGGCGAACCTTCGATCTGATAGGCGGAAGTGGCGGTTCCCCAGAGGAAACCCTGCGGAAAAACGGAAAGAGAGGTCATGGGTGGTCTGTCTCTGGGTAAAAAATGGGCACTTCTTGGAAACGTTTACATGACAGAATACCCAAGCTGAGCACGCTTTGCAGCAGGCATCGATATTGCCGGGTGCAACACGCGTGATGATGACAGGATAATGGGGCGCCACCTCCGCGGCGCGATGTGCCAAGCGTCCCATCCAGTGACCGAGTGTTCGGGAATAGACATGGCCAGTGTGTCGCTAGAGCAGGTGCAAAAAAGCTACGAGAATGGGCATGTTGCGGTGCATGGAGCCAGCTTCGACGTAGCCGATGGCGAACTGTTGGTGCTGGTCGGTCCCTCGGGCTGCGGCAAGTCGACTTTGTTGCGGATGATCGCGGGGCTCGAGTCGATCAGCGCAGGAACGCTGCGCATTGACGGAGCGGTAGTAAACGAGCTGGAACCCAAGGCACGCGATATCGCCATGGTGTTCCAGAACTATGCCCTGTATCCGCATATGACGGTGGCCGAGAACCTGGCGTTTGGCTTGAAGCTGCGCGGCCTGCCCAAGATCGAAGTCGCGAAGCGTATCCAGGACGCGGCACAAATTCTGGAATTGGAATCAGTGTTGCAACGCTTGCCCAGGCAGCTGTCCGGCGGCCAGCGCCAACGTGTGGCGTTGGGTCGCGCCCTGGTTCGACATCCGAAAGTTTTTCTGCTGGATGAGCCGCTGTCAAACCTCGACGCCAAGCTGCGGCTGTCAATGCGCACGGAAATCGCGCGCCTGCACCGAAAACTGGGCGCGACGATGATCTACGTGACCCACGATCAGATCGAAGCCATGACGCTCGGGCAACGGATTGTGGTGCTCAAGGATGGCGTGATCCAGCAGATTGACACGCCCATGGCGCTCTATGCGCGCCCGGCGAACGTGTTCGTGGCCGGTTTTCTAGGCAGTCCGGCGATGAATCTTCTGCGCGGAAACCTGGTTGTATCGGAGCAGGCTTCGTTTGTGGTCGATGGGCAAGTCATTGCGCTCGGCCCCAGTGACGCATTATCCGTCGTGGTGCGTCAGTCGGCCGCTACGGCGCTGGTACTCGGGTTGCGCCCGGAACATATGCAGTTGCGGGATGTGACTGCAGCGCAGGGCCACTTTGCAGCGCTGCTCGACACGGTCGAGCCACTGGGCAACGAAATGTTCGTGAACCTTCGTCTCGGCGACGAACTGCTGATCGCGCGCGTGCCTCCGCAGTCATTGCCGCAACCCGGCGAGCGATTGCAGATTGGTTTCGATCCAGCGCAGCTGCATTGGTTTGACGCAGCGAACGAACTCAGGATTGACTGAGCGCACCGGGCGCTGATCGAAGCGAGACCCAGCTGCGCGGCGACCCATTCGCCGCACGATTGGGTGCACGCAATGACAGCTCACATGACTGCTGAAACTCAATCCGGTGACTTCGATTCTATGCAACACAACAGCGTCGCTCAGACCTTCGGCGCGTGCCAGTCAAGCTTGTATCCAACACCATAGATCGAACACAGGGGATCCTGTCCCGGAGCGGCGTCAGAAAGCTTTCGACGCAGATTCTTGACATGGCTGTCGACGGTGCGGTCGCTGACCACGCGGTGGTCGAGATAGAGGGCATTCATCAGTTGATTGCGCGAGAGCACGTGTCCCGGCCGCGCCGAGAGCGCGCGCAACAATCGGTACTCTACCGGCGTGAGGGAAAGCAATTGCCCGTGAAAGCGCGCTTCGAAGCGTTCGTCATCAAGCGCTAGCGGCGCCGGTGTCGCATCGACTGCGCCGCGCACCCGTCGCAGCAACGCCTTGACCCTGGCTACTACCTCGCGCGGGCTGAAGGGTTTGCAGACGTAGTCATCCGCACCAAGTTCCAACCCGAGCAACCGGTCGATCTCATCCACACGTGCAGTCACCATGATGATCGGCACATCGCTGAAGGCACGCAGTTCGCGGCACACGGTGAGCCCGTCTTTCCCTGGCAGCAGCACATCGAGCAGCACAACATCCGGCGCATGCTGACGTACCCAGTCGGCAACAGCATTGCCATCATGCAACATGGTCGCGGCGTACCCGGATGCCTGGAGATAATCGCGCAACAGCGTGGCCAACTTGGGCTCGTCTTCGACGACCAACACGTGTCCAGTGCTGTTCATGCGTTGCGTTCGGCGGCGATTGGCAATTCGATGAGAATGCGCAACCCGCCCAGTGGCGAAGGCATCGCAGCAATGCTGCCGCCATGGGCGTCGACTATGTTGCGCGCAATGGCCAGTCCGAGGCCAGCACCACCACTGGCGCGATTGCGCGAGCCATCGGCGCGGTAGAGCCGTTCGAACAGATGCCGCAGCGCCGCTTTGGGCACGCCTGGGGGCGAATCGTCGAGGTAAATCAGCCAGTGTCCAACATTGCGCTGCACTGACACTTGTACCTGACCGGGACTGTCGGTGTAACGGCGTGAATTGGCGATCAGATTGCCGAACAATTGCTGCAGACGGCGTGCATCACCGCGCATCGGCAACTGCTCAGCCGGCAGCTTGGCCAGACTGAGCTCCAATCCGGCGTCCTGCATTGTGGCCTGATGCAAACGCACAGTGTCTTGCAATAATTCACCCAGATCGATATCGATGCTGCGGTACTCCAACGCACCGGCATCTGAAAGCGCCAGTTGATAAAGGTCCTCGACCAAGCTGGTCAAACGCGTGGTTTCCGCCTGCAGCGAGGCCAGGGTGTCGTGACCGAAGCTGCGCACTCCGTCCTGCAGCGCCTGAATCTCGCCGTGCAGGATTGCCAGCGGAGTGCGCAGTTCATGGGCGATGTCCGCGCCCCACTGGCGCCGCGCCGCGCGGTTGCTTTCCAGCGCCGCGGCGAGGCGATTGAAGTCCGTGGCAAGCTCACCCAATTCATCGCCCGAGCCAATATTGACGCGCATCGAATAGTCACCGGCGGCGAGCGCCTGCGCCCCGCTCGCCAACGCACGTATCGGGCGTTGCAGCCAGCGTGAGAGCAGCCATGCGAGCAGGAGTGAGCACGCCAGAATCACGGCCCCTCCCAAGAGCGCGCGACGCCACTGCGAGCGCGCGAATGCCTCGTCGAGTTTTCCGCGCCAGTGCGGCAGTGGTGCCAGACGCAGGCGCCCAATCAACTGCCCGCGATCGCGTACTTCAATCTCGCGTGCAGTGTCCGGCACATTTGGATTGCCGGCTACCGCTACGCCCTGCGCATCAAGCAATACCAGCCTGCCGCCGATATCCAGCGGATCCTGAGCACGACTTTCCGGTGGCGGGCGTTCTGCCCGAAACGGCGGAAATGGTGGGCGCGATAAGCGCCCCTGTGCATTCAATGCACGTGGCGGCCGAGCGCCGCCATCCGGACCGGGCGGTGGCGGCCAATCGCCCGGCGCCGGTCTCGGCCGTAACGGGCGCGCCTCCGTAGACCCAGCGCCAATGCCAGCACGTGCCGGCGCATCGGAATTGATACCCAACGTGTCCATCAGCAGCCGCGGCCGACCGCGCACGAAATCCCAATTGCCCTCTTTGGCATAGCGTGCCGAAAGTCGCGCACTGCCCTCGCTGACCAGTTCGACACTGAGCCCATCGAGGTAGTCGAGGAACCCGCGCCGGAATCCATCCTGTTGCAGCAATGCAAACGCCACCAGCGCCGCCACACTGAGTGCGGCGAACGCAAAAAACAAACGGTGGATCAGGCGCAGTCGCATGCGGTGCTTCGATCGATGACTGGGTCACACATTAGCCGGGACGCGTTGCGCGGGGAATCCGTCACGTTGCAATTGCGAAATTTCTCCACGATGTGTGCGCGTTGTCTGCGCATTGGGCGTTCAGACTGACTTCCGATCGAAACCCGATCCTACCTCTGGAGGCTGTCATGACCCGTATTTTGTTCGCTCTGCTGCTGTTGCTCCCAGTCCTGACGCTGCGCGCCGACCCTGCGCACCGACCGCCGCGGGGTCCACGGTTCACAGAACTGGCACAGGCGCTGCAGTTGAGCGATACGCAGCGCGCGTCAGTCAAGGCAATCATTGATGAGCAGCACCAGCAAATGCGCGCGCTGAATCGGGCCACGCGTGAGCAACGCGCTGCGATTCGCGCGGCCGCGCATGCCAAGCTGGCCACCGTGTTGAGCGCCGAGCAAATGCAACGGCTGCGTGAATTCGACGCGGCGCATCGCCCGCCGCAGCCTGGCGAAGATGATCGCGCCGCTCCATCGCCGTCAGTGCGCGATGCGGCAGAGACAAATCGCTGAGCGCCTCAGCGAATGCGACGTCGTTCGATCAGCACGTCGCGTCCGTCGGCATCTATCGCAACGATCTCTAGAAAGCGCCCGTCGGCCAGCGCAGCTGCATCCACCGCTCCGCTGAATCCAGCGTTGACGGAGTGAGCGAGATACGGAAATACCCGATCCAGACGTGGATGCTCACCACGCTGCAGTTGCACCAGAACGCGGCCATCGACGCGCGCCTGTACGCGCTGGATCGGGCGCACGTCGAGCGCCCATCCGCGGAGTGGGATTGCGCCGGTCCGCGGCAGCTCAGCGGCCGGCGTTCCGAGCACGCCAAAGGCCAAGGGCAGTTTTGCCAGCGTCAGCGCGCTGAGTCCGAGCCAGCCGATCATGATCAGCGCCGGAGCAATGGCATGGCGACTGACTTCGGCGCGACCGAATGCAACGCGCAGATGCCCGACGAAAAGTCGACGACCCAACCAGCACGGCAGCGCGCAGATCGCCACAATCAACGCGTTCAGTGCCAGATGCAGATGCCGGGCGACCTCGCTGTAGCCGTCACCGAACACGCTGCTCAGCGCGGTCAGTGCGAACAGGTGCGCGCAAATGACAATGAGCATGCTATCGGTCTGTATTGCGGACGTTGCCACTGCGCTTGTCGTCGCGCCCGGGCGCCACGCCAACGCAATCCAGAACATCGGGATAGCACCGAGCAGGGCTGCGGCCAAGCCCAGAAAAACAATCGTGGGCACTGCATTGACCGGATGCGCGATACTGAACCATAGCGGTGAGTCGGAGCTGTCGATAACGACGTACTCTGCGTCCGCCCGTTCGCCCAGATAGCCGAGCCGCAGGTTCTGCGACATCAGGACACCACGCAGCATCATGCGAGCAAACACCGAGGGCTCGCGCAGCGAAGTCCACAGCAAGCGCAGCCGCGAGACCTTGGCCAGCTGCGGGCATTCGACGAAAACATCAACCCCGTGCTGGCGGTACCAGGTTGAGTACGCCAGATCGGCACAATGTGCCGGCAGTCCCAGCCCATGCGTCACATGCGCCGGATTTCCTGCGGGCATTGCGGCGCCGAGCACGGTGTCGGCGATATTGGCGCGGCCGATGACTTCGAACCTTCCCTGCTGGACCATTTGCAATGCTGCGACCGAGCCACAGCAAATCGCCAGCAACAGCGCGGGCCACAAAATCGCTTCGCGCCAGCGCCACAATGCCATGAGCGCAAACAGGGCGAGCAGGAAAGGCAGGGCCAGGTGTTGCACGCGCGACATGCCAAGCAGCAGCAGGCACAGCGCTAATCCGATCAGCCGAGCGTGCGGCGCGACAGCACATGCCCACAACGACAGCACAATAACCGTGCCGAAGTACGCTGCCAACAACGCCGGGAATTCGGTGTACAGCGTATTGAGATACAGCGTATTGAACGGATCAGCGATCAGCAACGCAGAAGCCAGTCCATGGCCCAGCAAAAATCCGGGGCGCGCCCACAGCATCCACGCCAGCAATGCCGCGCCGAATGCCCAAAACATCACCCCGGTCACGCCAATCGCGCGCAGCGCGACGCGCTGCGAATCAGCGCCGCGAGCAGGACCAATGATCCGGTCGGCATGGAGCGCTATCCAGGCGACAGCGACCTGGGTACTCGCGTAACACTCCAATGGTATGGGTGCCTGCAATCGATAAATCGCGCGCGGCGCTTTAGGGGTTGCCTGCCCGATTTCTACGCCATCCGGCCACAGTCCGATGCAGGCCGAGCTGCGATGCATATCGTACTGATTGGCAAATCCGACAACGGGTTCGGCCACCACGATGCTGAGCATGCGCGCGAAAGCGAGCAACAGCAGCGCAACTGCAATGACCCGCGTCCAATCCGGTCGCTGCATTGTCAGCTCGCCCACAACATCACGAGCAGCATCAGCCCAGCACACATCCAGCTCACTGCGTCCTTGATCGCGAACAAAACTGGATCACCCGGCAGTTGCTGGCGACGCGTGCGCAACCAAACACGCAACAGCCAGTACAGCATGATCGGACACAGCAGGAACACCAGATCGGGCTCAGCGTACAGACGACGCACATCGTCACTCTGCGTATACAAGGCAAGCACCAACACGGAACACAGCGCCGAACCGATGCCCGCCATCTCCAGCGTCGGCAGATCGTCGCGAAGGTACGGACGCGAATCGGCGGCGGCATCACCACGCTGCTGGTACTCGACCACACGCTTGACCATCGCCAGGCTCAGAAACACAAAGCCAGCGAACGCGAGCAGCCAGGGGCTGATCGGCACATCAATCGCTCCGGCACCGACGACGATGCGCAGCACATACAGCAGCGACAATGCGCACACGTCGGCAATCACCACCCGCTTGAGCCAAAGGCTGTAGGCAATGGTGCCGATCAAGTAAGCCGGCAAGGCGAACAGCAGTGCGTCGCCGAAGTGCATCGACAACGGCGCTTGCGCCAAGATAAATACGCCGACGATGGCGATGACTGCCAACGCAATCGCAATAACCAATCCCAACCAGCGCGGTAGCAGGCCGGCAGCAATCGGACGCGATGACTTCTCGGGGTGCGCGCGATCGCGCTCGGCATCGAGCACATCGTTGACTGCGTATCCGGACGAAGCCAGCAGAGACATGGCCGCGAATCCGATCAAGGCGCCCGCCCAGGCGCCGGGTCGCGCCCAGCTATGCGAAGTCAGCAAGGGCACGAAAACCAGCAGGTTTTTGGCCCATTGGTGTGGGCGTAGAAGTTGGATGAATGCGAGAACGCGCATGAGAAGTCCCGAGTATTTCGGGATTCTAGCGTCCGCCGAACCCTGCGGCGCGGCGCTTGCGTTTTGGGCTGAGATCTGGTTGGTCGATGATCAGAATCTCGCGAACGCGCTCCGAATCCATTAGAGATACGGAGCGCGCCTCGAACGGCTCATACCGAGCCCATGTACCAACGTGGACAAATTCCGCGCCCAGTGCTTTCAGGCACCTGGAGCGCCAGGAAGTTAGTTCTTGTTGGCTTTTTCGAAGTCCTTGATCTGTTGCTCGACTTCTTCGGTGGTGATCCCGTAGGTTTCCTGGATCTTGCCGGCCAGCTCAATGCGCTTGCCGGCGATGACGTCAAGCTGATCGTCAGTTAGGTTACCCCACTGCGCTTTTACCTTGCCCTTGAATTGCTTCCAATTACCTTCAGCGATATCCCAGTTCATCGTAAGACTCCTTAATTATTCTGTTCCGTTGTGGCCTTGACTGACGGATGCGTCAGTTAAGCGGTGCTCATCGCAGTCACCGTCTCGTCGGCGCTGCAACCGGGCAATCGCTGACAACGATTGGTCCGATGGGCGACGCCTGAACCGCGCCAGCAGCGTTGCCCGATGAGCGAGCAAAGATTAAGCGTTGCTGCCGCGACGGTCGGTGCGCTGCCGCACGTGGGATTCGCTTTGCAACGGACCTTGCTTGCACCACGCCCTCTGCGGACAATCAGAATGTACGCGTCGCTGGGCGACTCAGCCAGGAACCGATCTGTTCGTGGACCGCAGGATGCGTGAGCAGATCGAGGTGATTCATTCCATGCCCAATCCATTGGCGGGATTCGGCAATCACCAGGCTCAACGCGGGATCGTCGTGGTGACCCAGCGCACTGCGCACCGGCACTAGCCCATCGCCGCGCAGACCATTACCCTGCGCGTCACTGCCACGCAGCCGATCGATGAAGGTCCGGTCGCCTGGGTTGCGGAAGGCTTTTTGAGTGGTAGCAGCAATCACGTAACACTGTGCATCGGCGGGCAGCGGCAGCGAACGCCGAAGATCACCCGAGCGGGCGAAGCGATCGCGTCCTACCCAGTCCTCGTCTATCAGGTTGCCGTAGCGTAGGTCGGTAATGCCGGCACTGCGGATCTTGCCAAGACGCGCGAACGGCGCGGTGTACGGACTGGCACCGAGCATGGCATCGACCCAGTTGCCGCTGCGCTCAAGTGGCGCGCCATGGTGCGGCGTACCCAGAAATACCAGTGAGCGCAGGCGTTGCAACCACACGTGCTTGGCTTCGGCACCGTAGTGACAGGCACTGCGGCTGACCAGTCCACCCATGCTGTGTCCGACAATCACCAGCTCGCGAACTGGCATTGGCCATTGCCGCACCAACGTCTCCAGCAAATCTGCGAATTCGCGTCCGTTGCTGGAGATGTGGCGACCACTGTTGTAATGCAGGTGAACAGGTGTGTAGCCCAAGTCACGGGAGAGCAGCGATGACAGGTTGCTGTGCTGATCAGTGTCGTCGACCAGCGTTTGCCCCTGCGCTGAGCCGGGTCGAGACCATTGCAGATCGTTCATGCACAACCCGTGCGCCAGCACCAACAGTTTGTCGGTGGGTTGTGGAAAGGCCGAACGAAGTGCTTCTACTTCGAGCAGCAAAGGACGTCCGTCGTCACGCAGGCTCATGGAGATCGCCAGCGGATTCTGTGTCTCGGCGAGGTAATCGCCCAACACCCCATTGAGCGCCGCCAAAGCCACCTCGGTCGCTGGAGCGGCGCTAAGTTCGCCCAGCAGCGGATCGACTCGTTCAAGCAACACATCGAGCGTGCGGCCGACCAAGGTGTTGACGCCGCGAATACTGCGATAGACAAATCCCGTGATTCCTTTCGTCGGACCGGTTGTGGCCTTGCCCAGAATGCCCGGCGTGCGCAGGATGGTTTGGTGCATCGCCTCCACCAGATGGGTCACCTCGGCAATGGCATCGATGGTAAGTCGGCTGAGACCACGCAGACTGGAGCGGGAATCTGGCAATGGCTTGGGCATAACGGTCCAGTATCCAGAACTATGAGGGGCCGAATTCGCGCAGTCGAGTGATCGCGAGTCAATTCTATCCGCATGGCTGCGTCGGTTATGCGATCGTAGAATTTCCTTATGGAGCTTTTGCGTTACTGAACCGTCGCCACGCAAAAGCGTGGCAGCGTACGGACGCTGCGCGTGGTGACTGCCAATGTATCCACGCCATGCAGATCCTTTGTTGGCCCGCAGCACCAGCGGCCACAGGTAGCGCAGTCCAGACGGAGTTCATCATGAACAGAAGCAGCGATCCGAACGCGACCGATCCCTTCGCTTGGTCGGCTGAGCATCTTCGCCGATTGGTCGCGCTCACCAGCGAGGCCGTTTCATCCATCTTCAGCAATGGGGCATCGTCGAGGATCGCCCCGGGTCGCGGTGCGGCGGCTCACCAAGTGATGCGCAACGCCAAGTCGCAAGCCGATATCACGTTGCCATCTTCGTCGACGCCATTCCGGGAATCCGCAACGGTTTCATGGCTCACGGCCAAGAGCGCCGACCATTCGATGCCTGCACTCGAGCCAAGCGTGACTAATGTGACCAATGTGACCACAGTCAACGCCAACTGGAGCCAACAGGTCGGCGCCGCCAAACTGGCTTGGAACAGATTGAGCGAAAGCGAGCTGCTCAAGTCCGAAGGCAACGAACATAAATTAGCCGTCATGGTGGAAGAGCACTATTTCATCAGCAATGCCGAAGCGAGTAAGCGGGTAAGGACGTTCCTCGGCAAACAGACATCCTGGTGTGCAATCCCCGACATCCATGCGGCAAAGCGTGGGGCATCTGATCACGGCTGACAATCATATCCGATGCATTTCCCTCTCGTTGCAAAACCAGCAGCGTACAGATTACGGAAGGTCTGAATAAGTCACCACTTCGTCTTCGCCACACTGCCTATTTCTTGCCAAACCCCAGCTCTCAACAGCGGAGCTGGAAAAAACCTGCGGTTTTTGCCCCCTGACTCAGGGGCCATCGCCGCTCCGCACTTGTTCAGAGGTTCCTTAATGGAGTGCGCCATGTACAAGAAACTCAGCACGTTGACACTGGCAGCGGCGATCGGGTTGTCCATGGTCATGATGGGCGCCGCCGTCGCTGACGACAACGCTTCTCATCAAGTCTCTGACACTGCTCAGGAGGCGCAGATCAGTTCAAACATCGCGCTGAGCCCGTATTTACGCGCCAGCGAACTACACGTCTCGGCACAGCAAGGCATGGTCACCCTGACTGGCACGGTTACTGAGGAAGTCAACAAGGACTTGGCCAAACAAATTGCGCTTGCTGTCAACGGTGTGAAGGAAGTCGACAATCAGATTGTTGTGGTGAGCGAGGACAACGCGCCCGCGACTTTAGCGGACGACGGGCATACCGAAGTCGTGGACTATGAAAGTAATGAAAGCACTGCGGGAAAAATCCGGGCCGACGTGACGCAGGAAGGCCATGGCATTGCCGATGGCTGGATCACGACCAAGGTCAAGTCCAGCTTCATGTACTCGCGCAGGGTCAACGCTTCCGATATCACCGTGAATACCCATGCTGGCGTTGTGTCGCTGAGAGGACGCGTGAACAGCGATGGCGAACGCGCGCGCGCGATCGAGCTGGCGCAGAACGTGCGCGGCGTCAGGAGAGTCAGCGCGGAAGAGCTCTCAACCGCGAGCGGCGACATATCGCTCGTGCAAGGCCGCTGATCGCTACCTTGTGCATGCCCAGACCGCGCATGCCCTCATCATGGCTGCTCGCGGCTGAATCTATGTGCGAAACCGCACTGACGACCCGATCGTTGTTCGCCAATCTGTTTTGTCGCGCGCGAGTTGACTCTCGCGCGGCGAAAATTAACGGCAACGCATCGGATAACTGGATGAAGGATTTTACCGGATACGCCAACTTCGGGTACGCCAAGTTCGGGTACGGCAAGTGCAGGCTTGTCGACACGTTGCTTGAATTTGACCACGGGTCGGAACGTCGTCACCAAAAAAGCGTCCGGATGCAAGCTCAGCAAATTTACCGGGTGTGCTCATGGACTTGAGCAGCGGATCACCATTTTGGGTGATCAAGAATGGGCTGCTGCATGCCTTTCCACGACTGCACCAGCCGATCGAGTGCGACGCACTAGTCGTCGGCGCCGGCATCACCGGAGCGTTGATCGCAGACCACGTGACGCGCGCCGGCATGAGCGTGTGTGTGATAGATAGCCGTGAAGCTGGCTGGGGCAGCACGTCTGCCAGCACTGCCCTGTTGCAGTACGAGATCGACACTGAGATGCAAGAGCTGCGCGAACGTTTTGGCGAAAGCGATGCGCTGCTGGCATACAAATCCTGCGAGCGTGCCGTCGGCAGCTTGCGCACACTCGCAAAAACCCTGCGCGGCATCGACTTCCAGCCGATGCAGAGTCTGTACATCGCCAGCCGCTGGTATCACAAACGCCGGCTGGAAAGAGAAGGCGCGCTGCGCCAGGCCAACGGTTTCAAGTTGCAGATTCTGGATCGCGCGGCACTCAGCACGCGCTTCGGCATCGATGCGCCCGTCGGACTGTTGACTTCAGTCGCTGCCGAAACCGACCCGTACCAATTTGCGCATCGCCTGCTTGGTCGCGTGCAGTCGCGCGGTGGACGTGTGCACGCGCGCACTGCGCTGGCGCGTTTCGAACCGGTTCGCGGCGGCATTCGCGTAACCACGGACCAAGGAATACCCATTCGTTGCAAGCAGCTGATTTTCGCCGCCGGTTATGAGTGCCAGAACTGGCTGGAGCAGCGCGTAGCCAGCAATCGCAGCAGTTATGCGTTTGTCAGTGAGCCGATTCCGGGAGCGTTGGGGCCGTTACAAAATACCTTGGTGTGGGAATCGGCGCGCCCATATCTTTACGCCCGCCGTACCGCCGACAGGCGTGTGCTGGTAGGTGGCGAGGACGATAACTTCGACATTCCGCTACGCCGCGACGCGCGTGTCGCGGGCAAGGCCAACAAGTTGCTCAATCGCATTAACAAAATGTTTCCGGAACTGCCGATCAAAATCGCGTTTGCCTGGGCCGGCACCTTCGCCGAGACCGAGGACGGCTTACCCTTTTTCGGAACCCACGAGCAACACGGTCCACGCGTGCACTTCGCCATGGCCTACGGCGGCAATGGCATCACCTATAGCCTGATCGGCGCGGAGCTGCTTCGCGATGCCTTGTTGGGGAGGCGGCATCCATGCGCCGCATTGTTCAACTTCGACCGCCTGAAACGCAATTGAAGATCTCGTGAAGCGCGACAGGCGACGCCGGCCGATGACGCGTTCCACTGCACGTGCACGCTGTGCTCGCGCCGGCGCCGGGTCTAAATCGCAAGTGAATGCCTAACTGCGCGTTGGTTCGTTGAGTTACAGCCCGACTGCGATCACCTGTGTTCGACAGCGCACTGACGCAGCTGCCAGCGAGCGCGATTATTCGCTCACGTGTCCAGACTGTTTCGGCTGCCAACCAAAATTGATCGACGACCGCACTCAGTCGATTTTCGAACTCACTCGACGAACGAACTGATCCGACGAACGAACTGACCCGACGAACGAACGCAATCGACGAACGAACGCAATCGACGAACGAGCCCAAAGATACAAATAGAGGTGAGCATGAATACTGCAATGGAACGTCCGACGCTTGACCAGAGCAACAATGCGGCAGCGGTGCCAACACACTCAGCCAGCGCCGTGTCATGGGGCGCTATCTTAGCCGGCGCAGCTGGAGCCGCGGCGATGTCGCTGATTCTTTTGATACTGGGCACCGGCCTGGGCCTGTCTTCGGTATCGCCTTGGGCGCACAGTGGTGTCAGCGCGAAGGCGCTTGGCGTGTCGACCATTCTTTGGGTGACGTTCACCGCTTTGATTGCTTCCGGACTGGGTGGCTATCTCGCCGGCCGACTGCGAACGCGCTGGCTGGGTGTGCATTCCGATGAGGTGCACTTCCGCGACACTGCCCATGGCTTTCTGGCATGGGCGGTTGCGTCGCTTGCCACCGCGGCATTACTCACTTCAGTGATCGGTTCGATCGTCAGCGGTGGCGTTCAGACCGGCGCCTCGGTCGCGGGCAGCGTTGCCACCACGGCCACCGCAGCCGCAGCAGGCAATGACGCACAGGGATCAGATTCGGGTACCGCTGACAGCGGGCCGGGGCCGATGGGTTACTTCATCGATACGCTTTTCCGAAAAGACTACAGTGCCCAGACGAGCTCCCTGGATGTCGTTGCAGACGTCACGGCCAGCGCTGCGATCGCAGAGCCGTCCAGCACTGCGTCGCCATCTGAAGTGACCCGCATATTTGTGAAGTCGCTCAGCATCGGCACGCTGCCGGCCGATGATGTTCGTTACCTTGGTCAGGTAATCGCAAGGCGCACGGGCATCAGCCAGCAGGACGCTGAGCGGCGTGTCAGCGATACGTTCGCCCGTGTTCGGACCGAACTAGGTAATGCGGAAGCGTCCGCGAAAGAAGCTGCGGACAAGGCGCGCAAAGCATCCGCATATACCGCGCTGTGGTTGTTCATATCGTTGCTGATCGGTGCTTTCGTCGCCAGCCTTTCGGCCACTTTCGGTGGACGGCAGCGCGACGCCTAAACTTTCACCCCACACCGGAGACAAACCATGCGCTCTATACTTTTGTTTTTTCTCGGCATTCCGATTCCAATCATCATTCTGATTGCACTGTTCGTGAACTGACCGAACTCTCGCGGGCAGCTGTTCGTTACAGTCCGCTGCCCCCGAGTGAGGCCCAGCCCGCGGTCAAAGGTTGGTGCACGTTCGGATCACATCGATGACTGCGTACCGAAAACGCGTTGCCGCTACGCAGCACAACGCCTTCTAGCTGAATTTTGCTTCCACGTAGATGGACCGGGAACAAGTAGCCGACCTGTCTTAAAAACAGGCTCTGGCGACCGCCCGAGCGGATCGCGGGCCGCATCGATTCAGCAGCGCGCGATTCAGCAGCGAAAGATGTGGAAACCGACGAGGCGGCGACAAGCGATGCGGCAACCGACGTAGTCACCCGCAACTCGTAGGGTTGCGGCAGTATTCCTCACGCGGGAGTTACGGATGAAGATTGAAGCCCAGGACAACGCCGAGTTCACCCGGATCGGCACACTGATCGAGCACTTCTCTGTGGCCATGCTAACCAGCATCGATGGCGACGGTGCGCTGATCAGTCGGCCGATGTCGCCGTTGAAAATGGACGCCAACTGTGCGGTGTGGTTATTTACCGATGTCCGTTCGGCAAAAGTCGAACAGCTGCGCGTGATCAATCTGACTTTCAGCGACCCGCAGCGCGCCATCTACGTTTCGCTATCAGGTCATGGCGAGATCTACGCAGAGCACGGCGACGCGAGGAATTTGTGGACATCGTTTGCCGAGTCCTGGTTTCCAGACGGTCCCGATTCCTCCAGCCTGGCGCTGCTTAAACTCGTTCCAGACGCGGCCGATTATTGGGACGCGACACATAGAAAGATGGTTCGAGTGCTTGGTATGGCGTCTTGTGTGGTGTCGGCCGAGCCGATCGCCATGACAACCACGGCAGTCGCTCAGAGCTGACCCGGACCAACCCTTCGCTGCGTGCAGCCGTCGCACAACAGGAGAGAACGCCGTGAACGTGTTGGTTTCCAATCTGACCGCTGCTGCGCACAGTACAAGCGCTGCGCTTGCGTCATCATTACGACACCCTGGCAGGTTGCTGCTGATGAGCTGGGCACTGTGCTCCGTCGGCGCTTGTGGCGAGATGGCCACGCTGCCGGTTGCGGCCGGCACGGGAGCTCAGCCCGACTTGCCGCCACCGCGCAAAACCCTTCTGCCCACATTGAATATCGCGCCGGCCATTGGCTGGCCGGCCGGCGCAGCGCCGGTTGCAGCGCCGGGCACACAGGTGACGGCATTCGCCACTGGCCTTGACCATCCGCGCTGGCTGCACGTGCTGCCCAATGGCGATGTCTTGGTAGCCGAATCCAATGCCCCACCCAAACCCGAGGATGGCAAGGGCATCAAAGGCTGGGTGATGGGCCGGGCGATGAAAAAGGCGGGCGCTGGCGTACCCAGCGCGAACCGCATCACACTGTTGCGCGATAGTGACGCTGATGGTGTAGCCGACCTGCGCACCGTGTTGCTGCAAGGTCTGCACTCACCCTTTGGCATGGCGCTGGTAGGCGATCAGTTGTACGTGGCCAACTCGGATGCGGTGGTGCGCTTTCCTTACGTCACCGGCGCAACGGAAATCACCGCGGCAGGAATTCAACTGCTGCCACTTCCGGCAGGGCTGATCAACCATCACTGGACGAAAAATCTCATCGCCAGTGCGGACGGTAACAAGCTATACGTGACGGTGGGTTCAAACAGCAACGTGGGCGAGCGTGGCATGGAAGCCGAGGCCGGCCGGGCTGCGATCTGGGAAGTGGATATCAGCAGCGGTGCCCACCGGGTGTTTGCGTCCGGCCTGCGCAATCCCAATGGGATGGCGTGGGAGCCCACGAGTGGCGCCCTGTGGACGGCGGTCAATGAGCGCGATGAGATCGGCAGTGACTTGGTCCCGGACTACATGACCTCGGTGCGCGATGGTGGCTTCTATGGTTGGCCTTACAGCTACTACGGCCAACACGTTGACCAGCGCGTCAAACCGCCGCGGCCCGATCTGGTGGCAAAGGCGATTGCACCCGACTATGCCCTCGGTCCGCACACCGGCTCGCTCGGCTTGACCGCTTCCAAGGGCACCACGCTGCCCGAGCCGTTCGCCAATGGCATGTTTATCGGACAGCACGGCTCCTGGAATCGCCAACCGCATAGTGGTTACAAAGTAATTTTTGTGGCCTTTCAGAACGGACAGCCGGTCGGCGTGCCCATTGATGTATTGACCGGGTTTCTCAGCGATGATGGCCAGGCCTTTGGGCGCCCAGTCGGTGTAGTGATCGACAAACGAGGTGCACTCCTGGTCGCCGACGATGTCGGCAACGTGGTCTGGCGCGTAAGCGCATCTCAATGAGCTGAACCGCGCTTACCATTATGGCCGGAGCGGGTCGTCGCGTTTGCAAACGGCCGGCTGCGCCTGAGTCGTGAGCGCAGAGTTGGCCGGGCAAATCAGATGTGCCGAATGCACGTACCCAGCGCGCCACGATCAATGCTCAACACTCTGTGCAACATCAGCCGCGCCCGAAAATGACTCGCGCAAACTGCACCTCTCGGACAATCGTTGATATTGGGAATACGCGTACAAGTTCCGGACAGCAATCAATCATGTCGCCTGCTCGTCCGCGGCAGGGGCTTCCATTGCACTCGCCAGAGCGAAGGCCTCATCCAGCGTGTCCATCAGTTGGTTGACCATGATCGGTTTGGTCAGGTAGCGGAAGAAACCCGCTTCCAGACCTTTCTCGATATCTCTGGGAATCGCATTGGCACTGAGCGCAACCACCGGTATGTGCGCCGTGGCTGGGTCAGTGGCAAGGATCTTGAGCACAGTGATACCGCTGATGTCGGGCAGGTTGATATCCATCAGGATGACATCCGGCTGGGCGACCAGCGCGATATCGATGCCAGCTCTGCCGTCCCGAGCACTCAGCAGCCGGATATCTGACCGTCGCGCGATAAGATCCTCAACCAGCATCAGATTGGCCGGGTTGTCCTCAACATAGAGCAAAGTTTGCACTTGCACGCCATCACTCACCAGCCTGCGCGCCAAAGTCGAAATCTCATCTGAGCCGATACCGAAATGTTGTTCGCCGGTAAGTTTCAACTCGATCCAGAACACGCTGCCCCGGCCCACCGTACTCTCCACGCCAATGACGCCGCCCATCAATTCGATCAACCGTTTACAAACCACCAGGCCGATTCCCGTGCCCTCTTCGGCGGTCGACTCCTGGCCGAGGCGATTGAACGGCTGAAACAACCGTTCCAACTGCTCGGGCGACAAACCCTCACCGGTGTCTTCGACACAAATCCGGATCCGTCCCGGCTCCTTCTCGACAAAGCTGACCCCTACCGTACCGTTTGCCTTGTTATATTTGATCGCGTTGGAAAGCAGGTTGATCAAGGATTGCTTCAGGCGAATCCGATCCGCTTGAATGAATACTTCTTTGTCAAACGTCGGAAAGCTGATCCGGACACCACGTTTCTCGGCCAGCGTTTCAGTGATCGCTTCGCATTCGTGCATGACTGTGGTCAGTGACACCGGCTCGAGCGAAAGCGACAGTTTTCCAGACTCTATCAGTGCCAGATCAAGAATCTCGTTGATCAGATCCAGCAGATACCAACCCGCCCTGAGAATCTGATCAATGCCTCGCTTTTGGGTTGGCGTTAGCTGCGGCGTTCCTGATTCTATTAGTTGAGCAAACCCAAGGATCGCACTGAGCGGAGTACGCAGCTCATGACTCATGCTGGAAAGAAATTCCGACTTCGCAAGGTTGGCTTTCTCCGCCACGGACTTGGCAGTCTCCAATGCCAGATTCGTATTCTGCAGCGCCTGATCCATCAGTTTACGTTCGGTGATGTCGCGGGCGGCGGCAAACACCCCTTGCAGTGCCCTGTTGCGATCGTAAAAAGTGGTCGCGTTGTAGGACACCACAGTCTCCCTGCCATCGCGGGCGCGCGCGGTCAGCTCATAGTTGGTGAGCTTGTTTTCATTCATCACCTGTTTGATGCCAGCCTCCGCGCGCTCCGCGTCGGTGAAATAATTCTTGAACGGTGCGCCGATCAGCTCGTCGCGTGTACATCCGGTAAGCGTCTCCATCTGCCTATTGACATCGGTGATGATCCCAAACTGATCCGTGGTCATCAGCGCATCGATATTCGATTCAACCAGGGAACGCGTATAGAACTGCTGGTCGCGCAGACGCTGATCAAGCTTCTGCCGCTCTGCTTCAACGTGCTTGCGCGCAGTATTGTCGGTGCCGATCAGTAGATAACCGATGATGGCGTTTTGCGGATCGCGTAGCGCGGTGACCGACACCGCGGCCGGCAAACGACTGCCGTCTTTGCGCACATAGGTCAGTTCGTAGATGTCCTCGATGCCACGCGATGCCTTGAACGCCAAAGCCTCGAAGCCAGGCAAGATCGGCGTTGAAAACTCGACGCTCAAGGCCTTGGCGCGCGCGATGACTTCCTGCGGATCGGAGATCTCCGCCGGCGTAATGCGGTTCATCACTTCGTCGGCTGCGTAGCCCAACATGCGCTCGGCGCCTACATTGAAGATCTGGATGACACCGCTGGCGTCGGTAGCAATGCTGGAGAAGTTGGCGCTGTTGAAAATCGCCCGTTGTAAGGCGCCTGCCCGGAACAGCGCTTCCTCAGACAGCTTTCGCGTCGTAATGTCGCGCAGGATTCCGGTAAAAAACCGTTCACCGCCCAGAAACATCTCGCTGACCACGATCTCCATCGAAAAATTGCTGCCATCCTTGCGCCGACCGGTGACCTCCCGCCCCTGACCGATCGAACGCTCCTGGTCGCTCGCGCTGTAGTAATCGATGGAGCCGTTGCCCGGGTCCCGATCGAGCTCCGGAATCAGATGACCGACACTCTTTCCGATAACTTCTCCGCTGACATAGCCAAACATTCGCTCTGCAGCGGGATTGGCCTTCTCGATGATTCCGCCGCTGGCGCGTAAAGTGATGATGCCATCTGCCACGGAATTGAGTACCGACTGGAGCAACGCGGCACTATCGCGTAAAGCTTGTTGTATGGCGTATTCCGCGGTCACATCGCGAAACACGAGCACAGCGCCGATAACCTGCCCATTGCGGTCGCGAATCGGCGCGCAACTCTCAGCGATTGCACATTCAGAACCATCGCGTGCGATCAAAATGGTGTGATTTGCCAGTCCCTGCCGGGTGCCGCGCGATAAGGTCTCAATCACTGGAACACTGACTGGCTGCCGGGTTTCCTGATTGATGATCCGGAAAATCTCACCCACGGGCAGGCCCGCGGCCTGCGCCTGGGTCCAGCCGGTAAGTTGCTCGGCAACGCGATTGAGGTGCGTAACGCGCGTGTCGACATCGGTGGCCAGAACTGCATCGCCAATTGAGTTCAGCGTCACCGCCAGCTTTTCTTCGCTGTCCTGCAAGGAAGTATTGACTTGCTGCAACTCCCGGCTCGTTGCTTGCTGAAAGCCGAGCATCTCCCGTGTTTCCAGATGGACCGCGTTGCTGATGCGCTGCTGCGTACGTTGATGCAGCATGTAAACGATTGCGAACAGAAAACCCACAAGCAACAAGCTGGCGCTGACAATAATGCCGAATGTACGTTGAATTTCCGCCGCGAATGCGGCTTCGTTCTGCTGCAGAGCTGCCTTTTCGAGATCGATGAATGCATTCATCTCGACTCGAATAGAATCCATCAAACGCTTGCCTAGCCCGCCTTGAACCGCGGCCTGCGACGCAGCCACATCAAGATTGCGGCGCAATGCAATGACCCGCGCCAGTTCGGCCAACTTGGCGTCAAACAATGGCGCGAGCGCATCGAGATGGATCTTCGCGTCGGCGCTGGATGCCAATTCACGCAGCACTTTCAAACCGACCGCGAAGCTTCCCTGCACCGCCAAATACGAGTCGAGAAATTGGTCGTCTCCGGTTAGCACATAGCCACGCTGACCGCTCTCGGCGTCTTTCATCGCAGACAGCAAAGCGTTTGCGTCGCGCAGCACCACGACGCTCTGACCCCGAATTCTTGCTGTTTCTTCGATCTTTCCGAAAAACCAGAACATCGCCGCCACACCGCACGCGGCGAGCAACAAAGCAGCAACAAGTGAGGACAGTGTTCTACGTACAGAATTCTCGAGCACTTTGCTATCCACCTGAATCAGTACCCTTGGTGATCGGGTATCCGCAGGCCGCGCACCAGCGCGATGGCCTGAATGCGTTGCTGCGGGAACTGCCATGCCAGAGCGGTGGCTACCGTGACGACACCTCGCTGGTCGAGGTTAAGGGGCGACTTGAGGCAGGAACGTTGCGCGGGGACGCGTCGACTGAATGCGGAAGTTAGATCGCAGGCCGGGCGCCTGCGACACTTGATCGCATGCAGCATGCGCTATGCAGCGCAAAGATACTACGCCTGATCATCGGCTACGTCGCTGTTCGGCGTCTGTACGCCTGACCACTTAGCCAAGGAACAGTCCAAGGCGCGTTATAAGCAAGTTGGCTAATCGGGCTCTGCGCTGCGACGCCTATTCCTGGATCCATCGCGGCTGCCTAGTGGCGAAACTTCGTGCTGCGGAAACCGAGCCGGTACGGCGATTTGGTTGGCAAACGGAAGCGGGCGATTGCGTCACCGCCATAGCACCAAGCAGTCGCGTCGTTACGCCGACGCCTTGGCATGCGCCCGCGTGCCGACAAGCTATGCGTGCACCAATTGAGCGTTGAAATGATTGTGTCGCATTGGGATCTCAAAACGGCGCGTTGCCGCTCCAACCAATAGCCGATCGGTTTCCTTCTTCACCACGGCGTAGCATTCGCAACTCAGTTTCTCGAGTCGTGGCCGATCCAGGACAGAGATATTTCCGCGGCGATACTCAATCACGCCGAGCTTCTGCAACTTGCCCGCTGCATCGGTGACACCTTCGCGTCGCACCCCCAGCATGTTGGAGATGAACTCCTGGGTCGTGTTGATTCGGTTGCTCGGTAAACGATCCAAAGACAGAAGCAGCCAGCGACAAAGCTGTTGGTCGATTGAATGGTGACGGTAGCAGGCAGCGCTCTGCGCCATCTGTGCAACCCGCGCCTGGGCGTAGCGCAGCATCAGTACAAGCGCCTCACCGTGGCGATCGAACTCTTCCTTCATGCGTCGACCGACCAAGCGATAAGCGTGCCCGGAACTTTGTACCACCACCTGCCACGGACTGCTCTCGCCGCCCATGAATGAGATGATGCCAGCAGCCCCCTCGTTGCCCACCATCGAGATTTCTGCCGATGAGCCGTCTTCAATGACATTCAACAATGACAAGATGGAGTCGGTCGGAAAGTAAACATGGCGGCGTGTTTCCCCCGCTGCGTAAAGCACCTGCCCAGCGTGCAGCGTGGTCAATTCCAGAAACGGCAACAGACGCGCCTGTACCTCTCGCGGTAGAGCGGCCAGAAGCTGATTTTGCAACGGTGCAGGATAGATGGACATGTCAATCCCCTTCAGTAGTTCTTGCGCCAGTGTGCTGAGCCGATGCCGTGCTGTTTGATATCGCACTTAGTCATCGAATCGCATTTAGGCATCACACGATGCATGCCAACGGCCGAGCACTGTGCAATCAAGGACTTATGGTGGAGATGGCAATATTTATCCGGCATTCCGCAGCAACAGCATGCGTATTGCATGATTGCCGATGTCGAAACGTGCCTAATCCGCTGACACGCTCGTCGGCAATTCAAAGCGGCAACGTGGCAACCATGTCGGTTGTCCGTGAGATGCCAGCAAAAACTTCTTTGGCGAGTCAGCAGACTTTCTTTCCGCCTGAAATCCGGGTCGCCCAGGCATCGAGATCAAGCCAGCGGCAACTCGAAGGTGAACGTGGAACCACCACCTTCACGGTCTTCGTACCAAAGATCGCCACCTATGTCGCGCGCTCGCTCTCTCGCCAAGGACAAGCCCAGTCCAGTGGACGATTCACCCTGCGTCGGCTGAGCCGAAAGGCGTACATAGCGTTGGAACAATCGCTGCTGGTCAGTCTTGGAAATGCCTGGACCGCGATCGAGGACGCAGAGGCGACAGCGGGTGCCTTGGCGTGTCGCCATCAACAGCACCTCACCACCGATCGGCGAATACTTGAGCGCATTGGACAGCATATTCTGCAGCACATGAATCGCAGCGGCCCGGTGGCCGAGCAGCATCAGGGACTCAGCAACTTCTATGCTGACTTCGATGGACTTCATCTGCGCCTGTCGCTTGAGCAAGTCGAGCGCATGTCGCATCAAATCCAATGCCGACAATGCTTCGACCGCACTGCTTCGCACGCGCTCACTCTGCTGAACTAGAAATGATTCGAGAAACAAAACGCCCGAATCGCTCGAAGTGCAAATCGAATCGATCAGGCGCACTCTGGATTCGGATGTGCGCTCTTCTTCGCGCAACATCTCCGCGGCAAACAGAATATTGGCGAAATAGTTGCGCAGGTCATGGGCGACGGTTTCTGCCACTCGTTGTTTTTCGGAGGCGATGCGACGCAGCGCGTCGCGTGATTGTTTGAGTTCTATGTGCGTGCGTACGCGCAGCAGAAGCTCTTCAGTGACGAAGGGCTTGGTGATGTAGTCGACGGCGCCAGCACTGAATGCGCGAACCAGGCTTTCGCGTTCGATATCAGCGGTGAGGAAAATGACTGGAACATCCGCGGTCGCCGGCTGCTCGCGCAACGCCTTGAGTACATCAAACCCGTTCATACCCGGCATACGCATATCCAGCAGAACCAAATCTGGAGGAGACTCGGTCGCCAGAGTCAGCCCCTCCGGCCCGCCCAACGCCGGAACCACCTCGAAACCCGCCTGCGTCAACAATTGCCCGACAACACGAACGTTGGCAATCTGGTCGTCAATGACCAGAATCACAGCCGGGTGCCGCGTGGCCGACGCGAGATCACTGATCATCGAGAAACTCCTCAGGCCAGCCGGCCAAATCGTTCAGCAGCTTTCTTACTACGAATACTTCGAACCGCCGTACCGAGTGACCCAATTCGGCAGCGTGCTCGATCAGCCGCGGCCAGCCAAGCTCCACGCCCAATGCATTCAGTTCCAACGCAAAACTGGCGATCTCGCGCATGCGCATCGTGCGGATCAATTCAGGCAGGTTTTCGGCACGCAGTTGTTGCCAGCGCTGCTGCAATTGCCGCGTCGGATTTTGCGCAGGCGAAGCCAGATTCGACGCAACGGTGCTTGCCTGCTCCACGCGTGCACTAGCACCAAAAATCGCCTCCAATGCGGCAAATAAGTCAATCGGCGAATACGGTTTGCGAATATAGCCGTCAAAGCTTTCGCGCAACGCTTGCGCTTCCCCGCTCAGGCTCGAAGCAGTGACCGCAATGATCGCCGTAGTCTGCAGAGCCGAGTCGGAGCGGATTGCATCACGCGCCTCGAACCCGTTCATGCGCGGCATGCGCAAATCCATCAGCACTACGTCGGGTCGGATCCGCTTTGCAGCGGCCACCGCTTCGACTCCATCACTGGCAACAAAAATGCTGTGGTGGCTGCCTGCCAGATAACCCTGCGCGACCTGCGCATTCCACGCCATGTCGTCGACCACCAATATTTTCAGGCGCGGAACCCGGCTGAAGTCGATCCGTTCGTCGTCGGCAGAGGTGGGCGCAGGCGGCTTATCCGAAATCGGCAGCTGCGGGATATAGACGATGAAACTCGACCCTTGACCCAGCTCACTCTCGACGCGAATGGTGCCTTGCATCAACTGCACAATACGCCGCGTGATGCTTAACCCCAAACCAGTGCCCTGGCGGGATTTTCCATCGGGACTGTCGGCTTGATGGAACGGCTCAAAAATTTTATCGCGTTGCTCAGGGACAATGCCGACACCGCTGTCGATCACGCGCAGTCGCAGATCGCGATGCCGTTCGTCCGTGCCCGGCGACATCTGCACGTGCACGAGTACGCTGCCTGACTCGGTGTACTTCACCGCGTTGCTGACCAGGTTCATCAATATCTGCCGCAGTCGTGGTCCATCCACTTGTACGTGCGACAGAAACTCTGCATCGACTTGCGCAGACAGGCTGATTCTCTTTTCCGTCGCCTCGCGCAGAAACATTTCAATCGTTTCTTGAACGAGTTGGTTCACGTCAGCCGGTTGTGGGTCGAGACTGCGCTTTCCGCCCTCGATTTTGGAGAGGTCGAGAACGTTGTTGATCAAGTTCAACAACAGCTGCCCGCTGCGCTTGATCGCCTGAACCCAATCGCGTTCAATCGGCGCGGTAACCGAATTGGATAAAAGCTGGGTAAATCCAAATATCGCGTTCATCGGCGTACGGATTTCGTGGCTCATGTTCGCCAGGAATGCGCTTTTCTCCTCGCTGGCACGTGTTGCCTGCGCCGCCAGGATCTCGACCCGGAAGCTCTTTTCGGATTCGCTCTGGGCGCGCCGGATCGCCACGAAACCCAATATTCCGGCCACCAGTGCCAGACTGTTTGCCGTCAGTACCGTGGCATTGGCCTGTTTGACCAAAGAATCACGGCGTTCATTATGGATATCCAGCAAACGTTCCTCTTCGTGCACCATTCTCGACAGCGCAACGCGTATGCTGGCGATGATGTCCGCGCCCTTTCCGTTGCGAATGGCGGCTTCCACTTCAACGTTGGTATCCGATTGCATCGCGATGCGCTTCAGCTCGAGAACCGTCTTGACGCGCTCATGCCAAGCGTCGCTCAGTTCCCGCAGAATGACGACGTTCTCGCCCTGAAGCGGATTGCTCGCGGTCATTCGACTGACGTTTTCCAACATCGATTCAAGTGTCGGCAATTGCTTCAGAAACCGGGTTTGATAGTCGGCGCGGCCGGTAATCAGGTAACGCAAACCGACGGCGTCGTTCTCGCCGATAGCGGCTCGATATTCGCTGAGCGCATCGCGCACAGCACGCGTATCGCGCACTCGATCCATCGATTCATTCAGCGCATGGGTCGAGCGTACTGAAATCACCGACGTCATCATGATCAGCAGGACCGCGATCGCCAACAACCCGAAATTGAAGCGGTCGCGAAACTGCATCCTTCTAAGCTTGCCCATCGCTACTCCCGTCCAGTGCACGATCGCGTCAAACTTGGGCGGCAGCGGGGTCCTGGTCAGCCGTTCATTAACCCGATGGTGCCGTTGAGCACCAATGCGAATGACACCCAAAGCAAATACGGCCCCAACAGATACCCGGCCAGCGGTCTGATCTTGCCGAACTCTACCGCCATCCAAAGCACAACACCCCAAAGCATACAGATATCAACAAACGCCAGCAGCGGACTATGCAGCCCGAAGAATAACGGCGTCCACGCCAGGTTCAATGCCAGCTGCAGCAGAAACAAGTGCGTTGCCACGCGTCGTTCTTGAACGCTGGCATCGGCCTGCTTGCGGACCAGCCAGATGCTGACGCCCATCAACAGGTAGAGCACGGTCCATACTGGCCCAAACAACGCACCGGGTGGGTTCCACGACGGCTTCGACAAACGCGCGAACCAGGCATCTGGAGCAAACACCATTCCGACTATCCAGCCAGCGGCGACGATGGCAATAATCCAGGCGGCCAACGCCAGCCATGAGCTGCGATCGGTCGCAATGCTTCTGGCGGAGGTTGGCGCGCCTACGGAGTTCATTTTTTCAATCCGCAATCAATTTCACAGGTTGTACGCCTTTCGTTTTCGGTAAAGCGTTGATGAATCGATACCCAATGTGCGCGCTGCCGACTCCAGGCTGTCACTGCAGCCGAGCACTCTTTCAATATGCAGTCGTTCGAGCGCATCAAGTGAGATTGGCGTGCCGGCGACCGCTTCGACTTTGGCGCCCTCAACCCGACCCAGCACCAATAATTCACTACCGACTTGCGACTCGCGGCACAAAATCACTGCGCGCTCCATCATGTTTTGCAGCTCCCGGATATTGCCGGGCCAATCGTAGGCAAGCATGCGCGCCAACGCTACCGGTGATAGGCAACGCGCAGGTAGGCAATAGTTGCCAGCGAAGCGACGAATAAACGCATTGGCGAGGTCTTCCAGATCTTCCAGTCGTTCGCGCAGCGGCGGCAGCGTAATGCTGATGACGTTGAGCCGGTACAACAGATCCAGGCGGAACCTGCCCTCTTTGACCATGGCATCAAGATCACGGTTGGTCGCCGCGATGATGCGGGCATCGGCCTTACGTGTCACCGGATCGCCGACACGCTCGTATTCTTTGTCTTGAATAAAGCGCAGCAATTTGGGCTGCAATGCAAGCGGAAAGTCGCCGATTTCATCGAGAAAGATGCTGCCACCGTCGGCTTGACTGACGCGACCGACCGTATTCTGTACAGCGCCGGTGAATGAACCTTTGATGTGCCCGAACATCTCGCTTTCCAGCAACTCCGAAGACAGTGATGGGCAATTGACCGTGACCAGCGCCGCCGCTGCGCGCGGGCTGGCATCGTGGATGGCGCGCGCCATCAAGCCTTTGCCGACGCCGCTGTCTCCGAGCAGCAGTACGTTCGCATCGGTGCGTGCCACCTGCAGCGCGAGGTCAATCGCCGCCTGCATCTTCGCGCTGGCGCTCACCAACTGTGGGGTGGCAGCGGCAGAATCGCGCTCCAATACGTCCAGTCGATCGAGGATGCGACGCGTATCGATTTGGCGCGCCACCGCAATTTTCAACTGTTCAGGAGAGCAAGGTTTGACCAGATAGTCGCTGGCGCCCTGAGCAATTGCTGCGACGGCATCGGCAACGCCCGAATGCGCTGTAACCATAATGACGCGCATCGAGGGCGCCAATTCGCGCAAACGTGGCAACGCTTCGACGCCAGAGTCCTGGCCGATGTTGCGGTCGAGCAGGCACACATGAAAGGGCTGCGAAGCTGCCAGTCGCAGACCGTCCTGCAGGGTTTCCGCTGTGGTCACCCGATACCCTTCGCGCTTCAGATAAGCGGAGAAGTTTTCCAGCAGGGCGCGATCATCATCGATAGCGAGAATGCGCCCTCTTACCATCGGTTCCTTACTGGGTGATGCCATTGTTGCTCCGAACGCATGAGGAGCGGCACGCGGCATTTCCAGCTGCGCTTCCGCACCAGGGACGCCCCGATCAAACATCGCGCACCACGCCGCGAAAACCGAAGGCCTGCAAAGAGTAGCTTCCCGTATCTGGACTGACAGAGATGACCATCTGGCATGCTGACGCAACGCCACTGCCATGTTGCTCTGCACTATCCATCGGGTAGATCGCCAGTTTCGCACAATGCCTGACGCAATCGGCAATTTCGTCAGTTACGTCTTCACTATCGAGTATGCGGGGAAGGTCTGCCAACGAAGGGTCCATACGTCTCCTGGGCAAGCGCTACAAGCGGTGGCCGCCACCGCCACCGAATCTCAGCAAAGCCCGTGCCACGTCAGAGAGCTTGATGCAGCGCCATCTGCGTTGCAGGCGAGCTTGCGAAATGCCCGGCTCCCTCGACGCCGAATGCTTTTTGCATGGATCGCGCCCAACGCTCACGGTAGAACCGGGAGTTTTGCCTGACCACGGTGCAGCACAGATCGATTGGCCAGGGTGTGCGTTTGTTCAGGCCAGATCAACCCGCTCATCGCGGCGATGACGGAACCGGGAAAGTGCTGCGTAGATTGCAATGCGTGCGCGATTGAGGCCACCAAGCGGGGCGTGCGCAGCGCGCGCATTACCGGGCGAGAACGACAATACCTCGGCCAGCTCCTCGCGCTGCCTGGTGCGGAACTGTTGCTTGGGAATGCGCAGCGTCGCCACTTTCAGAAAGGGCGATTCAGCCTCGTCCCAGCGCTGCGCGGCGTCTTCGATCGGCATGTCACCTTTTCGAAGTTGCACACAGAAATCGAAGCTGGCCATGTGACGACTGAGGTGCGCCTGCATCGCGTCACCCAGATACGATTCGCCAAGCGTCGCTGGCAGTGTGCTGCGGTGCGCCGAAGTCGGCAGCAGCGAGTATTTCACCGCGCGGTTGCTGCCGAACAAATACGGGGTGGTGCTCCAGTAGCGGATATCCAGCGGCGAACTGGGATTGCTGCGCAGATTCACAAGTCCGAGCAAAACGCCGATCCTGCCGGTGAGCAGCATCTTCGTTGCCAACAATATCGGTGAAGTTTCAATCGTGTGATACACCGCGTCGCGAAACAACGCGACGGTACCGAGCGGCATCACCGGCGAATTCATCAGCACGAAGTCCTGTCCGAGCGATGCGTCGGCGCTCATCTGTTTGCCACCCGGGGCCATCAACTTGATCGCCAAACCGCGCGCGTCCTTGATCGCGTCAGACTGAACTTTGCCACTGGCGCTTGAGGCCCGCACCCAGCAGTCAAAACTCTGTGCCCGCTCGAAAATTCCGACACGCAGCTCTGCGGGCAGGCCCGGTTCAATGCGAAAACTACCGCGCAGCAAGCCCAAAGTCTTGGGGTGCGCATCACGTCGCGTCGCCCCGGCGGCATAGTCACGTTCCATCTTGCGGCGCAGGATGTCAGTCATCTCGACGATCATCTCGGCTTCACCTGGTTCGATCGACTCGAACAGCGCATGCGGACTCACGTCAGCTTATCCAGCAGAGCTTTGGCGGCCGGCGCCGAGGATGCCGGATTTTGCCCAGTGATCAACAAGCCATCGGTGACCACATAGGGCTGCCAATCCGCCAGCTTGGAATAGAGCGCACCGTTTCCAGTCAGCATGTCTTCAATCAGCATCGGAACCAGATGTGCGAGTCCAACGGCCTGTTCCTCACTGTTGCTGAAGCCGGTAACTTTTTTACCCTGAACAATCGGATTGCCGTCGGGCCGCTTGGTATGTCGCAAAACTGCCGGCGCATGACAAACCGCCACAACGGGTTTGTCGGTGGCGACCATGGCTTCAATCAACGCAATTGAATCGACGTCATCTACCAGATCCCACAACGGTCCATGTCCGCCGGGATAGAACACGGCATCGAAGTCAGCGGCAGAAACTGTCGCGAGCTTGAGCGTATTCGCCAACAACCCCTGTGCAGCAGAATCGGCTTTGAAGCGACGGGTGGCTTCTGTTTGCGACGCGGCCTCTTCGCTTTTTGGGTCAATCGGCGGCTGTCCTCCGAGGGGCGAGGCCAACGTGATCGCGGCCCCGGCATCCTTCAGCACGTAATAGGGGCCAGCCAGCTCTTCGAGCCAGAAGCCAGTCTTGCCGCCGCTCTCTCCGAGTTTGTCATGTGAAGTCAGAACCATCAGCACGTTCATGTCGATTCCTATTGTGAGTTCTTGCGCTGGGACCAATGCACGGGCACCAAGCGGTTGTCATTCGAAAGTTGGGAGTAACGCAGTCCTTGCCTGTGCCGCGAGGGTTGAGTGGAACACGCGCTCCTAACAATGCTCACTGCAGTGGTGCGCAATCAACCCGCCCACGAAAACTTCAAATTCGGGCCACCACCATATCTCAGTGCCAAAATATCTCAGCGCCCAAAGCGAGTGGATCTGTGCGTACTCGTCGCCGCCTTGCGCAGAACTGCAAACGATCTCGCGGAAGGTGAGACGGGACTTCATTGGTGGTGCCTGATTGCAACCACCCGAGAAGGTTACTCGCCACTCAGAGTCGAGTCGGTGCGATGCACCACAGTGCTCAGGCGGAGTAATCAGGCGGCCCGGCGCCTTACCGCGGCGCGTTGACTCGGCGCACAAGCATGCATAGCATTCGGCCAGCTTGGCGACAGGCCGCTTCCCAGGTTCATCATTCCCGGTTTCATCAGGCGACGGTGCATGAGTCTGTCGACGTCCTGTGCAATCAACAATACTCTGCTCAATCATGCGCCGACTTTGGGCTCGACATTGACCGGCGCCTAAGTGGTCAGCCGCACAGATTCCCCGACTTCTGCCTGTCACGCTCCTGCCGCAAGTACATACTTGCCGCAAGGAAATGCACACCACCGTCAAAGTGATGTGCGCTAAAGGTGATGTGCGCTGAACGCAGTACCCACAAGCTCAACCAGACTCGAACCACAGCAACCTGGTTGGCTCTTTATCGAACAGGAGAAGCAACATGTCATTCGCGATCTACATTATCGGCGTCGCTATTTTCATCGGCGGCCTCATCTACGGCGCAGTGCTGATGAACGTGCCTCAACAGTGGATCGCGGTAGGCGCCATTGTGCTGCTCGGGCTATCTGTTCTGATGGGCGTCAATGCCACCCGCCAAAAGGACCCTGCTGCTTGAGATGCCGGTCGGTTGGGTTGTGTTGAATGCGCTTGCACTGAGCCAAGCCATCGTGGCCTGGCCGAAGTGGGTCTACCGCACGCCCGTCAGCAGTCGACGCAGTTCGTTCTTGACCACGTCGTAGCATTCGCACGTGCGAATCTCGAGTGCGGATCGATCAAGCACCGCGATGTGGCCACGCCGATAACGAATGCAACCCGCCTGTTGCAGGTGCCCTGCGGCTTCGGTAATGCTCTCTCGCCGCACACCGAGCATGCTGGCGACCAATTCCTGGGTCATGACCAACTCGCGGTCCGGTACTCGATCAACAGTCAGAAGCAACAAGCGACAAAGCTGCTGCTCGATCGAGTGATGTCGATAGCAAGCGGCGGTCTGCGCCATTTGGGTGATGAGAGCCTGGGTGTAGCGCAGCAGCAAGCGCTGCATCACACCGGCCTGTTCGAACCGCTGCTTCAGCTGGCGGCGCCCCATGCGATAGGCATGACCAGCAGTCTGCACTACGGCCGAGCTGGGCGTGGTGTCGCCACCCATGAACAACGAAATACCGACTATGCCTTCATTGCCCACCCCCGCAGTTTCGGCCGATGCACCAGACTCGGTGACATAGTGCAGAGAGACGATGGCTGTGGTCGGGAAATAGGCATGCTGCAACTGCGTGCCGGGTTCGTATAGCAGGTCGCCCAGCGCCATCGGAACCAATTCCAAGTGTTCGACCAATGGCTCGAAGTCCGCTTCGGGCAAGGCGGCGAGCAGGTGATTTTGCTTCGGACTGTGGAGCAATGACATCGTTAACCGCCGCGATCGAAAGATCTAGTTCTTTGCGGTGGTTTCCACACCAATGCCGCGATAGCCAATGAAGTGGCATGCCTGATTGAACATAGGCTCTCCGCTCACCCGAAACTGTTGCCGCGTACCATCCGGATTGTCACGACTGAAGGCGAAATCCAGGAACGGTTGGCGCGCTGAAATGATTGATTGCAGCTGCGTGCGTTCGTCTTGATTCCAACCGGACGCATCATCGCTGCTGCCGCCACCCAATGCATCGACCCGAATTCCAAGCATCTCCAGAACCGGACCGGAGACTCTGGTGAAATCACCGTTTTCATCCTGCTCCCAATACCAGTCGGAGGCCAACTCGGTCAGGCTTCGAAAACGCGCTTCACTCTCGCGCAACTCGGCGGTGCGTTCCTGTACTTTCTGTTCCAGCACGCTGTTGAACTCTTGCAGCCGTTTGTACAACAGCCGCACCTCCAGCATGTTGCGGATGCGCGTCTTGACTTCAACCAGGTCAAACGGCTTGCTGATGAAATCCTTGGCGCCGGCCTGCAGCGCACGCAGCTTGTGGCCGGGTTGGGCAGTGAGCACGATCACTGGAAGATAGCTGTCGGCCTCGTTGGTTTTTAGCCCTTCCATCACCTGGAAACCATCCATATTCGGCATCTGCAGGTCGAGTAGAATGAGGTCATAGCGATTCTGTCGGTGCAGCCCACACACCGCCAGAGCATTTATTGTCGTCGACACGCAGGTATAGCCAGCCTCAGTCAACAATTGCTCGAGCAACGTGACATTGGACTCCTGATCATCAACGATCAAGATCTTGGCACTTTGAATGTCTGAATCGCTGATTATCATGAGCCAGATTCGCCAACGATGGTCGTGGATCTCATCTTCGCATGATTCAAGGCAAGGTCCAACGTATCCATGAATTCGGTCACCTTGATCGGCTTGGTCAAATAGCGGAAAAACCCTGCCTGCAAGCCCTTCTCGATATCGCGCGGCATCGCATTGGCGCTGACCGCAATGATCGGAATTTTTGCTGTCATTGGGTCCTGGGAGAGGATGTTCATCGCCCTGATACCACTGATTCCGGGCAGGTTGATATCCATCAAGATCACGTCCGGTTGTGAGGCGCGTGCGATCTCGATGCCCCGGGTACCGTCGCGCGCGCTCAGCAGACGCAGGTCGGGGCGACGCGCAATCAGATCCTCGACCAGCATCATGTTGGCCGCATTGTCTTCGACATAAAGCACAGTGCGACACTGCGCGTCCGTTAGCACACCAGGTTGGGGCAGCGTTTTGAGCTCAGCCGCACTGCCGTCAAGTTGGGGTGCATCGGTCAGATTGAGTTCCACCCAAAACGTGCTGCCCTTGCCGACCGTACTTTCCACACCGATGACGCCGCCCATCAATTCGATCAGTCGCTTGCAAACCACCAGTCCGATGCCAGTGCCTTCCTCTGCGTTCGCTTCCTGGCCGAGACGATTGAACGGTTGAAACAGCTGCGTCAGCTTCCCCGGCGCCAGCCCTTCGCCGGTATCTTCAACACCGATGCGAATGCACCCTGTTGACTTCTTGACGTAGTCCACAACGACCGATCCGTTCACCTTGTTGTATTTGATGGCATTCGACAACAAGTTGATCAGCACCTGCTTCACTCGCGTCCGATCCGCTTTGACAAAAATGTTTTTGTCAAACTGCGGAAAAGTCAGGGTGACGCCGCGCTTCTTAGCTTGTGGCTCGACCATGGCCTGGCACTCGTGCATGACTCTGTCGAGCGACATCGGTTCCAGCGACAGCGACAATTTGCCGGACTCGATCAGCGCCAGATCCAGAATCTCATTGATCAGATCCAGTAAGTACCAACCGGCTTGAAGAATCTGGTCGACACTGCGCTTTTGGGACGGCGTCGGGCTGGGCGAGCCAGACTCGATAAGTTGGGCAAAACCGAGAATCGCACTGAGCGGAGTGCGCAGCTCGTGACTCATGCTGGACAGAAAATCCGACTTGGCTAGATTGGCTTTTTCCGCGATCGCCATGGCGTCGGTCAACTCCGCTTCAACTCGCTTGCGCACCGAGTTGTCAGCACCGATCAACAGATAGCCAATAATGTCGCCATAGTCATCGCGCAGGGCAGTGATCGACACGACCGCCGGGAAGCGGCTGCCGTCCTTGCAGATGTAGGTCAACTCGTAGGTATCTTCGATGCCGCGTGAGGCCTTGAATGCCAATGCCTCGAAACCCGGCGTAATCTGCGTTCCCAGCTCCATGCTCAGCGCCTGCGCGCGCATCATCACCTCCTGCGGATCGTGAATGTCGCTGGGGTTGATCTTGTTGACAACATCTGCGGCAAGATAGCCCAGCATGCGCTCGGCACCGACATTGAACAGCTGGATGATGCCCTTTTCGTCGGTGGCGATGATCGAGAAATTGGCGCTGGTGAGAATTGCGTTTTGCAACGCCCCGGTTTTGAGCAGGGCTTCCTGTCGTCGCACTTCGCTCATGCCATCTGCCTTGCCAGGTTCATCGGCAAGGGCGAAAATGTTGTCTGCAATGGGCATTCGGTTTCCGGAAAGAGGCTCAGCGAGCAGGAATTTCAGCGATAAAATCCCGAGGGTATCGGGCTGAAACAGACGGTGGCGCTGGCGGACCGGCGGGGATCAATATTTAGCGAGCGACGACACCTTGCGACAGACGCGCTGACACAATCGCACTCGCCATCTTTGATGTTCAATTGCTGATCGATAACCGTCTGTGCGGTGGCGCGCTTAAGCGCCGCAGGTGCACTGCCGGCTTGCGGCAGCGTAGCCCGTCGAACCATTGCTTTGAGTCCCCGCAACACTCTTGGAAACACGCCTGGAAGCAGGCTAAAAAGCGCGCAGCGAGTGACTCGAATTGCCTCTGAACCGACGCGGAGATAATCGCGAGCGGCACGCTGACGGCTGTGCGCCCTATGTACGCTTGCGCACCGACGCAGTGGATGAGCGTGGTCAATCTGCAAAACCCGAACCACGGCCACCCCGATGACTACCAGAACCAAGCTGACCGACGTCACAACGCTGCGTGCGCAGGCGCGAAAGCACATTGAACAGGGCGCCGTGACCGCAGGGTATTCCGCGGACCGCAACGAAGTGCTGAAGCAGCTCAATGCGGCACTTGCGACCGAAATGGTTTGCGTATTGCGTTATCGACGTCATCATTTCATGGCGCGCGGCATTCACGCCAAGAGCATCGCGGACGAGTTCCTGGCCCACTCCAATGAAGAACAAGGGCATGCCGATCAAATAGCCGGGCGCATCGTTCAACTGGGCGGCGAACCGGACTTCGCTCCGGATGGGCTCTCCGCCCGCAGTCATGCCGAATACGTGGCTGGAACTACTTTGGTCGACATGATCAAGGAAGACCTGGTAGCGGAACGTATCGCCATTGACAGCTATCGCGAATTCATCCAGTACCTCGGTGATCAGGATCCGACAACCAGCCAAATGCTGAAGCAAATCCTCGCGGTGGAAGAACAGCACGCCGATGAATTGGCTGACCTGCTTGAGGGTCTACCGGCGAAGGTGTGAGGTGCTGGTCCACTAGTGTGGTGTTGCACCCTATGCGAAACATGAAACCGCTTCCTCTACCCTTGGCTTCGTTGCGAATCTTGCCAAGGCCGCCAGCCTTGGCGGCAATTCGCGCCTCGCCACGGGGCCGAACCCATCCATTTTATTTGTGCCGCATAGTGTGCAACACCACACTAGCGCACTCTCAAAGCGTCCGACCACAGGTCGGACCGACCAAATGCAGTTGTGGGTCCGCGCTATGCGCGGACGCCTGCACAGGACACTTCAGGCGCCCAGAAACTCTCCAAACACGTGCAGGGAGTCAACCCGATCGCATAATGTCTTGAGCGCAACCACAATGGGCACGGCAAGCAGCGCGCCGGGAATTCCCCACATCCACACCCAGAACAAAACGGACAGTACAATCACCACAGGATTGAGGCTCAGACGGCGCCCGACAATCAACGGCGTGAGTATGTAGCCCTCAGCGGCCGTCAGCAGGCAAAAAGCACCGGGCACCAGCAGACCTTGCCACAGATCGTCGAAAGTCAGCAGTCCGACGATGGTCAGCACACTGATGCTGATGATATCGCCCAGGTACGGAACAAAATTGAGTACGCCGACCATGACGCCCCAAAGGATTGGGTTGGGCACACCGAGCAGATACAAGGCCAAGGCAACCGCGCTGCCCAAGCCGACATTGATCATGGCCACCGTCAGAAGATAGGTCGACACCGCGGCCTCGACCTGATGCGCAATGTCAACCGCGCGCTTCTTGTCCGAAAATCGCGACATGGCGGCGATGGTCTTGCGCAAAAACAAGTCGCCGCAGGCCAGAAGAAAATACAGCAGCACCAGTGTGCTGATCGCGGTAATGGCAAACTCTTTAACCGCGCCGAACACCGTACCGACCAGCGCTGGCTCTTTCACCACCACTTCCTGGATTTTTTTCTGATTGGCAACGCCCGTGGTCATCTGCTCGGTCAGATCCTGAACCTTCTCAGTCGCCTCAGCCACTTCATGAACCGAGCCGCTGATCCGGCGCACCTTGGCTTCTATTTCACGCAGGCTCTGTGGCGCCCTGGCAAGCCAGGTGCCAGCAGGCTCCGCCAGATACGACACGCTGCCGAGAAAAGCAGCGAGCAGCGCCAACACCACTATGCCGGCGCCGAGCGGCACCGGTATGCGCAGTCGCTTCATGCCGCGAACCGCAGGCAAGAACACCAGACTGAGAATGGACGCAATCACAACCGGCAGCACCAGATCGCGCGCCAAATGCAGCACCGTCAGCACGGCCAGCAGCAAGAGCCCAGTCACCGCCCATGAGTTTGTCCGCGGATCCTCGACGGCCTTTGCGAGTCGCTCAACGTCGTGACGTGGCTCCGAATTGGAGGACTGTGATTCCTCGCTCAAGCGAATGCTCCGGTGTGTGATGTTTCAAGCGTGTGAGGTTTCAAAATCAGCCCGCGCATCCGTCGACGACGGCTACTTTCTGCCCGAGGCGGAACGCACGATCTTGGCGAGCGCCAACGCCGTGCTCATTACTTTGAAAACGCGCGCACCGAGAAATTGGGCCGCGAGCAGGCCACCCAAGCGTGCTGCGAGCTCGGGCCGCTGGGTCAGGAAGCGCATGGTCATGCTGCGTGGATAGGCACTGTTGACTGCAGGTTTTGGGCCCAACTGATAGGCGATCAACTGCCGCTGTTCCAACATGCGCTGGCGCAGTGCCTGGCGTGCTTCGACTGGCTCCAAAACCTTTAAAGATTTCATAGCTTGCTCTTGAGCAAGGCGATGTCGGCAGCGATCTCTTCGCGCGTCGCAGCAAATGCCTGGCCGCTGCGCTCAGAGAGTGTCTGCAGGTAATGCCAGGCAATGCCCAGACCGATGGCGTACACAACAATCACCGCCAGCACCGCTGCAACGCGATACACCGTGTCCCAGCTGAGCGCCAACACCAGAGCGCCACCAAACACCATAACGCACAATAAACAGGCGAAGCCCAGTAGCCCCGCCACAAACATCTTGGACAGTCGGGTTTTTTCCTGGGCCCACTCGACCCGAGCCAGTTGTCCATGCAACGCTGCCTGAGCCAACAGTGCCGATCCCGCTGAACGCAGTATGCGAATCACGTTCAGCGGGTTGATCCCGGAGGCACCCGAAGCTGGGAGAGACGTCGCCTCAAATGAGGGTTTTGATAAGCGCTGCGGTTCCACGCGAGACCTCCGGATCATGCCAGCAAGGGTAAAGCTTCAGCTGCGACGGGCAAGCACGAAGCCGAGCAGGAAAGCCACAGCCGCGCCGGCTCCGATCGCCTTCCACGGCTGCTCGTGCACGTATTCATTGGTAGCAGCGGCGGACTTACGAGCGCGTTTGGCCACGGCACCACCCATCTCTTCCAATGATGCTTTTGCGGCGGTGACGCGCGCGCCGAGTTTCGCCTTCGCCTTGCCCAGCTCATCGGCGGTCAACGTGGTCGTGTCCCTGATCAAGTCTTCAACATCGACGAGAAGATTCTGAAACTCTTCCGATACGCCCGCGCGGGCCTCTTCTGCAATAGATCCCAACGTTTTCGAGTTGCTTTGCATGGTGAAATTCCTTTGAGTGTGGGTTGAAGAGCGCGCTGACCGAATAGCGAGAGTTTTGATAAACCGGCCTGCGTTTGGATCAGGGCTCGCTTGGAGCGACGCTGAGCATGAACTTCGGCAGCGACTCAGTCTGTGCGACAGCGAACGCAACTCGAACTTTTTTCGCGGCGACAGTTGCCCGAATCAACACGAATGCGTCCGGACCTACGACGGGCAAGGGCATGGAATCCATGTGCGCCAACGCACCGACGTTGCCGCTGCCTCCGGCGATCATCATTCAACGCTCAGCCGAAACTAAAGCAGCTAAGGAACCTCTAAACAAGTCCGGAGCCGCGATAGCCCCTGAGTCAGCGGGCGAAAAACCGCAGTTTTTTTGGGGTTTGGCAAGCAATAAGCAGTGCGGCGAAGACGAAGTGGTGACTTATTCAGACCTTCCCTAAGAATGGGTGGGCAGGTAGCGACGGTGTAAGTGATTCTCCGAGCCACCGCAATAACCAGTAGCTCCAGTAACCAGCGCTCGCAATAACCAGCAAAGGAGGACGTTCAAATGATCCAAACAATCCAGGTAACCGAAATCAGACAATCGCGCGGCTCTTGGTTGCGTTTAGCAGCCGTAGCTGCGGTGTTCCTCATGTTCGCCGCCTGCGCATCAACGCCAGAGGCACCCGATCGCGAGTTGCAGGCAGCCGAAATGGCCATCACCAATGCCGAGCAGGCACGCGTTGCCGATTACGCTTCGCCAGAACTGAGTGACGCCCGCGAAAATCTGAGCGCCGCCCGGCGTGCGGTACAGCAAGAGGAAATGGTGCTGGCCAAGCGACTGGCCCAACAATCACGGGTCAACGCCGAGCTCGCTCTGGCTAAAGCCGAAGCGCTCAAAGCCGAGGCAATCAATGACGAGATGCAGAAGAGCACCGATGCCCTGAAACAGGAAATGCAGCGCAATTCTGGGGATGACCAATGAACAACTTTCATGTGCTTAAGCCGCTGTATGCCGCGGTCGTTGCAGCACTGCTCACCGTGGCGTGCTCAAGCGGCCCGATCAGACCGGAAGGCGCAATCAGCGCGCGCAATCGGTTGACGCAACTGCAATCCGACCCGCAGCTCGCCAGTCGTGCGCCTACCGCGATTGAAGATGCGGAGCTCGCCGTACGCGCGGCCGAGGAACCAACGCGGGATAAGGCGCAGGCCAACCACCTCGTGCTGATCGCCAACCGCAAGGTGGATACAGCCTGGGCGCGAGCGCAGGCCCGTTTGCTGGAAGACCAGCGCAAGACTTTGAGCGAGCAGCGCGAAGCAGCGCGACTTGAAGCACGAACGCGCGAGGCCGACCTCGCCCGTCGCGATGCAAACTCCGCGCGATCGGATGCCCAAATGGCGCGCAGCGCAGCAGATAACGCGCGCTCCGACGCTGACGCAGCCCGGCAGCAGGCAAGTTTGGCGCGAACCGACGCAGACATGGCACATAGCCAGGCGAATGTCGCACGCGTTGATGCAGAAGAGGCCAAGCAGAAGGCGGAATTCTCCAGCATCGACGCAGACATTGCACGAAACCAAGCAGATGCTGCGCGCAGCGACACCGCTTCGGCGAAGCAACTCGCGGACGCAGCAAGCGCAGACGCCAATCGGGCACGGCAGCAGACCGACGCCGCACGTGCAGACGCGGCGGCTGCAAAGCAGCAGGCGGAAGACCTGCGACAACAGGTCGCCGCGCTCAACGCAAGAGAGACTGACCGAGGTTTGGTCGTGACGCTGGGTGACGTGCTGTTCGAGACCGGACGGTCCGAACTTAAAGGAGGCAGCGCAAACAACCTGGCCAGGTTGGCAGCGTTTCTCAATCGATACGAAGATCGTACCGTGGCCATTGAGGGCCACACCGACAACGTTGGCAGCGATGACTCGAATTTGGGCCTGTCGCAACGTCGTGCCGATTCCGTCAAGACATTTTTGGTGGGGCAAGGCGTGGGCATGAATCGACTGTCAGCATCCGGAATGGGCGAAGGCAACCCGGTAGCCGGTAACGAGTCAGTCACCGGTCGCCAGCAAAACCGACGCGTCGAAGTGATCATCTCCAACACGGGACTCTCGTCGAGGTAAGTCTTGTTAGAGGCAAGTCTTTGCCCGCGGCATGCCGCGAACAACGTCCCCGGCCGATCGAATCCCGCGCAGCGCGAGCTGAGCGGGATTTTTTATCATGCAGCAGTTCGCAGAATGTGGTGAGCAAAGCGAACCGCATCAATCCCAACCGATGAGATACGGTTCGCTTTGCTCACCACATCCTATGGGCTCACCACTTCCTGCGCGCTTTGCTCAGTGCTCAGGCAACCAACACTGCCGATACGTCACGTCTCGCCGCGAATCGCTGCGAGTAGTCCTTGACCACCGCGGCATAACACTCACAGGACGCAGCTTCCAGTCCACTACGGGAAAGTATATTGATCTCACCGCGAGAATACCGAATCAACTTTCTGCGTTGCAGCGCCCCTGCGGCGATGGTGACCGCGCTGCGCTGTACGCCGAGCATGTCGGCGAGATATTGATGGGTGAGGTGAAAATGATTGGCATGCGCGCGGTCATGCGTCATTAGCAGCCAGCGGGCCAGGCGCGCCTCAATCTCATGGAAGCGCGAACAGACGGTGGTTTGCGACAACTGTGCCATTGATACGTACAAGTAACGATTGAGCGTGCGCGTCAACACCGGACTGTCGCACAACTCCTGCTGAAACTGGGTTGCAGATATTTGCCATGCAGTGCCAGAGCCCTGAACCACCGCGCGCAATGGTGCTGCGTTCACGCCAAGCACCAGAGTGACGCCCAGCATTCCCTCGTCGCCGATCAAACCCAGTTCCAGCGGCGGATGGCTGCGCACTGCTGCCACCAAAGAGATGAATCCGGTCAGCGGAAAGTAGACGTCCTGATAGGGTTGATCCGACTCGCACAAAACCGAACCGAAAACCAAGTCCACTGGTGCACACTGCGCAAGTAACCGGTCGCGCTCTTTACGCGGCAACTCTGCGAGCAAACGGTTGACCACGGGCACCGGTAATGCGGCTGACATGCGATCGTCCTGCAGCATCGAAAAAGCCAGGGAATGGCACGGGAACACTGCTGGGGCAATCCCGTTGAGGCAGTTTGCGTGATGGCGATGCGAGGTTCTGTTCGGTAGGCCACAGTGGAGCAATCCCTGTAACCATCGCGCGCGGCGGCAGCCTACTCTTCGATTGCAGTCTCACTTGGAGTGCTCTGTGCGCTCACCCTGCATCAATCGATCGGTTTCCTTCTTGACCACAGCGTAGCACTCGCAACACAGTTGCTCGAGCTTGGGTCGGTCAAGCACCTGGATGTGCCCGCGGTTGTAATGGATCGCGCCAAGTTTCTGTAATTTTCCGGCGGCATCGGTAACACCCTCGCGGCGCACGCCGAGCATGTTGGCGATCAACTCCTGGGTCATGGTCAATTGATCGCTGGGCAATCGATCCAGAGAAAGCAGCAACCAACGGCAAAGCTGTTGCTCAATCGTGTGGTGCCGATTGCACACTGCGGTCTGCGCCATCTGCGTGATCAATGATTGCGTATAGCGCAACATCAGCATCAGCAACTCGCCGTGGCGATTGAACTCATCCTTGAGCCGCTGGCCGAGCAATCGATAGGCATTGCCAGCACTCTGCACCAGCGCCCGACTGGGTGTGCTTTCGCCGCCCATGAACAACGAGATGCCAACAAGGCCTTCGTTGCCTACCACTGCGATCTCGGCTGAAGCGCCGCTTTCCATCACGTACAGCAGCGATACGATCGAGTCAGTCGGAAAATAGACGTGGCGCATGGTGTCGCCGGACTCGTATAAAACCTTGCCCAGCGGCAGTGACACCAGCTCGAGATGCGCGAACACACGGTTTTGAACATCGGCATGCACGGCGGCCAGCAAATGGTTTTGCTGAGGCGAGGACGTTTCGGACACGGCAGACTCCGTTCGACGAGAGCGACCAGAATGCGCTCCATGTGCAGAGCCTATCCAGATGGGGCCGGCAATGTGTAAGCCATCGCAAATATAACGCGTCGCGCATCAATAGTGTGATCGGATTGCGCCGGGTTTTATCCCGTCTGCTCGGCGCCCAAAGGGGCGCGTAGTCGGACTACGCAATGCTTTGGGCAACAACGGCAGGCGAGTTAAAAGACCAGCAAGAGTGTCACGTTCAAGATAGGCGCATTATTTCTGAGCGACGCCTTAGGTGCATGTTCTTGCTCACCTCAGACCCGGCAACCGTGCAAACGACGGGCGGACATCGGTCTGTCCATCAACGCGATATTCGTCCGGACGAGACTCCCGATGAAACACGGCCAGCTGCGCGATAGGCGTCGAAACGCGCTAGTGCGGGTTTCAACCGCCCTGAACGAAAGTGCCTACAAGGGCCTACATCGTGTAGCGACGAAAGCCCACCACACCGAACAGGATCAAGACTCCGGCCAGCATCAGCATCGACCACTGCGACAAAGTCGGAATGCCAGTGCTGCCGCCCTGTGGCCCGCCGCCGATGCTACACACAGAAATACCGTTGCCATCCAACGTCACAGCGCCATTGCGCGCCAAAACGCGCCCGTCGACGTTGGCACCGGTGTTCAGGGTGATGCTCGAAAGCGCGACGATGCTGCCCTTGAAGTCGGTGGTTGTACCCAGCGTCGCGGACGAGCCGACCTGCCAGAACACATTGCAGTCCTGGCCACTATTAATAACGTTGACTGCAGAATTGCTGGCGGTGGTGAGCGTCGATCCCATCTGAAAGATAAACAGCGCGTTCGGGTTGCCCTGGGCGTCCAGGGTGAGCGTGCCGGTCAAGCCCATGGACGTCGCGGCGCAATAGACCCCGGGAAGCAGTGTCTGCCCACCCAGATCTGCGGAAATCGTAGTACCGCAAGAACGGCTGGCAAGGTCGTTGTAAGCCGTGGTGAGGTCATTTTGTGCCTGGAGTGAAGCCGCGTCTGCGAAGTGTGTCTGTCCAATTACCTGACCGGGCGGAAACCCGGTGACCGAGCTGGCATTGTTAGGCGAAATCCCGAGAAATCCATTGACGATGCTGGGGCCGGTATTGGTCACCGCAGACCCGGCCAGGACGCCGTATTGAGTCGCCGTGCCGAGCGACACGGCCTGTGCCCCAGCCGGCGATCCAAAACAGGCGAAGGAAGCAAAAGCCAGGGTGGCCAGCAACTCCGGAAAATTTCGACGCGACAGGGACGGTGACACGACGTTCGAAAAACGAGCGGTGGAATGCGACTGAGAGGTCATAATCTGGTCCTGGAGTAGAAATGCTGAAGAACGCGAACACAGTTGAAAGTCGCTGAAAATTTGGACCGGGTGAATTGCCCTGATTTTCTTAACCAACAATTTTCCCGTCGGTGCGGCGGCACACGCTACGCATAATCCGCCTAATCGAAAGGGTTATCAAGCCCAGCAGGCTTTTCTGCGTCGAAAGGCAGCGTTCGATTGTTCACCCAGCTCCGCACACTTTCAAGCACAACATGAGCAAGCTGCATCCGGCAGTTCAAGCAAAGCGAGCGCTTGATCATGCGAAGCGCGAGAGCTGTAAGTGCGGCACCGCACTGACGCGCCGATTGACGCTCCCTAGCATCGGTGCCGGATCGTTCATCACGATCTCGACGCAAGGGCACCGCATCCAGTCGCTTCGACTCGGTCTGCGGACATGAATGCGCGAAGCCTACGATTCAGGAGACCACCATGAACACGAATGCCAGAAAAATGCTCGTTCCGCTGTTGCTCGGCACCCTTGCCTTTGCATTGAGCGCATGCAACACCATGCGCGGCGTGGGCGAAGATACCGAAGCTGTGGGTGACAAGATCCAGGAAGAAGCCGACGAACACATCGACGACAAAGACAAGACTAACGACAGGCGCGCTTCCCGTTAATCCGGGTGCGACGATCCCATGACCACTCTGTGCCTGTGCGACTACGTGGAATCGAGCGAAGATCGTGAACGCCAACTGGCGACGATCGCGCTCTACCTGCCGCCGGACAATAGCCCGGCATGGATCGATTTTACCCGCCCGTTGGCAGCCCCGACCGACCAACCCCCGTTGCCGCGCGGCCCCTTGCCGCGTCCCGCACTGCACCTTCCCTACCAGGAGTAAGTTCCATGAAAAATACGCCGATTAAAAGCTTGGTTATCCCGTTTGCAGCCGCTGCCGCTTTGATGCTCGCAGGCTGCACCGAGTCACCGTCCGAAACCGCCAAGGATGTCTCCGAAGCACGTCAGGAAGCAGCGGAAGATTCCAATGAAGCGCGTGAAGACCGAAGCGAAGAAGTGGCCAAGGCCAACGAGGACGTTGCTGACGCCAAGCATGATGTTATGCACAGCGACGACGGCGAAATGAAGAAACTGACTGCGGCCGAGGCCGAAGCAATGACTGAGAAGGCCAAAGCCGACTTTGATGTTGCCACCACCGACGCGGAAGGCCGCCTCAACATCGCGACCGAAAAATGTGATGCGCTCAGCGGCGTCGACAAGGACGCGTGCGTCAGTACGGCCAATGCGACATTCGCTGCCGACAAAGCAGCCGCAACCGCCACGCGTGATGCAGCTCTGGTTCGCGCCGGGCACCACGACTAAGCGCCAGGACGTCGCAGAGCTCCACGTCCAACGGTTCACTGCCGGATCCGATATCGACTCTTTTCGAATTGACTTCAAGGCGACGGTGGCATGGATCAGTTGGGTGCTGAAATGCGCTTCCATGGTCATGGAAGCGCATTCATTTGTGCCAACACTTCAGTTCACAGCGCTCAGGTTCGCCTGAGCCGAACGTCAAACGTGCGAGGTCTGGTTTATGGAACCGAATACGATGATGCAAACCGCGGCGGCTTTGTTCGGTGCTGCGGCCTTGGGTGGACTATTGATGGCCGGCATGCGCTTCAGTGGCACGCCCCGACCACCCGTTTGGTTGGCCATGGGTCATGGCCTGATGGCGGCTGCTGGGTTGACCCTGCTCACCTATGCGGCTGTGACACTGGGCATTCCACCGATGGCTCAGCTAGCGCTGGCGCTCTTTATCCTGGCGGCGATTGGTGGCGCGGCGATGAATTTACTGTTCCACTGGAAACTGCTGCCGTTGCCGATTCCGCTGATGATTGGACACGCACTGATGGCGGTTACCGGCTTTGTTCTGCTATTGCTATCCACTAACTGGCAGCCCTACGTTCAGTGATTTCAGATGAAAATCGGCATGATTGGTCTGGGGCGCATGGGCGCGAGCATGGCGCAACGCCTGCTGCGTGGCGGGCATCCAGTGTTCGGTCTGGATCCCAAGCTCGCTGCGCGTAATCAGCTTGAGCAGCACGGTGGCGAATCAGCAGATACGCTGACCGCCCTGGTCTCCAAACTGCCAACGCCGCGCGTAATCTGGCTGATGGTTCCGGCCGGCGCGGTCACCGATGACACACTGACCAATCTGCTGCCCTTGCTGGCCAGCGGAGACACAGTGATCGATGGCGGCAACGCCAATTACAAAGACACGCAACGTCGCGCCAGGTCGTTTGCTGCCAGGCAAGTCCACTACATCGACTGCGGCACCAGTGGCGGCGTGTGGGGACTGGCCGAAGGTTACAGCTTGATGATCGGCGGCGACGTCTCAGCAATTGAACGATTGCGCCCGATTTTCGAGACATTGGCGCCGGCCTTGGACCGAGGTTGGGGCCGAGTCGGGCCGGTGGGTGCCGGCCACTACACCAAGATGATTCACAATGGCATCGAATATGGTCTGATGCAGGCCTATGCCGAAGGGTTCTCAATCCTGCAGCACAAGTCTGAGTTCGCTCTGGATCTGCATCAGGTCGCCGAGATCTGGCGCCACGGCAGCGTGGTTCGCTCCTGGCTACTGGATCTCACCGCCGCCGCGCTGAAGACCAATCCGACGCTTGCCGGTATTGCGCCTTTCGTCGACGACTCCGGTGAAGGCCGATGGACCGTTGCCGAGGCGATTGAGCTGAATGTTTCTGCGCCGGTGATCACACTGTCGCTGCTTGAGCGGCTGCGTTCGCGCGACGCTGACTCATACTCCGATAAATTACTGGCTGCGCTGCGCAATCAGTTCGGTGGGCACGTCACCAAGCCACAGTGACTTGGATCATGTAGGAGCGGGCCCGGCCGCGACACGCGTTGACTGACTCGAAACGAATCAATCCTGCGGAATGCGTGCGATGACGATTCTCGCCAACCGTTGGACCCATCGCACGTCGTCGACATGATTGGTTTTTCGCTCGGAACTCATTCCAGCAAATCGACAAGGTACGTCAACGCACAGACTGTTACCGCACACACGCGCAAAGTGCAGTTCGTTCAATCGGACGCCATCGATTCATGAAAGTCGTCGAGACATGTCTTTGGATTAGCGGAGCGCTACTGATCGCGTTGTTCTTCCTCGGCCAGAGCCGAGGTGAGGCGGCGCGCCAGGAGACCATCTCTGCATTCGTCGAGCAGAAGCAGCGGCTGCCAGTTGCGGCGCGATCACCGCAGATGCCCGTACCCGGCGCGACGCAGCTGGTGCACCCGGTTTCGCTTCGCGTCACGCCAGCTGCAGCGCCAGACGCTGCAATGGCACACGTGCCCGCGCCCGACACCGCCGCAATCGCCTTGCTGCGAATTCCGCGCATCGGAATGGTCGTACCCGTCGGCTCGGGCACAGGCGACTCCGTGTTGTTGCGCGGCGCGGGGCTGGTGGAGGGCGCGGCAGCGCCAGGCAGCGCCGGCAACGTGGCAATTGCGGCCCATCGCGACACGTTCTTTCGCGGCCTGAAGGATCTCGTGATCGGAGATTTGATTGAACTGGAAACACTGGATCGGACCGACACATACCGTGTCTCCACGTTGTCGGTGGTGGAACCCACCGATGTCTATGTGCTCGCCCAAACCGGTGAGGCAGTGCTCACGCTCGTGACTTGTTACCCGTTTTATTTCGTCGGCAATGCACCCCAGCGCTTCATCGTGCGGGCCATGGCAACTGACGTCCCTTCGCAACCCCCAAGGAGATAGAAATGAAAATCTTGAACGCCACTCGTTTCACGCTCACCCTGCTCGGCCTCGCCGTCGCGGGCGCCGTAGCAGCGCAGCAACCGCCTACCGATTTTCCGGTCGAGCGCACAGCACCAGCAACTTGCGACGACTTCCGCTGGAACGCCGACATGACGCGCGAACACCCGCGCGTGGTTGATGCGTGTCAGGAAGCGGTCGACGCCGAGGGATCCGTCTGGGCGCGCTTGTCGGCCCGGTTTGTCAAGGTCGATTCAGACGGAATGGTGATCTTCACCATTCGTGACAAGCGCGACCGCGTAATCGAGGAAGTGATGCTCGAACCGGCACCGGGGCAAGTCGCCTACATCAACGACCGGGCCACCGAGTTTGACAAGCTGACCGCCACCGACGACATCAATCTGTACGTACCTGAAGGTGAGTACGGATATGCAACGCAACCCGCCCCAAAACAACGGTTCACCCGCTTGGCGCCCATGACCTCATCGCCGCCGCCGGCCGACGATCAGCCAATGGACGAGCCCGCCACACAATACGTTGCGTCCGCAGATGATCGACCGCTGCCCTCGCGACTTCCGGGAACGGCTGGGCTGATGCCGTGGGCGGCTTTCGGTGGCGGAATACTGCTGTTTGTCGCACTTACTGTAAGCCTTCGCCGCAAGCTGTAATTAAAATCACCGAAGTAGAATGAAAAAGGCCGCAGTCGAATTCTCATTGCATCGAGAATTGGCTGCGGCCTTTATCGCTTGCAGAGCAGCGACGCCGTCTTTGTGCGGCGCGCTCGACAAGGCCGCCCGCAGCAATACTGCAGCTGGTAGGGCGTCGCGCAGAAATAATGTGGTCGGATTGCGCCGGATTTTATCCCGCCTGCTCGGCGCCGAAAGGGACGCGTAGTCGGACTACGCAATCCTTCGGGCAACAACGCTGGCGGCTTAAAAGAACAGCAAGAGTGTCACGTTCAAAACAGGCACATTATTTCTGCGCGACGCCCAAGGACCCGGCGAACAAACCAACCCTGGCAGACGTCAAGGCTGTGTTGCCTGATGACGCAATCAAGCTGCCCATAGCTCATGCGGTAATGACTTTCACCGGCGACACCTTCGCTTCGGATTGTGCGGCGCAAAGACAGGCGCCGAAAATGAAAATGCAACCGAAGACGTAGATCCACAGCAGCATTGCCATGATCCCGCCGAAGGTTCCATAGACCGCGTTCAACGAAACGAAATAGGTGAGATACAGCACGAACAGCGTCTCGGAGACCTGCAGAAGCACAGTGGCCACGAGGGCGGCGACCCAGACTTCGGAAAACCGCGTCCTTCGACGCGGAGCCAGCCGATAAAACAGGCTCAGGCCAACGAAGACCACCAACATCGGGATGAGGAAGCGCCAGAGGGTGTGCACCCAGGAACGAAACTCACGCGACGGTATCAGCCACTCCTTCGCCATGTTCACCAAGACCGGCGTTGCAATGCTGCACAACACGATGCCGGCGATGATCGCCAGAAAGGCCAGACTCTTTAGCGGCAGACGCCACCAGTTGTGTGCATCCATGCCCCAGGCCCGGTTGGTGGCGCGAATCAATGTCGAGAAGAAACGCATTGAAGCCCAAGCCAGCATGAGAAATGCAACTGCACTCGCCTGGCCGCGTACTTTGACGACGCTGCCGACGGTATCAAAAATGAACTTGTGTTCGTCTTGACCAATCGGAATATAGGCTTCTATGTAGGCGATGATTTCCGTTCCGGCGCGGTCACGGTCGACAAAAATCGAGGCGATGGTGACGAAAAAAATGATCAACGGGAAAAGCGAAAAGAATGCATAGTGCGCGAACGCCCCCGCCCACTCCTCGCCGTCGATCTGTATGAACTTGTTCACAGCAGCGCCGAGCGTGGACCACACGCTTCGCGACTTCAGTTCGAGTTGGCTGGAGATGCTCATCGGGCTCGGTCCTTATTCTGCGGCTGTTGCCAGGCACGACTTTTACCACTTTTACAACAAGCAGCGGTGTTGCTCCCGGCGTCAGCAGCGTGAGTCAATCGACCATTACGAGCGATTGAGAAGACGGTTGTGGAAAACGCTGTGGTGACTCGAGGATGGCAAGGCCCGCAGGTCTCAACGGCTCGACTACGCCGCCGTTCGCACTTGCGATCCGTGGCGACCAGCGCTGGCGGCGCGACGCCAATTTCGCGGTCAGAGATCATGGATCACCGCTGGAGGAAACGCCGCACGCAACGCATTAAGTACCGCCAGCACATCGATGATTTCCTGCGCAATAGCACCTCCGACGGGACTGAGGTATCCACCGGCTGCGAAGCCCATGCCAATAATGCTCAAAGCCATACCGCCGGCCGCGCTCTGCAATGCAATAACGCGCATGCGACGACTGATATGCATGAACTCGTCGACCTTTTGCAAGGAGTTGTCCATGATCACGACGCCCGCAGCTTCCGTCGTTACGTCGCTGTGCTGTCCAATTGCCATGCCGACCGTTGCCGCCATCATCGCCGGCGCGTCATTTATGCCGTCCCCGACGTACAGCGTTTTGGCAAGAGCTGTTTCAGCACGGACGATGGCGAGCTTTTGTTCTGGGCTCTGCTCCGCGTAGATCTCGGTTATACCCACCTGCTCGGCCAGATAGCGCACCTCCGACTCGCGATCTCCGGAGACGATCATTACCGTTCGGAATTGGTGTTTGGGTCCCAGATGATTGACAAACGAGTGACTGTCGGCGCGTGGCGCATCGCGAAATCTCAGCGTTGCCGCGTAGCGTTGGTCGATGACCACCATGCACTCGAGCCCACCCATTATGGGCGGCAACTGTTCGGCAACAGCAAGCTTTTGCCCCACCAGTTGGATGCGGCTGCTGATCCGCACTTGATGGCCCGAAACGGTCCCGCGCAATCCGTGGCCAGGTTGCTCGTCTACGTCGGTGGCCTCCGGAAGCGGCAGCCCGGCCTCGCCCGCCGCTACCAGTATGGCGCGCGCCAGCGGATGCTTGGAGTAGCGCTCCAGACTCGCCGCCAAAGTCAGCACATCAGATGAAACGAAACCCGGAGCAGTGAGTTGTTCGGTAAGCGTCGGGGCGCCATAAGTAAGCGTTCCGGTCTTGTCAAAAATTGCGGTACGACACTCAGCGATCTGCTCGAGTACGACCGGACTCTTGACGATGATCGCGCGACGCGCGCACAGGGAAATCGAGCCGATGATCGCGACCGGGATAGCGATGATGAGAGGACACGGCGTCGCAATGACCAGCACTGCCAGGAAACGAATGGACTCCCCACTGATCATCCAGGCGAGCAGCGCGACCACCAGTGCCACCGGCGTGTAGATCGCACCCAAACGATCGCCCAAACGCCGCAGATGCGGTCGCGTGGCTTCCGACTCGCGCATGACTTCCATGATTCTTGAATAGCGCGAGTCGGCAGCGAGTTGGGTTGCGCAGATGGTCAGCGCTGATGCTCCGTTGATCGCGCCCGAAAGCACCGTCGAGCCAGAGGTTTTGGTGATCCGGAACGGCTCGCCGGTTAGATAGGACTCGTCCATCACACCGTGTCCCTCGATCACCACACCGTCGACCGGGCAAATGTCATGCGGATAGATCACCAGCGTGTCGCCCACAGCGACTTCGTGCAGTGCGACATCCACGATTTCGGATTCATGCTTGCGATGCGCGGTCGATGGCATGCGCTTGGCCAGTGCGGCCAGCACCGATGAGGCACTGCGCAACGCGTAACGTTCCAACGCATCACCTCCAGAGAGCATCAGAACGATGATCGATCCGGCCAGATACTCGCCCAGCACAACCGAGGTGATGATGGCAATGCCGCCAAGCAGATCAGCACCAAATTCCCGCTGCAGCAGCTTGCCGATCAGATCAAAGAGCAGCAACAGGCCCCCGACCGCGAGCGCAATCAGCAAGGGAATCCGGTCAACATCCGTGCCGCTGTGAACACCGAAACGCAACAACAGGTGCACGCTGATCGCTACAAGCGAAAACGCCGCGATCAGCGTGGTCCTGCGCTGCCAAATACTGCTCAGCAAACTCGGCGGCAGATCTTGCGCTGGCGGTTGACGCGGTCGCGACTTGGCGTGCCGCTCCATGCCATCTGGTTGTGCAGGCGGCGTGCGCTGCGTCATGGCCGCTGTGCCGCTATCCGCTCCGCCTCCTCGGCCTTGGTTCGGCTGGACCATATTTCCAGCAGCACTGTGGTGACCGTGAGCGTTACCGGACCCAGAATGAGGCCGGCCGTGCCGAACAGGATCAGTCCGCCGACCACAGACAGGAAGGCCAGCACTGTGTGCAACTTGAGCCGATTACCAACCAGTACCGGACGCAACAGGTTGTCGATGGTGCCGACGACGAGCATGCCCCACAGCGTAAGAATGAGCGCCTTTCCCCAACTGCCCTCCAAGGCCAGGAAAAGCGCAGCAGGAATCCAGACAACGAAGGCACCGATCATCGGCACTACTGCCAGCAAGGCCATCACCACGCCCCACAGCAAGGGCGCCGGAAGACCCAGCCACCAGAACATCAGGCCGCCCAACAATCCCTGCACGGACGAAACCGTGAGCGTTCCGTAGGCCGTCGCATGGATGGTGTCATCGACCCGCGCGAACAGTCGATCCATCTCGGTCATTGTCAGCGGAGACAAATAGCGCAGCGCCAGCAATCCGACACGACCGTCGCGCAGGAAAAAAAACAACAGATAGAAGGTCAGCATCAGACCGATCACCTGGTACACAGAGCCCCTGACGATGACGCCCGCGGCAGTGGTCAACCACGTGGCTACTGTCTTGGCGGTTCCCGGCAGGTCGAGCTCGCGCTCAATGCGCTCGGCCAACGGTGCGAGACGCGGCTGCGCCTCGACGATGCGCCGCCACTCGCCGGCAGCAACCTTGGTCTCGATGAGCTGCGCGCCTTGCGCTGCCTGTTGCACCAGGCGCTGTCCGACAAACGTCACCGGCACGACAACGATCAAAAAGATCACCAACACACAAGCGATTGCAGCGAGGCTGGGACTTTTGAACCTGGACTCCAACCAGCGCTGCAAAGGAGTGAACAGCACTGCCAAGGTCAGCGCCCAGGCGATCGCCGCCAAAAACGGCACCGCCATGCGATAACACAAATAGATACCGAAGGTGGTTGCCGCCAGCAAAACCAGAGTCTGCAAGTGGCTGCGCGAAGTCCACGGGTCTGGGCTCGAGGACGGCGTGGGTGGGTTCTCGGAGGCGCTCATTGTTCAACTGCTGGCATATGCAGCCTCGTGCATGATCTTGGTCATCGTGGTCTCCACTTCCTGTGCGACGGTTTCCAGTAGCGGCACATTGAACATTGCCAGCAGCATGGTGGGCTTCAATGTGGCAAGAATGGTCTTCCCGCCTTCCTCGTAGATCGATATCCGGCAGGGCAGCGCAGTGCTCACGCTCATGTCCGCATCCAACACCTTCTTGGCCTGCTGCGGATTGCACACCTCGAAGATCAGGCATTCGCGGTCGAACTGCACGCCTTTCTTCAACATAGTCTCTTTGAGGTTGTGCACCTGCATGACTCCGAATTGGTTGGCCAGAACGGCCTCATGCAAAGCCGCGGCGGTCGCTTCGACTGACTTGCTTGTGGATACTTTGACTAGCATGGGTTGCGTCCCTTTTTTTGGCAGTTTCAGAGGATAGCCAGCGCACGCTGCACTGAGCGCGCGATCATCACTTGCTCATCGGTTCGAATGACACGAACCGCCACGCGGCTGGCATCGGTGGATATCAGGGCGGCGGTTTGCGCATTGCGCGACTCGTCAAGTTCAATACCCAAGAAGTCTAATCCCTCGCAGATTCGCGTTCGGACAGGCGCTGCGTTTTCTCCAATGCCTCCGCTGAACACCAGCAAATCCAAGCCGCCCAGCGCAGCGGCGAACGCACCGATCCACTTCTTGGTCTGATAGCAGAATAGCGCCACCGCTTCTGCTGCGCGCACGTCGACGGCTTCCTGCGTGAGCAAGTCGCGCATATCGGAGCTGGTTTCTGAGACTCCAAGCAAGCCACTCTGGTGATTGACCATATGCTGCAACTGCGGTGGCGTCATGCCCTCGACGCGCACAAAATAGTCGGCCAGTCCAGGGTCCAGGTCGCCGCTGCGCGTGCTCATCATCAATCCCGCCGCGGGCGTGAATCCCATGCTGGTATCGATACTCCGACCGTCGCGCACGGCGGCAAGGCTGGCGCCGTTGCCCAAGTGCGCAAGGATTACCCGACCGCTGGTTGCGGCGGGAGCGCCAATGCGCACCAGCTCTTCCATCAGATAGGCGTACGACAATCCATGGAACCCGTAGCGCTGTACGTTCTTGGCATCGAAGCGACGCGGGATCGGCAGCAGCTTGGCGATACGCGGCATGCTGCGGTGAAACACAGTGTCAAAGCAGGCGAGCTGGGGTAACCCTGGATGAAGCCGCCGAAACGTCTCGATCAGTTCGATCTCGATCGGCATATGCTCGGGACTGTAGGGACTGATACGGTGCAGCTCATCGATCAACGCATCGGTAACCATTGCCGGCGCCGTGTGCTGCATGCCATGCACGACGCGGTGTCCCAAGGCAGCGATTGACGCGAAATCTTTCTGCTGCTCGAGCCATTCAACCAGAAATCCTGCGGCTGATTTGTGGTCGGCGGTCTCGATCTCGATTTTGCCCGGCTGATTCTGCGTTGGATCGTTGAACGTCAGCGCGGCGCCGCTCAATCCCATGCGGTCAATCTTTCCATGCAGCTGGCGCTCCAGCGTCTCGCCGTTCTGGTGGAAGGCGAACTTGATGCTCGATGAGCCAGCATTGATCGTCAGGATGGATTGCATGGGGTCAGCACTCGGTCTCAGCTGGGCTGCAGCGAACAAGTTTGCGCCGCGCTGTGTGACACGTCCGCAGCATCGGGTCGGACTGCAATCCGATGCTGTTGAAGCGGCGTCGGTGGTAATTCCCGCTCATTGACCACCCGGCAACGTAGCGGCCAACGCGGTATCCACAATGCCTTGGGCCTGCAGCAGAATATCGCGCAAATGCGCATCACCGCAGAAACTTTCGGCGTAAATCTTGTAGATGTTCTCAGTTCCGGAAGGGCGGGCGGCGAACCAGCCGCTGGCGGCGATCACTTTGATGCCGCCAATGGGTGCGTGGTTTCCTGGTGCATGATCGATCACGCTTTCGATCTCCTCTCCGGCCAGCTCGGTACTCAGTATCTGCCTTGGCGCGAGCTTCGCCAATCTCGCCTTTTGTTCGGCGCTGGCCGGCGCATCGACACGATCGGCCACCGGTTCGCCCAGTTCACGAACCAGGGCGACATACAGTTCATCCAGATTGCGCCCAGCGTGCGCGGTGATCTCTGCCGACAACAATGCCAGCGCAATGCCGTCCTTGTCGGTAGTCCATACTCTGCCATCGATACGGCTTAACGATGCACCAGCGCTCTCCTCGCTGGCGAAGCCGAGCGCACTGCTATGCAGGCCATCGGCGAACCACTTGAAGCCAACGGGCACTTCATAAAGTGTGCGTCCGAGTCGCGCCGTCACTCGATCGATCAGCGCAGTACTCACCACGGTCTTGCCCACGGCGGCCGCGGCATTCCAGCGCGGGCGATTGCGCATCAGGTAATCAATGGCAACGCTATGGTAGTGGTTGGTCGGCAGCAGGCCGCCCTTGCGCGTTACGATTCCGTGCCGGTCGTGGTCGGTGTCACAGGCAAATGCAATGTCGTAGCAATCGCTCAATTCGATCAGCCGCTGCATCGCCCAGGGTGAGGACGGATCCATGCGAATGCGGCCATCCCAGTCCAGGCTCATAAAACTGAAGGTAGGATCGACTTGTTCGCTGATCACAGTCAGATCGAGCCGATAGCGCTCGGCGATCCGCGCCCAGTAATGCACACCCGCGCCGCCGAGCGGATCCACGCCCATGCGTAGATCGGCGCTGCGGATCGCATCGAAATCAAGCACGCTGTCCAAATCCGCGACATAGCTTTGCAAAAAGTCATGTGTGCGCGTAGTGTTTGCTCGAAGGGCCTGTTCCAAAGGCACGCGGAGCACACCCTGCAGGCGCGCCGCGAGCAATGCATTGGCTCTTGCCTCAATCCAAGTCGTTACATCGGTGTCGGCCGCGCCACCATGCGGCGGGTTGTACTTGTAGCCCCCGCTCTCAGGTGGATTGTGCGACGGCGTGATGACGATACCGTCCGCCAGCCCCCAAGTGCGACCGCGGTTGTAAGTCAGGATCGCGTGAGACACCGCAGGCGTCGGGGTGAATTCACCGCCTGCGGCAATCATCGTGTGCACACCATTGGCGGCCAACACTTCCAGCGCACTCTCAAACGCCGGCTGCGACAGCGCGTGCGTGTCAATGCCAAGATACACTGGCCCATTGATGTTCTGGCTTTTGCGGTAGTCGCAAACTGCCTGGCTGATCGCAAGTACATGCCATTCGTTGAAGCCACGCTCGAATGCACTGCCACGGTGCCCCGAGGTGCCAAAGGCGACGCGCTGCGCGGCCACCCCGACATCGGGACGCAGATCGAAATAGTCGGCGCGCAACTTGCGCACATCGACCAGCAGCGATGGCGGTGCTGGCTTGCCTGCAAGCGGACTAAGCGCGGTGCTCATACGTGGCGTTGGTGCATTGGGCGCTGGTGTCGGAGCAGCGCAGGAGGAAAGCCTTGCTGCGCGAGGGCCTGTCGACAGTCAGTCCGCGCAGATGGCGTCCGCCGATGGCAGCGAAGTGCTGCTGCAGCGAACGCCATTGCAGTCGCCCGCTCAGCGGCGCTGCCAGCAGCGTGAACCTACCCAACGGCAGATCGGCCGTCATGCGAATTCCTTTCCGGGCTGTGCGAATGCCGAAACCTTGTCCGAGATTCGCCGCAACAGGCTATGCCAGGACTCGATGAAGGACAGCACGCCCTCACGCTGCAACTGGAGTGCGAGGGCGCCGACGTCAATGCCCGCCTGCGCAAACAACGCCAGCATCGCTTCGGCCTCAGCGCTGGAAACCGGGAGTATGCCGGTGATCGGTCCATCCTCGGCGAGCGCGTGCAGAGTTTTCTCGGGCAAGGTATCTATTGTGTCGGGCGCAGCCAGCGCCTCGACATAAAGCGTCTCGGATACGTTGGTATCCTTGGTTCCGGTGCTGGCCCAGAGCAGACGCTGCGGACGTGTCCCGGCAGCGGCGAGCTGACGCCAGCGCGGCGTCGCTAACAACTCACGATAGGCTTGATAAGCGCGCCGGCCGATTGCGATGCCGAGTCGATTGCGCAGCTGGGCCGGTACCTTGTCGTTGACCGCCTTGTCCCAACGGCTGACAAACAACGAGGCGACCGAGTCGACGCGGGGATCGAGACCGGCTTTGATCCGCCGTTCGATGCCGCGCAGGTAGGCCTCGGCAGCGGCGAGATATTGCGCACGTGAGAACAACAAGGTGACGTTGATCGGGACTCCGGCGAAAATCGATTCCTCGATCGCCGGAATTCCTTCCGGCGTACCCGGAATCTTGACGAACAGGTTCGGCCGTTCCGCCTGTTGATAAATCCAGCGCGCGGCCTTGATACTGCCCTCGGTATCCCGCGCCAACAGGGGCGATACCTCCATCGAGACCCATCCATCGACGTGATCGCTGGCGTCGAACAACGGACGAAACAGATCGGCGGCGCGGCGTAGATCTTCCAGCGCCAGCTCATAGAACAATGCTTCCGCAGATCTTCCAGACTGCGCCTTCTCGCGAATGCCCGCGTCATAGGCGTCTCCACTGCCGATCGCGGCATCAAAAATGCTTGGGTTCGAAGTCAGCCCGGTGATCGAATAATCTTCGATGTAGCGGCGAAGAGTGCCATTGTCGAGTAGAGCGCGGGTGATGTTGTCCAGCCACAGACTCTGGCCAAGATTTTGCAGCTGTCGGATCGGGTTCATAGCGACTCCTGGTTCGTCGCGTCGATATCGCGCCGCACCTCAATGAGGATGGATACGTAACACTTTGTGAGCATGAGTTTTTCGGCGTCGACCGGACCCACGCGAACGGCTGGCGTCAACACGGCACCGGCTCCTCCCGCTGTGGGTTGTGCCACTTCTCATTGTCAGCGACGATGCCCGCGGCCAATGCAGGCCCCCAGGTACCGGGCGCGTAATCGTGCATTGGCGCGGCATTGCCGATCACCGGATCGACCACCCGCCATGCCGCTTCCACACTTTCGGCGTGGGTGAACAGAGCAGAATCGCCGTGCATCGCATCGCGCAACAGACGCTCGTAGGGCAATCGCCCACTGCGCTGTTCATGGCGCGCGATCAGTTCTACCGGCTGGCCGCGCATGGCTTCACCGTGTCGTTTGACCCTCGCTCCCGCCGAGATCACCACCTCGGGACCGAGACGGAAACGAAAATAATTGGAAGATTGCGGTCCAACCTCGTCGAAGATCGCCAATGGCGGCTGCTTCAGGTTGACGATCACTTCGGTGGCGGTGATCGGCAGGCATTTGCCAGCGCGGATATAGAACGGCACGTCCGCCCAGCGCCAGGTGTCGATGTACAAACGCAGCGCCGCAAAGGTCTCCACCCGGGAATCTGCGGCCACACCGTTCTCGTCTCGATAGCCGTGGAACTGGCCGCGCACCACATGCTTGAGTTCGAGCGGCCGAATGGCGCGAAACAGACGCAGTTTTTCAGCGCGCAGGGACTGCGCATCGCGCCCTGCGGGCGCATCCATCGCCAGCAACGCGATCACCTGCAACAGGTGGTTTTGCACCACGTCGCGGATCGTACCCACTTCGTCGAAGAACGCGCCGCGGCCTTGCACACCGAAATTCTCGGCCATGGTGATCTGCACGTTTTCCACGTACTGACGATTCCAGATCGGATCGAGAAACGCGTTGGCGAAACGGAAGTACAGCAGGTTTTGCACGGCTTCCTTGCCCAGGTAATGATCGATACGAAACACCGAAGATTCCTCGAACACTGCGTGCAGAGTATGGTTGAGCGCCTGCGCCGAGGCGAGGTCACGACCAAACGGTTTCTCGACTACAACGCGCGCATCCGTTGCGCAGCCAGAGTGCGCCAGCCCCTGCACCACAGTGGCAAACATGCTCGGTGGAACCGCCAGGTAATACAGCGGGCGCGAGCAGCCGCCCAACGCCAGCTTCAAGCGATCGTAAGTTGTGGAATCCCGGTAGTCGCCGTCGACATACTTCAGTTGCGCGGAGAGTTTGGCGAACGCATCGGAATCAACACCGCCGTTCTGCGTCAGGCTATCGCGTACCCTTTGCAGCAGTGTGTCGACCGTCCCGCCCGGGCGGGCCATGCCAATGACCGGGATATCCAGATTTCCGCGGCGAACCATTGCCTGCAATGCTGGAATGATTTTTTTGTAAGCCAGGTCGCCGGTGATTCCGAAGACAACCAAGGCATCGGAAACTGCAATCGTCATATCGATTCCTCTGCTTCAAGTACTCCTGGGGTTCCCTGCGGCAAGGAGGGCAGCGGCGCAACGTCAGCCTTCACGATCAACAGCCCACGGGCACGATGAATACGAACCTCCACATGGTGCTCTTGATGATCATCGATCAGCGCAACGCCATGGTCGCCCTGGTCGATGCCATCCAGGGAGGTGACACTGTTGGCAAGGCCGTTCTTGGCCACTTCCTGCAACACCGTTATTCGGTAGGGCGTGTCGCCAAAGCGGTAGTCGAGTGAATAGGTCGTCCACTCCTCCGGCATGCACGGGACGATATGCAGCCGATTGCCCTCGCGCTTCAGCCCGAGCAACGACTCGACAATCAATCGATACAACCAACCCGCGGAACCGGTGTACCAGCTCCAACCGCCGCGGCCGATGTGCGGGGCGACACCGTAAACATCTGCAGCGACAACATAGGGTTCAGCTTTGTAGATCGCCACCTCAGCCGGAGTACGCGCGTGATTGAGCGGATTGATCAGCGCCAGCAGCTCCCAGGCACGCTGACTGTCGCCGAGACGCGCGAATGCCATTGCCGCCCAAATTGCAGCGTGCGTGTACTGACCTCCATTCTCTCGCACACCGGGCACGTAGCCCTTGATATACCCAGGGTCCATCGCCGACTTGTCGAACGGCGGGTCGAGCAGCTGGATCAGCCCATCTTCACGACGCACCAGTCGTCGATCCATCGAGTCCATGGCCATGCGCGAACGCTCGGCATCTCCGGCGCCCGAAAGCACCGACCAACTCTGCGAAATCGAATCGATTGAGCATTCCGGATTCTCTGAGGAACCCAGCGGCGAGCCGTCGTCAAACCAGGCCCGGCGATACCAAGCGCCGTCCCAGGCATGTCGATCGATATTACGCCGCAGCAGTCCTGCCTCTTTGTGACAGCGCTCCTCAAAATTGAGATCGCCGTAGGTGCCGGCAAGTCTGCCGAAATTGAGCAGCACGTCGTAGAGGAAAAATGCCAGCCAAACGCTCTCGCCCTTGCCGTGGATGCCGACCAGATTCATACCGTCGTTCCAATCACCGGAGCCCATCAACGGCAGACCGTGCTGGCCGAAGTTTAGTGCGTGCACAATGGCGCGCACACAGTGCTGATAGAGGCTGGCAGTCTCCGGAGAACGAACCGGCAGATCGTAGTAAGACTCTTCGTCGGAGCCAAGTGCTCTGCCCTCGATAAAGTGCACGCTTTCATCGAGTACAGCGCTATCGCCAGTACTCAACACGTAACGACAGGTAGCCAACGGCAACCAAAGATAGTCGTCAGAACAGCGCGTGCGAACTCCGCGCCCAGCCGGCGGATGCCACCAATGCTGCGCATCGCCTTCGGCAAATTGGCGTGACGCGCTGCGCAGCAGGTGCGCGCGCGCCAAATCCGGCTCCGCATGCACCAGTGCCATCACGTCCTGCAACTGATCGCGAAAACCAAATGCGCCGCCGGATTGGTAGTAACCGCTGCGCGCCCAAAGGCGGCAAGCCAAAGTCTGGTAGACAAGCCAGCCGTTGGCCAACACGTTCAGCGCAGGGTCTGGTGTGTTGATCTGCACACAACCCAGCGTGCGCGTCCAATAGCGCCGTACCGACTCAAGCGCGCTGCGCGCAGAACCGGACTTTCGCATACGCAACGCCAACTCGCGTGCGTGCGCACGGTCACGGCCCGCGCCGAGCCGAAAGATGATTTCGCGCTCCTGTCCGTCGGCCAGCTCAAACGGAACCTGGATTGCGCCGCAGGGGTCCAAGGCAGCGCCGAGCCGGCCGGAAAGCCGTGTTCGGGTCATCCCATCGGGATTTGCCAGCGTGCCATTTCGCCCCAGAAACTCGGTGCGATCACCAGTCAGTGTTCGTGATGTGTCGTCGACATCGAAGAATGCTACGCGTCCGGAAAACTCGGTGTTGTAGGCATTGCGCGCAAACAGCGCACCACTGGTCGCATCGATCTCGGTGAATACGTGCATCGCAGTTTTGGGTCGCAGATCGCCGAGTACCCATTCTACGTAGCCAGTCGCGGAAAGTCGGCGGGTTCGGCCGGAACCGTTACGTACTTTGAGTACCGAAAACTTGATCGCCTCGTGCAAATCCACATAAACCCACAGCTCCGAATGAATGCCACCGGCGGTGTGCTCAAATACGCTGTAGCCAAATCCGTGTCGGCTGACGTAAGGCATTGCGCCGCTGCGCGGCAATGGTGTCGGCGACCAGAAATTTCCGCTCTCTTCGTCACGCAAATAAATTGCTTCGCCGCCTGCGGCCCCGACCGCGTCGTCGCTCCAAGGCGTAAGTCGAAACTCATGCGCGTTTTCGCTCCATGTATAGGCAAGGCCGCTCTCGGACACCACTGTTCCGAATCCTGCGTTCGCAATGACATTGACCCATGGCAGCGGCGTCCGCTGCGCGTGCGCAGTGGCGATGACGTACTCGGTTCCATCGGCGGTGAAGCCACCCACGCCATTGCTGAGGATAAGGTCCGGTCGTTGCGCATCGGGTGTTGACGGGGGCTCTGCGCGATGGCTTCGGCTGGGCGTCAATCGCGCCACTCTTTTCTCAACTGTGCGTGGACGATTGACCTGATCGGCCAGACTGCCGCGACTATCGGCAAGAATGACCCGCGCCACCGCCTGCAGCAGAACGCGATCCTCGGTTGATATCTGCTCGGCAGAGCGCACGAAGATGCCGCCCGGACGATCGATCGTGTTGGTTTCGATACTGGTAGAGATCAGTCCCAGTATTTGATCCTGCAGTCGTTGCCGATAGCTGATGTGGTCTTCGTTCCAGATCACCAAGTCGACCACGAGGCCTTTCAACCGCCAGTACGCATGACATTGAATCATCTGGCGGGCCAGCTCGATGTGGGCGGTATCGGCTATTTTGAGTAGCACGATCGGCAGATCGCCTGAAATAGCATAGCCCCAGAGTCCAGATTGCCCACGCCGGTTTTGCATCAGCACACTGGCTTCGGCACGCAACGCGGAATTAGCGTACAGCACCGAACCGGCGAGGCGCAGAAAAAGTAGGGCGTCTGCTTCGCTTACATTGAGTTGGCGCAGCCTTACGCCGCTGTGCGTCCAAGCTAAATCAAAGACGCGGTCGGAAAGATGGCGGTCGCGATATTTCTCAACCAGTGCCAGGCAGGCGTCACGGCTGTCACCGGCGCCGGAAACCAGATCCAGGGTCACCGTTTGCCCGACCTCAAGGGTGATACGACAACGTATAGCGACGATTGGATCGAGCACCGATCCCTGACTGTCTGACAGCGGGCCGACGGTAGTCATTGCCAGTGGTGCGGCCGCGGTGCGACCGCGGCCAATGAAACGCATGCGATCCGTTTCATAAGAGACATCTCCAACTGCCGTGCCGTTGCTGGACAGCAGGTGAAACATCCAGGGCGTCGGTTCTGCGCTGGAACGCGCGCGACGCGTGCACAGAATTGCATGGCGGGCACTGACGACTTCGGTCTGCACGAACAGCTTGCCAAAGGCCGATTGCGTCAAATCGGCAGCGGACGCTGCAAGTACCACTTCGGCGTAGCTGGTGATCTCTATCGTGCGGCGCGCGAGCGAACGATTGGTAAGGCGCAGTCGGCGCAGCTCGATGTCGTCTTCGGGTGACACGACGATCTCGGAGTACGTTTCGATATCGTGATCGCGCCGACGGTACTCGGCACGTCCCTCGCTGAACATCGCTTCGTAGCTATCTGCGCGTTTGAGCGTCGGCTGATGCGCGGCCGACCAGTATGCGCCACTATTCACGTCGCGCAGATAGATGAAGGAACCCCAGTGATCGCAAGTGCTGTCTTCACGCCAGCGGGTTACCGCCAGATCCCGCCATCGGCTGTATCCGCCGCCCGCATTGGTGACCATGACCTGATAGCGACCGTTCGAGAGCAACTGAACCACCGGACTCGGGGTATGTGCGCCCATCGGTAGCTGTGCCGATGCTGCCGTAGCATCGGTCAATGCAACACCTTCAGAATTCTCGGCAATGTGCGCACGGATAATGCTGCTCTTGGGAATTCGTTCCTGCAGCAATAAGAGCGTCGCCTGGATCTGCGGAGCCGACTCAAAACGACGCTGCATTGGCCGATCCAGGATCGGGTGCGACAGCGCCACCAGACTCATGCCCTGATGATGCGCCATGAACGAGCGCACAATCGCGCCCGTTTGGCCGCGGAGCAGGCGCGAGGGCGTGTAATCAATCGCCTCGTAGAAGCCAAAACGGCCCTCAAGGCCGCTGGCGGAAAGGCGCTGTAAATTGGTACAGGCAGCCTCGGGCTCAACCATCAGCGCCAATGCCGAGGCATAGGGAGCGACCACCAAATCCTCCGAAAGTCCGCGTTTGAGCCCGAGGCCGGGAACCCCAAACGCGTGATACTGATAGTTGCGGCTCGCATCAATCGTGTTGTAGCCCGATTCCGATACGCCCCACGGAACGCCACGTTGATTGCCATAGGCAATTTGCCGTGCCACTGCCGCGCGGCAAGTCTGATCCAGCAACGTGTCGTCATAACTGGGCATCACCAGCATCGGCATCAAGTATTCAAACATTGAGCCGCTCCACGACACCAGGATCGGTGCGCCGCCTACAAGAGTCTGCAAGCGCCCCAGCGCAAACCAGCTTTCCTGCGGCAATTGGCCGTGGGCGATAGCGACAAAGCTGCACAGCCTCGCCTCTGATGCAAGCAGATCGTAAAAGCTGGTATCGCGCCGGAATTCATCGACGTTGTAGCCAATCGAAAGCAGGTGACGCCCACGGTCGTAAAGGAATTCGTACTGCATCGTGGCAAATTCATTGGCCTGCAATGCCAAAGCCTCGCAAGCCTCGATGCGTTCGCTCGCACGCTCTGCCGACATCACCAGCAGTCGGCAAAGCTCTACCAGCTCCGCTTGCTCCGCGAGTGACAAGGCTTCCAGCATTCTTGTGTTGATGATGGGTAGCAACTGGTGACGACGACTGCTCAGCTCGCGAAGCGTCGGAAGGTCTTCCCATTGCGCGGTAGGAACAGATATCGACATTGCCGACAGCGCAGCTGAGACCCCGCCCGCCGCCCGATACGTGGCGGAGACCAACCAGGGCGCGAGGTAGCGCAGCTCATCCAGTGCTTGTCGACACTGCTGTAAAAACTTATTCGCCCAATCATTCGCTTCCGTGTGCAGCGCCGGCGTAAAGCGAACCACCAGCGCAGCCGCAGACTTTTCCAGCGTCTCAAGACTCGAAACCACGTCCTCAAGCCTTGCCAGACCAGATCGATTGGCTACCTCCAGCAACGACTGCAACGAGGAGATCGCCGCTGAGTCCGTTTCAGATGCGGTGCTGGACCACAACGAAAACGTGTCAGCCAGTCCGGCAAAGACGCTTGCGCCGGAAATTTTCTGATCCGGCAAAGCCAACAATCCACAACGCAGGGTCAACAGATGGCCTGCGAGATTGCCGCTGTCGACCGACGAGATATAGCGTGGCGGCAAAGGCAACAGGGATTGCGTGTCGTACCAGTTGTAGAAGTGCCCCTGATGTCGTTCAAGCTTGGCCATCGTGCGAAACGTGTTTGTTGTGCGCTCGATCAGCGATCCCGCGGTGATGTAGCCAAAGTCGTTGGCGGACACGTTGGCGAGCAGCGCCAAACCGATGTTTGTCGGCGAAGTGCGGTGTGCGATTATCGGACCGGGATGCTCCTGAAAGTTGTCCGGGGGCAACCAATTGTCGTCAGCGATGACAAATTGTTCGAAGTACGCCCAGTTTTTGCGCGCAATGCGTCGCAGAAAAGTGAGTTGATCCACAGTCAGTTTTGCTTCGCGGCGAGACAGCGGCCGACTGAGCCACCAGGCAATGCCTGGTGCCAGCAACCACAGCAGCAACACCGGTGTGACCGCCATCAATACGGCTGGCCTTGTCCACGCAAACGCCGCCGCCGCGAGCGCGGCGCTGATCGGCGCTACCCACATGGAACGGTATGAGGCGATTAGCTCGATTCGATCAAGGCACTTCGGCTCGGTCGATTCCTTGCCTGTCACATCAGGATTCGCCGCGCTCGATGCTACCGCCCACTCGAGTAGCCGCCGACGCGAAATCAGCATTCGCCAGACCGAGCGCAGTATCGAGTCCAGATTGACCATTGCCTCGTAAGGCAGACAGGCCATCCGGAAACCGACCAGTGCAAAGCTACGGCCTGCCGAGCGCAGCACGGCGAGCAGATGCTGCGTCAGCAAAATTTCTTTTGGCCAACGAAGTAGATCCACCAACGCGACCAACAAGGGCGGAATCAACACGATTTCAAACACCGCGAGCGTCCATGATCCGGCCCGCGGCAACAGAACCCATCCCAGCAACAGCAACAAAAGCAACGCGGCGGGCATCAAGCTGCGGCGTAGATTGTCGAGCATCTTCCACCGCGACAACGCGGATAGCGGGTTGCGCAGACTTACGCCATCCGGGCCGGGGACAAACGGCAGCAACCAATGTGCAATTTGCCAATCGCCACGAATCCAACGCTGGTGTCGACTGACGTCAGCCTGGTAGCGCGCCGGGTACTCCTCAAACAGATGTACATCGCTCAGCAGACCGGATCGCGCATAGCATCCTTCCAGGAGATCGTGACTGAGAATGCGGTTTTCCGGCATGCGTCCCTTGAGCACGCCCTCAAATGCATCGACGTCGTAAATGCCCTTGCCGATGAAAGAACCCTCGCCGAACAAATCCTGATAGACGTCCGACACGGAGCGCGTATACGGATCGATTCCTGGCTCACTGCCGCACAGCTGCGCGTAGCGCGATCGGCATGCTGCGGACAGACTCGCCGCCATGCGCGGCTGCAGAATTCCGTATCCGCTACGCACGCGCTGCATTGACTGGTCAAAACGCGGTCGGTTCAATGGATGCGCCATCGTCCCCACAAACTGACGCGCCGAATCACGCGGCAATTGCGTGTCGGTATCCAGAGTAATGACGTACTTGATCGCGGGCATCGCGTCGATATCGCCAACAATCAGCGAAAACATTTCCTGGCCGCTGCCACGCAACAGCGCATTGAGATCGGCTAGTTTCCCGCGCTTGCGTTCATAACCCATCCAGATTCGGTCAGCCGGATTCCAACGCCGCGGACGATGGAACAGAAAGAAACGGTCGCTATCACCACCAGGGTATTTCTCGTTCAGATGCTCGATGCCCATTCGAGCTTGGCGCAACAGCGGCTCATCCTCGGCAAGCACCTGCTCACTTGCATCGCGAAAATCGGTCAATAGTCCAAAGTGTAGATGGACATCAGAGTTACCCAGGAAACGCACCTCGAGTGCCTCGATCAATGCTTCAATATCGCGTGCGTTGCTTAGCAACGTGGGAACCACCACGAGCGTGCGCACTTCAGGCGGCAGCCCCGACGCAAAATCCAATCGCGGCAATAAGCTTGGCGTTACCAGTATCGTCACCAGCCAGTTGCTCAGCGCCGAAGCCAATTGACTCGTGGCCACAAACGACAGCGCGGCCATGAGTGCGAGCCACCAGAAGCCCACGCCATGATCCTGCACCTGAGCAACAAAGACTGCGGCGAACATCGCCGTCATCAGCCCGATCGAACCTAGATAGAGCATCAGCGGAGCGTGGCCATCGAGTTGTTGCATCTGATCGGTGGCGGAACGGCGCGCTTGCACGGCGCGTTCCAGCTGCTCTCGACCGCGATCGATCAAATAGAAACCCACGTGCGCACTGACGTCGTCTGCGCCCCGATCTTTGGCGGCTTGATGAGCGAGCTCGATGGCAGCCCGCGCCACCTCCACTTCAGACATGGGACTGTGCTTGGCGAGCTGGTCAACCACACGCCGGTAGCGATCGCGCGTGGCGAAATCCATTTTGCCGTAAACACTGCCATGGTCACACAAAAGCACATGCTCAACGTGGCTCATGGTCTCGACAAATACGCGCCAGTCCATTGCGCCGAGAAAACGCAAACTGCCGATGCTATTGCTGATCGAAACCTGATCGGCCGCTTGCTGCTGGGCCTCGGAAAGCACCATCTGCTCGATGGTCAAGCTCGATTCCACAAGACGCTGCTCAATCCAAGTGAGTGGCAACGCAAGCGCCGGACCACGCCCTTGCAGGCTGCGCGCAATCTCAGCGACAAAAGCACTGACCATCGGCGGATTTGACCGCGCCATATCCGCGATCACCAGGATCAAACTTTTCGGATCCAATTCACCGATTTCGATCATCTGATTCGCCCAATCCTGAGCGACTTCAACATTTATTTTTGCTGCGTTGATACGGGCGCCGACGCGACGCAGATTCTCGATCAATGCCAAGCGCAACATGATCGGAATCGCCCATAGTTCACCCAGCGCAAGCGGTGTCACCGTCTGGTAGGCAGCTACGAAACGACTGAGAACGTCTGCGTCAATGCGTCCGTCGCCGTGAGAGATTGCCTCCAATGCGAGGTCGTAGACACGCGGCAAGCCTGCAGACGGCCCTTGAGACAAACGCGGCAACTCGCGGCTGTAGCCCTTGGGCAGGTGCAATCGCGCGGTACGTATCTGTTCTTCAATCAGGTAGAAGTTGTCGAGCAGCCACTCTCCCGCTGGTGCAATCCGCGACTTGGCTTTGACTGCCGTCGTCAGCACGCCGCAGGTTTCGATCAGAACGCGCTCATTGTCATCCAGCCGCCGCAACAGCCGATTGTGCGCACCAGGCTTGCTCAATACATGCGCGCCAGCAAGAAATTTGCCATGGCGTTCCATTTGATCGGCGCTGAATAGCTCTGCGCGAAATGGCGTTTGCTCGTCGCTCCAGCGGTGCCCGAAGCGCCCGCCAACGCTGTCGCCCAACCACGAGCTGGAAGAGCGGATCAGTTCTCTGAGCACATTGCTTGCGCTCATAGGGCCGGCCCGAGTACGGCCAATCGGTGTTGCGTCTCGCTACGAATATCCATCAGGCGAACTGACCCGGTAAAATGTCGCTGTTCCGGTGCGTTCCCTCGCTGCGAGCGCGCAAACTCACAACCGAACTGGTAGCTCAATTGCATTAATGCCCGGGACCTCTGCGTCGCGCGCGGTGGCGTCGCAATAGCGGGTTGCGGCAATTGAATGCGGCTCCATGTGTTCATCGCATGTCCTGTTGTGCCGCGTCTGACATTGAGCCCATGTATACGCGCTACGTTGTTAAGCATCGGTCTGCCAGCACACACAGCGGATCACTCGGTAACACAAACGCTGCTAAAGCGCAGAGACACCGGTCCTCGGCATGTGCACCGACTTTGCCGACGGCCACTTGCCGGTTGCAGCAGGAATGGTGTTTTTTCCGTGACGAATGTGCGGCGGCAAGCGGCTTTTCGCCTGCTCCGGCTTCTGTGCGGTCTGCCGAACAGACCGATACAGAAAATAGGCGTAGCCTTGCGACGGACGTGGGTGCGGGGGTGGGGGGCGTGCCCGGATCCGGATGGTGCTTGACCATCTCATGTCAGCAATGTCGCAAATCTTTCTACGTCGTGCATCACCCGGGACATGGCTGACCTTCGTAAAGGCCCTCTGCACTTGATCGATGGGACCACTTCCAGAGCAGCCAATATCTACCCAAGTGTCAACGAACGCGTGCCGAAGCAGTGACACATTTGCAGCCTCAGACGACCTGTAGGGTGCATTCAGATAAGGATTATCGTGCAGAAGCGAGTTTCGAAAGACGACACCGGCGATGGTAACTCCGAGAAGAAGTCGGGCCACGAAGGCGTCGTGGAGTCGCGCCGCCACAAGACACTGATCAAGACCGGTGCATTGCAGGACGCCATCTTCAATAGCGCCTATTTCTCCTGCATCGCCACCGATGAGCGCGGTGTGATTCAGATTTTCAACGTCGGCGCCGAGCGCATGCTGGGTTACGCGGCCACGGATGTCGTGAACCAGGTGACGCCGGCAGACATTTCCGATCCGCAGGAGCTGATCACCCGCGCGGCGACGTTGAGCGTGGAACTGGATACATCCATAACGCCGGGATTTGAAGCGCTGGTATTCAAGGCGTCACGCGGCATCGAGGACATCTACGAGCTGACCTACTGCCGAAAGGATGGCAGTCGTTTCCCTGCCATTGTTTCAGTCACTGCCCTGCGCGACGCGCACAGCGCAATCATCGGCTATCTGCTGATCGGCACCGACAACACCGCACACAAACAGGCCGAGGAAGCACTGCTCAAGGCCGGAGCCTTGCAGAGTGCGATTTTCAACAGCGCCAACTTCTCGAGCATCGCCACAGACGCGAAGGGCGTCATCCAGATCTTCAATGTCGGCGCAGAGCGCATGCTGGGTTACACCGCATCCGAGGTAATGAACAAAATCACGCCAGCGGACATTTCCGATCCGCAAGAAGTGATCGCTCGCGCCGAAGCGCTCAGCGTCGAACTTGGAACCCCGATCACACCGGGCTTTGAAGCCCTGGTGTTCAAGGCTTCGCGCGGCATCGAGGACATTTACGAACTGACCTACATTCGCAAGGATGGCAGCCGTTTTCCGGCGGTGGTCTCCGTCACCGCACTGCGCGACGATCAAGACAACATCATTGGCTATTTGCTGATCGGCACCGACAATACAGCGCGCAAACAGGCTGAGGCGGCGCTGCTCAAAGCGGGCGCCCTGCAGAACGCGATTTTCAACAGCGCCAATTTCTCCAGCATCGCCACCGACGCCAAAGGCGTGATTCAGATCTTCAACGTCGGCGCAGAGCGCATGCTGGGATACACCGCGGCCGAAGTGATGAACAAGATCACGCCAGCCGATATTTCCGATCCGCAGGAAGTGATCGCAAGAGCCAAAGCACTCAGTGTCGAACTCGGCACGGCGATCACCCCAGGATTCGAGGCATTGGTGTTCAAAGCCTCTCGCGGCATTGAAGACATCTACGAGCTGACCTACATCCGCAAGGACGGCAGTCGCTTCCCGGCGGTGGTATCCGTGACTGCGCTACGCGATGCTCCCGGCGGAGTCATCGGCTATCTTCTGATCGGCACCGACAATACCGCACGCAAGCAAGTTGAAGCTGAGCAGAAGAAACTCGACCAGCGCCTGCGCGATCAGCAGTTCTATACACGCTCGCTCATAGAATCGAACATCGACGCACTGATGACCACCGATCCATCCGGGATCATCACCGACGTCAACAAGCAGATGGAAGCACTCACTGACTGCACGCGAGACGAACTGATCGGCGCGCCATTCAAGAACTATTTCACTGATCCGGAGCGGGCTGAGGCAGCCATCAAGTTGGTGCTGAACGAAAAAAAGGTAACCAACTACGAACTCACGGCATTGGCCAGGGATGGCAAGGAAACCGTCGTGTCGTACAACGCCACCACCTTTTACGACCGCGACAGGACTTTGCAGGGCGTGTTTGCCGCGGCGCGCGATGTGACTGAGCGCAAACGCCTGGATTCTGAGCTTCGAGAGAAGAACATCGAACTGGAGAGTTCCAAGTTCGTGGCGGAAAAGGCCAACTTGGCCAAGTCGGATTTTCTATCCAGCATGAGCCATGAATTGCGCTCCCCGCTCAACGCAATCCTGGGCTTTGCCCAGCTGATGGACTCCGACTCGCCGCCGGCTTCAGCCTCGCAGAAGGCGAGCATCGAGCAGATCCTTCGTGCCGGGTGGTATCTGCTGGAGCTGATCAACGAGATCCTGGATCTGGCAGTGATTGAGTCTGGAAAGTTGACGCTGTCAGCGGAATCAGTGTCACTGGAAGAGGTCATGCTGGAATGCCAGGCGATGATCGAACCTCAGGCACAAAAGCGTGGCATTACCCTGACCTTTCCGCATTTCGATATGCCCAAGTCGGTCCATGCCGATCGAACGCGATTAAAGCAGGTACTGATCAATCTCCTTTCCAATGCAATCAAATACAACCAGCCGGGGGGAACAGTCCTCGTCGACTTCGTCGCGATCAATCCGGAACGCACGCGCATTCGCGTCCGCGACAGCGGCGCTGGGCTAACGCCGGAGAACCTGCTGCAGCTGTTCCAGCCATTCAACCGTCTCGGACAGGAAAACAGCACGGAGGAAGGCACCGGCATCGGTCTGGTGATGAGCAAGCGATTGGTCGAACTGATGGGCGGTGTGATCGGCGTCGACAGCGCGGTGGGTGCGGGCAGCTTGTTCTGGTTTGAACTGAACTCGGCCACCGCTGCGCATCTGGTCATTGATAGCGCGCTGACACTGCCCTTTGTAGCCGAGAGCATCAGGCCCGACGAACCCATGCGCACCCTGCTCTACGTCGAGGACAATCCGGCCAACCTCAGGCTGGTTGAACAGCTTATGGCGCGCCGTCCTGAGCTTCGTCTGCTGACTGCCATGGATGGGCTCACCGGAATCCAGCTTGCGCGCGACCAACGCCCCGACGTGATCCTGATGGACATCAATCTTCCCGGTATCAACGGTATTCAGGCGCTCAAGGTTCTGTCCCAGGATCCGGCGACGGCGCACATTCCGGTACTCGCGATCAGTGCCAATGCGATGCCGGGCGACGTGAAGAAAGGTCTGGAAGCCGGATTTTTTCGTTATCTCACCAAGCCGATCAACATAAATGCATTCATGGAATCGCTGGACACCGCCATGGACATCGCGGCGACACAATCCAAAAGGCAACACTAAGGACGGCCTGAATGAGTCACCACTTCGTTTTCGCTGTATAGCTTATCGTTTGTCACACCCTGGTTTTCAACAGCGGAACTGGTCGCTCTCAACAGCGGTGCTGGTCAAACTGCGGTCTTTCGCTCCCCGACTCAGGGGGCTGTCTAGGCGCCGAACTTGTTCAGAGGTTCCATAATGAATCACACTTCTGTGATCACGGCAGCAGACATTCTGTGTGGCAAGGTTCTGATCGTTGATGACCAGGAGACCAATGTACTGTTGCTTGAACAGATGTTGCGCGCTGCAGGCTATCTTTCCATCAATTCCACAACGGATCCGCGCAAGGTGTGTGCGCTGCATCTGAGGGATCGCTACGACTTGATTCTGCTCGACCTTCAGATGCCCGGCATGGATGGATTTCAGGTCATGGAGGGTCTGCAGAAAATCGAGACCGAGAGCTATCTTCCGGTGCTGGTGCTTACCGCCCAACCGGGCCACAAGCTGCGCGCGCTGCAGGCCGGCGCAAAGGATTTCATCAGCAAACCGTTCGACCTGGCGGAGGTGCTTTCGCGCGTGCACAACATGCTCGAGGTGCGTTTGTTGCACCAGGCATTGCGCACCTACAACCATGTTCTGGAACAGCGAGTTCGGAATAGAACCGCCGAGCTTCAGGAAAGCTACCTGGAGACAATCTTCGCAATGACACGCGCGGCAGAGCACAAGGACGAAGACACCGGAGCCCATGTGCAGCGCATCAGTTACTACAGTCGCGAGCTTGCGACTATTCTCGGCATGAATAGCGAGTTTGTCGAACACATATTTTTTGCAAGCCCCATGCACGACATCGGGAAAATAGGCATTCCCGACCACATTCTGCTCAAACGTGGCAGCCTATCGCCCGATGAGTGGGAAATCATGAAAGAGCACGCGCCGATGGGCGCCCACATCCTCGGTAACAGTAAGTCGCGGTTCCTTGCGATGGGCGCTGAAATCGCGCTCAATCACCACGAGCGTTGGGACGGAAGCGGTTACCCGGCTGGCAAGCGAGGTGACGCTATTCCCATAGCGGCGCGCGTCATGAATATCTGCGACATTTATGACGCGCTGCGCAGCAAACGACCCTACAAGCCCGCATTCGACCATGCAAAGTCCATGCAGATCATTGCGTGCGGCGATGGCCGCATCCGGCCGGAGCATTTTGACCCAAAGGTGCTTGCAGCGTTTATACAAAACGAGAATTTGTTCTGTCAGATCTTCGAGACAGGTAGCGCGTGCTGATCCCATGAGAACGCCGGCGCGCATACGTGCGCGCCGGGACGCATTCTGCGACCAAGAGTAATGGCGGGATCTTGGATCGCAGAATCGGTTCACTTGTCGTCGACTTCTTGTGGCTCTTTCTCGCGCGCCGCGTCAATTTTCGCCTCGGCCTTGACCGGCGTATCGCCGATGCTTGGCAGCTTGGTCGGCGCGTCCAGCAGCAGGTACGGATCGATGCGCGCGCCAATCCAACGCATTCCCAAATGCAGATGCGGGCCGGTGGAGCGGCCGGTGGATCCGACCTTGCCTAGCGCCTGTCCGCGCTTCACTTCGTCGCCGGTAGCGACTGTTAGTTCGGCCAGATGAAAATTCATGCTGATCAGTCCAGCGCCATGATCCACAAATACGGTGTTGCCGGTGAAGAACTGACTTTCCGCGAGCAGGACCGTGCCGTTGGCGACCGACTTGACCGTGCTTCCTTCAGCTACTGGTGCGTCACGTCCAGTGTGCTGGCTCTTGCGGATTCCATTGAAAATTCGTCGACTACCGAAATCATTCTCGCTGGCCGGCGTCGAGTTCGCGGGCTGAGCCAGCGGCAGGGAAAAGCGCGCCGGCCCATATTTGCCTTTGAACAATGCTAGCACTCGAGTGCGTTCCTCGCGGTGGCGCTTGAGGTTCGCTTCGGAGACGTTGACGAATGTGTCATCGGGCAGTGTGATTTCTACTTCGGGAAACTCAACTGGCTCCACGGTCAACGCACCCAGATGCTGCTTGCCATCCTGGTCGTATAGCGCGATCTCATGGACGCCGGGCTTGGCATGAATATCGATCGGGAAATAACACGCCGCGTCGACAGCGGGGTAGCGCTTGCCCATGAAACCGCAGTCTTGGGCCGCCAGGCCAGCCCAACGCGCGACACCGCCTTGGGCTACGACCACCGACGGCGCGGAGTGAGCGCCAGCGCTGGTGAACAGCGCCAGCGTCACGCTGCCAAGAATCCAGCGATTGATCGCTGCACCCCCGCGGGCTCCATTGCAGCCGCACGAGTTGGACATTATCTAGATCCGACCCATAAACAGCAGCACCAGGATGATTACCAATACCAGTCCGAGTCCGCCGCTGGGCCCGTAGCCCCAAGTCTTGCTGTGTCCCCAATTGGGCAGTGCGCCGACCAACATCAGAATCACAACGATTAACAGGATTGCGCCGAGCGACATATCATTCTCCTAGAGCGGTGGGGGTGAACCGGGTCGGGCCTGCGCCCGGATGGATCAACGTGCAGTCGCGGCATTGTGCCGCGCGAATTTCTGCAATGGCGGGCGCCCTAGAGGCGCATGTTGCCCGAGCCGAACAGGCCGAGCACGCCAATGATGATGAGATACACGGCAACGATGTAGTTGAGCAAACGCGGCTGCACCAGAATCAGGATGCCAGCGAGTAGGGCGATGATCGGGGCAAGACTCAGTTGGATATTCATGTTCGATTCCTTTGGCGACAGCTAATGAGCGACCCATCGACGGGCAACTTGGATTCTGGAAACTTACGGACCAGCGGGCTACTCCGTCTTGAGCCACAGTTTGCGCGCTGACAAACAAGAGTTCGGTTCGCTGCCGCACACTGTGCGCAGATTGTTCTTTGACAAACAACGCTTTGACAAACAACGCTTTGAGAAACCATTTTACGGCCAACGGCAATTTGCGCTTAGCTCATGACCCGCAAGCGAACGGGATGGCGCGCTTTGTGCGCGACAACCCGAGACAGCGATAAGGAAGGTCTGAATAAGTCACGACGTCGTCTTCGCCACACTGCTTATTGCTTTCCAAACCGCGCTCTCAACAGCGGAGCTGGTCGCTCTGAACAGCGGAGCTGGTCAAATCCTGCGGTTTTTCGCCCCCTGACTCAGGGGGCTATCGCGGCTTCGGACTTGTTCAGAGGTTCCATAAACAACGATTACCTAGGGGCCGCGTGAGCAACGACTAGTCTTTGTCCTGCTCTGAGTCAGCCGAGTCCTTGTCCTTGTCCTTGTCCTTGTCCTTGTCAGGCTTGCGACCACGCTGCTTGTTCGGCAGCATGTTGCGTACCTCCGGCTCCACCGCTTCGGCGTCTGCGCGCTCCTGTTCTTCGCGCTTGCGTGCAGCGTCTTGCTCGGCTTGCAGCTGGGCTTGTGCCTGAGCTTGTTGCTGTGCCAGCGCTTGCTGTTGTGCCTGCGTCTGTGCCTGTTGCTGCGCCAGTGCCTGTTGTTGTTGCTGGACGATTAGCAGCTGCTGGGCGTCGGCTTGGCGCTGTGCCTCGGCCAGACGCTGTTGCTCAGCCAGACGCGTTTGCGCGACTTGGAGATCGCGTGCGTTCTGCTGTTCGCGTTGACTGTTTTCATCGCGCTGTGCTCGTTGCTGAGCCTGGACCTGGCGCTGCGACTCCTCCTGGCGTAGATCAGCCTGACGCTGCTCGGCGGCACGCTGATCGCGCTGCGCTTGCTGCTGCTGCTGTTGCTGCATTTGTTCTTGCTGCTTGCTATCGCTCTGACGTTGGCGGCGCTCCAGCTGCCGGAGTTTGTCCTGGCTTTGGCGGTCCACACGCTGTTGGTCGACGGCGTCCTGTTGCTCTATAGCCTGCTGTTGCCGTCCGCCCTGCCCCGTACGCCCCGGGGGCAGTTGCGCGTCGCGACGATCGCCGCCGCCGCGGTTATTGTCATCCGCCTTCCCGTCGTCACGGTCACGACCACGGTCGTCTTGTCGGCGACCACGGTCGCCAGTCGATTCTGCTGAACGGTCAAGCGGCAGCAACTGTGGCGGCTGCCCGCCTTGTGCGGCAGGCGCCACGTCATCACGGCTCGATCCAGCTTCACGAGCATTCATCGCGTTACGTTGTGAAAGCACGCGGACATTTTCATGGGCATTGGCGTGGCCACTCTGCGCCGGCACCCCGGCACGTGGCTCCAGTGCCCGCCCTGGATTTTTCTGCAGCTGCTTCTCGCGCATGGAGAATGGGTTCGCCTCGGGTGGCGGTGCACTGCGCGCGATGACTTCACGATTGAAAGACTCCAGCTCAGGGCGTGCGCCGGACGCACGTCCCGCACCCAACACACTGCGCATATTGGGCGCAATCGGAGCAATACGGATCGTGTCACCGGTGCTTAGTGCACTGCTGTCGAGGCGAATCGCCGCCTGACGCACGGATCGCGCGTTGGCGAACACATCGCCAGGTACCGCGGTGATTCCACCGGCGACGGAACGATTGGCATAGTTCACCTGCGAAACATTGGTGTTGCCGCTGGCGTAGTTATTATAGATGTTGGTAATCGTGGTGTTGTTGATCACCGTGTTGTTGACGTTGACCTGGGTGAAGTAGTTGCGACTAACCTGATACGACGGCACATAGACTTCACGCGGTCCAAGTGGGAACCAGCCAATCGGCGATCGGCCACGTAACGAAAGCGAGACGCTCCAGTTGCTGCCGCCTACGAACGCGACGAGAGCAGGCGCATAAATTGGTCTTACGTTTCGTGGTCCGGGAATCCAGCCCCAGCGGTTGGAGACAGAGACCCAGCGTCCATAGTGCGAAGGAGCGAATCCCCAGGGCGCGCTGTCCACCCAGGTCCAGCCCCACGGCTCCTGCCAAACCCAATGGCCATCCCGATAAGGCGCCCAGTCAGAATCGACGCGGTTGGGAAACCACACATTGCCGTAACTGCGCACCTGGCGCCAGCTACCGTACTCGTCGAGATCAGCATAGCCCACGACGTCGTCGTCAAGGTAACGCAAGGATGCAGAACGGTCGAGGCGCAGGTCGCGGGCAAGGCTGTAACGATCAAAACTATCCGGACGGGGCAGCGCGTACATTTCGTAGTCGCGCAGATCGGCGTCATAAAAACGCACGGTGTCACCGGTATTCAGCGGAAAGCTTGAGTTTTCACCATAGGCCTCGCCGGCACCTTCCCAGACGACAATTGTGGTTTCGTCGTACTCGGGGTCGACATCGATGCGATATCTTCCGGCGCGATTGATGGTGAAGGCCAGGGTTGGCGTTGCCACTTCAAAACTTTGCCCACGATACAGGCGGCGCACGCGCAGGCTGATGGTGCCTTGTGTCAGCTGAACTTGCGCGATGCGATCGTCCAGCTCGAGAATTTCGAAGCTGCTGTCCGGCCCGAGTCGCACCGCTGCGCTGCCCATTTGCAATTCGGCGCGCGCATCGCGATCAGTCCACAGTCGATCACCACGCACCAGTGGGCGATTGCGCACCACGCCGAACCACTGGTCCTCGCCGGCGGGCGAGTAGCTCACCTCACCCTGGATGTGATTCAGACGCGCCACTCGCCCGGGCGGATCGCCGTGCGCGGCGCGCACATTTGATGCGAGGCCCAGCGAGCACAATAGAACGCCCGACAGGACGAACAATCGCGATAAATTCGACATGATGTGTTCCTTTAGGTCCGACGTCGGGAAGCACGCGGACAGCTGCTGCGGTGAATCGGGATGTGCGGTGAATCGGGACACTGCGGTTAGTCGTTACCCACCATTTCTTCGGACAACGCGACATGTTGCGCGCAACAATCGCAACGTGTGCGATGCAGCTTTTCACTCGTTAGAAAATCATCGGATGAATTCGACATTGCCATTTACGCGCGTGCGAGTTTGAACTCGAACTCTTTGAACTCGAACTCTTTAAGCTCGAACTCATTCGCGTCCGCGAACGACCAGCAACAGCACGCCAACCAATATGGCTCCGCCGCCAGCCCACGAGGGAATGTTCACTGTCTCCTTGTCCTTGATCGAGATTTCCATCGGTCCGATCTTGGCGTCATGGCTCTTCTTGGTGTACGTGAAGCTGCCATAGGCCAAGCTCAGGATGCCGGCTACGATCAATACAATTGCGGTCAATTTAATTCCGTTCATGGGTGGCGATCCTTTTAATTACGGGGATGAGGTCCGAGTCAACAGACGCTTCGCTAAGCTCGTCCGCGCCTGCCCATGAGCAGCGACACTACAAACAGGACGATGAAAATCAGGAACAGGATTTTCGCGATGCCGACGGCTGAGCCTGCGAGACCACCGAAGCCAAGCACGCCTGCAATCAGCGCGATGATGAGAAAGACAATGGCGTAGTGCAACATGACTAACACTCCTTAAGTAATTTCTTATTCAGGTCTGCCGCCCCGTTGGCGCGATGATCGCTGATCGCGATCGGCACACCCCCAAGCTGCGATGGAACGCCCGTGATTTACGCGGCTTTTGCTGCCGCGGCAACTTTGGACGTAGTTCTTGAAACTGTGCGCAGATTATGCAAGCCCAGGCGTTGCGTCGGTGCGGAAACACACACACGCGCCTATCCTTTGATTTCGCCGCAATCTGCAGCGCTGTGCCGGTGCTGGAGGTAGTGCTTGCGTGCCGTTTGGTCGGGATTAAGCAAAACGATGATCCGTAGAATTCAGCGCCTTCGACTCGACCGGGTGTAGTCACGACCCCTGCCGTTGGTCAATGGCAATTCGCGAGATTCGACGGCCGAACAGGAGTTGAGAAGAACCAGCTGGTTGCAACACGCTTGCGCCACGAGCCGTTCTCACGTCAAGTGTTCCGTCCACTAGTGTTCCCACAACACGCGTTCCTACAAAAGATCGAGCGCCCCTGGTTTCTACTGCGAAACTGCGGAGGCAACGGCCAGGGGCGGATTAGGGAACCTCTGAACCAGTCCGGAGCCGCGATAGCCCACTGAGTCAGGGGGCGAAAAACCGCAGGTTTTTTGGGGTTCGGCAAGCAATGAGCAGTGTGGCGAAGACGAAGTGGTGGCTTATTCAGACCTTCCTTAGACGCCGGGTTAGCCCTGCCTATGCACTGCAACACCCTCCAACCCCCTATAATCCACAGCCCGTCTCGTGCGCCGCGCCGCGGCACACCACAGCGCACTTCACTGAATATGATCATGTCCGACCACATCACCGAAACGATGCGGCGTCGCACGTTTGCGATTATTTCGCACCCTGACGCCGGCAAAACCACAATCACCGAAAAGCTGCTGTTGTTTGGCGGTGCAATCCAGATGGCGGGTAGCGTCAAGTCGCGCAAGGCGGCGCGTCACGCGACCTCAGACTGGATGGCGTTGGAAAAGGAGCGCGGTATTTCGGTCACTTCCAGCGTGATGCAGTTTCCCTATGAGGGCCGCATCATCAATCTGCTCGACACGCCAGGACATGCCGATTTCTCCGAAGACACTTATCGTGTACTTACCGCCGTCGATTCGGCACTGATGGTGATCGACGTTGCCAAGGGTGTTGAGGAACGCACGATCAAGCTGATGGATGTGTGCCGCATGCGCAGCACGCCGGTGATGACGTTCATCAACAAACTTGACCGCGAAGGGCGCTCGCCGATCGACCTGCTTGACGAAATCGAATCAGTGCTCAGGATTCAGTGTGCTCCGATCACTTGGCCAGTGGGAATGGGATCGCGACTGAAGGGGGTCTACCACCTGCTCGACGGCGATGTACATCTGTTCGAGCCGGGTAAAAACTTCACGCGCCAGGATTCGACCATTCTCAAACTGGACGATCCCGAGCTGGAACGACGCATCGGCGGCGACATGTTGCGCGAACTGCGCGATGAACTTGAGCTGGTTGAAGGCGCCTCGCACCCGTTCGACAAGGACGCCTATCTTGCCGGTCGCCAGGCACCGGTATTTTTTGGCTCCGGCGTAAACAATTTCGGCGTGCAGATGCTGCTGGATTTTTTTGTCGAACACGCTCCGCCGCCAACGACGCATACTACTACTACGCGCGTAGTCGCGGCGACTGAAGAGCGCATGACCGGCTTTGTGTTCAAGATCCAGGCGAACATGGACCCTAATCACCGTGATCGCGTTGCCTTCATGCGCATCTGCTCGGGCCGCTATGACTTGGGTATGAAAGCGTTTCAGGTGCGCACCGGAAAAGAAATGAAGCTGGCCAACGCGTTGACCTTCATGGCCTCGGACCGCGAGATTGTCGAGCGCGCCTATCCGGGCGATGTCATCGGCCTGCACAACCATGGCACCATTTCGATCGGCGATACTTTTACTGAGGGCGAGGCCATAGCATTCACTGGAATTCCCAATTTCGCGCCTGAGCTGTTCCGTCGCGCGCGCTTGAAGGACCCGCTGAAAATGAAGCAGTTGGCAAAGGGATTGGCACAACTGTCAGAAGAAGGTGCAACGCAGTTTTTCCGTCCGATCATGTCCAATGATTTGATACTGGGCGCGGTTGGTACGTTGCAGTTTGAGGTGGTCGCTTATCGACTGAAGGACGAGTACAGCGTTGAATGCGCCTTCGAGAACGTGCAGGTGGCGACCGCGCGCTGGGTGCATTGCAGCGACGCTAAAAAGCTCGCAGAGTTTCGTGAAAAAGCGGCAATGAACCTGGCCGTGGATGCAGCGGGCGAGTTGGTATACATCGCACCAACTCGGGTAAATTTGCAACTCATGCTGGAGCGCTGGCCGGAAGTACGCTTTGCCACTACCCGCGAACACGCGACTGCGGTTTCGGTGGACTAGAAGCCTGCGAGTTCATCTGGCGTGATGGCGGTGGTCGACAGCGGAGTTGGCAATCCCTGGTTTTTCAAGCAAGGCGCTGCGCTGGATTATGGTTAACCCGCAGCGCTCAGTAGCAGGCCGCGTTGCTGATCCGGTTCATCGGGAATCGGGGGCGTACGAAACGGTGGTCATCCTGGTTTCTCCCGGTGATGTCGGGGTTGCCAATATCCAGGCTGCCGGTGCCGCCAACATCACCGCACAATCCACCGAGGCGATGCACGAACTCCCCCACCGGCTCGCTGCTGATTTCGGCGCGCGAGCAACCGGGACAATAACCGCGAAAACTGCGCAGTGCGTAGCGTGCGTTGCCCTGCACTACCGGAGCGGTGCCGAGCGCCCAGCGCGGCGCGCCGTTGGCGTCGTAATAATAGACATAGGCGACACCAAGGCTGCGCCCATCGACACCGCGTTCGGCGATCGAAACGCCCCAACCCGCGTCGCCCGGCCCCGCATACCAGAGACCATTGGCATCGGTGGTCGCTATGCCGGCCTCGGCGAAACGCATGGGCTCGATGCACCAGCGCACGTCACGCCCTTCTATGCGCAACGAAAGTTCGGCGAGGGCGAGCGCATCAGCACGATCCGCGTCGGTATTGGCGCACGCACCCTGGTCGGCACTGACGCCGAACCGGATCGACACGTCTCCCGAAAGCAGCGCGTCGCGACGCTGCGGAGGATCACGATCGAGCGCGTAGCGGTAACGCGTCAGCCCGTTTTCATCCGCGACAAAACGCGCGCCTACGATTTGCCCAAGCGCGGCGTACCAGACCGGCTCACCCTTGCTGTCGTAGGTCACCAAGGTGAGCATCCAGCCTCCTGCTACCGGCTGCAGGTCGACGCCATGGCCGCGATGATTTCGGTCCCACCACAAGCCACGTTGCACTGCGACCGCCTGCATTGCGCCGCGATAGATCCATGCGCTGTCGCGGTCTGCGGGATAGGCGTCGAAACCACCAAAGTAAAAACCCGCGCCCTGGTCCTCGACAAAAGGTGAAGTCGCGAGCGCCCGCACCGAACGCAGCGATGTGCCTTCAACGGGAGGATCAGCGTAGTCGTAACTCAACCCATAGCTATAGCTGCCGTCGTGCTGACGCAGCAGATACCAGGCACCGTTGTGTGGCGTCTGTTGCGATTGTGGATGGTGCAGTTTTAGACCGATCGCCAATACCTGGTCAGCAGTCTCCGGATGACGCAGGGCAACGAACGCATTGCCGCCGAAATCAACCTCGGGGAGTTCACCGCCCCAAACTTCGGCGAATCCCGCGGCGATGTCCAGTTCGAGTGTTTTGCCAAATCCGGTGCCTGGGTCGACACGCACGATGCGACCACTGTGCGCATACGCCAGCAACAGTACGTCATGTCCCCCGGCCAACGGATCGGCGACAGCAGAAATCGCCGTAACCGCGGAGCCATGGAATCCTGCGCTATCCAGATCCGCTACGTGCTGCCAGCTTGGAGCGGTGCCGTCGACGCGCTGGTAAAGCCCACTGTTTTTTCCATTGACTGCGGCAAATGCAACCCCATTGGCCAGCGCGAAGCCGGCGATGTCCGCGCCTTCGAGCTCGGCACTGGTGCGCACGTCCAACTTGGCCTGGGTGACTTTCCACTCGGCGGAATGCACGCCGCCACCTCGGCTACCAAGCAACAATACATCCGCACCGGTCACCCGATCGCGGTGCACGTGCATCGCACTCAGCGCATGCGGCATCGAGGCCAAGGCACGGAACGGTTGGTCAGAAGCAGACCAGTGCCAATCAAACCCGCCAGCAGCGTTGGAAATTCCCGCGACCAGCAGCTCGACCGGTCGAGCGAGCAGCTGAGCGGAGCCGCTGCGTTGTAGGCTGATTCCGGCGAGCGCAGTAAATTTCGCGCCGTCGCCTGCGAACGCGTGCGCCTGTGTCCAGTAGCCATCGTGGCTGCGCTTGACCAGTACCCGCGCCGGTTCTATTGACTGGGGATCCGCATCGTTGAGACTGGCGATCAACGTGCCGCGGTAAGGGAAAAGAAAGGCCACTTCAGCACCGCGAAGCCGAATACGGCCGTCCGCCATCCCGGAAACGAAATCGGCACTGAAATCGAGGTGCTCGAAACGGGTCAGCCGCGGCAACGCCAGCGCATTGAGCCAGGAAAACATGGCATCACGAGCGCTTGAGTCCAGTGCTTCAAGGCCTTTGCCGTCAGCGCCAGCAACTGTCGCGGACAGCAGCACTACCTGATTTGCGACACCAGCCTCGCGCAATCGATCGGCGAAGCGCTCGCGCTGTCGCGCGTGCTCACGGACCCCGTCACGCGCGGCCAGCAGAAGAAAAGGCGGGACGCGATTCTCAGGTCGAATCTGCGCCAGGGGTGATGCTTGTAGCCAGCCTTCCGGCTGATCGCCCCACTGCCCCGCCAGCCTCAGGTATTGGTTGCGATCTGACGCCTGACGCATGCTCGCTTCCAGGTCCAGCGTGGTGGCACGCAGCAACACGACCCCTTCAATGACATCGGGCGTCATACCCTGGGCTTTCAGCCAGCGCGCATCTACCGCAAGCAGGGCGGCGAGGTGCGCACCGGTGCCAGCGCCGAACAGTCGAATGCGCGACGGATCGCCGCCAAAACGCGCAATGTTGCGATAGGTGTAGGCGACCGCTGCGGCCGCGTTTTCAATTTGCGCAGGGTGCCGCGTCAGCGCTACCGAATATTCGACACTGACCAGCACATGGCCGGCAGCGTTGATCCTGGAAATCTGCTCCTCCGACAGATGCGCGTCGCCAATCGCGCCATCGACACTGTGCAGCCAGACCAATACCGGGTGCGGGCCGGCGCCTGGCGGTGCATGTATGTCCAGCGGCGCCGATTCGTTTTGCACGCCGTAGCGAACATCGGTCCAGCTCGCCGCGTCGAGGCGCAACGCGCCAAGCAGGGCAAAAAGCAAAAAGCTGAACTGGCGGAAGATCATGGCGCACATTCTACCAGCCGAACGCTGCCTGCCCCTCTCCCCGGTTGCGACTGGCGTCGCAGATTACACGGCCATTCAAGCTGCAATGACAGACGATTCGGCACGGCGTTCAGCGCAGTACAAAATCAATCATCGGCGCGTGCGCACCCACGTCGGTACGTTGCACGGCGTCGACTCGAGCATGCGCTGGTCCGCGCTCCAACCACAGTGCGAGCGCCTCTATGGCCGCGGCGTCGCCCTGTGCCACTACTTCTACGCGACCATCTTCAAGATTGCGCACCATGCCAACGAGGGCGAGCTGCAACGCGGTGCGCCGCGCGCCAGCGCGAAAACCCACGCCCTGCACTCTGCCCTCGATCAGAAAGCGGGCCGACGGCACTAGCGGTCCGCCGCGATCATCTTCTCGAGTTCGGCCCGCGTCACAGGACCCATGATCTTTTCGGCAATGCTGCCATCCGGGGCCACTAGATAGGTGAGCGGAAGGCCACGCGGCGTATCAAAATCGGCGGGAGGGTTGTACACATCAACCAGTGCGATCGGATAGACCACCGGGTGCTCTGACACAAAAGCCTGCAGATCCCTGAGGTCGATCTCCTCGAACGCCAGGCCAACCACGGACACATCTTTGCGTTCGGCGTCCAGCGCCGACAATTCAGGCATCTCCTTGATACAGGGAGGGCACCAGGTCGCCCAGAAATTGACCACCACCCAGGTTCCACGATGAGCCGACAACTTGAAGCTGCCACCCTCTATCGTGGCTATCTCCAGGCTGGGTTGCCGGGCCCGGTTGTTTTCGGATACGGCCGGTTCGTCCGCGGAAACGGCCGGCCCGTCTGCGGCGACGACCGATCCGATGGCCCCAAAGAGCGCCATGGCCAAGGCCAACGCGTTGATCAGTATCCGTTGCTGCTTGCCGCTCATTGCATCATTCCCTATTCCGATGACTGATCCTGCGCGTTTTGGCAACGCGTCCAAGGAACCCATAAGCGACGTAGACCACACGCGCCGATGACAGTTCCCCATGGAAGATCCGAAAAAGACCGGTCGAACGGGCATAATCACACATCTCCACACGAGTCGATGTATGCCTTCTGTCCAGATTCTGGTTCTCTACTACAGCCGACACGGCGCTACCGCCGAGCTGGCGCGCCTGATCGCGCGCGGCGTCGAAGAAATCGCTGGAGCCCAGGCGCGGCTGCGCACTGTGCCCGCGCTGCGCAGCGACGCTGACACTCAGGCGCCGCTAGCAGTGCCCGACTCCGGGCCACCGTACGTCAATCTGGGTGACCTGAAGGACTGCGATGGCTTGGTTCTGGGTAGCCCAACACGCTTTGGCAACATGGCCGCCCCACTGAAACATTTTATCGACGGCACATCGTCCCAATGGCTTTCCGGCACGCTGGCAGGCAAACCGGCAGCATGCTTCACCTCGACCGCCAGCATGCACGGCGGACAGGAGACGACCCTGCTCAGCATGATGCTGCCGCTGTTTCATCACGGCATGCTGGTGATGGGCCTGCCCTACACCGAAGCAGAATTGTCCTCGACGCGCAGCGGCGGCTCACCGTATGGCGCGAGCCACCTGGCCGGCACGCGCGGCGAAGAGCCCATCACCAGCGACGAAAAGTTGCTGTGCCGCGCACTGGGTCGTCGAGTCGCGACGGTTGCGTTAAAGCTCAAGGCAATTGCGTGAGCATTGCCCACCGTGTTGCGGTGATTGCATTGTGCGCGCTTGCGGCTCTGCAAGTGGCCTGGTATGGATGGTGGTCGCCGCCAACAGAAATCAGCAAATCGGCTGCCATTTCCTTCGCCCTGGTCTGGTTCGCACTGCCATTGCTCGTCGCCAGAGTAGACGCCGGGCGTGCACTGCTGGTCGGCGCCTTGCTGGCGCTGCTGTATTTTTCGCATGGCGTGATGGAGGCCTGGGCCAATCCATCAAATCGACTACCAGCAGTTATCGAGATCGTGCTCTCCATCATCATCGTGGGCTGTGCGGGTTGGCCTTCGTGGTCGAAGGCCGCTTCCCGAAAAAAAAGCGCGGCACTGCCGGTCAAGGACTGAACGGCCAGCCATGACGACGGACCGGTGCGCTCAAACAGCACGAAAGCAAGCTCCGTTTCTGCGCGATGCATGCTCAGCGCTGATTGCGGGACAGTTTCCGCGGGCCATCATTTCCCTGTAAACACAAAACGTGGCAACCTCTTGAAAATGGGATTCAGGTAGATCGATGGCATTCACTCAATCGGCACCGGCGCTTGCCAACCAATACCTGGACGACCGTCTGCTGCGTTCGCTGTTGCGACGCGTGCTTCCGGCCAGCATGTTGCAGGAAATCGAGCCGGAGCTGACCGAGTTCGGCGAACGCGTGGCCGGCGAGTTCTACGCGTCTCAGCTGGCGGACCAGGCGTTCGAGCCACTGCTCATTCAATTCGATGCCTTCGGCAATCGAATCGATCGGGTGACGTTGTCACCGTTCTGGCAGCAAGCCGGCGTCATTGCCGCTCGTGCCGGACTGGTCGCTGCAGGCTACGAAAAAAAATACCAGCAACACGCGCGCCTGCATCAATTCGCGCTCGCATATTTATTTCATCCTTCAAGCGAGTTGTACTCATGTCCACTGGCGATGAGCGACGGCGCCGCGCGCTGCCTGCTGTCATCTGGCAACCAGGTACTGATCGAGCGCGCAGTGCCGCGACTCACCAGTCGCGACCCCACCCAGTTCTGGATCAGCGGGCAATGGATGACCGAAACCAGCGGAGGTTCCGATGTCAGCGGCACCGAGACCATTGCCAAACAGGATGAACGCGGACGCTGGCGTTTGCACGGTCGTAAATGGTTTGCATCAGCGATCATCGCTGACATGGCTCTGGTACTGGCGCGCCCCGAAGGCAATGCCGCTGGCGCCGACGGCCTGGCACTGTTCTACGTCGAGCCGCGTAAGGCCGACGGTCGCTTTCGCAACATCGAAATCGATCGACTGAAAGACAAGCTGGGCACGCGCATGTTGCCCACCGCGGAAATCCGATTGCTCGGAACGCCGGCGGAGTTGGTCGATACAACCCAGCATGGCGTGCGCAGCATCGCTCCGATGCTGAACGTCACTCGGCTCTGGAACGCAGTATGCGCCACTGGTTTTTTGCGCCGTGCGCTGACGCTGGCGCGGGACTTCGCCACGCGTCGCGTGGTATTTGGCATGCCGCTGATTGACCAGCCCTTGCATCAACAGACACTGGCCGATCTGCAGGCGGAATTGGAAGCATGCTTCCACCTCGCCTTCTACGTCGCCGAGCTGCTCGGAAAATCCGAGCAGGCGGATTGCGATGACGCGACGCGACATCTGCTGAGATTATTGACCCCCATTGTCAAGCTGACGACTGCCAAGGCCGCAGTCGCCGGCGTCAGTGAAGCGATCGAGTGTTTTGGCGGAATCGGTTATGTCGAAGACAGCGGCCTGCCCACGCTGCTGCGCGATGCCCAGGTTCTGCCGATCTGGGAGGGCACCACCAATGTTCTGGCACTCGATGTACTCGAGGTACTCAAGCAGATCGGCGGACTGCAGCATTTTCTGACCGCGATCCGCAGCCTGGCAGCTCAGGTCAGCCTGCCCGAACTTGAGTCGGTGGTGAAGGTCATTCGTGAATCAACCACGTTGATCGCCGAATGGATTCAGAAACGTTCGGGGAACAAGGAAGAGCTGCAGGCCGGCGCGCGCGGATTGGCGATGTCAATGGGGCGCACTCTGGCTTTGGCTCTGCTCGCCCGCCATGCCGATTGGAGCTTCCGCGCCGAGCACGATCCACGCCCGGTGAATGCGGCGCGCCGCTTTGCGCGACTTGGCGTTGTTCGCCTGTCCGAGAATACGCTGAGCGAGGCGCGTATGCTGTCCAGCGACATCTACGCATAAGCCGGTAGCGCCTCGGCCGCGAAAGCGTTGGTCGGTTCACTCAATCATTCCTGCTCCAACTGGCGAGTCACCCATGGAACATCTCTGCATCGTCACCACCGGCGGCACCATCGACAAGATCTACTTCGATGACAAGTCTGACTATCAGATCGGTGCACCACAGATCGGCGAAATCCTGCATGCCTTGGGCGTGGGTTTTCGCTTTGACGTTGTTCCGGTGCTGCGCAAAGACAGCCTGCACATCACCGGCGACGATCGTGCCCTCATCCGCCGCACGATCGAGGCGCAACCGGCACGCCATGTGCTTGTCACGCATGGCACCGACACCATGGTGGAAACCGCAAAGGTGCTGGCGACAATTGCTGACAAGGTGATCGTGCTGACCGGCGCATTGAATCCGGCGCGTTTCACGGGTTCGGACGCAGTGTTCAACATCGGTTGCGCGGTCGGCGCCGTGCAGACTCTGGATGCGGGCATCTATATTGCGATGAATGGGCGCATCTGGGATCCAGCGCACGTGCGCAAGAACGTCGCCGCCAATCGCTTCGAGTCACTCGCTCCCGTGTAGTAGCGAACCCGCAAAAAAGAACCCCGGCGCGGGGCCGGGGTCCGGGTGTCGCTCTTGCGCGGCGTGACGCCGCCCTCACTCGATCAGAATTGCATCGACCAGCTGTTGATATAGCCAACGTCACCTGCAGCGTTGTCGTTCACCCTGAGGTTCCAGGTGCCGTTGGCGACTTCGCTTGAGGCGTTGATGGTCACCGTCTTGATGATGTTGTCGATGCCCCCACCCGTGTAGTTGTGGATGTTGTACAACGTGCCATCGGGAGCCACCAGGTCGACCTTCAGATCACCTTGGTAGGTGTGCACGATGTTCACTGCAACACTCAGCGTCGACGGCGCATTGCCGGTGCGGCCGCTGACTACGATTGGGCTGTTCACCGTCGTGTTGTCACCGATCGCGTAGTCCGCCGTGTTCTGGAAGAAGCTGGTGCCGCCGCCTCCCGCTGTATAGCTGCCAGTCAACGAGACACCCGAAAAGGCCGAGTAGGCTTTCAGCCGCACATGGTAAGTGCCGGCCTGCGCGGTCGCGATGTTGCAGGTCTCGGCATTGCCACCAAGGTACGGACGGCAGTCGTAAACCGTGTCGGTTGGCGCCGAGCCGAACTTCACATACATGTCGGCATCACCGCTCCCGCCGGCCATGACGAACTTCAGTCCGGTCGCGCCAGCTGGCACCACCATCGTGTAGTTCAATGACGCTCCCAGCGCAGCCGACAGGCCGGTCACCGCGACGCCATTGCTCAACACCGTGCCACCGCCACCACTGGTCACCGTCACCGAGCTCGACTTGGCGTTGGTTGCACCGCCGTTATCGGTCACCGTCAGGGTCACTGTGTAGGTACCGGCCGCACCGTAGCTCTTGCTCGGGCTGGTCGCGGTCGACGTGGTGCCATCGCCGAAATTCCAGCTACGCGAGGCGATCGTGCCATCGCTGTCGCTCGAGCTATCGGTGAACGTCGCCGTGAGGGCACTGGTGGTGAAGCTGAAGTTCGCCGTTGGAGCGACGTTGGTGGGTGTGCCGTTCAATGCCTGCAAAGTCTTGCCTGCATCAGCGACACCGGCACCACATCCTCCGGAACAAGTGCCAGTCAACGCACGTACGTTGGCGCGCATCGTCGATTCGACCTGCGCCGGCGACAGCGACGGTGTCTTCGACAACATCACCGCGGCCAGTCCGGCGATATGCGGAGCGGCCATCGATGTACCTTGATAAAACGCATAAGTGGCGCTGCCCGGCGTTGTAGTGCCGGTATTCAATGTGGACAACACGCCGTTGCCACTCACCGCGGTCTCACCACCCGGAGCGGCGATGTCGATGATCGTGCCATAGTTGGAATACGAAGCACGATTGCCCTCGCGATCCAGCGAAGCCACATTGATCACGTTGTTGCAACTTGCTGGACGAAAGCCACTCGCGTTGGCGTTGGAGTTACCCGCCGCCACTGCGACTACCGTGCCGCGACCAACAGCTGAGTTGATTGCGTTCTGGTACGTGGCATCGCAGGCGCCCGAACCACCGAGCGACATGTTGATTACTTTGGCCGGGGTCGGGTTGGCCGGGATACCGCTTACCGTGCCGCCAGACGCCCAGACGATGGCGTCGGCAATGTCGGACAAGGTGCCGCCACACTTACCAAGAACGCGCACTGGCTGGACTCTGGCGTTGAACGCAACGCCGGCCACACCCGCACTGTTGTTGGTAACGGCGGCGATGGTGCCCGCCACATGCGAGCCGTGCCAAGAGGAGTTCTGGTTGAAGCTGACTCCGCATTCGGCACCGGTAAACCAGTCACCTTCGTCTTGCGGATTGGAATCGCGGCCGTTGCCATCACGCGCAGCTGCCGAGTCGGAAATAAAATCGTAGCCGGCGACGAGATTAGCGGCCAGATCAGAATGCGAAGTGATGCCGGTATCGATCACCGCCACCACGACTCCGCTGCCAGTGGCAATGTCCCAGGCCGCCGGCAGGTTCATACCGGAAGCGCCACCCACGTAATGCCACTGTTCACCGTACCGCGTGTCATTGGGAACAAACAGCGCATGCATCATGGCATCAGCCTGCACATACTCGACATCCGGATTGGATGCAATGCTGTGCATGAAGCGATTCGCTTCGGCTGACGTCAACTGTTTGCCTTCCACCCGAATCAGATCTGCGCCGACGCCCAGACGCCGCGCGTGCGCCAGCGGACGACCGGTTTGAAGAGCCAAGGAAGCGACGGCGCTGACTGCACCGGCAGTACTCCCGCGTGCCGCGGTCTGGGCTTTGAATTGAACGATGAACTGACCGAAGCTCTGTTGAGTATTTAGATCGTCGGTGTAGACCTGACCTGCGCTGACCGATGTTGTCGCGAGCGTCCCCAATGCGAGGGACGTGGCCAGGGCCAGTGCTTTCATTCCGGAAAAATGACGTGTGTTCACAGTGGATTTTTTCCTTCCCGATACGTTCATTGTGTGGTGAATGGAGCATGTCCTTCACCGTTCTTTTCGCTCCCTGCGCCAGCCAGTTTCAGACGCACGCTGTTCCCTCCGGGAGTTGAGTCCCTGCGAGTCAGAAATGCATCTGCCCTTGGCGCTGATCGACGCATCGGGCTCTGGCTAATTTCCCCTGTCCGAGCTGATCGGACTGACTGAACGTAGTCTGAAAACAATTATGGCGTCAATCGGGCAGTGCAGCATATTTTGGGCGCGTTTCGCCCAGCGAAATGCTGCGTCGCAGCGGTAAACTGCGAGACTATGCAAAACCTGTTTGTATCGGTAAGCGAAAGCCGATGAATCGGCTGGTTTTACTCTTTCACTTGCCCGGCCCAGAAGATGCTGCGACGCGCCAAATCTCGACTAGCGGCGCTGACCGGTGCGGATCGTCTGGATCTTCTTGGGCCGGCGCCACCAGCCGATCGCGAACGCCAAAAGTGCCAGTGGAGGTAGCCAATGAGTCTTGACCAACCAATATTGGCTTGACGAAAAGCGCTGGGAAAAGAGGTTTTCCATAGTCAGCTCGCGCTCGGCGAGTAGACGCTCGCGTGCCGGACCGAAGGTGGCCTCGGCTGATGCCCTGGCCCGCTCCTGCATACCCGTCAGTGCAATCGCTTTTTGGCCGAGGTAGGAATAGGTCAGCACGAGCGGCGCCTCGCGTGCCGCAGAATCGGCAATGACTGGCCCGATATCTTTCAACTGCGCCGCGCTGCCCCAGTGCCAGCTATTGAACCCTAACGAAAGGACTAGTATTGGCAGCGCAATGTAGTCAAGGCGAAAAGCCATCGGGTCACCTCTAAGGATTGGATGTGAAACGGCTGGAAGCGATTAAAGATGAAGTGATGATGCCACGCTTGCGCTAGTGGTACGAGCCTGCTGGGACCAAATGTGAGGTATCGCACATTCGGCAAACACGGCACGAGTCGTGCATCAATTATCGCGAGACCGACAAATTTCTTTTTTCAAATTCAGGCCTGCAGATTGCCGCCACGTCAAAGCACTTTCCGCAATGGCCAAGGTCCCGCAAGCTCTTAGCATTTTTCATACCGCGCACGGTGAATTCGATGTCCTCTGGCCCGCAACCCACAATTGACGACACGAACCGCCCGCCGGCTGGGTCGTTGATCGCATTGTGGACAGAGCTCAGCGAGCAATGGACACAGCCTGCCGCGCAGCACTTTGGCGACCGTGTCAGCACCTTGTTCGACGCAGCGCTCGGTGACCAAGTGACGCGTTTGGGCGATCTCGCGGCCTACTTCGCCACCTTTATCGAAACGGGACGAGAGCCCAATACAGCTCAGCGCATTCGGTTGGAGGAACTGGTCAAACAGGCGGCGCTTGCGCGCGTCGATGCCTGGCAGGCCGACAGCGCCCTGCCGCTGCGGGCGCGGCTGCGTCCCCCAATGGCAGCAACGGAGCTGCAGACAACGCAGATTCCGGAGCTTGTGCCGTTTCTGACGATACCCAGACAAAGACCGCTGGCTGCACGTAATTCAATTTGCCTGATCGGCGTGCTTGATGCATTCGCGCCGGGACTGGCCGCTACCCTGACTGAACGCGGTTATGAGGTGACCGAATTCCCGGTTGCCAGCGCCGCACATGGCTACCTGCGCAGCACTGCGCCGGGAGCAGTGGTCATGCTCGCACCTCAGCTGCGCGCACTGCCGTCGCTGCAAGCGCTATGGAGCAAAGCAAGCGCACCGCCAGCGCTTGTGGTGCTTTCGCCAAATCGCGACCTGACCCACCGCCTGCTGTCCTTGCGCGCGAATGCTGCAGCGTTCTTCGCTGCGCCATTGGACAGCTACCGCATTGTATCGCGGCTCGACGAATTGCTCGGGCGGCAGTCGCTGCCGCCTTATCGGGTACTGATCGTTGAAGACGACCGCGACCTGGCTATCCAATGCGGCAATTGGGTAGCCGGGGAGGGAATGACCGCGCGCATTGCCGCTTACGGTAGTGCCGCGATTGCCGCACTGGCCGAGTTTCAACCCGATCTGGTGCTGATCGATGCCAGTTTGCCAGATGCGCGCGGCGTCGATCTGGTGCAAGTCATAAGACAGCAGCCGGAGCACGTGATGCTGCCCATTGTGCTGATGTCTACGGCGGGCGATGCCGGTGAACGATTCGACGCGATCGCCGCTGGCGCCGACGAAGTGTTGGTCAAGCCGCTGAAGGCGCGGCATGTCATCGGTGTCGTGCGCGCGCGCGTACAGCGCGCCGTTTGGCTTCGTGCCCAGGCCGAGGTCGGCGCTGCGCGCGACCCGAAGAGCGGCTTCTATCCGCGCTCCGTACTGGCCGACCGCATTCCCGCACGTATCGGCACCACGGGCGCAGCGTTGATGGCGATGGCCATCGATGAAGCGGACGCATTGCGCAAGCAAATCGGTACTTCCGGCCTGACTGCTCTGGACATAGAGATTGGGCAGCGGCTGCGCGATGTGCTGGCACCACACGACATGGCCGGCACATTGCGCGACTGTGTCTGGATGGTGTTGATCACGCGCGACCGCCGCGACGCGATTGCGCAGTTGGCCGAACGCATTCGCTTTGCCATGGTCGAACGACCGCTGTCCGCTGCGGCCGCACAAATTCCCTTCAGTGTCAGCATCGGCCTGGTCGAACTTGAAGAAGGCGAGTGGACCGTCGATGCCGGGATCGCAGCTGCTGAAACAGCCATTGCCATTGCGCAGCAACACGGCGGAAATACCGTGGCCTGGTTCGACGGAAAGGCCGTCGCAGGTCCTGACCCGGCTCTGGCGGTACGCGCCGTTCTCAGTCGCGAGCTCGATCCGCGGCACGTGCGCGTCGAATTTCGTCCGCTGGTGCCGTTGAAAGGCACACTGCACGGTCAGTTCGATATGCAATTCTTCCTGGCCAGCGCACATGACGCTGGATCACGCGCCAATTACGCCACCTGTGCCAGTGTCGCCAAGGAACTCGGCGTGCGCCAACAGTTCGAGCGCATGCGCCTGATTCACGCGCTTGAAATCCGCAGCGCTGCGCGCAGTGAACGTCAGGCTTTACGTCTGCTGATGCCAATGATGGCCGACTGGCTGATCATTCCGGGGGAAGTCGATTGGCTGCTCGCAGAACTCGCAAAACGCAAGCTCGCTGGCCCGGGCTTCACCTTCGAACTGCCCAGCGCAGAACTGCTCGACCACCGCGAAGTTTTGAGCGAACCGTTGGCCAGACTGCGCGCAGCCGGACTGAGGGTCGGGCTTTCGGACTACGGACGCGACTTTGCCGCGGTGCACGTTCTGACCCGGCTGCCTGTCGATACGCTGAGACTGGACGCGGAGCTGGTCGATGCCAGCACGCTGTCCAATTCGGCCAATCCAACGCTGTTGGCGCTGGTGCGCAAAGCGCATCAGCTCGGTGCAATGGTGATCGCCCCGTCGATGGATCGGCCGGAAAGGGCGCATTTACTGTTGCGCCTGGGCATCGACTATGGCGTTGGCGATGCATTCGGTCCCGCCACGACACAGCCAGATTTCGATTTTAGCCGCCCGCTTTGGTGACCACGCGTTTTGCATTCGTCTTGCTGAGAGAATGATTGCGTCCAGAGTTTTCGCTGAGCTTCTCGTTACTTGGAAGCGAAGCTCAATGCGCACCTGAAATTATCGAAAATGACCGGCTCGATCGTGAGTAACGGCCCACCCAACCGGTCGCATATCAATCCGGGCAAAAGATGAACCTGCGCGATCTCAAGTATCTGGTGGCCCTGATGGACCACAAACATTTTGGCCGCGCGGCCGAAGCATGTTTCGTCAGCCAGCCAACCCTGTCGACGCAGATAAAAAAGCTGGAAGACGAGCTCGGCGTGGTGCTGGTAGAACGCAATCCGCGCCATGTCATGCTCACCGATGTGGGTGTGGAAATCGCCAGCCGCGCACGCCTGGTGCTCGACGAAGTAAATCAAATGCGCGAGCTGGCGCGTCGCACCCGCGATCCCGAAGCGGGCACCGTGCGCCTGGGTATATTTCCAACGCTCGCGCCGTATCTCTTGCCGCACGTGATTCCGCAGGTACGCAGGCGTTTTCCAAAACTGCTGCTGTTGCTGACTGAGGAAAAAACCGAGGAACTGCTGCGCCGCGTGCGCGATGGGCGCCTCGACGCGGCCGTCGTAGCGCTGCCGATCGGCGATGCGACGCTGCACGAGGAATTCCTGTTCGAGGAGCGCTTTCTGCTCGCTATGCCCGAAGATCATCCGTTGTCTCGGCAAAAGAGAATCGTCGCCGCCGACCTCGAAGACCAGCAGCTGCTCTTGCTGGAAGACGGACACTGTCTGCGTGATCAGGCATTGGCAGTGTGTCGTCTCAGTGGCGCCGATGAACATTCTGGATTTCGCGCGACCAGCCTGGAAACCTTGCGCCAGATGGTGGGCTCGGGCGTTGGCATCACGCTGCTGCCGGCGCTGTCGGTGCAGCCACCGGTGGCGCCGATGCCGGGTCTTAAACTGTTGCGCTTCAGCGACAATGCACCCAGTCGTCGCATTGCCCTGGTTTGGCGTCGCAGCTCTGCCTTCGCTCCTTTCCTCACGCGGCTGGCGAAAGTCCTGGCCCAGGTACCGAAACCGCTACTGGCCGGGCTGGCAGCACCACAATAGCGATCGATCGAGGCGCTCAATCGATTCCATCGAAACAATCGATTGTGCCGTTACGCCCATGCTCGCTACATTGCGCTCAGGATCTGAAGGAGTCGCGCCAGGCGCGGGACTGATTCACACCCTCTCCAGGCCTTGGACGCAGGGCCATCAATCAAAAGCGAGGTGCAGCATGGAACTCAAAGGCTCCAATACCGAAGGCAATCTCAAGGCAGCGTTTGCCGGCGAATCCCAGGCCAATCGACGCTATCTGTATTTTGCGCAGAAAGCTGATGTAGAGGGCTACAACGACGTGGCAGCAGTATTCCGTTCCACTGCCGAAGGCGAGACCGGACATGCCCACGGCCATCTTGAGTATCTGGAGACCTGCGGTGATCCAGCCACCGGACTTCCGTTCGGCGAGACTCGGGCGAACCTGCGCAGCGCCATCGCGGGAGAGACGCACGAATACTCCGACATGTACCCGGGCATGGCCAAGTCCGCGCGCGAAGAAGGCTTCGACGAAATAGCCGACTGGTTCGAAACGTTGGCCAAGGCCGAACGTTCGCACGCCAATCGCTTTACCAAGGCGTTGAACGAAGTCGTTTGACGCGACTGGGACGCAGCCCGGCATCAGCAATAGTCAGGTCGGCTCAGCCGCACCCGACGATCGCCGATGCTGGCTGCTGATGCACGTTTGGCGCGTTGGGCACTGGCCGACTGGATTTTTCAGTTGGCCCAAGCTTGCGCAGTTGTGCATGATGCATTCTTGAATGATGCATTTTTGACCGATGCAGTCTTGACTAATGCATTGTTGACCGAACAGATTCTGCAACCGGAGTAGGTGAATGTCGCAGTCCCCCGTTGCAGCGCGCGAAGGCAGTCTTGATGCGCCGACTCGGCATGCGTTGGATTGGCGCAGCGAATCGTTCTACGACGAAACCGCGCTAAATAAGGAACTCGAGCGCGCCTTCGACATTTGCCATGGTTGTCGTCGATGCGTGAGCCTGTGTCAATCATTTCCGACTCTTTTTGATCTTGTCGACGCAACCGCTGATGGCGAAGTGCACGGGATTCCCAAGGCCCATTTTAGCAAGGTCGTGGATCAGTGCTATCTATGCGATCTTTGTTATCAGACCAAATGTCCTTACGTTCCACCCCACCCTTGGAACCTGGATTTTCCGCATTTAATGTTGCGCGCCAAAGCCGTGCAGCATCGCCAGGGCAAGACAGCGCTGGCCTCCAGGATTCTTTCCGCGACAACAGCCGTTGGCAAACTCGCCAGCATCCCGGTCGTGGTTGAACTGGTAAACGCCGGCAATCGCAATGGTGCGTTTCGTAAATTGCTCGACAAGACCCTGGGCGTGCACCCCGATGCGGTAATTCCGAAATACTACAGTCGTACTGCGCGCCGGCGTCTGCGTCGGAACGCGCCAGCCGCCTCGGCACATGTGTCGGCCGGTCCGACGCGCGGCAAGGTGGCGGTATTTACCACCTGCTATGGCAACGTCAACATGCCACAGGTTGTGGAAGATATGGTTGCGGTGTTTCGTCACAACGGAATCGAAGTGCAACTGGTCGCCCGCGAGCAATGCTGTGGCATGCCCAAACTCGAAATCGGCGATCTGGATGCCGTGGCGCGCTACAAGGAGTCCAATATTCCTGTGCTGGCCAAAGCGGTGGCCGAGGGCTTCGATATCGTGGCGCCGATTCCCTCATGCGTACTGATGTTCAAACAGGAACTGCCGCTGATGTTTCCCGACGATAGGGATGTCCAGACAGTGAAACGCGCCATCTTCGACCCATTCGAATACTTGATGCATCGTCATCAGGCAGGGTTGTTGAAGACCGAGTTTCCCAATGCGCTGGGCAAGATCGCGTATCACGCCCCCTGCCACCAGCGCGTGCAGAACATCGGTCCCAAGACACGCGATATCCTGGCGCTGGTAGCGGGAACCGAACTGAACTTGATCGAGCGCTGCTCGGGACACGATGGCACCTACGGCGTCAAGACGGCGACCTATCCGCTTGCGCGCAAGATCGCCAAACCGGTATCCGATCGCGTGGCCAAACTCGACGCCGCTCACTTCATCAGCGATTGTCCAATGGCAGCAGCACATATCGCTGATGGTGTGCCCGGCAAGCCTGAAGGCGGTAATCCCCTTTCGCTACTACGCTATGCCTACGACATCTGACCCAGACTTTTTCGTGAACTTTCAGACCATGAACACAGATACCCCCGCATCCGGCCCACTTACCCGCGGCGACCTCCTTTCGCTGGAGGTCTATGCCGGAAAGCGTTCCGAGTTACGCAGCCGTGCGATGGCGCATAAGCGCAACCGTACCGTGCGTCTGGGCGAGCATATGACGTTGTTGTTCGAGGATCGCGTGACGGTGCAGTATCAGATACAGGAGATGCTGCGGATCGAGCGGATCTTCGAAGCCAAAGGTATCCAGGACGAGCTCGATGCCTACAATCCTTTGATTCCCGACGGCAACAATCTCAAGGCAACCCTGCTGATCGAGTATCCGGATCCGGCCGAGCGCGCGACACGGCTGACCGAGCTGCGCGGTATCGAAGACTGCGTGTATACGCAGGTCGGTGCAGGGCCTCGCCAGTTTGCCGTGGCCGACGAGGACATGGACCGCAGCAACGACAGCAAGACCTCGGCCGTGCATTTTCTGCGCTTCCAGATGAGCAGCACGCAACGCCAGGCGCTACGCGAAGGCGAATCGCTGAGTTTTGGCGTCGAAGACCCGCGTTACCTTCAGTTGCAGTTGCTCAGCGCCGAACTGCGGCAGGCACTGGTAGCTGACCTCAACCAGGGAAGGTCTGAATAAGTCACCAGTTCGTCTTCGCCGCACTGCTTACTGCTTGCCAAACCCCCGCTCTCAACAGCGGAGCTGGTCAACCTGCGGTTTTTCGCCCACTGACTCAGGGGGCTATCGCGGCTCCGGACTTGTTCAGATGTTCTCTAGAGCCGCTACAACAGACAGGGCGCTAATCGCTGCGATCTTCAGGTGAGCACTGCCCGGCTTCTGATTTGCGACCTGGCCGGATTTTCCACCCATTCCTGTATGTGAAAGTGCACACATCACTTGCAGGGGCCAGCATGTCTATGCTTCGATTTGTTTTGGTCGCGCTCTGCGCGGCCGCGGGTGGCGCTCAAGCGCAGGTAACGACCCCCAATCCTGTCATCTTCGTCACCCAGTATCCGGTGCCCAACGATTTCGCGACCATCGGTTCAGTGTTCGCCAATCATCGCGCCAGCGTGGATCTCAGCGGCCGTGGTGGCGACCTTTACATCCGCTACGGCAATGGCACGCTGCGCAACCTCACGCGCGAGGCGGGCTACGGCGAAGCAGGGGTATTTCAGGGCACTCAGTCGATCACCGTACGCGACCCAAGCGTGCACTGGTCAGGCACGCGGGCATTGTTCAGTATGACGATCGGCGCACCGACACAACAATTCGTGCGCACCACCGAATACTTTCAGATTTACCAGGTGACCGGCTTCGGCGTCGGCCAGACCGCGGTCATCACCAAGCTCGCGGGTCAGCCACTGGATTTCAACAACATCATGCCGGTCTACGGCTCGGACGACAGCATCATTTTCGCATCGGATCGCCCACGCAATGGCCAGCGCCACCTGTACCCACAACACGACGAGTACGAGTCCACGGACACCGTAACCGGGCTGTGGAAACTGCAGCCAACGCAGGGCAGTTTGCAACTGCTGCAGCATTCGCCTTCGGGCTCGTTCAATCCGCTGGTCGATAGTTTCGGCCGCTTGTTGTTCACCCGATGGGATCACCTGCAGCGCGATCAGCAAAACGAGGGCGCCGGAAACCCCTACGGCACCTTCAATTTCAGCTCCGAATTGCTCAACGCGATCGTCACTGCCGATCGCAGCGAGGTGTTCCCGGAACCGCGCGTCGCCGCAGTCGGTTCCACCATTGAAGACATGAACATCAATCATTTTTTCCCATGGCAGATCAGGCAGGACGGCACCGGGGAAGAAACACTCAATCACCTCGGTCGTCATGAGCTGCACGCATACTTCAACCGCAGCTTAAATAACGACAGCAACCTGGTTGAGTTCAACGGGTCGGGGTCCGGGCGTTTCAATCCCAACCCGGCATTCAATTTTCTGCAACTACATGAAGACCCGAATTTGGCCGGTCGCTACTACGCGGTTGATGCACCCGAGTTCGCCAGTCACAACAGTGGCCAGATCATCCGCATGAACGCGCCGCCGAGTGCCAACCCGGCCAACATCGCTGTCGAGTACGTGACGCATCTGGACACCAATGGCGCCGTGCCCTCGGCAAATCACAGTGGCCACTACCGCAATCCACTGATGCTGAGCAACGGCACGCTGATCGCGGCGCATACCGCCACCCAGATCGAAGCCGGAAATGACGGAACGCGCGCCGCGCCGATACCACGCTATCTATTTCGACTGCGCACGCTCAGCACGGCAGGCAACGGTTTCCAGGCCGCAGACGCAGCACTTACTGCGGGAACCGGCATTGTTCGGCACGTTCAATATTTTGACCCGGATGTTCTGGTCGACTACACCGGACCGATGTGGGAACTCAGCCCGGTCGAGGTGCGCGCGCGCGCCGTTCCACCCAATCCGAGTGAGACCACCGCAGCTTCCGAGCAGGCCGCGTATACCTCCGCGAATGTGAGCGAACCTGCTTTCAAGCAATTCCTGCGCGACCAAAATCTGGGTGTGGTGGTGATGCGCGATGTCACCACGCGTGATGTGCTGGACCGCCAGCAACCGTTCAATCTCGCGGTAGCCGGCGGTGGCAGGATGACGCCGACCAACCCGGTCGGCACGGTGTATCAGATCGCACACATGCAGTTTTTCCAGGGCGACCAGATTCGTGGCAACCGTGGCGGCCCCGACCCGAATGATCCGCCGGTACCCGGACGCCGTGTATTGGCGCAGTTTCAGCACGATGCCGCTGCCGTAGCGGCCAACCTGCCGAATGTAGGCGGCCCCACCGCCAGCGTGCCGATCGCTGCCGATGGATCAGTTGCAGCGTTTGTGCCGGCGCGGCGCGCCCTGTCCTGGCAGTCCACCGCCGCAAACGGGACGCCAGTCGTGCGTGAGCGCTTCTGGATCACCTTGCAACCTGGCGAAGTGCGCGCCTGTGATGGCTGCCACGGCACCAATCAGACCAATCAAGACGGCCAGCCCGCGTCCGTGCAAACCGCGCAGGCCTTCATCGACTTGCTCAACCGCTGGAACACACAAACTGCAGGCTCGTTTGCCAACGGATTTGAGTGACCCGGCAAACGAACGCGCAACTATTCGCTATCGACGCCGGCCAGTGCCATCACATCGGCCGGCACCTCGGGTTCGCCTTCATAGAAAGTGCGCGGCCGATTTTCGGCCATCGCCCAGCGATGCATCCACGAGATGCCGGCACCGCCGCGATACCCATCGATATGGCGATACGCCGCATCTTCCAGCACTTCGTCCAAGGTCGCGAACGCATAGCCGCGCTTGCGCAGACGCGTCAGCAGTTCGTCCATGACATCGGCATTCAATGCACTGGCATGCAGTAGCAACACCTGCGGTATTTCGCGTCCGAACAGTCGCTTGGACTGCTGCTCGTAGTAGCTGAACTTGGCCTGGATGTAACCAATGAAACTTTTCCGCAGCGACGCCGCTTGCGCTTTGTTGCGGGAGTTGAGCGCATTGACGTAGGCGCGCGCAAAGATCCAGTCGCCATTGTCGATGGTTACCGGCGCGATCCGATAGTCATGCTTCGCAAGAAAACTTTCGAGTCGTGCGCGCACGACATCGTCGCGCCCCGCTTGCAGGTAGGGATGACGAAACCAGCGTGGGTGTTCGCCATAACGCTGCATCAGTGGACGCAGAACTGCTTCGCCCTGCGCAATTGCCTGCTCATAGTCGGCAATCGGTGTGGCGTGCAGCCCAAGATGACCGTAAGTGTGGTTGCCCAGATCAAACCCGTGGCTCAGCCAGTCCGCCAGCATCTGTCGGCGTGCAGGTTCCAATTTACCTTCGCGATAAAGCTTGTCTTCGTTTACGAAGCCGATGGCCTTGCTGCTGTGTCGTTCCAGCGCAGCCACCAAACGCCGGTGACGTACCCGCACGCTGGCCTCGCTGCTGATCGCGAACTCGACCCAGGGCAAATCGTCGATGGTGATTGCGACGCGTCGCGGTTCTGCGCCAGAGGCTGAAGTGACAACCGAATAAAACAACAGCGTGACCCAGAAAACTTTCAGCTTTCGGATGTCACGGCCTGTGAACAGCACGATTCAGGCATCCGTACCGATCGCGCAACTGACACCCGTACCACCGAGCCCACAGTAGCCACCGGGGTTCTTGGAGAGATACTGCTGGTGATCGTCTTCGGCGTAGTAAAACGCGGGGGCTTCCAGTATCTCCGTAGTGATCGCTCCGAATCCAGCGGCGCGCAAACGCTGCTGATACAAATCACGGCTGCGCTCGGCAATGAGCCGCTGAGCCGGGTCGGCAAGATAGATGCCCGAACGATACTGAGTGCCACGATCATTACCCTGTCCCATTCCCTGGGTCGGATCATGACTTTGCCAGAACGCCTGCAACAGCTGCTCCAGGCTGATTTGGGCTGGATCGTAAACGACCAATACCACCTCGTTGTGGCCAGTCATCCCCGAACACACTTCGCGATAATTGGGATTGGGAGTAACGCCAGCGGCGTAGCCGACGGCGGTGGTCTCCACACCCGGCAGCGACCAGAACTTGCGCTCCGCGCCCCAGAAGCACCCCATGCCGAAAACGACTTGCTCGCGGCCCGGAAATGGACCGCGAATTTGTCGACCATGCACGTGATGCGTATTGTTGACCGCCATCGAATCGGCGCGACCGGGCAGGGCCTGATTGGGGAGCGGAAGCGTCATGGGTTTCATCAGAATTGATTCCGTTGTGGAGGTCGCGTTGCAGAATGAAACACAGACCGGCGCGGCAGCGAATTGATGACGTCGCCTTCGCCTGCACCAGCGCAAACATTTTGCGGCCGGGTCATTGCAGATTATCGAGGCACAACCCACGCATTCAAGGGCACAACGGATCAGGCGCCAATGCGCTCCGTCGCTTCGATCACCCAGGTCTCGGCAACCGCCGCGGTACACCATTCGCGCATTCCAGGCAGGTCCATGATCGCCTCTGCGTAGCGCGCACTGACGCTGTCCATGGGCACCGCATAGCTGAGGAAACGGGTCACCACGGGCGCGTAGAACGCATCCGCCAGTGAAAAAGCACCAAACAGAAAATCTCCACCCGCGCCAAATTTCTGTCGGCATTCACGCCACAACCCCTGCACTCTATCGGCGTCGGCGCGCGCGGCGTCGGGCAGCTCATAGCTGCTTCGTCGACGGCGGATGTTCATCGGGCAATGCGTACGCAGTGCGGAAAACCCCGAGTGCATTTCCGCGGTGATCGATAACGCCATCGCCCGCGCCCGCATCTCAGGCGGCAAGGCACGCGAGCCTACCCAGCGATCAGCGGCATACAGACAGATCGCCAGAGAATCCCAGATGCTGGTGTCCCCATCGATCAAGACCGGAACGCGCAAGGTCGGCGACACACGCGCAATCTGGTGCCGGAACTCGGGAGTATCCAGCGCAATCACCTCGTCCTCGAATGCGACGCCAAAGGTGCGCAGGAACAGCCACGGCCGCAGCGACCAGGACGAATAGTTTCGATTGCCAATGTACAGCTTGGGCAGTGGGTTCATCGTGCACCTCCAGTGTCGATATACGGCATTAGACGCAGCGGCATTTCGGAAAACTCGACTTCGACATCGGGGCCCCGCCACTGCGGGTTGTCAATCAGCAAGACGCGGCCATCGGCACCGGCCATGAAGGTTCGTTCATTGTCGCCGCGAATCGCCACCGTGGCATCGTGCCCTGAGGCAAAGTGCACTTCAAGACCGCGCACTGAAGCCAAACTGCGCGCTTGGTCGGCCGCGATCAGTTCGCTGGCTTGAGCCAGGGCCTTGGAAATTTCTCGATAGGGCACACGCAACGTGGGATACGGCCTGAACGCCAGAGTGACCGAGAGGGTCAACGAACCGCGCGGCTGATTGGATACGACCGCGGGGTCCTCTGCGAGCAATCCGGCATCCACGGGAAAGTCAAAATTGCCGTCATCGGCAATTGCCAGCCGACGCACACCGCGACGCGATTGGATTTCCATGCGTATGGCAGCGGGCGACACCTGCGGCAACTTGCTTTGGACATTGGCGGTCGCCAGCACCCGATCATGCCGACCCACATCCAGTGCTGGCTGCAATGCTCGATACAACGCCGCATAGGAAGTGGTTCCGGTATCTTGTGCCGACACCGGCGCGGCCAGCGCGAGAAACGCAAGTGGCATCATCAACGCCACCCTCAGCCTCGTCGGCATACCAAGTCTGTTTGAATTTGCGGATTTCATCATCGGGTAGTGTGGCGTTGCGCGCATTACGGTGTAAATAGCGCCGATGGATACCGCCCCGCAGGAGGCGCGGCGTGCCACCAAAACGGGTGGCCATGGCGGGATTTGCCACGCACTCAGGCCCCCACGGGCGAAGCTTCTGGTCCCCAATGGAGCCCAACACCACACCCTTGTTGCAAGCCATCCGGGCATCGGCCAATCGCCGGAACGCAGAATCAGCGCTATCCTTCGCCACTTATGTCGCACAATCGCATTCGTTCACCCATACCCGAAGAAACCTTGTCTCAGCTCATCCACGCCTGCGTGCTGGAAGTGCTGGCGAAGCATTTGGGCGACGAGCGAGGTGTCTGTCCCAGCGAGGTCGCCATGATGGCGGCCGAGGACCTGCCGATCGAATGGCGCGATCTGATGCGCCCGGTGCGCATGGTTGCAGCCCGACTCGCCGAACAAGGTCGCCTGGAGATTCTGCAAAACGGCAGTGTCGTCAATATTCGCGAGGTCCGCGGCGATGTGCGGCTGCGCCTGCGTCACAAACGTCCGCGCGGCAATCATCTCTGAGGCACCGGCCGGCCAACGGCCCGCCAGCAACGCTTGATCGGCTAGACTGGGCGACTCGCAAGCCAGCCTGATCGCCATGACCGAAGTCCCTTCAATCGCACCCGCCCACAACTTCATCCGCCAGATCGTGATGGACGACATGAACAGTGGCAAACACCCGATGATCCGTACACGATTTCCGCCGGAACCCAACGGCTATCTGCACATCGGTCATGCCAAGTCGATCTGCCTCAACTTTGGCCTGGCTGCCGAGTTCGACGGTCAGTGCACGTTGCGCTTCGACGACACCAATCCGAGCAAGGAAGACATCGAATACGTCGAAGCGATCCAGGCCGATGTGCGCTGGCTGGGTTTCGACTGGACCGAGCTGCGCCATGCATCGGACTATTTCGAGACCTTTTACCTGTGTGCGCAAAAACTGATTGGCGATGGCCATGCCTACGTCTGTGACCTGAATGCTGACGAGGTGCGCAGTTATCGCGGCACACTGACCGAGGCGGGACGCAACAGTCCGCATCGCGAACGCGGCATTGCCGAAAACCTCGACCTGTTTGCGCGCATGCGTGCCGGCGAGTTTGCCGATGGCGCGCGCACGCTGCGTGCCAAGATCGACATGGGCAGCGGCAACATCAATCTGCGCGACCCGGCGATCTATCGCATCCGCAAGATTTCGCATCAGAACACCGGCGATGCCTGGTGCATCTATCCGATGTACGACTATGCGCATGGTCTGTCCGATGCCATCGAGGGCATCACCCACTCGCTGTGCACACTGGAATTCGAAGATCACCGCCCGCTCTACGACTGGTATCTGGCGCAGATTGATCTCGGTAACCATGCCGAGCTGGTTGCCCCGGTGCTCAAGTCAGGATTGACTGCGCCGGTTTCGACGCCGCGCCAGATCGAGTTTTCGCGTCTTAACTTCGACTTCACCGTGATGAGCAAGCGCAAGTTGCTCGCCCTGGTAAACGATGGCCTGATTTCCGGCTGGAACGATCCACGCATGCCAACGCTCACGGGCATTCGTCGGCGCGGTTACCCCGCTGCCGCGATCCGCGAAATGGCGCGCCGCGTTGGCGTCACCAAACAGGAATCGGTGATCGAATTCTCAGTGCTGGAAAATTGCGTGCGCGACGACCTCGACGCCAGCGCTGAACGGCGTATGGCGGTAATCGATCCGGTCAAGCTGGTGATTACCAACCTGGTGCCAGGTCACGAGGAATTCCTTAGCGCGTCGAATCATCCCAAGGACGAAACCCGAGGCCAACGCAAAGTGCCGTTCGCGCGCGAGATCTGGATCGAACGCGAAGACTTCATGGAGGTTCCGTCCAAGGGCTTCCATCGTCTGGTACCCGGCGGCGAAGTACGACTGCGTTTTGTCGGCATCATCAAGTGTGTGGATGTCATCAAGCACGAAGATGGTTCGATCAAGGAGTTGCACGGCACGCTCGACCTCGAATCGCGCAGCGGTATGCCGGGCGCGGACCGCAAGATCAAAGGCACCATCCATTGGGTGTCAGCGCTGCACGCCATTGCAGCCGAAGTGCGCTTGTACGATCGTCTGTTCACGGTCGCCAATCCGGACGACGAAAGCGATGGCAAGACCTACCGCGACTATCTCAATCCGGACTCGGTACGCGTGGTCAGCGCCCAGCTCGAACCGAGCCTGGCTGCGGTCGAAGCGGAGCAACGTTTTCAGTTCGAGCGCCTCGGCTACTTTGTCGCTGATCGACTCGATCACCGGCCTGACAAACCCGTATTCAACCGCGTCTGTACGCTACGCGATTCAAAAAAATAGCGGAATTATTCCAGGGCAGGCGTATCGCCCGCCCGCTCAAAAGTGAGGCGGGAGAGGGCGGATTCTCGCCAACGTGCTGAATCGCCAGACATGGGTGATTCAAGCAGTACAAATGCTGAAAGCGCTCACCCTTTTTCTATCCAGCTGGAGCCAATCACATGCACATTTCCATTCGCTCGGCGCTGATCATTGTGCTCGTCCTGAGCTTGATGCTGCCCGCCTGTGTCACCCCAACCGCACCGGACTCGCCCGCGACAAAACCGCCCATTGCGTCGACCATGGCGCCGCCCCTGGCCTGCAAGACTGCCTCTGACTGCATCGTCAAAAACGTCGGCAACTGCTGCGGTTATTATCCCGCCTGCGTGCACAAGGATCAGAGCGTTGATCCCGAAGCGGTGCAGACGCGCTGCGCAGCCGAAGGTAAAAGTTCGATCTGCGGGTTTCCGGAAATCTCCGCCTGTGCCTGTGTTGAAAGTCGCTGCGTCAGCTCGGGGACCGGCAACAGCGCAGGCGATCCACGACTGCCATGAATCCAGGAACACTGCTCAAATGATTTACGCCCAGGTCCATCTCGCTCTGCCCGCCTGGATTCACCAGGAAGTCGATATCGATCGCGCATACGCCGATGACGACGCGCGCATGACGCTGGTCATCCAACTGGCGCGTCGCAACGTCGAACTCAATACCGGCGGACCGTTCGGCGCGGCAGTTTTCAATAGTGAAGGACGCATCGTGTCGGTCGGCGTCAATCGCGTGATGCCGCAGAACTGCTCGCTGGCCCATGCCGAGATCATGGCCTTCATGACTGCGCAATCGCGCCTGCAGCGCTTTCGCATCAATGATGGCGGTGGCCGCTATACGCTGGCGACGTCTGCGCAGCCCTGCTGCCAATGTTATGGCGCCAGTTTCTGGGCCGGCATTGACGAATTGCTGATCGGCGCGCGCTCGGAGGATGTTCAGGAGCTCACCGAATTCGACGAAGGCCCGCTGCCTTCGGACTGGGTCGGCGAATTGGTGAAGCGCGGTATCAGCGTCAAGCGCGACATCATGCGCGAATCTGCGCGCGAAGTACTCACCTTCTACCGCGACAGCGGCGGCGCCAGCTACTAGCAAAGGATCCGCGCCAATGTGGGAGCGGCTTCAGTCGCGAAGCTGTTGCTCTGGCGATTGCACCGATGCCGAAACTTCCAAAGCTTCGCGACTGAAGTCACTCCCACATTCATGCTGCCTCGGTCAGAATGCCCCCATGAAATCTGTTCTCCTCACCTGCCGCACAGGCTTCGAAAGCGAATGCGCCCAAGAACTCACGCAGTACCTGGTCGAACGTGGCGCACACGGTTTCGCGCGCATGCAGCGCGATAGCGGCTTTCTGTTGTTCGAATCCGCCGATGGCAACGATCTTCCAGCAGTGGCGGCTTCCGAATTGATCTTTCCGCGCCAGTGTTTGCCGGTCAGCGAGCACTTCACCGACCTCGATCCAAAGGACCGGATCAAGCCGCTGCTCGAATGGCTGAGTCGGCACATCAACAACATCAGCGATGTCTGGACAGAAGCACCGGACAGCCCCGAAGGCGAAGCGCTGAACGCATTTTGCCGCAGCTTCGAGTCGGCTTTGGTCGCGCGGCTGAAGCGCGACAAGTGGATTGCCGCTGGTGCCGCCAAACGCATGCTGCTGTTTTTCCCCAGCGCCACCGAGTGCTATTTATGCCTGATTGAGAATGGCAAAACCGAACCGCTTCGCCAAGGCATTCCGCGCCTGCGCTTTCCATCGGACGCGCCGAGCCGCTCAACGCTCAAACTGGAAGAAGCCCTGCTCGTGCTGCTGACCGAGGCCGAACGCACAAAATGGCTGCAACCCGGCATGACAGCGGTCGATCTGGGTGCCGCGCCCGGCGGTTGGACTTACCAGCTGGTACGCCGCTCGATTAAAGTCACCGCCGTGGACAATGGCCCGATGGCGCAAACCCTAATGGATTCCGGTCTGGTGCAGCACTTTCGTGAAGATGGATTTCGCTTCCAACCGAAAAAAAATGTGGACTGGTTGGTCTGCGACATGGTCGAGCAGCCCATCCGCGTCGCCGATCGCATGGGCCGATGGCTACGCGAAGGGTGGTGCAAGCGCATCATCTTCAACCTCAAACTCCCGATGAAAAAGCGCTGGCAGGAAACCCAACTGTGCCTGGACACGTTGCGTGAACAATCCGGCCGCGACCTCGACGTCCGCGCTCGGCAGCTTTATCACGACCGTGAAGAAATCACCGTCTACGCCGGCCCCGCGTAGGAGCGCACCTGGGCGCGAATTGACCCGCGAAACTTCATCGCGCAAGCCGCGCCCCACGCCCCGCCCGCAACACGTCGCATACCTGACTGAGAACGACGACCACATTCCCCGTGCCGCAGCGTGACATGAAACCGCAAGCCAGCACTGCTAGGCTGGGCGACCAAAGTCACTGCAACAGGGCCTGCCATGAAATTTCGCGTGATGCTGTCGCTACTCACCGCCGTAGTGTTAGTGGCGCCCTGTGGGCTCAACGCGGCGCCCTTCACCGCTGGCAATCTGGTGGTCTATCGCGCCGGTGACGGCATCACCGCACTGAGCAATTCCGCCAGTCCGCTTTTTCTTGAAGAGCGCACTACCACAGGCGCCCTGGTCCAGTCGATCGCGCTACCGGTCGCGGCCAGTGGCGGTAATTTTGCCTGCACCGCGGCAGGAATGCCGACGACGGAAGGATTTCTTTCGCGCAGCGCCGATGGCAATTACATCGTTGGTGGCTGTTATGACGCCGCAGTAGGCGCCGCAACGCCACACAATTCCCCGCCCACGACGGTGCGCCGCGTGGTGTTCCGGGTGGATGCAAGCGGCAACGTTGACACTTCAACGGCCTTAAACACTACAACTCTCACGGGAAATATCCGAACCGCCGCCAGCTCCAACGGCACCGACCTTTGGATGGGTACGTCCACCGGCGGCTTTCACTACGCCACGCTTGGCGCCAGCAGCGCGACCCAGATCAGCACAACGGCCGTCAACGTGCGTACGGTGCAGATTGAGTCCGGGCAGTTGTATGGCGGTTCGGGCGCTGGCGCATTCCGCCTGTTCACCATCGGGACCGGCCTGCCCACCACGAGTGGCAACACCATGGTCAGCCTTCCCGGCTATCCCACTACGTCGGTCTTGGGCAATGCATTCTTCTTTGCCGATCTGGATGTTGGCGTCGCCGGCGTCGACACGGTCTATCAGGCAGACGATCAAGGCACCCCGGGCGGTATCCGCAAGTACTCGCTGGTAGCCGGAAGCTGGACCGCAAACGGCGTCATCGACACCGGTGTTGCCGCCGCCAACCGCGGACTCACCGGATCAGTCAGCGGCGGGGTCGTCACTCTGTTTTCTTCGCGCAACGGAACCTCGCTTGCCACTGTCATCGATACTGCGGGCTACAACGCCGCGCCGAGCAACTTGACCGTGACTTCGATCGCAACGCCCACTTCACTTACCGTGTTCCGCGGCGTCGCGTTCGTGCCCGGGGTGGTCGCATCGGTCACACCCTTCGCGGTATCGAATTCAGCCTTCACAGTGCAGGCGCTCAACTCGCTGGCAAACACCGGCACCAGCACCACACTGCCAACCGGTTACGCGTTTGCGGAAACCGGTGGCAACACGTCTTATAGCGCGGACGATGGCGCATCCTCGGCTGGTGGTGTCTACAGCTACGGAACGGGCGCCAGCACCGAACGTGCGCTGGGCAGTTTGCGCGATGGCACGGTTGCGCCGGTGATCGGCACGCGACTGCAAAACGGCACCGGCGACATCATCAAGTTTCTGTTCGTACAATTTGCAGGGGAACAATGGCGACGCGACAGTCTCGGTACGATCGCCGATCGTCTTGATTTTCAATACAGCCTCGACGCGACCAGCCTGACCACCGGAACCTGGGTCGATACCGACGCGCTCGATTTCATCTCGCCGATCGCCACCGCGACGACGGCTGCGTTGGACGGTAACGCTGTAGCGAATCGAACCACCGTAATCGGCCACGTCGAAGGCCTCAACCTTGCCAACGGCGCCACGATTTGGGTGCGCTGGCTTGATGCCGATGCGGGCGGAAATGACGACGGGCTCGCCATCGACGATGTCGCATTCGCTGTTCCAGCGCTTTCTATCGAAGCAGCAGACGCGCTGACCGAGGGCAACGTCGTCGGCTGCCCGGTACCAAACAATCTGCGCTTCACCGTATCGCGCAGCGGTGGGGTGCCCAGCACAGGCATTCCCTACACATTCACGACTACCGCAGTCAGCGCCGCGCAAGGCGTCGATTACACCGGCTTCACCAACCAGGCACAGACACTGAATTTCGGTGGAACCATTTCCAACATCGACGTGCCGATCATCTGCGACGACAGCGACGAAACCGATGAGACTTTCACCATCGCCATCGCTACCGCCGCAGGCAGCGGATACTTCGTCTTGCCCGGTGCCAACACCGGCACCGCCACGATCACCGACGACGACATCAGCACGCTGCCCACCATCAGCATCAACGACGTGAGCATCGCCGAAGGCAATAGCGGCACCAGCCTGCTGACCTTCGCCGTCACCCTCAGCGCCCCAGCGCCCGCCGGCGGCGTGACCTTCGACATCGCCACCAGCGATGGCACCGCCACCGACGCCGACAACGACTACGAGCCGCGCACACTCATCGGCCAGACCATCGCCGCCGGCAACAGCAGCTACAACTTCGATGTGACTATCAACGGTGATGCAACGTTCGAAGCGAGCCAGAGCTTCGTCGTCAACATCAGCAATGTCACCAATGTCGCCCCATTGGGCAACGACCTCACGAGTGTCGGCACGATCACGAATGATGATTCGGCACCAACACCGTTTCTAGTCATGTCTGACGCAGGTTCGGTAGCCGAGGGCAACAGCAGTGCATCCAACAATCAGATGGTCTTCGCCGTCACGCTTAGTGCATCAGCGAATGCGGGCGGCGCCACCTTTACGCTGACAGCAAATGCCAATGTGGCCGAGGAAGGCGAGGACTACCTCGCACCTGACTCCTCCATCATTTACACGATTCCGGAAGGTCAGACCACATTGAGTCCAGCCTATGCGATTACGATCCTCGGCGACCTGACATTGGAAGCCGATGAGACGGTAGTCGTCACACCTCTACCCATTTCGGGCGCAGTAATGGGTGGTTCCGGCATCATCGGGGTCGGGACAATTACCAACGACGACACTGCTCCGCTTACGATCGAAGCCATTCAGGGTAACGGCCACGCATCTCCGGTCGCCACCCAGACAGTAACGACACTCGGCAACATCGTGACGGCGGTGCTGCCGGCGCCCAACGGCGGCTTCACCATTCAGATGAAGGACGCGCAGGCGAGCGGCGGTATGGCGACCTCCAACGGCGTCCTCGTGTTCACGGGCGGCACGCCAATCCTGGCCGTTGGTGATGAGGTCGATGTACGCGGCACTGTCGTCGAATTCCATACGTCAATGACCGCGACCGCAGCTCAGCGCACAACCGAGTTCACCAATGCCGGCCTGGTTTTCAATGTGATCAGCAGCGGCAACGCCCTTCCGGCTCCGGTGGGTCTGGATGCAATGGTGCCTTCACCGAATCCGGCCTCGCCCTACTGCGGCGCCGCGCTCGGAAATTTCGAGTGCATCGAATCGATGCGTGTAACCACCACGACCGGCATGGTCAATCTCGGCAACCAGACATTTGGAACGGATCCGATCGCGGAAATGTGGGTCACGACATCCGGGCAGCGCGTATTCCGTGAAGGCGGGTTGCTTCCAGGACGCGAGACCGAAGTGGTTCCTACGCTGACGCCCGCTGCGCCGCCGCTCCCCACTACTTTCGTCTATGACCTGAATCCTGAGTTGTTCGAGCTCGACATGGATCGTGCTGGCCTAGCCAATACCGTACTGGTTCCGGGCACAACGTTCTCCGCGACCGGAGTGCTCAGTCAGGAATTCGGCGGATTCGATCTTTTCCCGACGCAATTGACGGTGAACGCGGCCGCGGCTGCGCTACCGACGCCAGTGGACACCGCAAGCGCGACACAGTTGACGATCGGATCGCAAAATCTGCACTTGTTGTTCGACGACGTGAACGACCCATGGAATACCGATGATTGCACCGCAGGTGATGTCGATTTCTGTCCAACCACGCTGCGCTGGAACGCGAAGTTGAATCTGCTATCGCGGCAGATTCGCGAGCAGCTGAAATCGCCGATGGTGGTTGGCGTGCAGGAAATAGAGAAACTTGGTGCGCTGCAGGCGCTCGCAACCAAGATCAATACCGATCTGGGCGTTGGATCGCCGTTCACCTATACCGCGCATGTGGGCGCAATCGATGACCTGGACGGCGGCCATCAGAATGTCGGCTTTCTGATCCGCAGCAACGTCTCGGTCGTTTCGTTACAGCAACTCAATACCACTCAGCAATGGACGTTCAATGGCGCGCCCCAAGGCGAGATCATGGACCGTCCGCCGTTCTTGCTGCGCGCGACCGTCAACATTGCCGCGGGCGGTCCTTTCGAGTTCGCCGTGATGGTTGTGCATCAACGCTCTCTCACAGGTATCGACAATCTGACACCGCTCGCTGACCAGATCAATGCCCATCGTGTTCGTCAGAAGCGTCTTTACCAGGCAGCGTTGACGGCTCAAGCCATTCAACAATTCCGCGCCGCCAATCCGGGCCTACCGTTCTATCTGGTCGGGGACTTCAATGCGTTCCCACAGAGTGATGGATATGCCGATGTGACCGGCATCATCCAGGGCACTACCGATCCGGCATTGTCAGAATACGACCTGTCGTATTTTGGCTTGGAAGGCAGCGGGCCAAACGGCAACATTGTGACTCCGCCACTCACCGCCGCCAGCGCACTGGCACCCGCAGGCGAGCGCTACTCGTATCAGTTCCAGAGCATGCCCCAGCAGATCGACCACGCGATGATGAGCGCGGCTGGCCTCGAGCACCTCGAGGATATGCAGTTCTCGCGTAACAACGTCGACCAGCAGGCGCGCTTCATGATCAGTTTCAGCAATACCCTCGGCACGGAAACTCCGCTGGTCAGCAGCGACCATGACGGATTCGTGCTGTTCATCAACACGCTCGCTGACGCACTGTTCGGCAACGGCTTCGAGAACTGATTTACACGCATAGACGCTGCGCACACGGCCCGCCTTGCGGGCCGTTTTTTTCTCGAGTCAAATACGCGCGGAATCTCGGCATCGTCTGGGCGTCATCGAGCGACTGCGTTGGACGAACGCTACGTCACCCCGTATCCCGGGGAGCACAAGAATTTCCAATGTGGCCGTCGTACACGATCCGCTTCGGTTCTCGACGCAACCAGTCGTATTGCTCGGGGCGGTGGCGCCATAAGCTGGATTTGCTAAGGAGTCGATTGCGTGGAAGCAATAGCCGACTTCGGTCCGGCTGCGTGTGCGATGCGCGGCCCTTGGTAACCGGGAAATCTCATCGCTTCAAAATCATCAGCACTTCTTCGAGTTCCTGGCGCACCTGGCGCACCACCTGGCTGGTGATGCTGGCTTCAGCCTTTCCCAACTCACCTTCCAGGCGTTGACGCGCGCCGCCGATGGTGAAGCCCTGGTCGTAGAGCAGGCTGCGGATCTGGCGGATCATCAACACGTCGTGGCGCTGGTAATAGCGGCGGTTGCCGCGGCGCTTGACTGGATTGAGGTTGGTGAATTCCTGTTCCCAGTAGCGCAATACATGCGGTTTGACCGCGCATAGCTCGCTGACTTCACCGATGGTGAAGTAGCGCTTGGCCGGAATAGTTGGGAGTTCGTTATTGCTGCCCTGATCCAGCATACGCCTCCACCCGCACCTTGAGTTTCTGACCTGGACGGAATGTCACTACGCGTCGAGCCGAAATCGGAATTTCTTCGCCGGTCTTCGGATTGCGACCTGGGCGGCGATTTTTGCTGCGCAGGTCGAAGTTACCAAAGCCCGATAATTTTATTTGTTCGCCTCGCTGCAGCGCCTCACGCATGACTTCAAAAAACGCATCAACGAATTCCTTCGCTTCACGTTTGTTTAGGCCGACGTTCTCGAAGAGTCGCTCGGCAAGTTCAGACTTGGTCAACGCCATTTCATCCTCGCAACCTAGCCCCTGTGCTTGCACCCAAAGCGGCGACGACTGCCTGAATGGCCGAATCCACGTCGCTGTCCGTAAGGGTGCGCGAACTGTCCTGTAAAATCAAGCCCATAGCGAGGCTTCTTGTGCCGGAGGGCAAACTTGCGCCGATAAACTCATCAAACAGGACGCATTCTTTCAATAAATCGCCCAGAATCCCTTGCGCGCAGGCCCTCAGGCGTGCTGCAGGCACGGATTGGTCCAGCACCAGTGCTAAGTCGCGGCGTACCGACGGGAAACGCGAGATTTCACCGGCCATGGGTACGCTGCGCTGCAGCAATCCGGCGAGGTCGATTTCGAACGCGTAAACGTCACCATCGACGTCCAGCGCCTTGCTCAGGCGTGGGTCCAGGCACCCCACCAGACCGATGCAATGGCCCGTGCGCAGCACTGCTGCACTGCGGCCGCCGTGCAGAAAACCGCGGTCCGCGATGGGCTGAAACTCGAATTGCGCGTCGGGTCCGGCCAAGCCCAGAACCTGTTCCAGGTCACCCTTGATGTCGTAAAAATCTGCTGCACGCCTGCCTTCGCCCCACTGCTCGGCGTGTGCCGAACCGCTGATCAAAGCGGCGAGCCGCGGTGTTTCCAGCGGCGGATCGCCAGCGTGGAAGGCTTTTCCGATCTCAAACAGGCGCACGCGCTGCTGTTGTCGTGCCTGGTTTCGTTTCAATGCCTCGACTAAACCGGGCAACAGGCTGGTACGCATCACCGCCAGATCGACGCTGAGCGGATTGCTCAATGCCACTGCGCCCGCGCCCAAGCTCCAGGTCGCCAGCGTATCGGCTGCGATGAAACTGAAATGCAGGGCTTCGGCATAGCCTCGGGCCAGCAATGCCTGGCGTATATCGCCGAGTCGCAACTGCGCCTCCGGCTCGATACGCAATGCGATTTCGCCACGCGGGATGTTGACCGGCACGTTGTCGTAACCATGGATGCGCGCCACTTCTTCGATCAGATCTTCTTCGATCTCAATGTCAAAGCGCTTGGATGGTGCCTGCACCTGCCAGCCTTCCGCGGTGGCCTCGACTTGCATGCCCAGAGCACGCAGCATCCTGCCCACAGCCAGGTCATCAAGTTTGAGGCCGAGCACCCGCTGCAGGCGCTCCCGACGCAGGCGTACGAGCGGACGCACTGGCAGATGCCCGTTGCTCACCGCCTCAGTCATCGGCCCGGGCTGACCGCCGGCGATATCGGTAATCAACTGCGTCAGTCGCTCAATGGCACGGCGCGGCAATTCTGGATCCACGCCACGCTCGAAACGGTGCGAAGCATCGGTGTGCAAACCCAGCTTGCGCGCGCGCCCCTGGACCGCATTGGGCGCAAAGAATGCGGCTTCGAGAAACAAGGTGCGGGTTCGATCGGTGACACGCGTGTCCCAGCCTCCCATTACACCGGCGACGGCGACAGCACGCGCAGCATCGGCAATCACCAGGAAGCTTTCGTCCAATGTCACTTCACGCTCGTCGAGCAATTTCAGTGTCTCGCCCTTGCGCGCGCGGCGCACTTCGATCGCGCCCTGCAGTTGCTGGTGATCGAAGGCATGCGTGGGTTGCCCCAGTTCGATCAGCACGTAGTTGCTGCAATCCACCGCCACAGAGATCGAGCGCAGGCCGCTGCGACGCAGGCGCTCCTTCATCCACAGCGGCGTCTTTGCGCCCGGATCAATACCTTCAACGACACGACCAAGATAACGCGGACAGTCGATTGGATCCTGTAGCTTTATCTCGCGGGTCAGCAATGATTGACTGACGATCGACACGGGCGGCACGACGTCCGCAGGCATATCAAAAAGCGCGCGCACTTCCGCGGCCAAACCTTCCAGGCCCAGACAATCCGGGCGATTGGGCGTCAGCTTGATGTCGATCGATGCGTCCGGCAGGCCGAGAAACTCGATCAATGCTGCACCCGTTCGCGCGTCGCTCGGCAGCTCCCACAGCCCGCTGGAATCATCGGAAAGCGCGAGCTCTTTGGCCGAGCACAGCATGCCAAAACTCTCGACATCACGCAGCTTGGCGCGTTTGATTTCCATTCCGTTCGGAAGCCTGGCACCGATGATCGCCACCGGCGCTTTGAGTCCAACGCGTGCATTGGGTGCGCCGCAAACAATCTGCAGCAAGTCACCGCTGCCGATCGATACCTTGCAGACCTGCAGCTTGTCGGCATTGGGGTGGCGCTCGGCCATCATGATCTCGCCGACGATGACACCGTGCAGCGCCTCACCCAGCACTTCAACGCCTTCAACTTCCAGGCCAGCCATGGTCAGCCGGTGCATCAAAGTGGCACGGTCGCAACCGGGGTCGGCGATCGCACGCAACCAGTTTTCGGAAAACTTCATATCGGAATTCTCTTTAACGTAAAACAACGTACAAAGTCGCTACGCGAGGAAACTATTGCCCCCTCCCCGGCACCGAGGCGGGTTGGCGAGGGAAGAGTCAAGAGACCTCGACTTTGCAGAATCTTCTCTTCCGTAAAACATCGCTATGCAAGGAAGCCTTTGCCCCCTCCCCGATGTCCGGGGAGGGCTGGGGAGGGGTCAGGTAATAAACTTCGACGTTAGAGCTAGAGCAGCGGTCGCCGTACCCGCTGCTCTAGCTCTAACTTCAGGCGAACTGCCGCAGAAAGCGCAAGTCGTTTTCGAAGAAACTGCGCAGATCGTTGACGCCGTAGCGCAGCATCGCAAAGCGTTCGACGCCCAGTCCAAAGGCAAACCCTGTGTAGCGTTCCGGATCGATGTTGCACGCCTTCAGCACGTTTGGATGCACCATGCCGCAGCCCAACACTTCCAACCAACCGGGTTCGGCGCCATCGCCGCGATCCCATCGGATGTCGACCTCGGCCGATGGCTCGGTAAACGGGAAATAGCTGGGACGAAAACGCATCTCGAAGTCGCGTTCGAAAAATGCATTGACGAATTGCTTCAGCGTGCCTTTGAGGTCGGCGAAGCTGGAAGTGTCATCGACCAGCAACCCTTCCACTTGATGAAACATCGGCGTATGCGTCTGGTCGCTGTCGCTGCGATAAACTTTTCCGGCGGCGATGATGCGGATTGGCGGCGTGCGTCCGGCCATCGCACGGATCTGCACCGGCGAGGTATGCGTGCGCAGCAGCCGACCATCGGGAAAATAGAAGGTGTCGTGCATCGCCCGCGCCGGATGGTGTTCGGGGAAATTAAGCGCTTCGAAGTTGTGAAAATCATCTTCGATCTCGGGGCCATCGGCCTGCTGATATCCGAGTCTGGAAAAAATATCGGTGATGCGATCCAGCGTGCGCGTGATCGGATGCAGATTGCCGCGATCGGTATCGCGGCCGGGCATGGTCACATCGACACGCTCGGCCTGCATGCGAGCGTCGTAGGCACCGTCTTCAAGTTGCGACTTGCGTGCTGCAAGCGCAATCTGCAGGCGTTCCTTGGCTTGATTGACCAGCTCACCGCGCGCCTTGCGCTCGTCCTGCGATAGCTTGCCAAGCAGTTTCAATTGCTCGGTCAATATTCCCGACTTGCCGAGCCAGGAAATGCGCACTGCATCCAGCGCTTCGAGATCCGCAACGATGGCGATCAGGCTGATCGCGGCCTCGATGTCGTTCATGGATTCCTGCATATTTCGCTCTTCCAAAAATGCACATGGGGAGAGGCTTAAGCCATCTCCCCATGCGGAACATCCAGTTGCCGAAGCAACCGTATGGATCAGCCAATCAGGCTGCGACGACCAAACTTGCCTTCGCTTTCTCGGCGATTTCGCCAAACGCCTTGATGTCGTGAATGGCCAGATCAGCAAGCACCTTGCGGTCCATGACGATATTGGCTTTCTTCATGCCATTGATCAGGCGGCTGTAAGAGATCGCGTACATACGCGCAGCGGCGTTGATACGGACGATCCACAGCGCACGGAACTGGCGCTTGCGCTGCTTGCGGCCGATGTACGCGTACTGGGCAGCCTTGGTGACGGCCTGCTTGGCGACGCGGAACACCTTGCGGCGGGCGTTGTAATAGCCCTTGGCAGCCTTCAGAACTTTCTTGTGACGGGCTCGGGCGGTGACGCCACGTTTAACTCGTGCCATGACATCGCCTCCTTAGAGATAGGGGAGCATGCGAGCGACGCGACCTGCGTCCTCCGCACGAACGTGGTTCTGACCGCGCAGATTACGCTTACGCTTGGTGGACATCTTGGTCAGGATATGGGACTTGAAGGCGTGGCCGCATTTGTACTTGCCAGACGCCGTTTTACGGAACCGCTTGGCTGCGGCCCGATTGGTTTTCATCTTGATTTTGGCCATGACACTACCTGTGTGGGTTGGTTGACTGAATCGAGCGGCGACTTGCGTCGCGCTTTCCGTCCTGCTCGTTTCGGCTTGTTTTGCGGCCCCTGCGGGCTGCTGTCCATTGGAGCAACCCTTGCGGGTTGCGGTCCATTCGAAGGCTGTCGCCCGAAAGCGCTGGAGCCCTCACTCGATCCGGTCCTCGCGGGCCGTATCGAATCCATGCTTTGCCTGAAGGCGCGACATGAAATTCCTGGGTCGGTGGACGCCACCATCAAACGGCGCCCATCGGGTGACGCGGGCTCACCAACTTCAGTGGGCTCGCATCCTGTACACCCTGCATCTTCGCAGTGAAGATGCGGGATCGCGATTCGCTACACGCGAATCTACTTCTTCTTCGGAGCAACCATCATGATCATCTGCCGCCCTTCAAGGCGCGGAAACGATTCGATGGTGACCTCATCCTTGAGGGCTTCCTGCAAACGCTTGGCCATCGCGATACCCAGTTCGGTGTGCGCCATTTCGCGCCCCTTGAAGCGGATATTCACCTTGACCCGATCGCCTTCGGCAATGAATCGCCGCAGGTTGCGAAGTTTGATCTCGTAGTCGCCATCATCGGTCGTAGGGCGGAACTTGAGTTCCTTGATCTCCACGATCTTCTGCTTTTTCTTGGCGGCGTTGGCCTTCTTCTGCTGTTCAAACTTGAACTTGCCGAAGTCCATGATGCGGCAGACGGGCGGATCGGAGTTGGGCACGATCTCAACCAGATCGAGGTCCAGATCCATTGCCATACGCAGCGCGTCGTCGCGCGTCAGCACACCGATCTGCTCCCCATCCACGCCAATGACACGTACCCGCGGAACCCGAATTTCCAGGTTCTTACGATTCATTTTATCCGTACTGATTAGCAAACCCTCCCAACAGTCCTATGCCCCAAAAAGCCCGGTCAAACCTGGCCTTTCACCGTTTCCGAATGCAGCTTCTGGACCAGCGCGTCGAGCGACATCGTGCCCAGATCTTCCCCAGAAAGCGAACGCACCGCGACCGTACCGTTTTCGCGTTCGCGATCTCCGATCACGACCTGATAGGGCACTTTCTGCAGCGTGTGTTCGCGAATCTTATAGCCGATCTTCTCATTGCGCAAATCGGCCTCTGCGCGGAAGCCTTGTTTTACAAGGGCTTGCACTACCGAATCGGTGTACTCAGCCTGGGCGTCGGTGATGTTCATGGCCACCAGCTGAACCGGTGCAAGCCACACTGGCAGCGCCCCGGCGTGGTTTTCGATGAGGATTCCGATAAAGCGCTCGAGCGAGCCCAAAATGGCCCGATGCAGCATTACCGGGGTCTTGCGGCTGGAATCCTCGGTCACATACTCGGCGCCAAGGCGCTCCGGCATGGAGAAATCAACCTGAATGGTGCCGCACTGCCAGACCCGTCCGATCGAGTCTTTCAGTGAAAATTCGATCTTGGGACCATAAAAAGCGCCCTCGCCCGGGTTCAGCTGGTAATCGATGCCCTGGGATTCGAGCGCAGTCGCCAGTGCTTTCTCGGCCTTGTCCCAGACTTCGTCGGCACCCACGCGCTTTTCCGGGCGCGTCGACAGCTTGTAGAGCACGTCGGTAAAGCCGAAATCGCCATAAACCTGAAGCAGACACTTGATGAAGTCCGCACACTCGGACTGGATCTGGTCCTCGGTGCAAAACACGTGGCCGTCGTCCTGGGTGAAACCGCGCACGCGCATGATGCCGTGCAGCGCACCGGATGCCTCATTGCGATGACAGGAACCGAACTCGCCAAAACGCAGCGGCAGCTCGCGATAACTATGCAGACCGTGGTTGTAGATCTGCACGTGGCCAGGGCAATTCATCGGCTTGATCGCGTAATCGCGGTTTTCCGATGACGTGGTGAACATGTTGTCCTTGAAATTGGACCAGTGACCGGACTTCTCCCACAGACTGCGATCGAGAATCTGTGGACCGCGCACTTCTTTGTAACCACTGGCGCGATACACCTTGCGCATGTACTGCTCAATCACCTGCCAGATCGCCCAGCCCTTGGGATGCCAGAACACAAGGCCTGGCGCCTCTTCCTGCATGTGGAAAAGATGCAGTGCCTTGCCGAGCTTGCGATGGTCACGCTTCTCGGCCTCTTCAAGCTGAGTGAGGTAGGCCTTCAGGTCCTTGTCATTGAGGAACGCGGTGCCGTAGACGCGCGTCAGCATCTCGTTCTTGCTGTCGCCACGCCAATAGGCGCCCGCCACCTTCATCAGTTTGTAGGCGCGCAGTTTGCCGGTGTTGGGCACATGCGGGCCACGGCAGAGATCGATGAAATCGCCCTGGGCGTAGAGTGAAAGGTCTTCGTTGGCAGGAATGCCCTCGATGATCTCGGCTTTGTAGTGTTCGTTTTTCGACTTGAAGAAGGCCACCGCCGCGTCACGACTCATCAGCGAACGGGTGACCGGTAGCGCCTCTTTTACGATGCGATCCATTTCCGCCTGGATCTTGTCCAGATCCTCCGGCGTGAACGGCGTCTTGCGCGCAAAGTCATAGAAAAAGCCATTCTCGATCACCGGGCCGATGGTGACCTGGGCATCCGGGAACAGTCTCTGTGTGGCCTGCGCAAGCAGATGCGCGGTCGAATGGCGCAGCACTTCAAGCGCGTCAACATGTTTCTCGGTGACGATCTCGAGCGCGACGTCCGACTCGATGCGATGACTGGTATCCACCAACTTGCCATCGACTTTGCCAGCAAGCGCGGCCTTGGCCAATCCGGCGCCAATGTTGGCGGCGACGTCCGCCACGGTTACGGCCGACTCGAATTCGCGCTTGGAACCATCAGGAAGGGTAACGACGATCATGGAATGCTCCATCAGGTAGGAGCGGCGTGAGCCGCGATAGCTGAAGCTAGTGTGGTGTTGCACCCTATGCGACACATAAAACCGCGTCCTCGACCCCGTGGCTTCGTTGCGAATCTTGCCAAGGCCACCAGCCTTGGCGGCAATTCGCGCCTCGCCACGGGGCCGAACCCATCCATTTTATTTGCGCCGCATAGTGTGCAACACCACACTAGACGCCGGGAATGCGGCAACAAAAAAGGGCGCAAGCGCCCTTTGCTGAGAAACGCAAGGCGCATACGGGTCAGTGCTGGGTGCCGGTTCGCGTCATGGTGATCGTGTTCTTTCGAACTACGTGTCCTTTGTTGAATCACGGCTGCTTACAAGCCGCGTCTCGCTGATGATTTGGTGGGCGCAACAGGGATCGAACCTGTGACCCCTACCATGTCAAGGTAGTGCTCTACCGCTGAGCTATGCGCCCAAATCAAGGCCGCGCATGGTACACGGCCCAGCGCGTGGACTCAACCGCGTTGTCGGATCGGTAGCAGTGAACGACGGCGCTGGTCGACAACGTCGCCGTGCGGCAGCCTGGCTAGCGGGGCGCGCGTTGATGCTGCGACGCCCACGGATCGGGCCTCGCGTCTACAATGCCGCTTCTTTTTTCAGCGCCACGCGATGCAATTCGATTCCCTCACCTTCGTCGTGTTCTTCCTCGCACTGATGGCGCTCTATCAGCTGCCATGGAGCTGGAACGCGCGCAAATGGCTGCTGTTGGTCGCCAGCTTCGTGTTCTATGGCGCCTGGAGCCCGCCGTTTCTGCTTCTGCTAATCGCTTCGGCCAGCGTCGACTGGTGGTTATCGCTGTGCATTGCAGGTTCCACATCGCCGCCGGCGCGCCGGCGCTGGTTGATTGTTTCGATCTCGGCCAATCTGGGCCTGCTCGGTTTTTTCAAGTACGGCAATTTTCTCAATCACAACGTCGCGACCTTGCTCGGCGCGCTTGGCATTGATTGGCAGGCGCCGAGCTTCGATATCCTGTTGCCGATCGGCATTTCGTTCTACACCTTCCAATCGCTGTCCTACTGCATCGATGTGTATCGCGGCCAGGTGCCGGTGCAGCGCTCGCTGCGCGACTACGTGCTCTTTGTCGCCTTTTTTCCGCAGTTGGTCGCAGGGCCAATCGTGCGCTACAGCGTTTTCCGCGAGCAGCTCGAGCAACCACGACGGTCAACCGCAGATGGCGTTTTTGTCGGCATATCGCTGATGCTGATCGGGCTCTTCCAGAAAATCGTGCTGGCCGACTCCGTGTTTGCACCGGTGGCAGACACCGGCTTCGTCATCGGCGCCGAGCCAGGCGTTGCACTGGCCTGGGGCGCGACCATTGCCTTCAGCGGCCAGATCTTCTGCGACTTCGCCGGCTATTCGATGTGCGCGATCGGCTGCGCGATGATGCTGGGATTTTATCTGCCGGACAATTTCCGCAGCCCCTACGCGGCGATCGGGTTTTCCGATTTCTGGCGGCGCTGGCACATCTCGTTGTCGAGCTGGTTGCGCGACTATCTGTATGTGCCACTCGGTGGCAGCCGTGGGTCGAGCCTTTTCACCGCGCGCAACATGATGCTGACCATGGTGCTCGGCGGCCTCTGGCATGGTGCCGCCTGGACCTTTGTGGCCTGGGGCGCGTTCCATGGCCTGTGGCTCGGCATCGAGCGCGCCGCACGCGCTGCAATGCCGAACCATGCGTGGCTGCAGGCAGCACCACTGCGCTGGCTGTACGGATTGTTCACCCTGCTGGTGGTGATGTGGGCCTGGGTATGGTTTCGCGCGCCGGATTTCGCCACCGCATCCAAAGTGCATATGGCACTTCTCGGCCTGGGCGAAACTGCGCACGTCGCCGTGAGCAACGAAGCCAGAATCGCCATGATTGCCTTCGCCCTGCTGTGGCTGACGCATTGGCTTACGCGTTCGCTCGATTTGCGCTCGGCGCTATCACGATTGCCGGCATGGTGCGCCGGCCTGTTCTGGGGTCTGTTGCTCGGCGCCATCGTGCTGTCTCCAGGCGCAGGTCGCGCCTTCATCTATTTCCAGTTCTGACGCTCACCGTTCTGATCCTTCCGCTGCTTTTGCCAAAGTTCTGATTCTCAAATTCGAGTCGACCGAATACAAAAATGAAACGACTGCTCTTCAGCGCCTTGATCGCCTGCCTCACTCTGGCCCTGACCGCCGGCGCGGTCGAATGGCATTGGCGCAGCCGCAATTACCTGCCCGGCATCATCGATTCGCAGGATCTGTGGGCGCAGCAGCGTGCTCGCCTTACCCGCACTGGCAAGCGACCGATTGCGCTGATCGGCGCATCGCGCACGCTGTACAGCGTGGATCTGCAGGTGTTGCGCGAGCGCTTGCCCGCCTACGAGCCAGTGATGCTTGCGCTTGATGCCAACCCAGCCATGGCTTCACTGCGCGATCTCGCTGCGGACCAAGATTTCGATGGCGTGGTGATCTGCGACATCGATGGACTGGGCCTGTGGCGCATCACCTGGGAACTGCAACAGGCGTACGTCGCTCACTATCACCGGCAATGGACGATCAGCCGCGATGTGCATCGCCGCATGCTGAATGTTTGGCAACAGCATGCGTTGATTTCGCGCTCGGACTTCAGCCTGCTGCGCTCGTTGGTGCGCTGGTGGAACAAGGAAGCAGAGCCGTTTCGCCCGCATGTCCGGCTCACATCAATGCGCGAAGGGTTCATCGACTACACGCTCACCGATACCAGCGTTCATCGTCGTGAATTGGAGGCACACCTGGCCAAATATGGTGGCAAGTTGCCGGGGCCAGTGCCGGCGCAATGGTTGGCGGACCTCGCCGAAGTCAGAAACTGGGTGCAGGCAATACAGCAGCGCGGCGGTCGGGTAATTTTCTACGCGACGCCGATCAGCGGCCTGCGCCGTCAGGTCGAAGAAGCCACCTATCCGCGACCTCAGTTCTGGGATCGTTTAGCCGATGCAACCGGGGCACAAACCCTGCACGCCGACGATGTACCCGCGTTGCGCGACTTTCCGTTGCCGGACGAATCGCATATCGACTATCGCGACAAGCCGCGATACACCGCATTGTTGATCGATGCGCTGACCGCGCGCACGCCGCTGTAGCGAGGAGCGAGTCCGAGCTACGTCCGCAGCGTCTGTTCCCGCACTCGATGCATTTCATCGCGCGCGCGCGCAGCATCCTCGAATTCCAGGTTCTGCGCGTGTTTGAACATCTGCGCTTCAAGTCGTTTCAAAACCGCTGATAGCTGCGGCGCGGTCATGCTGGCGTAGTCGGCCGTTGGTTCGGCAGCGCGCAGGGTGCCGAGCTTGCGCGTGCGTTCGCTGGCGTTCATCACGACAGTGTCGTTGGCCGCCTCGCGCGCACCCTGCATAACGTCAATAATTTTGGTCTGCACCGACTTGGGCGTGATGTTGTGCATGACATTGAAGTCGACCTGCTTCTGACGCCGACGACTGGTTTCGTCGATCGCCGCCTGCATCGAGCGCGTGATCGTGGCCGCATAAAGAATCGCCTTGCCGCGCAGATTTCTGGCGGCGCGGCCGATGGTCTGGATCAGCGAGCCGGTCGAGCGCAGGAACCCTTCCTTGTCGGCGTCAAGAATCGCCACCAGCGATACCTCGGGCATATCAAGTCCCTCGCGCAGCAAGTTGATGCCGACCAGCACGTCAAACTTGCCCAGGCGCAGATCGCGCAGGATCTCGACGCGCTCCACCGTTTCAACGTCCGAATGCAGATAGCGCACGCGCACGCCGGCCTCTTCCAGATACTCGGTCAGATTCTCCGACATGCGCTTGGTCAGCGTCGTGACCAACACGCGATCGCCCATCGCCGTGCGCAGACGGATCTCATCGAGCAGATCGTCGACCTGCGTCGCCACCGGACGAACTTCGATTTCAGGATCAACCAGACCCGTCGGTCGTACGACCTGCTCGATCACCTGCTCGCCGGAGCGCTCCAGCTCATAAGCACGTGGCGTGGCAGACACATAAATCGTGCGTGGCGCGCGTTGCTCGAATTCCTCGAATTTCAGCGGTCGGTTGTCCAACGCCGAAGGCAGGCGAAAGCCGAATTCAACCAGCGTTTCCTTGCGCGAACGGTCACCTTTGTACATTGCGCCGATCTGCGGCACGGTGACGTGCGACTCGTCGAGCACCAACAGCGCATCGGCCGGCAGATAGTCGAAAAGCGTTGGCGGTGCCTCACCCGGCGCATAGCCGGTCAAGTGCCTGGAGTAGTTCTCGATTCCCTGGCAGTAGCCGATCTCGGCCATCATCTCCAGATCGTATTGTGTGCGCTGCTTCAGACGTTGTGCTTCCAACAGTTTGTTGGCGGCGTAAAGCTGTTCGAGGCGTTCGCCAAGTTCGGTCTTGATGGTCTCGATTGCATCCAGCACGGTGCGGCGCGAGGTGACGTAGTGCGATTTTGGGAAAACAGTAAACCCCGGCAACTTGCCGATCACCGAGCCGGTCAGCGGGTCGAACTGACTGATGGTTTCGATGACCCCATCGAACAGCTCGACCCGCACTGCAATCGATTCGGATTCGGCCGGAAACACATCGACAATTTCGCCTCGTACACGATAGGTAGCGCGGCGCAGTTCATAGTCGCCGCGGGAGTATTGCAGTTCGGTCAGGCGACGCAGCAATTCACGCTGGTCCATGGGCTGGCCCGGAGCCAGCCGCAGCACCATCTTGAAATGCTCGTTCGGATCGCCAAGACCATAGATCGCCGATACCGTGGCGACAATGATGCAGTCGCGACGCTCCAGCAGCGACTTGGTCGCTGACAGCCGCATCTGTTCGATGTGTTCGTTGATCGATGAGTCTTTCTCGATAAACGTGTCGGTACTCGGAACGTAGGCTTCGGGCTGGTAATAATCGTAATAGGAGACGAAGTACTCGACCGCGTTATTCGGGAAAAACTCCTTGAACTCGCCGTACAGTTGCGCCGCCAGCGTCTTGTTCGGCGCCATCACCAGCGTCGGCGCCTGTACCTGCTGGATCAGGTTGGCAATCGAAAAAGTCTTGCCTGAACCGGTAACGCCAAGCAGGGTTTGATGCGCCAAACCGTTGCGGAAGCCGTCAACCATGCGGGCGATTGCCTGCGGTTGATCACCAGCAGGCTGGAAAGGCGACACTAGTTTGAATGGTTCGGACATTGAGCTGGGCCAGCACGGACAACAACGCGCACGATAATGCATTGTCTGCTCAAGATCGCAACCCGCACTCGGAAAAATCGCAGCAGGATTCAGGACGCTGCCCCTGCCCTCGAATTGTCACCGACTGCAAACTGGCCTCCCTGCTCACATCGACTCAAGGAGACCTGCAATGAACACTGTTCGCGACACAACGCACTGCAAGAACACACGCCGCCAGCCCCTGCGTGGCAAGATAATTACCCGGGGATTTACCCTGCTGGAAATACTCGTCGCCGTCACCGTGGTCAGCATTTTGCTTGCAATCGCCCTGCCGTCTTATTCGGCTGCGCTCGGTCGCGCCGATTGCAACACCCTGCTGACTGCGCTGATGGGCTCGATCACCGACGCGCGTGGCGCCGCACAGAACTATGAGTCTGACGCGATTCTCTGCCCCAGCGATGATGGCGCCTCTTGCTCGGGCAAAGCGCAATGGCAGAACGGCTGGATCGTGGGCGTCGACGGCAACGGCGACAACAGCATCAGCGGCGGCGAATCGGTTATTTCCCGTCAACCAGGCTTCGAAGAAAACGTGCACATGGTCACCAGCAGTGGGCGGACACGTTTGCAATTCCAGCCCTATGGCTCGAACGCCGGTAGCAATGTCACGTTCACGCTGTGCGATCGCCGCGGCGAATCTGGCAGCAGCGCCTATGTGCTCAACAATAGTGGCCACTTCCACGAGGCGCGGCCAACAGCGCAAAACACCGCGGCTGCCTGCGCCGGTATGTGACGCGCGCGCGCGGATTTGTTGCCGAGTGTTGGGGTGCAGGCTTGACGAAGCCCGAGCCCCCCGCTCTAATGCGCGACTCGGTTGGCGCTGTGCGCTGCATCGGCCAGGTAGCTCAGTTGGTAGAGCAGGGGATTGAAAATCCCCGTGTCGGGGGTTCGATTCCCTCCCTGGCCACCACTTCAGTCGCACTTTCGTTGCCGATCATCACCCGACTCCCACTGCTGCCTTGACTATGACGCGCACCGTTTTTTGCATTCGTCTGCAGCAGGAGCTTGAAGCACTGGACTTTGCGCCATTGCCTGGTGAGCTCGGCAAGCGCATCTTCGATCAGGTTTCCAAACGAGCCTGGAGCGAATGGCTGGCGCATCAGACCATGCTGATCAACGAGAATCGGTTGTCGCCCATTGAGCCCAAGGCGCGTGCGTTTTTGCGTGGTGAACTGGAAAAATACTTCTTTGGCGATGGCGCCGCGCTGCCCGAAGGCTACACACCACCCGCCTGATGCCGGCACACGCGCCGGTCGACTCGCTACCCGAATAATGCCGTCCAGGTGCAGCGCACTCTACGCACACGCTTGCGCCAGGGGAACAGCAAATGTGTCAACTTCGTCAGCGGCGCGCTTGACCTTTCGTCAACCGCGAGCTGGAGTCGCGACATCGGTAAGGCTGCAATTTCTCCGGCCATGCTTGAGCTATTGGTGGCAAGCTTCTGCGAGCGATAAGCTTGATGCCTTCCTGGAACGAGTAAAACGACAATTTTGCGTCTAAGACCCGACGTAGGAATTGTCATTGCGACGCTGTGCTTATCGCCTGGTCCGGGCAGTCCCCGGACACATCCAACGCAAACGTTTGTTCAGAGTCGCCACTCAGGACGATTGAGGCACGCAACGAGGCCATGGAGGCCGATTACGAAATCAACCGCGCGTTTGACTGCATCGACAAGACATCGTTCGACGCGATCAACTCGCAGCGCGTCGCGTGGGAGCAGCGCCAGGCCCAGACCATCGCCGGTGAACGCCAGCGAATGGCGCAGTCCGGATGGAGTGCTGCAGGTTTCGCGGACAGGATTGCAACGTCGCAACCGCATGTTGGCCAACGCTCAGCAGGCCGCCCCCCTTCGGCAATGAATACGATTGCATTGTCTTGTTGCTGGCGTTCGTCTGTTGCCAGGCCGCCCTATAGTCCGCCCCAGCCCCGAGCGCGCAGATTCATGTGAGCGCGCACCACACCAATGGGGACCAGTCGAATCAGTATCCCTTGGGAGGGGCGAATACGATGCGATTCACCAATATTGCTGCGCGTTGTCTACTGGCATTGATCGTCACCGCGGCAATGCCATGGTGGGCAAGCTCAACGGCGCATGCGTCGATCAATGCGCTGAACCTCGGCGCCAAATATGACGCCACTCGGGCGAACATGGATTTCAAGGTTTACTCAGCGCGGGCCACGCGCATCGAAGTGTGGATCTACAAAACGCCGTCCGGCGCACAGCAGGTCGCGCGCTACGTCCTCACGCGCAATCTCGCTACCGACGTCTGGTCGAAGACGGTGTCGGTCAACACTTTGCGCTACCGCTATGGTGTCACCGGTACCGTGTACTACGGCTATCGCGCCTGGGGGCCCAACTGGCCTTACATCAGCACCTGGACCAAAGGCAGCGCAATCGGATTCAGCAGCGACATCGATGCCAGCGGCAACCGCTTCAATCCGAACAAGTTGCTGCTCGACCCCTATGCCGTAGAGATCAGCCAGGACCCGACTACTCCGACCTGCACCGACGGAACCCTCTATGCGAGTGGAACCACGCACCGCAACAAGGACAGCGGCACGTGCGCGCCCAAGGGCCTGGTGCTGGCCGCAAGTACCAGCTCGATCGGCACCAAGCCCACACGCGCGTTCAAGGACGATGTGGTCTACGAAGTGCATGTGCGCGGCCTGACCATGAACGACATCACTGTCCCGATCGCACTTCGGGGCACTTATGCAGGCGCGGCGACCAAGGCAGCGTATCTCGCCAGTCTGGGTATCACGGCAGTCGAATTTCTTCCAGTGCAGGAAACCCAGAACGCGACCAATGACGTCGATCCGAACTCCGATATCGGCGACAACTACTGGGGTTACATGACGCTGAATTTTTTCGCGCCGGATCGCCGCTACGCGTCGGATAAAACCGCGGGTGGTCCGACCCGCGAATGGAAAGCCATGGTCAAGTCGTTTCATGACGCGGGCATCAAGGTGCTGATCGATGTCGTCTACAACCACACCGGCGAAGGCGGTGCCTGGGGCGGGACCGACGGATTGACCGTGTACAACGTGCAGTCGTTTCGTGGCCTCGACAATCCCACCTATTACTCGCTGACCGCTGATTTGCAACATTCCTGGGACAACACCGGCGTCGGTGGCAACTACAACACGCGCAATGCCACCGCGCAGAACCTGATCATTGATTCGCTGGCGTATTGGCGCGACAGCCTGGGCGTCGACGGGTTTCGTTTTGACCTCGCCTCCGTGCTCGGCAACACATGCCAGCACGGCTGCTTCAACTTCGACAAGATGGACAGCGGCAACGCGCTTAACCGCATCGTCAACGAACTGCCACCACGTCCCGCCGCTGGCGGCAGCGGTATCGATTTGATTGCCGAGCCCTGGGCGATCGGTGGCAACTCCTATCAGGTTGGCGGCTTCCCAAGCGGCTGGGCGGAATGGAACGGAAAATACCGCGATGACCTGCGCAAGAAGCAGAACAAATTGGGTGTCGAGGTGGTCACCACCGGACTGCTCGCATCACGCTTTGCCGGCTCTTCCGACCTGTATGGCGACGATGGCCGCAAGCCCTGGCACTCGGTCAACTTGATGGTCGCGCACGATGGCTTCACCCTCGCCGATCTCTACGCCTACAACAGCAAGCAAAACAATCAGCCCTGGCCCTGCGGCCCTTCCGATGGTGGCGAGGACAACAACATCAGTTGGGATCAGGGCGGAATCGGCAACGAGCAGCGCAAGGCCGCGCGCACCGCGCTGGCATTCATGATGCTCAGTGCCGGCGTGCCGATGATCACGGGCGGTGACGAGTTTCTGCGCACGCAGTTCGGCAACAACAATGTCTACAACCTCGATTCACCGGCCAACTGGCTGATCTGGACGCTCGACGCCAACGCTATCGACCAGCAGACCTATACCCGTCGCCTGATCGAATTCCGCAAGGCGCACGCCAGCCTGCGACCGGCAAACTTCTATTCCGGCGTCGACAACAATGGCAATGTCATGGAGCAGTTGCGCTGGTTCAAACCCGACGGCGCGCAGGCTGATGCCGCGTACTTTTCCAGTGCGTCCAATCATGCCATCGCCTGGCGCATCGATGGCAGCGAACTGGACGACAGCAGCAGCGCCATCTACATCGCCTACAACGGTTGGTCTGGCAACGTGAACTTCACTCTGCCCTGGCCCGGCAACGGAAAAAACTGGTATCGGGTCACTGACACTGCCACCTGGAATGAAGGCCCGAACGCGGTTGCCACACCGGGCGCTGAAGCATGGCTCGGCGGCGAAGGCACCAGTTATGGATTGCAGGGCAGATCGATGCTGCTGCTGATCGCCAAGTAACCCCTGTTGCACGAAGCGACGTTGCCCTCTGTTGGATGTATGGTTCTACGCGGCATCGACGATCGGATCCCGCGTCAAAGCCCGGAGGATGATGCGAGTGATTCGGGTCGGCAGGGGCGTCGTGACCCGTGCGGCAGCGATGTGGGTGCATTGTGGGAGGGGCTGACCAGCTCCGCTGTTGAGAGCCAGCCGCGATTCTCTACTTCGCGGCGGCGTTGGCAATCGCGGCTCACGACGCTCCCACGAGGCGATTTGCGGAAGCCAAAAAACTTAGGGTCGGCGATTTCTCGCAAGCCCTCGTCTGAATTGGTTTCTCGAACGGAATTTTAAGCTTAGGGTAACGAATCAGTTTGACGACGCCACCGGAGCCGCCAAGCTCACTTCCCGGCCTTCGATGAACACGCGTTTTGGGCCACGCAACGCAGCGATGGATTGACGCGGATCGAGATCCAGCACCACCAGATCGGCGCGGGCACCCACGGCGTCAGCCCGAGGTCATCCCAGTGGTAGGCGTTCGAGTAGTTGGTTGTCGCGCTGGCCAGGGCTTGGCGCGGCGACAGACCAAGCTGTTGGAAAATCTCCAGCTCGCGCAGCATCGACACCCCAGGGGAAGTACAGAGTTTGGGTGTGTCGCTCGCAGCACGCAACGGTACATGATGCTGCACCAATACGCGATGCAGATTGAGTATGGCATTGCCATTGGAACCTGCGTTGCCTGATCGCCATCACGCGCTGGGCACGCAGTGCGTCGTAGGCAATCATGCCAGATAGTAGTGGAGATTCCGACACGTCGATCACCGTGCACTTGCGAAGAGGAGCACCCCGGATTGCGCTGCGCTTCATCCAGACTACTTGCTACTTGCTACTTGCTGCGTTTGTGCGCGGGCCTCAGGAAGAAGACGTGGCAAATCCCGAGCCGGTGCGGAAACACCACCGACCCGGCCGTTATTGGATCATCAGATCGTGATGGACGTGCCGTCGAACCGCTTGAGCGAGAACCCGGGAAATCCTTCGGGGTAGGTCGAGCGCAGATCGGCAAGGAAGCCAATGCCGACCTGTTCGCCAAGCCGCATGCCTTCGACGCCATCCGACCAGTAGTGAACGCCGGCGATGTTGCGAGCGATGGAAATGTTCGCTGCCAGCTTGTCGAGCTCGCCGCTCAGCGTCAATGCGCCGGCGGTGTAGGAGGTGAGCGCCGATCCATCGTCAGTAGCAAGGACCGGATCAGGAATGACGAAGCTGTCCTTGAAGCAGGCCTTGAGCACGGTGACGCAGGCACCCGCGATGGCGGCGTGCCCGGCTGGATACGAGGGATGGGTCGGCGATCCTTCCGCGAAAGCGAGCGGAAGCAAATAGCTGCCGTGCGCCGAATGGATCTTGCCGAGCACAGAGGACGCCAGCAAGGATCCATGGATCGGATAGGCGCGGGTGCCCGACACATCCTGATGCACGCGTAGTCCGAACGCCTCCGGCCGCAACACGCGATGCACCGACCACTTCTGGTACCAGGCCGCCTTCAATGCCATCACCGCGACCTGCGCGACCATGGACAATACATCCGGCCCACCGAAGGTGACGAACGCCGCGCGATTGGCATAGCTCTTGTACGGATTGCTGTCGTTCAGTGCCACGCCGCCGTAGCTCAACGCAATCAGCGCGGCGTTGAGGAACGCTTGATAAGAGAAATCACGGTGTACATATTCGCCAATGGCACGTCCGTCATTAACGTAGCGCGGCGGATCGAGCACCAACGATTGCGAAGGCGCGATGCCGTTCTGGACGCGCAGGCATTCTTCCCGCGATGTCATAAAGTCGACACCCTTGACCCCCGCCGCATACTTTTGCGTGATGGTGCCGGGGCCGAAAGGCACGTTCTTGAGGAGAAACTGGGACACATACGGACCCACGCGTTCGCCCGCGGTCACTCCGCGGAACAGGGTCTGCGCATTCACATCGCGGAACAAACTGAAACGACGCAGATCTGAGACTGCTTCGGCTGCCAAGGAATTGGTCGCGTACTGAGCAAACGGCACATCGCGCAATAGCGCCATCCAGTAAACCTCAGCCATCTCGGCGGCGCGAAGCTCGCTGGAGAACAGCGGCGATACCGCTATCCGCAGCCGGGTCGGGTCGGCACCTTCCATCTGGAATGCATTCGCCGATTGCGGACTGATCTGTTTGGCGGTGCCGCCCATCGGCACGGCTGCCCAGTCGGCAGCAAGGTTGCTCGTGCAGGCCTGGCGCAAGGCTGCGTAAGCCACAGGGTTTACTTCGCCGAACGCATCGTGCGGCAGACCTTTGGAGTAGCAGGAAGCAAAATTGTTGACTCCAGCCTCATCGTTACTGCGCGTAGAAGACGCCATCGGATAGGAAAGGTTGGCAGTGGCGCGGTCCATGCGCTGCGTAAACGCCTGCTCACCGCGCCGGTTGCCGGCAGGCGGCGTGAAGCCGATGAGCACCTTACTCGTCGCCGACGCTTCGCCAGCGCCAACAACACCAACCGCCGCCGCTGCGCCGGCTACACCAAGAAAGCCGCGCCGATTGAACGAAACCTTGCTGGCTCCAGTTGCGGGCTCCGCATTGGTGGACTCGTGCACAGCCGTTTCGGTCGACAATTTACTGGTCATTGGGTGCTCCTGATGAAGAATGATGAGATACGCGCATGATCCGCAACCTGTCCGGACATCTGCGCGCGAGCCCGGATTTCAGCTGAAACATCGTCCGGCTGTCCAGCACGGGCTGCAGAAACCTTGACATGGCGCACTGTTGCCGGCCGCGGCTACCGCGACTGGCGCCGGGAAATCTGCAGCACGCGGCGTCAGACACATCGGCAAGAGTTGTGTATCGCGCCGCCGGGACCGGTGCGTACGGCGCGCAGCCCTGTGCCAAGCGCACCCTTAGTTGCGCCCGTTAGGGAACCTAAGAACAACTCCGGAGCCGCGATAGCCCGCCCAGTCAGGGGGCTATCGCGGCTCCGGACTTGTTCAGAGCTTCCTGAGCTCCACCATCAGCAGCCTGGCCCAGTTTTTGCGCTTGAGCAGGCCGATAGCCGCTACAAATGTGGTGGATGCGCCAATCAGAAATAACGCGACGAACAATCGAAGGTGACCGAGCATGAACAAGATGGCCGCGGGCGTTTTGCGATCGGCCGAGGCGTGACGAGTCAGCTTGTCGAATCCGCCAACAGAAAAAAGCCGTTCAATATGAGCGTCTGCACCAGCGTGATCACCATGGCAAACCCGGCCATGGCGATCAGAATTCAGGCCAAGACGGTGACGAAGCTGGATCGTGTGTGCAGTGCTGGTGCGGCCGAGTGCATGAATTTCCTTTGCGGCGATTGGAACGCCCGCTGAGGCAACAGAGTGCCAGCATTCGCTTCGTGCTGCGCATCATCCCGGTTCGACGGTGTCGCTAAGAACGGCCGTGCCTCGGTTGAATGCCGCCGAACTTTGCAGGTCGCTGCGACCGCAGCATGAACAGATAGCTGGCGGACGCCAAAAACAAAAAGGCCTGCGATTGCGCGCAGGCCCTTCGATACAATCTGGCTCCCCGAACTGGATTCGAACCAGTGACACACGGATTAACAGTCCGTTGCTCTACCAGCTGAGCTATCGGGGAATAGTGGAGCCGCGCATTGTCTTAGGCGGGGGTTGAGCTGTCAAGCGCGCGGGGGTTGCGCGCGGCGATTCGGGCTGGCGTGGTTCCCTCATCCGTCCCTGACGGGCCATCTTGCTGCCGTGCAGCGGGAGAAGGGAAGCTGCAGCGCCGCAGGGTTTTAGCTGGCGATGTAGCGTTGCAACTGATCGATCTCGCGGGCTTGCTCGTCAATGACTTGTTTGACCAAGTCACCGATGGAGAGCATTCCGACGACGCGGCCATCGGCGACGACCGGCAAATGGCGAAACTTTTTTTCGGTCATCAGCATCATGCAGGTGTTGACGGTGTCGTCGAGCGTGACGTGGGTTACCGGCGCCGACATGATCATCCACACGGGCGTTTCGGCCGATGATCGGCCCTTGAGGATGACTTTGCGCGCGTAGTCGCGCTCGGAAATGATGCCGACCAGTTCGTCGCCTTTCAAAACCAGCAACGCTCCCACCGAGAGTGCGGCCATCTGTTCGATCGCGGCAAGCACGGGCTCGTCCGGATGGATCGAATACAAGTCGCGGGTCTTGCCCTCAAGCAGGTGTCTGACCAGGGTCATGGCTTGCTCCTTCGGCGTGGGTGTGGAGTTTACTCTCCAGCGCGGTGGATGGGATGTGCCGGAAAGATGTGGTGGGAGCTGCGTCAGCCGCGATGCTCTGCTCCTGAACTTTCGGAGCAGGAGCAGAGCATCGCGGCTGACGCAGCGCCTACATTCACTTTCCCAATATTTGATCGGTGAGCGCAGCGCCACCCAGCTGTCGCATCTGGCGTTCAATCCAGCGTTGTCGTTTTAGTACGTAGGCGCTGGGTTTGGCGACGAGAAAGCGTTTCGGATTGGGCATTACGGCGGCCATGCGCGCGGCTTGCGCGGCGCTGATGCGTGCCGCGCCGACGCCGAAATACTGACGCGCGGCGGCGTCGGCGCCGTAGACCCCGTCGCCAAATTCGGCGATGTTCAGATACATCTCAAGAATGCGCCGCTTCGGCCACATCAGTTCGATCAGCCCGGTGAACCAGACTTCCAGTCCCTTGCGCACGTAGCTGCGCCCGGACCACAAAAACAGATTCTTGGCGACCTGCTGCGAGATGGTGCTGGCGCCGCGTGCCGGCTTGCCGGATTTTGTGTGCATGGCTTTGCGGATTTCGACCACGTCGAAGCCGTGATGATCGGGAAAGCGTTGGTCCTCAGCAGCGATCACTGCCAGCGGCAGGAACCTGGACATGTTCTCAATCGGTTGCCAACTCTGTTTCAGTCGGAAGTCGCGATCGTCAGCGCGTCTTGCCTCGATCGACCGGGCCAGCATAAATGCCGATCGCGGCGGGTCGACGAAGCGCAGCACGCCGACCAGAACCACACTGGCCAACACGAACAACAACGCGGCCTTGCACAGCCAACGCAGTGGTGACCGCCAGGATAAACCGCGAGGCTTGCGCGCCGCGCTCATGGCACGATTCCAGAGCGCGCTTTCAATGAATTTCGTTGCATACTTGCATACACCAGAATTGTGGAACTTATCGTGACTGAAGTGAAAAGCGAAACCGAAAACGACTGCGTTCGACGCTTCATGTTCGAAGGCGCCAATGTGCGTGGAGTGATTGTGCGGCTTGGCGACGCCTGGCGCCAGATCAGAGAACGCGACAACTACCCGTTGCCGATCGCCAGCGCGCTCGGGCAAATGGCCGCAGCGAGCGCGTTACTGGCCGGAGACATCGGCATGGACGGCTCGATCATGACCGGCAAAGTTTCGGTGCAGCTGCGCGGCGGCGAAGTGCTCTCGCTCGGCTTTGTCGAATGTACGAGTTCGGGCAGCCTGCGCGGCTTGGCGCGCTGGACCGCGGATGAACGCGCGCCGTTCGCAGCCGATGCATTGCAGCACGCGATACTGGCCATCACCATCGAACGCGATCATGCCGCCCCCCCTCAATCCGGACAATCCCAGTCCGCACATCGCTATCAGGGCCTGGTTCCACTCGAGGGCGGCAGCCTGGGGCAGTGCCTGGAAAATTATTTTTTGGCGTCAGAACAATTACCGACGGTCATTCATCTGTTCTCGCACGATGACCAGGCCGCGGGCCTGCTGCTGCAGCAAATTCCCGCAGAGGGCGGGCTGCGCTCGGAACACGACGCGCTGACTTTTGAGCACGCGTGCACGTTGGCTGCAACCATCACCGCTGAGGAGCTGTATTCGCTGGATGCAGAAACTATATTGCGGCGGCTTTTTTCTGAAGACGACCTGCGTTTGTTCGAGCCGCTGCCGCTGCGCTTCGCGTGCAGCTGTTCCAACGAACGTGTGGCCAACATGTTGAGCGCACTCGGTCGCGAAGAGGCATTCGCTGCGATTGGACCGGAAGGTCTGGTCGAGGTGCACTGCGAGTTTTGCAATCAGCGTTACACGTTCGACGCAGTGGATCTGGAGCAGGCGCTGCGCGGAGACTCGACCGCGCCGGGAAGCCCATTGGCGCAGTGAAGGCTGCACGCGACGGCGTCTGACAGCATGCACCGTTCGTCGTCACCTCGGGACCGTCGGTCCGGCATGAGACTTGGGACACAGAATCCAGAGTATTCCGTAAGTTACAAAACTCTTGTAGACTCAGTGTCACATCAGAGACCAGCGACAAGGCAACGGAACTTTAACCGTGTTTCGATGTCTCAGCGAGGCGAGAACCATGAATATGCTGCCTCTTAATTCACGTATCTGTTTTCTAACTCTTCTGCTTGCGCCCCTATGCGCATTCGCAGACGGAGTGTCTGTGCCCAGCGGTGCCCAGTCTTTGGCAGTTGCGCCAGCTGGCGCTAGCGGCAATACGCTGTGGTCGGCGCGTTCGGGCGGCTACCGGCCGTTGAGCGGATTTGGGCTGGAAAGCCATCTATCGGATGAAAACTTGGACGCCACGCTGGTATTCCAGCCCGATGGCAGCCTGAGTCTGTTCTCTTCGTTGCTCAGTCCGCAAGCCAACCAACGCGGTGCAACCAGCGTGCCGTGGTGTGCAGAAGCCTCGGGGCTGTTGCGTATTGGTTCGCTGGGACAGGAATGTCTGATGCAGGGCACGCTGCAGTTCGAGCTGCCTGGCCAGATTGCGTCGGCGCAAACCGGGGTCAACTTCTCCGGCCAGAACTGGGACGTGACTTTGAGTTATGGACTCAGCCTGCTGATGAACAAGCTCGACATGAGGAGTGCGCATCCCAACCTGCGCCTGCCAGAATTGGCGCACGCCAATACACTGCCCACGCCGATCAACCTGATTGATGTTCAAGCTCAAGGCGTTGCAATGGGTGCGCAGTGGCGCCTCACGCCGGCGAGCGCGCTGCAGTTCAATGCTGCCCTCAATCAACTTCGCGTCCAGGGTGGTTATACCTTGCCGGGTCTGAGCATCAATGAAGCGCAGGCGGGACTGGGCATGATCTACGGTCCGTTCAGCGGCAATGTCAGTGGACACATGCAACGCGCTCGCGCGCCCTCGCTGCCCGGCACGGGCGCTCTCTGGGGTGGTCTGGATCTGGGTGTGTCATGGCGCACGCCGTGGCGCGGCGAGTTGACGTTGGGTGCCCGCAATCTGGTCACCAAAGGCGACGAGCCCCTGTTACCCGATCCACAGGCCGCCAATATCGATCGCACCTCCACACGCACACCCTACGTGCGTTACAAGCAGGATCTCTAGGCTTGCTGCCGTAGCAGATTGCGTGGCGTAGCAGATTGCGTCAGTCGATTGCAGCGAAACCCGCGGCTATCGCAACAGCTCAAATCGCCCACCGCGCTCGACCGCACGCAAGTAAGCGGCTCGCTGACGAATGTTTTCCAGCCAGGCGATCGAGCGCGGCCGCAAGCCGAGCACGCCACGCGCAGCAGCTTCGATCGGGAAGCTCATCTGAATATCCGCGGCACTGAACTTGTCACCCGCAAACCAGGGCTGCTTAGCCAACTCTGATTCTATGAAATCAAAATGCGTCTGGAGCTGCGGTCCGACAAAATTGGCCATGGCCTTGTCGGCGATCGCGCGCGCAATGGGCCGGGCGAAAAATGGCATCGGCGCCTGACGCAGTCGCGAAAACACCAAGCTCATCAACAGCGGCGGCATGGCCGAACCTTCGGCGTAGTGCAACCAATAAGTGAACTGCTGGCGCTCAGGTGTCCCCATCGGCGGAGCAAGCAAGCCTGCTGTGTCGTAACGCTGCAACAAGTATTCGATGATTGCGCCCGACTCCGCCACGCTGCCTGCATCGTCCACCAGCACTGGCGATTTCCCGAGTGGGCGATTTCCCAAGGGGGCGATTTCCCAAGGGGTGTACGTCGCGCAACGAAGCCGGCGCGAGCATGGTTTTGCGATCGCGCTTCTACATTTTGATCTGATAGTCGAGGCCGATCTCATCCAGCAGCCAGAGCAAACGCTGCGAGCGCGAGTTGTCCAAGTGGTGCACCGTGATCATCAAACCGCCTCTCCTGCGTCTGCGGGTTTCTGCATCAAATGTTTTTCCGTCAACTACTGCCCGGTTGCGAGCCGCGGGCGACGCCAAACTCAGGCATGCCCGCCAGCCGCCGGCGTATCGCGTTCCAGCTGTTCAAGCCTGCGCGAAAGTGCTTCCGGTGAACGCGTGTACGGCGCGATCAGCGCGTAGAAGGCCGGCACCACAAGCAGCGAAAGCGCAGTCGAGAAGGCCACGCCAGAAATAACCACAACGCCAATCGTTGCGCGACTCGCCGAACCTGGGCCACCGGCCAACACCAATGGCACCGCTCCCATGATGGTGGCGATCGAGGTCATCAGGATCGGCCGCATGCGCACCGCGGCGGATTCGACTATGGCTTCCGCAATCGTCATGCCCGCATCGCGTAATTGATTGGCAAACTCGACGATGAGAATCCCGTTCTTGGCAGCGAGCCCGACCAGCATGACGATGCCGATCTGACTGAACAGATTGACCGAGCCGCCAGACAGGAACAGACCGATGAAAGCCCCGGCAACCGCCAGCGGCACAGTCAGCATGATGACCACTGGATGCAGGAAGCTTTCGAATTGCGCGGCCAGCACCAGGAATACGATCAGCAGCGCCATGGCAAACGTAAACACGATCGCACTGCCCGCGCTGCGGTACTCACGCGAGTCGCCCTTGTAGTCAATCTGCGCGCGCTCTGGCAGCTCTTCTTTGGCCACGTCGCGCACCCAATCAAGCGCCTGCCCAAGCGTGTAGCCCGGGGCCAGCCCCGCCGACAAGGTTATGGCGCGAAAGCGATTGAAGCGATTGAACTGTCCGGGCTCGGCCAACTCGGTCAGCGTCACCAGACTGGTCAACGGCACCAGAGTGCCGCTGCTGGCAGAGCGCACATACAAATTATTGATGTCTGAAGGCGCCGCCCGATTGTCGCGCTGCGCCTGCAGGATCACGTCGTACTCTTCACCATCTTCGACATAAGTGGTGACACGACGCGCACCCATCATGGTTTCCAGCGTGCGCCCAACTTCGTCCACCGAGACGCCAAGATCGGCCGCCCGGCTATGGTCTATTTCAACGCGCAGCTGCGGGCGCGTTTCCTTGTAGTCCGAGTCGGTGGCGAACAATCCCGGATTTTTCTCCATGCGTTCCAGCATGCGATCGCGCCACTGTGCCAGCTCTTCGTAATTGGGTCCGCCCAGCACAATCTGCACCGGCTGACCACCACTGCTGCGCACCAGTCCGGAGCGTATCTGCGGAAAGGCGCGAACGCCCGGCAGTGCGGCAAGATCAGCCCGCACTTTATCCACCACTTCGGCGGTGCTCACGCTGCGCTCGGTCCACGATTTGAGCAGCGCAATCACCTGGCCCGTGTGCATTTCTCCGCCCTGACCGAAGCCACCCGGCACCCGCGTGTTGACGCGGTCGATAGGCTGACCGTCACCGACATACTTGAGCAGTATCTGCTCGACCTGCTGGATCTGTTCGACGGTGTAGTCGTAGCCTGCACCTTCAGGGCCGACCACGGAGACGAAGAAGGCACCACGGTCTTCGGGCGGAGCCAGCTCTTTGGGCAGAACGCTTTGCAGCAACAGGATCAAGCCAACGCACACCACCACCACGACAGCGATGGCCGCAATCATGGTCTTCCTTGATTGCGCGACTATCCGCGTCACCTGGCGACGATAGCCGTTGCCTAAAGCGAGCAGGTGCGATTGCACCCAGGCGTTGAATCCCTTTGGCTGCGTGTGCGCCCGGATCAGTTTGGAACACATCATCGGTGTCAGCGTCAGCGCTACAAAAGCAGAGATGATCACTGCTCCGGCGAGTGCCACTGACAGCTCGCGGAACAGACGCCCGGTGTTGCCCTCCATCAACCCCACGGGCAGGAACACTGAAGCCAACACCGCCGTGGTTGCAATCACCGCAAAGGTGACCTGCGCCGTACCGCGACGCGCTGCGACCAGCGGCGGTTCGCCAAGATCAGCGCGCCGCTGCACGTTTTCGAGTACCACGATGGCGTCGTCAACCACCAGCCCGATGCAAAGCACCAGTGCCAGCAAAGTGAGCAGATTGATGGTGAAGCCGAACGCCCACAGCGCAATAAAGGCAGTGATCAGACACACCGGCACGGTTACCGCCGGAATCAGCGCGGCGCGCAGGCTGCCAAGGAACAGATAGATCACCACCAGTACCAGCACCACCGATTCAATCAGCGTCATGTACACGCGCTGCACCGCCACGTCGATAAATGTGGTGGAATCGAAAGCGACAAAAATGCGTGTGCCCGCCGGCAGTGATTGCTGAATCACCGGCAGTTCTGCCTTCACTGCCTTGGCCACATCCAGACTGTTGGCGGTAGATGTCTTGATGATGCCGAGTCCGACATTGGGCTGACCGTTGCCCCGAAAGTACGCGCGCCGCTCCGACGAACCGCGTTCAACCTTGGCGACATCGCCCAGCCGCACCAGGTAACCATCCGCACCCTTCTTCAGTGTGATTTGGGCAAAGTCCTCGGCGTCTTGATAGCCACGCGCAACGCGCAAGGTGAAATCACGCGTCTGCGATTCGATACTGCCCGCAGGCAGCTCGATGTTTTCGCGGCGCAGCGCCGATTCAACATCGTTGACGGTCAGATTGCGCGCAGCTAGCGCCTCGCGGTCAAGCCAGATGCGCATTGAATAGCGTTGTTGCCCGCCGATGCGGACCTGAGCGACGCCATCGATGCTGGACAGCCGATCGACCACGTAGCGCTCGGCGAAATCACTCAGCTGCAAAGTGTCCAGCTCAGTCGAGTTCATGTTCAACCAGATGATGACCTCGGCGTCGCTCTCTACTTTCTCAACGCGCGGCGCATCGGCTTCCAACGGCAGTCGATCAAGAATACGGCTGACCGCGTCGCGCACGTCATTCGCGGCCGCTTCGATATCGCGGCTCAATGAAAACTCGAGATTCACACTGCCCTCGCCATTGCGGCTGCGCGAATCAATCAGCTCGATTCCTTCGATGCCGCTGACTGCATCTTCCAGCAACTGAGTGACTCGGGTTTCGACGACACCGGCCGATGCGCCGGGGTAACTGACGCTGACCGAAACTACCGGTGGATCGATCTTGGGCAGTTCACGCAGTGTGAGTCGGGTAAACGCGATCACCCCGAGCACTACCAGCAGCAGGCTCATCACGGCGGCGAACACCGGGCGTTTGATCGAGATCTCCGACAGATTCATCATCGCTCTCCCCGAAGTGTCGGTCAGTTCGTGGTGCTGGACACGGGCGCAACGTTCGGCGTTGCAGCAGTCGGCGGCGCAACGTCCCTGATCAGTGCTCCCGGGCGCAGCTTGCCGGTGCCATCCACCACGATCCGTTCGCCGACGATCAACCCGGTCAGCACCTCGACCTCACCCGAACGTCGCTGGCCCAGCCGAACTGACACGCGTTCCACTGTGTTTTTGGCGTCGACGCGGAACACGTAGGCCTCACGTGCGATCTGAACAATGGCGATCTCTGGAATCACGATGGCCTGGCGCTCCGGTTGAAAAATGCGCACCGTCAACAGCATGCCTGCGCGCAGGGCGCGATCAGGATTGGGAATTTCGGCACGAACCCCAACTGCGCGCGTAACCGGATCGACGCGCGAATCAATGGTGCGCAGCACGCCGGAAAACTCGGTGCCCGGATATGCAGCGCTGAGCGCGGTGATTTTTTGCCCAGGCGCCAGCGACGCGAGATAGAGCTCGGGCACGGAAAATTCCAGCTTGATCACGCTGGTGTCGTCGAGACTGGCAATCGTGGTTCCAGGTGTGACCAAAGTGCCCGGACTGACGCGTCTAAATCCCAGCACGCCGGCAAACGGCGCAGTGATCACGCGATCCGAAAGCCGCGCGCGAGTCGCATCCAGTCGCGCCCTGGCTGTTTCCACAGTGGCGCGCTGTGTGTCCAGTTGGCTGGCCGGAACCAGCTTTTGTTCGGTCAATTGCTGCTGGCGCCGTAATTGCTGCTCGGCTTCGCGATAGGCGGCCGCGGCTTCGTCCAGGCCTGCCAGCTCGGCCCGGCCAGAAAGATCAACCAGCACTTGGCCGGCTTCGACCAGATCGCCATCTTCGAATTTTACCCGCACCACGGTCTCCGTCACTTTGGCGGTAACCATTACCGACTCATTCGCTTGAGCCGTGCCCAATGCTTCGATGCTGTCGCTCCACGGCTTCAATGCAGCGGCGACGGTGGTGACCGTGATCGGCGGCGACTTGGCCGCGACCGAATCCTTCTTGCCGGCGCAGGCCGACAGCATTGCGATGGCTCCGATCAGGGGCAGCATGTGGCGCAGTGCAAAACTCATCCGGTCGCATTCCTGATCGATTGACGACAATCGCGACCAGCGCGGCATGGAATCAACAGTCTGTGCGCGCGTCGATCGGCGGGGCGTGATGGCTACGAATCTCGTCGCGCCACCGGTCAGCAGCATGCATCATCGCAGAACCTCGTCAACTCGGCGTGATCCGATGGTCATGGCGGCGATCGGGCGGTCACGCAAAACCGACTTGCGCGTGTGCAATGGGTGCCGGTTCAACGACAAGCAACGCGGCATCCCTATTCGGGTCGGCTTAAGCTGGCGACCCGGAAGCACGGCGCCGACCCAACCGGTCGCATCAGATTGCCCGTGGCTCGCGACTTCCCTGTATGTCCAAGTGGGAATCAGCCACAATCTGCTCAGTGTTTGCGCACCCGGATATCACCGCTGAAAGACTCCAACTGGATGCGTGCATCGCCAGCGCCGAGTTTGCCGCGCATTGATGACCCCGGGCCGGCCTCGTCAATGATCTGCACCGGGAAATCAGCGTGCAGCGAGCCACTGAACGTCTCGGCATCAATCGTGGCGCTGAGACTTGCCGGCAGGCTCAATGTGATCTCGCCGCTCATCGTTTCGACATCGACATTGGCATTGCCGACCAGTTCGACATCGAAGTCCAGATCGCCGGAAACCGAACCGCTATCGATCTGGCGCAGTCGGCTATCCGCAACATTGGCCTCACCCGACACGGTATCGACGGAAAGTTCGCCATCGATGCCGCGCAGGCGCAAATCACCGCTCACCGATTCGGCTTCCGCGCGTTCTGCACGACCCGCGAAAATGACATCGCCGCTGACGCTGGAAATATCCAATTTGTCGGTGCTGGCTTGCAGATTTACATCGCCGCTCACCGTCTCCACCTGCAGGCGATCGCTGGACTTGATACCCAGCACATCGATATCGGCGCTGACAGCCTCAAGTTCCAATGAAGCGCCCAGTGGCACGTGCACTTGCAGCAGCGTGTCTTCGTTGGGGCCCGAACCACCCCAATTCAGCCAACCGGTATTTCCCTTGCTGATGCGTTCGGCACGAACCACCATCCGATTGCCTGCACCCTCAAAGATCAGCCGCGTATCCGCGCCAAGCGTTCCGGTCACCGCCACCATGCTGCGCGTCCACCCGCTCACCTTGATCCGGCCGCGAATATTGCTGACTTCTACGGTGCCGCGCGGGTCGATCGGTTTGGCTACCGCCTTGATCGGTTCGGCCGCAAACGCAGCACCCTGCACCAGGGCAATGAGGACACCGCTAAAAAGAAGACGTTGGTTCATGCTGATTCCTGAATATTTTGGTTTCGACAATGTTGCATTGATCAGGCGGCCAGCGCCCGCAAAGTCAGACGAGCCTTCTTTTGTTGCACGCTGCGCATGCGATCGAGCAGAAACGTGCTGTCCGGATTTTGCCGCAAAGCTTGATCGAGTTCGCTTTCGGCACTGTCCAGTTCCCTGAGCGAAGCGCTCAACACCCGGTTCGGCGTTCGCGCGATTTCGTACCTCTCGGGACCATCACCTGCGGTCAGCGCCGCATTCAAGTCGGCCCTGAGCAGGCCGGCTTCACGCAATACCCAGGGCGAGGTCGCGGCAGAACGCACGGTCAGCGATTGTGCGGAGTCGTCCGGCAGTAACGCCAGGCGCCAGCCAAGAGCCAGACCAGCACAGGTCAATCCGGCGGCAATGGCGAAACTCAACCATCGCGGCCGGCTGCTCACCGCTGCCGCAGGCTGATCGATGCGCGCAGCGATGCCGGACCACAGGTCCCGCTCCGGGTCGATCTCGCGTGGCAACGCTTTCAGTGCGCGCCGATATTCAAGTTCGCTCATGACCATGTCCTCAAGACTGTTTTGCTGACAACCGTGTTGCTTTTGACTGTGTTGTCCATACCTGTGTTGCCCATGCCTGTGTTGCTCAGGACTGTGTTGCTCAGGACTGCGTTACTCAGGACTGTAGTGCCGATCACCTTGGTGCTCACGATGACGCACCCATCCAGCTACGCAGCAATCCACGTGCACGATGCAGTTGTGCCTTGGATGTGCCGACCGCCATGCCCAGTTCGCGGCCGATCTCATCGTGCTGCCAACCCTCGATGTCATGCAACAGCAAGACGGCGCGAGCACGCGGTGGCAGCCGCGGAATCAGTGCCTCCAGATCGATCCGCGCATCCGGCGCTGACGGTCGAGCATCGGCGATGAACAAGCCTTCATCGTCGATATCGTGGTCGGCCCGTGGCTGCGCCCGGTCGGCACGCAATGCCATCAGGGCGACATTGACTGCGAGTCGATGCAGCCAGGTACCAAAAGCGCTTTCGAAGCGGAACTCGGACAACTTCTGCCAAACGCGCACGAAGGCTTCCTGGGTGAGGTCCTCAGCGCGGCCGCGATCACCGCCCATCAAGCGCAGGATCGTGGCGTACACACGCCGTGAATGCGCCCGATAAATGCGTTCAAAGGCTGCCACATCACCCGCCGCCGCTTGTCGCACCAAAGCAAAATCGGTGCCCGCCTCGGCCAGGACAGGCGCTGGCGGATCGTGCGATTCAAAAGAGGTCATGGCGAGCATCATGCGACATCTGATGCGCAAATGGGCGCGCGGGTTTAGTCCGCGGTCGACTTCCGTACTTGTGCGTACAGTGGACGCTGTTCATCGACAACCCGGATAATGAGGGCATTGCTTCGGAGCAGCGCATGAGCCTTCTGGATTTCCTCGCCCACGGTTGGACACAATCCCCAACCTGGCTGGTGCTCACTTACTTCCTGGTGGTGACCCAGTTGACCATCTTCTCGGTCACGCTGTTTCTGCATCGATCGGCCGCGCATCGAGCAGTGGATTTCCATCCGTTGCTGGCGCATTTTTTTCGTTTCTGGGCCTGGCTTACCACGGCAATGATCACCCGCGAATGGGCTGCAATTCACCGCAAGCATCACGCCAAGGTCGAGACCGAAGAAGATCCGCATAGCCCGGTTGCACACGGTATCTGGAACGTGGTGATTCACGGCGTGGTGCTGTACCAGCAGGCGCGCAAGGATCGGGAAATGGTCATGCAGTACAGCGTCGGCCTCAGTGATGACTGGATCGAGCGCAAGCTCTACGCCGCGCACAATGCCTGGGGTCCGAGCCTGATGTTTTTTATCAATTTCGCCCTATTCGGTTTTGTTGGCGTCGCCATCTGGGCAGTGCAGATGCTGTGGATTCCCATCATGGCCGCAGGCGTGGTCAACGGGCTCGGCCACTGGTGGGGTTATCGCAATTTCGAAACCGACGACTGCTCGACCAATCTTACGCCGTGGGGCCTGGTGATCGGCGGCGAAGAGTTACACAACAACCATCATGCCTTTCCGAGCAGCGCCAAGTTCGCGCTGCGCAAATATGAGGTCGACATCGGCTGGGTGGCGATCCGCGTGTTTGAAAGGTTGGGCTTGGCCAAGGTTCTGCGCGTCGCCCCGTCTTTGGCGCAGCGCCCCAACATTGTGCTGCCCGACACCGACACCCTCAAGGCGGTCGTAGTCGCGCGCTTTGACGTGAGCAAGCGCTACTTCCGCGAAGTGATCGTGCCGGTGCTGCGCGAGGAAATGGCCCAGGCCGGCGCTACCCGCGAGCGTCTGTCGCGCCGTTTGCGCAATGCGCTTGCAAACAATGGTCGTTGGCTGAATGAGGACATGCGCAAGCGCCTCAACGACTGGGTAGCGCATCGTCCGTCGCTGGCCACGGTCTGCGAATTCCGCGACCGTTTGCAAGCCGTCATGGCACGTACTGCGCTCAATTCCGAAGCCCGCCTGCACGCGCTTCAGGAATGGTGCCAACAAGCCGACACCTCGCGAATCCGCGCGCTTGAGCGATTTTCGGCACAGATCCGCGGCATGATGCTGGTGCCAGCTCGCGCGTAGCCCATCCAACCGTGCGCAGGCAGGCTGCCTGCGCCAACTCGAATGTAGCCAGCAATCGCTTCAATACCGCATTTCGTCGGGACGATTGTGACGAGATGTGTTCTTGCGGGCATCGCTTCAGTGATTGGCATACTATTGGGGGATGCACGCCAGACGAGTCGTCCCCGCATTTTTTTTGCTGGCTTTCAGCGCGATGGTTACTGCCCTCGTGCAACCTGCCGGAAGCGGGCCGGGCGACATTTCCCAGCCGCCCAAGGTGCGCCAGCTTCGTCAGAGCTTCGACGAGAAACCCGAAGTCCTGCGCGATCGCGCGGCTGCGCTGAGGGCAGCGGCCAGCGACCCGATCAGTCGCACCTGGGCGACGCTCGCTCTGGCCGAATTCGAAAATGAACTTGAGCACGAAGCTGCGGCATTCGACTTGCTCGAGGAGCTCGAAGCGTCTGCACGCACCTTGAAAGTACCTGACCTCGAATTCGCCGTGCAGACTCTGATCAACGTCGTAAACGTCAATCGAGGACGTCCGGAAAAGGCCAAGTTGGCGTTGACGCGAATGCAGGAGCTGGCTGAAACCAGCGGCAATCCGGTCTGGCGCGCCCAGGTGGCGCATGATCGCGGTGTGCTATTCCGCAAACTTGGGCAGTTCGATGATGCACTGAAGCAGTTCCAGGTCGCCGAGAAGCTCAATCGTGATATCCCTGGACAACCCAGGCTGGCGCATGAACTCAATTCCATTGGCATGCTGCATGGACGCACGGGTCGATTCTCGGATGCGGCCATGGTGCATAAAGAGGCATTGCAGATCGCGCGAACCACAAACGACCGTCCGGAGATGGCGCGCAGCCTGCGCTTGCTCGGCATCCTTTATCGAAATCTCGACGATGAGGAACAAGGCAGCGAGTATTTGCGCGAGGCACTTACTCACATCCAGGAACGCAACCGGCGCGAGGCAATCATCCTGAACGCCGAAGTCGGAATATCGCTGACCAAACTCGAACGTTTCGACGAGGCCGAGGACTTCATCGAAAAAGCGACCGCAATGGCGGCAGTCTCCGGCAACTCGCCGAACAAGTTGAATGCGTTTAGTCGCATGGCTGATCTTGAACTAGCGCGCGGCAATTGGAACGAAGCCAGACGCTGGGCCGACCGAGCCTTTCTGGAGTTTGACAACGTGGCGATTCGCGACCAGGTGCTGTTACGACTGACTCGGGTTCGCGTGTGGGCGGCCAAGGAGCCCACGCTTGAAGCACTCGCCGAGGCCCGCATTACGCTGGAAGGTACGCGTCAAATCGGTGATCGCATCCTGGAACGCGCGGCATTGGACGTGGTCGCCGATCTGGAACTCGGGCTCGGCGACGCGGCCAACGCCTATGCCACGCGCAAAGCGCACCAGCAACTGGACAAAGTGCTGGCCATGGATATGGCAGGGCGGCGCATCGCGGTGCTGGAGGCCAGCCTGGAAAAAGAGCGCGCCGATATGGAACGCAACCTGCTCGCGCGCGATAGTCAGATCAAGGATCTGCGCATCCTGCGTCAGCGTTATCTTGGCCTGGCCCTGATTGCGGGCATGCTGGCGCTGGTGGCAGTGCTCACTCTTCTGTTTTTGCGCGTTCACACCATGCGCCAGAAAAACGCCGAGCTCAAGGCCAGCCGTGATCAGCTATCGGAGCTGCACTATGCGCTGCTGGGCAGCACTGAACAATTGGAACGCATGGCCAATACCGATGCACTGACCGGCCTGGCTAACCGTCACGCGGTGATGCGTCGGCTTGAGCTCACCTGGCAACGCGCTGTCACTTCAGCCACCAGCTGCATGTTGCTGATCGATCTGGACCACTTCAAGCAGGTCAATGATCGCCATGGGCATCTTGGCGGAGATGCGGTGCTCTGGGCCGCGGCCCAGCGCATGCAGAACATGCTGCCCGAAAGCGCTATTCTCGGGCGCTGGGGCGGCGAAGAATTCATCATCGTGATGGAAGCCACTGATCAGGCACGCAGCCTGGATTTCGCCGACCGTTTGCGCCGTCAGATTGGCGATACACCGGTGCCCTGGCAGGACGGCGATATCTCGATCAGCGGCAGTATCGGCGTTGCGATGCTGGATCGCTCACTGCTGGCGAGCGTCGATGAGTGGATCGCAAGCGTCGACCGAGCGCTGTATCGCGCTAAACGCGAGGGGCGCAATCGGGTCGAGCTGGCGCGTAAGTCGGAGCATGCAGGCGCGACATAGCGCGCATCGTGGACCGGGCTCTTGCAGTCAGGTTTCGATCGACGCCCGCCGTCGACCCGGCGTCGTGCTGGAACGCCGCCGACGCTCCATAACGGGCGCCCGCCCACTCCCACACCGTATGCATCCACGCTACGCTGCGCGCCTATGAAGAAAAAACCCATCGCGCGTGATTTCACCCTGCAACCCGATGACGCCGAGCGATTGAGTAATCTGTGCGGGGCGTTCGATCAACACCTGCGCCAAATTGAACTGCGACTCGGTGTCGAAATCGCCAACCGTGGCAATATTTTCCGTGTGCATGGCGACCCCGGCAGCGCCGCGCGTGCGCGCAAGCTGATCGAATCGCTGCATGAGCTCACCTCGACCGAAACGCTGACTCCGCATCAGATCAACCTGGCATTGGCCGAGGCCGGGGTCGAATTCGCTGAATTACCCAACAGTCGTGGCGCCAGCGAAGTTACGCCGCAAGAAGTCACCATTCGCGTCAAGCGCGGCACCATCAAGGGCCGCGGCGACAATCAACAACGTTATCTGCACGCCATAGCACGTCACGACATCAGCTTTGGCATCGGCCCGGCAGGTACCGGCAAGACCTATCTCGCCGTTGCAAGCGCGGTACTTGCACTCGAGGAAGGCCGTGTGCAGCGGATTCTGTTAGCCCGGCCAGCGGTCGAAGCGGGAGAAAAACTGGGGTTTCTCCCCGGTGATCTGTCGCAGAAAGTCGACCCGTATCTGCGTCCGCTTTACGACGCTTTGTACGAGATGCTCGGGGTGGAACGCGTCAGCAAACTGATCGAACGCAATGTCATCGAGATCGCCCCGCTCGCGTATATGCGCGGCCGCACGCTCAACGATGCCTTCGTCATTCTCGATGAAGCCCAGAACACCACCATCGAGCAGATGAAAATGTTTCTGACCCGCATCGGTTTTGGCTCGATCGCGGTGATCACCGGAGATATCACCCAGGTGGACCTGCCCAGGCATGTGCCCTCGGGCCTGCGCCAGGTCATCGAAGTTTTGCGCGACGTTGAAGGCATAAACTTCACCTTCTTCACCGCCAGCGACGTGGTGCGCCACCCACTGGTACAGCGCATTGTCGGCGCCTATGAAGCACACGAAGAGGCACATCCCCGCTAGGGGCGTGCGCGGAACGTGACTTCAGCCGCACCATCATTCGATGTGTTTGACATGGACGGCACGCTGGTCCGCGGCGATAGCGGCGCGGAACTGATCCGCCATCTGATTGGCTGCCAATGGTGGCGACGTGTGCTCGCCACTGCGATCGCGCCGGTGGGATTTTCGCTGATGGCAATCGGCGCCACCCGACGCATCGGCGTGTCGATCTTTTTCTGGATCGCAACGGTGGGATTGTCGGAGCTGTCGCTCGAGCTGGCCATCGACGCTTTCGTGCAATCTCATCGCGCGCATCGCATTGAGCCGACGATCGCTGCACTGCAATCCAGCATGGACACCGGCTTTGAAGCAGTGATCGCCACAGGCGCATTTCAGGCGCTGGCCGAACGCCTGGTCGCGGGTTTGCAACTGCGCGGCGCGCCGCGCGTTGTCGGCTCCACCGTTCGGCGTTTTGCCGGTGGATTCGTTGCTAATATTCAGGCAAACGGCCCGTCCAAGCTGCGTCGACTTGCCGAATGCGGCGTGCATCCACCGTTTCGCTGCGCATGGAGCGACAGTCGTTCGGATCTGCCGCTGCTTTGTGCTGCCGAGGAGGCGCACTGGGTCACCATCCACGAGCGGGCGCCGCGCGAAGTGCAGGCTCGGTTGCCCGGCGTTATCGTGCATACCATTTCCCGAAGCTGAGTGCCGCGTGCCGTTTCTGATCCACATCAATTACCAGATGGAGCGCAACGGCATACCCATCCCGGCGCGCTTCAAGGACTGGGCGCAGACGGCCCTGCGCTGCGCACGCAGGCGCGTCGGTGAGCTCAGCATCGTGTTGGTCGATGAAGTCGAAGGTCGCGCTATAAATCTGCAGTATCGCGGCCGCGATGACGCCACCAACGTGCTGTCGTTTCCGATCGAGCTTGGGCATCATGTGCGTTCTGCACTGCTCGGCGATCTCATCATTTGCGTACCGGTAATCGCGCGCGAAGCAGACGAGCAGAACAAGAAGCCCGCTGACCACTATGCGCATATGGTTGTGCACGGCACGCTGCATCTTCTGGGTTACGACCACATCGAAGATGCTGAGGCCAAAGCCATGGAAACTTTGGAGACGCGCATCCTGGCCAAGTTCGGCATCGCCGATCCTTACTCCGAACGGGAGGCCTAGGGAACCTCTGAACAAGTCCTGAGCCGCGATAGCCCCCTGAGTCAGGGGGCGAAAAACCGCAGGTTGACCAGCTCCGCTGTTGAGAGCGACCAGCTCCGCTGTTGAGAGCGGGGTTTGGCAAGCAATAAGCAGTGTGGCGAAGACGAAGTGATGACTTATGCAGACCTTCCCTAGGTAAGCTCGCGCTCGAACCCAGTGTGTCGCAGCAACCCGTTGCGCCAAGCTTCCCAGGACGTGGGAATTTCCTTCCGAGTCGGAGTTCCTTGCCGATCTCTTGAATCAAGTCGCGGCGATCAGACCCTGACGTAATGGGACGCGCACTTGCGTCGGAATGCCACGCGCAGCTGACCAGTGGCGCCTGCGGACCTCGAGAGCCGGAAACATCTCTTTGTTTTTAAAGGACAAATGTTTTTGAAATAGATCGTCAATAAGTTCTCGCTACACTGACACCCTTGCTCCGCACGGGGCGATGCCAACGATGTAATGAACGACGAACCTCCCAGTACCGGCGCACCCGCGCCGCGCAGCTGGCTCAATCGACTGGGCCACATGATTTCCGGCGAAGCGCGCAACCGCGTCGAACTGCTGGAAGAACTTCGCACCGCACACGCCAACGGGCTGATCAGCGCCGATACGCTGGCCATGGTCGAAGGCGCCATCGGCGTTTCCGACAAGCAGGTCAGTGATGTAATGGTGCCGCGCGCACAGATGGTCACTTTGCCGGTGGATGCGGATGTCCAGATCATCATCGAGATTGTGATCGAATCGGGCCACTCACGCTTTCCAGTAACTGGCGAGGACCGCGACGAAGTCATCGGCATTCTGCTCGCCAAAGATCTGTTGCGCTGCCTGGCTGATGCGAGTCTGCCGTGCAATATCCGCGAATTGATTCGCCCGGTCAGCCTGATTCCCGAGAGCAAGCGGCTTAACCTTCTGCTCAAGGAATTCCGCACCCGACGTAATCACATGGCCGTGGTTGTCGACGAATATGGTGGGGTGGCCGGACTGGTCACTATCGAAGACGTGCTGGAATTGATCGTCGGTGAAATTGACGATGAGCACGATGACGAAGCCAATCCTGACGAGCACATCCGTGCCGCTGCCGAAGGCCGCTTCGCGGTCGACGCGATCACGCCCATCGGAAAATTCAACGAACGCTTCGGCAGCAAGTGCTCCGACGAGGAATACGACACCATTGGCGGCATGGTGACCGAAGCGCTCGGCCACCTGCCCCAGCCCGGCGAGGAAGTCGAGATTGAAGGCTTCCATTTTCTGGTGACAAAAGCCGATGCCCGCCGCGTGCACCAGTTTCTGGTGCGGCAACCAACGGAAAACTGAGCGTGTTGGCGCGCCGAGTCCGGTCGCGGCTCGCCGCAGTGCTCATCGGTTTGATCTGCCTCGGCAGCGTGATGGCCCAAGCCGAGGTGTCCGCTGGCGCGCATCTGCGCGTCGCCCTGGTGACAGCCGCGCCCGGCGCGATCTATTGGGAACGCTTCGGTCACAACGCCATCCTGATCGAAAACACGATCACCGGTGACAGCCGTCTGTACAACTTCGGCTGGTTCGATTTCGAGCAGGAGAACTTCATGCTCAATTTCGCACGTGGCCGTATGCAATACATGTTGGCCGCCACTGACCCGCTGCGCGACATTGCCGGTTATCGCGCCGACGATCGATCGGTGTGGCTGCAGGAATTGAACCTGGACGCGCAACAAAAAGCGACTCTGGCCGAACGTCTGGAATTCAGCGCGTTGCCGGAGAATGCAAACTACCGTTACGACTACTACCTCAATAACTGCTCGACCAAGGTACGCGATGCGCTCGATGAGGTGCTCGACGGCGCAATGCGAAAGCAGTCGCTCGGCCGCGGTCGTGGTGAAAGCTACCGATCCCTGTCACTGGCTTATGCGCGCCCCATTCCCTGGCTGGCGGTAGGCATCCATCTGGGTCTCGGTCCGGCAGCAGATCGGCGTGTGAACTTCTGGGAAGAATCCTTTCTACCGCTGCGCCTGCGCGATCTGGTGGCCGAAACACAGGTGTTCGATGCTTCCGGCAGTGCGCGCCCGTTGGTAATCGCCCAGCGCACCTTGTTCGCCGGCGCGCGTGACGATCGCGTACCAGCGCAACCGGATTGGTTTTGGCGATTCCTGACCTTCGGTGCGGTGCTGGCGGCGCTGGTTGGTTTGGGCTTGCGCAGCGATCGGCGCGCGCTGCGCTGGAGCGCCGCACTGGTAGCCGCTGGTTGCAGCTTCTCGTTCGGACTGATTGGATTGGCTCTAGCCGGTCTGTGGTGGGGTACCGATCACCAGATCGCCTGGCAAAACGCCAATCTTTGGCTGTTTTGCCCGCTCGCTGTGTTGTTGGCATGGCCACTGTGGCGCTTGCGCAGGGCGCAGGCCCGGACCACAACCGCTGCGCGGGTGATTGCGATTGTCGTGCTGGGCATTGCACTAATTGTGCTGACTTCGGTCGTGCTGAAGCTCAATCCGCAGTCGCAGGCCGATTGGCTCGCTCTACTGTTGCCTTGGCACCTGATGGTTTGGCTGGCCTTGGCGAAGCCCAACGCGGCCACGCTCGCGCGCTAGTCACTCGCAGCACTGTTGGATTGCCAATGCGGCCAGCATTCGCCTGGCAATCCGCAGCTCGCTTTGATGCAGTCCGGACGCGCGCCGCGAGGGTTGCATCCGCCGCCCCAAGACGCGCATGATGCCCCACCGCGGAATGGGACCGGAGGCGCGCATGAACATGAAGGTCGAATACACAGCGCCCCCGCCACCAATGGTGGTCAATTGCGTCGCCTATCACGCCAACGGAACGCGCCTGCCGGACATCACCGTCGATCAGATCAGCGATGCCCTCGCTGCGCCCGACACGTTTGTCTGGGTGGGCGTGCAGGAACCGAGCACGGAGTTGTTGGACAAATTGCAGGAGGAATTTTGCCTGCATGATCTGGCGGTCGAAGACGCGCATCACGCGCACCAGCGCCCGAAGATCGAGGTGTACGGCGATTCGTTGTTCGTTGTGCTGCACACCGCGCAGTTTGTCAGCGGCAACATCAAATTCGGCGAGACGCATATTTTTCTGGGTCAGCGTTACCTGGTGACGGTGCGCCACGGCGCTTCGCTCTCTTATCAGCCAGCGCGCTCCCGCTGCGAGAAGGAACCCGAGTTGCTGGCTATGGGTCCGAGCTATGCGTTGTACTCGGTGATGGATTTTATCGTCGACAACTTCCTTCCGATCGTGCGCGAGTTTCAATCAGAACTGACCGAGCTCGAAGTTGATATTTTCGACTCCGGCTACAAACGCGACACCATAAAAAGTCTCTACGACCTGAAGCGTGAGCTGGTCAATTTGCGTCTCGCAGTGGCACCTATGCAGGACATCCTCAACCAATTGGTGCGCTTCCACCCAGTGTTGATCAAGGAAGAAGTGCGGCCGTATTTTCGCGATATCTTCGATCACGCAGTACGCGTAAAAGAGTCGTCCGACACGATGAGCGAAATGCTCTCTGCGGCGATGAGCGTCAACCTCGCCATGGTCACCGTCGGTCAGGGCGAAGTCGTCAAACGCCTCGCCGGCTGGGCCGGCCTGCTCGGTATTCCAACGCTGATGGCCAGCTGGTACGGAATGAACTTCAAGCACATGCCGGAGCTTCCGGGCGCACTGAGCTATTACATTTTCAGCGGCGTTACGGTTACCGTGGTCGCCGTCGTGTACGTATTTCTGAAGCGGGCAAAGTGGTTGTAGCACACACTGCCACGCACCTCTGGCAGCGCAGCGTTTCCGCAATTGCGCAATTGCGCAATACGCCAGTCTGACGACGTTGGTCGCAGCGGTGATCACCCGATCGCGGCCAATGAAGCTGACTGCGGTTTACCGGTGGGCTGCGGCCCACCTGGATTCTTCTAACCCAACAGACAAGCGTGCAAGGAGCGGCTCCTCACCCTGCAGGCTTTACTCGCTAGTCCACCGTTTCAACCAGGCATTCACTTCGTTGTGCCACTGCACCGAATTGTGTGGCTTGAGGATCCAGTGATTCTCGTCGGGGAAGTAGAGAAACTTCGAATCGATGCCGCGACGTTGCAAAGCCGTGAACAATGAGATGCCCTGTTCCACCGGCACGCGGAAGTCGAGCGCGCCGTGCACAACGAGCACCGGCACCTTCCAGTCCTGCACAAATTTTGTTGGATTGTGCCGCTCATATTTTTCTGGCGAGTCATACGGCGTGCCTTGCATTTCCCATTCGTTGAACCACAGTTCTTCGGTCGAATAGCCCATGAAGCGGTTGTCGAAAATGCTGGCGTGGCTGACGATGCAATCAAATTGTTCACTCCAATTGCCGGCGATCCAGTTCACCATGTAGCCCCCATAACTGCCGCCCAGGGCACAGGCCTTGTCGCCGTTGAGCCAGTTGAATTTTGTCAGCGCTGCGGCCATGCCCTTCTTCAGGTCTTCGAGCGGCTTGCCGCCCCAGTCGCCGGAGATTGAATCGGTGAACGCCTGTCCATAGCCGGTTGAACCGTGAAAGTTTATTGCGATGACCGCAAAACCCTGCCCGGCATAAGTCTGCGGGTTCCAGCGGTAGTGCCAGTCATTTCCGAACGCGCCCTGCGGACCGCCGTGAATGAGGAACGCGACCGGATACTTTTTGCCCGCCTGATAATTCCACGGCTTGACCACATAACCTTGGACGCTCTCATCATTCCATCCCTTGAACGTGAAAAACTCCGGTACGCCCAGCTTGATCTGCTGCATGCGCTCGGCGTTGAACTGCGTCAAGCGCTTTTCGTTGTCGCCGAGCAGAAACAGGTCGCTCGGGGCAGTCAGTGTGTCGCGCGCAACAACGATGCGGGTCCCGGCGATCGCAAAACCGCTGATGTGGCCTTCGCCAGAAACGTTGCGTACGCTGCCGTCGCCGATGTTGATGGCGAACAGCGGATGCTGGCCGTTGTCGTCAGCGGTCGCGTACAGTGTCTTGCCGTCGTCGGACAATGTCATCGCGCCGGTGGAACGATCCCAGTTTGCAGCGATCTCGCGACTGCTGCCGTTGGCAAGATCCAGCGCCTTGATCCACATGCGGTCTGCTTCAAACATGGGACGCTTCATGGCCAGGTAGTAGAGCGTCTTGCCGTCCTGCGAATACAACGGATAGGAGTCCATCGCCTCGCTCGCCGCGGTGAGGTTGCGCGGCGCCTTACTGGCATCAACCGGCACAGTGAACAAATCAAAATTGGTCGACCAGGCTTCGCTCTTGCCGGCAATGCGAGCGGCGAAAGTGATGACTGCGGAATCTGGCGAGAACGCCACTTCACTCAAGTCTCCGAACGGCTTGGACGGCACATCGCCATCGATGCCCTTGCTGACCCACGCTGGCGCGGCCTCTGCCTTGCCATCTGCACCCAGATCCGCAACGAACAGCTGCGCGCGGCGGCCATCGGCCCAGGTGTCCCAATGCCGAATGAAAAGCTGGTCGAATACCTTGCCGCTGGTCTTCACCGCGGCCACATCGTCTACACGTTTCTTGGTGCAATCAAGCACACTGACTTCGGCAGCGACGCAGTCGTTGAACACCTCCATGCTGAGCGCAATCTGCTTGCCATTTGGCGACAGCAGAAAACTGCCCACATCCAGTGGATAGCTGGTCACCTGAGTCGCTTCGCCGCCAGCCAGGGGCAGCGCCCAAACCTGCATCGAGCCGCCGCGTGTGGACTGGAAATATAGCGACTTGCCATCGGGTGACCAGCGTCCCGACACGGAAGTCTGACCCTTTGCCGTCAAACGACGCGGCGCAGCAGAGCCGTCACTTGGCACCAGCCACAACCCCTGTGCGGCTTTGTTCGCTTCGAAGTCGGTTTCGCGTAGCTGAAACGAAACCCACTTGGCGTCCGGCGAGATTTGCGGATCGGTAACACGATCCAGGTTGACCAGATCGTTGACCGTAAAGCCGCGCGGCTCCGCCATGGCCGACGAGGCCACCAGTAGACTGAACGCAGAGGCAAGGATGAAGCGCATGGCGATGCTCCCGGTATCAAGAACGCGCATGTTAGCGCAGCGGTGTGGGCGCTTGTGAGCGCAGCGTCAGCGGTGACGCCTGATCGCAACGCGGGTGCATTGATGCTGGATAATGCGCGCGATCTTCGCGGCTGGCTCGCAACAGTGCAGCTGGTCGGCCGCTCCCACAGATATTGCAGATTGCGCGTCGATCGCGTTTTGGGTGCCAGGCGTTAACGCGCTGTTTGCTCCGGCCCAGGGAAGGTCTGAATAAGTCACCACTTCGTCTTCGCCGCACTGCTTATTGCTTGCCAAACCCCCGCTCTCGACAGCGGAGCTGGTCAAAACCTTCGGTTTTTCGCCCCCTGACTCAGCGGGCTATCGCGGCTCCGGACTTGTTCAGAGGTTCCCTAGCTTCGTCGCGCAACCGCATAATCGGCCAATACGGCCAAGGCATCGACTTCGATGCTGCCCGGCATCGCGGCCAGTGCTGCCAGCGCCGCGCGCGCATACTCGCCGGAGCGCCGCTCGGTGTACTGCAGGGCACCCGAATCCTTGATTGCGGCGATGACCAAATCGAGGGACTCCAATCCTCCGGTTTCGATCACGCGTCGCAACGCCTGGGCACTGTCTGCGGGCGCATGTTTGAGGGCGTAAATCAGCGGCAGCGTAGGCTTTCCCTCGGCCAGGTCGTCGCCGACATTCTTGCCGAGGGTGTCGGCGTCGGAGGTGTAGTCGAGCACGTCGTCGGCGATCTGGAATGCATAGCCCAGCGCCATTCCGTAGTCTGCCAGCGCATTCTCGATGGCCTCAGGAGCACCCGCCAAAATCGCGCCGATGCGGCAAGCCGCGGCAAACAACACCGCCGTCTTGCGCTCGATCACGCGCAGATAGGCGATCTCATCGGTATCCGGATTGCCGACATGCATCAACTGCAGTACCTCGCCTTCGGCGATCGCGTTGGTGGTATCGGCCAACACCTGCATGACCCTCATGCCTTTGAGTTCCACCATCAATTGAAACGACCGCGAATACAGATAGTCGCCGACCAGCACGCTGGCCGCATTTCCAAATAACGCGTTCGCGGTCTGGCGACCGCGCCGCAATCCCGATTCATCAACGACATCGTCATGTAGCAGCGTGGCGGTGTGGATGAACTCGATAATGGCCGCCGCCTGGTAATGGTCAACACCGTTGTAGCCCGCTGCGCGCGCCGCCAGCAACACCAGGATCGGGCGCAGGCGCTTGCCACCCGCTGCGACAATGTGCTCGGCAACCTGGTTGACCAGAAGAACATCCGAACCCAGGCGGCGGCGGATGAGCGCGTCGACTTTGTGCATATCGTCGCGCACCAACGCCTGGACATCGGTGAAACACATGGATTGGGGCGCGCGCTGCACTGACTCGGTCACAGAAGACAAGTTCACGGGACATCCGACGGCAAGGAATGCGACGATTATACGGGTTATGCCGTTTCTGCTGCCCGCGGCGGTTTCATTTAACACTTTGCATGCACGGCGAATCGCCCCTGCCTCGGCTACCGTGACCGGGTTGCGACAGCGTACGCCTGGCGAAAAAGCCATGGAATCGCGACCTATGCGACTTTTCCCAGCCATCTTTGCGATTCCGCCGCTGGTCGGGCACGAAAGCCCGCGTGGTAATCTTCACATCCGGCCAGCACGGCACCCCATCATCCAGTCAACGAGGCAACCCATGGCACGCGGCATCAACAAGGTCATCATCGTCGGCAACGTAGGCAAGGACCCGGAAACTCGCTACACCGCTGGTGGTGCGGCGATCACCACGCTCAGCGTCGCGACCAGCGAACAGTGGAAAGACAAGCAGACCGGCGAGAACAAGGAACACACCGAGTGGCACCGCGTGAAGTTCTTCGGCCGCCTCGCTGAAATTGCCGGTGAATACCTGCGTAAAGGCTCTCAGGTCTATGTTGAGGGCAAGCTGCGCACCGACAAATATACGGACAAAGAAGGCGTCGATCGCTATACCACCGACATCATCGCCGAAGAGATGCAGATGCTCGGTGGCCGTCCAGGCGCTGAAGGCGGCGGTCGCAGCGAGAGCGAGCGTCCGGCACGCAACACGGGAAGCGGAACACGTTCCGGCGATGCCGATCGCAGCAGCGAACGCAGCGGCGGCGCTGCCCGGCCGGCCGCACCGCAACCATCGAGCGCACCATTCGAGGACGACGAAATTCCGTTCTGACCGGCTGCGATCGGAGAATGAGCGAACGCCCTCCCTTGCAGGAGCGGCGCAAGCTGTGAAGACTTTGATTTGGCTCGGGTGCATTCGCGGCTTACGCCGCTCGCACAACGCAGCCGGCGTCAGCGGATCGAATCAGGCCAGCGCAAGCTGCCCTTTGAAATTGTGCAGTCTGCCCTCGATGCCCAATCGTCCAGCGCTGTCGCCGAGACGGCCGAGCTCAAGCGAGCGCCGGTTACTCCAGCGCTTCGGCCACTACAGCCGGTGTCAGCACGGCCGGTAGTTTGCGACCGGGTCCGCCGCCTGCGGGAAAAAATACGTACAGCGGCACACCGACCGCATTGTGCTGGTTGAGAAACTCGGTGATCGCGGGATCTTCGTTGGTCCAGTCACCTTTCAGGTATACCGTGCCGGTGCGCTGCAGCAAGTCGGCAAAGCGTTCTGTGCCCAGCGTTGTGCGTTCGTTGACCTTGCAGCTCAGGCACCAGTCCGCAGTCATATTGACGAAAATGGGCTTGCCTTGCGCACGCAGCGATGCGAGGAGATCCGCCGAGTAGGGGGCACTGAGCGAGATTGCGTTTTTCGACTGCGTGGTCTGCGGCGGCGTTCGATGAATATTGTGCAGTGCCAATGCAGTCACTATGACCAGCAGCAGGGTGACCACAACGCGCAACATGCGGCCATCGCGATAGCGCCCTTGCTCCCACCACCATAGTGCCGCAGTCAGGGCCAGTGCTCCGCCCAACCATAACGCCATCGCATCCGGACCGCGCTGCTGACCGAGCACCCAGGCCAACCAGATCGCGGTGAGGTACAACGGAAACGCCAGCCACTGCTTGAAGGTCTCCATCCACGCACCCGGCTTGGGCAGTCGATGCGCCAGACCAGGCACAAAACCAATCAGCAGAAACGGCAGCGCCAAACCTAATCCCAGCATCAGGAAAATCAACAATGCGATCGCCGCCGATTGCGCAAATGCGTAAGCCAATGCGGTCCCCATAAACGGAGCGGTGCACGGGCTGGCGACGACACAGGCGAGCACACCGGTGAAGAAATCACCTTTGGCGCCGCCACTGTTGGCGACGTTGCTGCCGATGTTGGACAGGCCGGCACCCAAGGTGAATACACCGGAAAGACTCAACCCCAGCACCACCATGACATAGCCCATCAGCGCCACCATCAGCGGCTGCTGCAACTGAAATCCCCAGCCCAGGGCCTGGCCACCGGAACGCAGTCCGATCACCAGCAAGCCAATGGCGGCGAACGAACTGAGCACGCCCGCGGTGTACCAGAGCGCATGGCGGTGGGCCTCTTCGGGTCGTTCGGCCGATTCGGCCAGGCTGATTGCCTTGAGCGAAAGCACCGGCAGGACACAGGGCATCAAGTTAAGGATCAGGCCACCGAACAAGGCCAGCAACATGGCCTTCCAAAGCGCCACTGGCGGTTCGCTGACTGCATCGGCTTGCGGGGCGCTGGCAACGCCGGTCGCAGCGACCTTCAGATCGCTGCGTTCGCCCTCAACGCGTGTAGCAGCGAGCTGCAATGCCTCGGCGCTGGCCTCCGGTAGCTCGACACTGAGCATCCGCGTCATCGGTGGATAGCAGACTCCACCCTCTTCGCAACCTTGGAACTTGGCCACAAGACTGAGGCTCTGCGCTGAGCGCGTGCCACGTGCCAGGGTGATCGGCACTTCAACTTGATCGAAAAACACTGGCACCGGCCCGAATTCGGGATCATCCAAGGTGCGCGCTGCGGGCCAGCGCGGAATGCCGAGCGTCCCTGCAGCAGAATCGACCAGCGCGAATTCCGAGCGATCCCGATACAGGTAATAGCCGGGGGGCATGGTAAATCGCAGCAGCAGTTCGGTCGGCGCCGACGCAATCGCTTCGAACACGAACGCCTGCTCAGGGGGAAGCGGCAACTGATCGGTAGCGCCCAGCGTAATGCTCGCCGATGCGTTGTTGTTGCTGCCCGAAGCAGCACTATCGATACCACCGAGCAGCGAAGGTGGCTTGCCCAGTTGCAGCGACGCAGTGCCAGACGGTGTCGTCTGGAAATCGGCTGTCGCTGCGGCGCCTTCAGCAGGCACTGCTACCGTCATTTTTGTGCGTTGTGGCGGATAGCAGATTCCGATATCAGCGCATCCCTGATACCCGACATTGAACGTGATCGCCGTGACGCCGCTGGCAGCAGCGCCGGTGAGCTTGGCGGTGAAGTCGTTGTGATAGACCTCCATGCGCCCGAAGTTTGGATCTTCCTTGAACTCGCCCGGCGGCGTATGCAACGGATTGAATTTGAACGCCGAATCCACTGGCTGGATTTTGATGCGCTCGCGGTAAAGGTAATACCCGGGCGCGACCTTGAACTGGAATTCGATCCAGTTGCGCGACACTGCCTTGGCTTCGACCTGGAACGCCTCCTCCACCGGCAGCAGTTCGGACTCGTCGATGCCCTGGGCGCTGGCAGTGCCCGCCGCGAGTAACAGCGAGAAACCAGCGGCACGAGTCAGTGCGTTCCAGAACGACGAGGCACTCGGCAACATGGGATATCCAGAAAAGAAGGAGGCAAAGCGACGCATTGACCACCACTAGACCATGCAAGTTCCGCCGCAGCGCTCAGGACCGTGGAAACCGCCCGAGCATGTGATCCACCGCATTGTAGGGTGGGAGCAACCCACCGCTTCAAACGTACACCAACGCTGGGGTGCAACAACCCGACTTTCGACAGCTTGTTTCGATCATTCGAAGCGGGTACCAAACCGGGTTTGCGTTTCAAAATGGTGGGTTGCACCCACCCTACTTTCTGCGCCAGCTTTGAATCAATTGAAGCGTCGTAGGGTGGGTGAAACCCACCGTCTTTGTAGCGCTCACCAGCGCTGGGTTGCACCCACCCTACTGTTTGCGCGTTGTTTCAGTCATTCGAAGCCGTTTCGAAACAGCGCGCCCGGATCGTTGCTGATGGTCAGCGTGAAGGTCTGCGTGGCGAATCCGCTAAGCGGTGACGGTTCGGTGGCGCGAACGGTTACCGTGTAGACGCTGGCGTCGGCGATCAACGGGGTGCCGGTAATGACGCCAGAGGCTGTATTGATCGACAGCGAAGCTGGCAGGGCCGGCGAAGCACTGACGCTGTAAACCAACACATCATCATCGGCATCATCGAATGCCTGTTCCGTCGCGATGTTTACCGGGTTGCCGGCATTGACACTGACATTGCCAATCGAGCCGATCATTACCGGCAAGTCGTTGACGCAGACGAGATCGATGTTGGCGACGGCGGTGTCGATCAAGTTGCCGTTGCTGACCGAATAGACAAAGCTGTCCTTGCCGCAATAGTTGGCCACAGCCGTGTAGACGAATTGGCCATTGCTACTCAATGCCACCGTTCCATGCAAGGGTTGCACCGCCGGCACGGTATTCACCAAGAGCGCGTTGCCTTCGAAAACGTGGTCGTCGTTGAGCACCCCGATATCATTGGCGCCATTGCGGCTGAGTACGCTGTCTTCGGTGCCAAAGAAGTCGTCATCGACGGCCACGAACGCTGGCCCCATGCAGGTGCCTGCAAACAGCACACTGGCCCATTCCGGGTGATCCACGAACGGATTGCGATTGCCTTGAACGCCCTCCACCAGAGCATTGCGCAGGCCTTCGCGCGCGGTCACTGAATCGTTGGCGTGCCAATCCAGCAACGGCGCCAGCAACCCGGAATACGCCGGCGCCGCATAGCTGCTGGTGATGATGATTAAACTGCGGTTGTCGGTGAGAATCAACTGCGGTTCGCTTTGCAAATTTCGGCTATTGCGGCCACCCTCGTAGCGCACGTCCATGTACAGCATCGCGCGCGCCAAGTCTCCGCGACGGAAGCTCCACGGCTCGTAAGAACCCGAGTTGCCATCCTGGCCGTTGGTATACCAGTTGTGTCCTGGTGGCATCGTATAGCCAGCAGGGCCTCCACCGCTGCCATTGGATGGGTTGGCGATGGTTGCGTCCACGGTGCAGGTCGCGGTAATTGCGGGGTTGCAGGTCGCGTAGACGCGGCTGCCGCGCCGAGCGTTGTAGTCAGTATTTGACGCCATCAGCATGTGCGTGTCGGTGTAAGGAGAGTTCGGGAAACCCTCCAGCATCGACAGATTATTGAAGCCCTGAGAATTCGGCCAAACATGTTCGCGGTTGTAGACGCCAACGCCGCCGCTGAGCTTGGTATAGCTTTCGTTGCGGTAGACATCGAGAATCTTGCTCACATCGAGTGGGTCTTCATCGGCAAGATTGAGCACCTCCCAAACGTCGTAGGAACCAGGAACACCCGGCGTCCAGGTGTTGTCCGAATCGGAATAGACGACTGCAGAGTGATCGTCAATCACTCCGTGCAATGTGGCGCGCAACGCGCGGCAGCTCGACTGATCAACGCGCTCGTAGTAGCCAGCAACGCCAGCACCCACAGTGAAGTCGATGCGCGCATTGGACGCCAACGCATTGGCAACGCCATCGATGTCGGTGATCAGGGCGGCGGTGACGTCGAAGGTACAACTTTCGCCGGCGGTGAACTCGATATCGGGATTGAGCGTGTACTGGGTCTGCGCGTTGTCGCTTTGCACGAAAGAATGCGCGCCGCTGCCGACGCAGTTGATGCTGAAGGCGCCCGACTGCACTGTTACCGGTTCGGAGAATACGATCGTGAGATTGCTGGCTGCGGGCACGTTGACGTCAAGATGTACTGGATAAGTACTGCTGATGGTCGGTACCACATCAGCGGCGACGGTAAACGAATACGCCGGATTTCCGGCCAGTGCGTTTGGCGTACCATCGACATCAACGACGTTGGCGCCGGTAATCTGCACGCTGCAGACGTCGCTGTTGTTGAAGTTGGTGAACGGGTCGAGCGTCCAGGTCGCGCCGCCGTTGCTGGCGGCCAGAGTGCCATTGAATACGACACTGTTGCAGGTCAGCGTAATCCACGGAATCGTGGTGTTGACCGGCTCCGAGAAATTGATCACCACCACTGCATTCACTGCGATGCCAGTGGCGCTGGATGCCGGAACCGTCGACGCGATCGTCGGCGCGGTGTCGGCGACGACATTTATGGTCCACGTATAGTTGGACTGCATGGCGTCGGGCGTGCCATCAAGATCGGTCACATTCGCAGCGACAACCTGTGCAGTGCAGACGTCTCCGTAAGCGAAGTTCGTGTCCGGATTGATTGTGCGCGTATTGCCACTGCCGGTAACCGTGACCGTATGCGGTGGCGTTGGCGGACAGGCCAGGGTAAAGGCGCCGGCCGCAGTAGCCACTGGCTCGGAAAACGTTACCACCAGATTGCCATCGATCGGGAAGCCAGGCTCCCCAATGGTCGGGACGGTCGCTGTAACCACGGGCGGGACGTCTACCGCGACGCCGAAGCTGGCGTCATCAATCGCCAAGCCATCATCGGCGCCTGCAGCATCGGGATCCAGCCAGCGTACCCAAAGCGTGGCGTTGGGCGCGATGCTCAGCCCGCTGATGACCGCGCTGATGGCGGTACGATTGACCAGCAGGTTTCCGTCGTATCCGCCCAGCGCACCCGTGGGATTGGGCGTCACGAAGTCGAGCGCATCGACATCCACCCATGTGCCGGTCGACAGCGAAGTCGCATTCAGGCTGTACTGGAAGTCCAGTCGATCGGGCGGAACACGGTTCCCCAAGCCAATGCGCCATTGTTCGCCCCGATAGCTGATAAGAATTTCCGGCAGCACCGCGCCGGTTCCGTTCTGCAGCTGCGCGCCGATCTTGGGGACGGTACTGCCCGATCGCACACTGCCAAAGGCACGCTCGGTTGCAGCGGCGGAACCAAATGACCAAACGCCACCACTCAATGTGGCGCCGCTGCCATCCCCGGCCGAATATTGACCGGCAACGTCGTTCTCCACGAAATACCAGCCAGTGGGCACTGCGACATTGGCTGTGCCGGTCGTCGCCAGCGCGTTGAAATTCTCAACAACTGGCACGCCTGAACCGATCACGACGGATTGCGCGTCGACTGCGGCGGCGACAACGAACAACACCAAGCCCACCAGCACCCGCGCTGGTATCAACTGCTTCGAAGACATGCCTGCATACCCCGGACCGTTCAATGAACCGGGCACTCTAGCGGCAGCGGATGACGGTTGCATGTGCCTTTGCAGCATGCCGGTGTGGGAGTCGTCTCGGGCGCGATTGGGTGTGCGGCGATGCCTTTCGCGGCCAGAGGCCGCTCCCACAACGACGGTCACCCCTACGATATAGTGCGATCAACCGTTGACAGCGATCTCGATGCCCTCAGCCGCCACTCGTACCATCAACGCAATTTCGTCAGCGCTGATGCAATACGGCGGCAGGAAATAGATCACGTTGCCCAATGGGCGCAGCAGCACACCACGCGACAGCGCATGTCGATACACCTTGAGGCCGCGCCGTTCGCGCCAATCGAAGGGTTCGCGAGTGGCTCGATCACGGACCAGTTCCACTGCAGCGATCATGCCGGTCTGGCGCACATCGCCGACACTTGGGTGCGCGCGCAGCGGCTCGATTGCAGCGGCAAGCGTGCTCGATGTGGAGCGATTGCGCGCCAGCCAATCCTCTTCGGCGAACATTTTCAGTACTTCGCAGGCGGCTGCGCAGGCCAGTGGATTACCGGTGTAGCTGTGCGAGTGCAGAAACGCGCGGCGCGTCTGGTACTCGGCATAAAACGCATCGAATACCGCTGGCGTGGTCAGTACCGCGGCCAAGGGCAGGAAGCCGCCGGTGATGCCTTTCGACAGACATAGAAAATCCGGTGTGATGCCGGCTTGCTCGCACGCGAAAAGCGTGCCGGTGCGGCCAAACCCGACCATGATCTCATCGGCGATCAGATGCACGCCGTAACGATCGCATGCCGCACGCGCACGCTTCAAATAACCGGCCGGATACATACGCATTCCGGCAGCGCCCTGCACCAACGGCTCCAGAATCATTGCCGCAATTTCATTGGCGTGCTGTGCCAGCAACTGGTCGAGCGCATCGGCGCATCGGTCTGAATATGCCTGCGCCGACTCGCCCGGCGCGCACTCGTAACTATCCGGTGACGGGACGAAAAATGGCTGCAGCAACAGCGGTGCGTAGGTCTCCCGATACAGTGGCACATCAGTGACCGACAGCGCGCCCAGGGTTTCACCGTGGTAACTGCCACTGAGCGCCACAAATCGGGATTTGTCTTCCGCGCCGGCATTGCGCCAGGCATGAAAGCTCATCTTCAGCGCGACTTCGATCGCACTGGAGCCGTTATCGGCGTAAAACACCTTGGTAAGCCCCGGCGGTGCGACCTGCAGCAGGCCCTCAGCAAGGTGCACCGCAGGCTCGTGGGTGAACCCCGCCAGGATGACGTGTTCGAGCCGATCGAGCTGCGCGCGGATCGCGTTGGCGATGCGCGGATGACCGTGGCCGAACAAATTGACCCACCAACTGGAGATCGCATCGAGGTAACGATTGCCGTCCATGTCGGTCAGCCAGGCGCCATGGCCGCTGCGAATGGGAACTATCGGCAGGCTTTCGTGGTCGTGCATTTGTGTGCACGGATGCCAGAGCACACGCAGATCACGTGCCGCAAGTTCGGCATTCATTGGCAGTCCCAGAGGCAAGGTGAGCCAGTATGATTGCCGCGGACACTCACCACTACAACCAGGCAACATCAGCATGCAGTCATCGCGCGCCAGTTCAACCGGCTTCACTCTGATCGAGATCGTGGTGGCAGTCGCGATTCTCGCCATCCTGTCGTCGATCGTTGCGGTCAAGGTCATCGGCAATGTCGGAACCGCGTCGATCGCCAAGGCCAAGACCGATGTGCAGTCGCTGTCGAGCGCACTGAACATCTACAAGCTGCACAATTTCAATTATCCCAGCACCGATCAGGGGCTCCGAGCGCTGGTCGAGAAACCGGGCGGCGAGCCCGAGGCCAGCAACTGGCAGGAAGGCGGCTACATCGAAAGATTGTCGAAAGACCCTTGGAACCGCGATTACCAATTCCTCAGCCCCGGCCAGCACGGTGAGTTCGATATTTATTCACTGGGCAAAGACGGGCAGCTTGGCGGCGAGGGTCCCAACGCCGACATCGGCAACTGGTAAACGTGCACCGCGCCGGCTTCACCTTGATCGAGATGCTGGTGACCTTGGCGATTCTCGCTGTGATCTCGGCAGTACTGCTGTTGTCGACTGCGAGCAGCGGCACCGAGCCGCGACTGCGACTGGAAGTCGAGCGCTTGCAGGCACGCTTGAATCTGGCCTGTGAGCGCGCTGAACTCACCGGCCGCGATATGGGTCTGCACTTGGGCAGTGCAATGTATGGTTTCAGTCAGCGCCGTGGCGACTTGCTCGAAATGCAGACCAAGCCACCGCTGGCGCCGTACACGCTGCCCAAAGACATGCAGGTCGTGTTGCCCGATGTGAAGCTGGTGCCGGGGCTGACGGAAAAGCCGCTGATGCTGTGTTTTTCCACTGGCGAGCGCACCACGTTGATCGTTACGGTTGAAGCCGGCGCCCGCGACCCACGCTATCGTCTGCTGATCGAAGCCAGCGGTGTTGGGCGCATCCAGCGTCGGCTGCCCGATAACAGCGAGTGGCGCGACTGGCATGCAGGCAAGCGGAACGCACGCGCATGAACCTGCGCCCACGCACCCTGATCGTTCGCGGATTCACCCTGATCGAAGTGCTGGCCGCCCTGGCAGTCATTGCCTTGGCGATGACCGCCCTGCTCGCCTCGTCCGCGCGTCTGGCACAACAGCAACAGCAATTGGAGACCTTGAGTTTTGCCAGCTGGCTGGCAGACACAGTGATGACCGAAACACGACTGAAGGAACCGTTCCCTGGCATCGGCAAGCGCGATGGGCAAGGCAGCGCCGGCAAGTATCGCTTCCGTTGGAGCATGGTGGTGCAGGCCACGCCCGAACCGGCGATACGTCGAATGGACCTGCATGTGTTTCCCGCAAGCGCGCAAAAAGACTCAGCGCCGCTTTACAGCCTGGTCGGATTCGCCGGCAAATGAGCGCCCATCAGCAACGCATCCAGGCGAGCGCTGTCCGCGGCTTTACGTTGATCGAAGTGCTGGTATCGGTATTGATCTTTGCGTTGATGTCGGCGGCGGCCTACGCCGCTATCGACGCCTTGCTGCGCTCCCGACAGGCGCTGTATCAGCGAGCGCAGTCTTTGCAGCAACTGCAAACCGCGATGGGGCGTTTTGAACGCGATCTGCGCCAGGCCATGACCGAGCCCGTACGCGATGCGTATGGCGAAACGCAACCCCTGTTAAGCGGCACCAGCACCAGCGTGGAGCTGACCCGGGCCGGCCTTGCCAATCCGCTCGGGCAAACGCGCGCGCGTTTCGAGCACGTGCAGTGGGCGCTGCAGGACGAGACGCTGAATCGTGCGAACTTCGGTGTGCTCGACCGCGCCATCAACACCAAGCCGCAGGTCGTGCCGATGCTCGGTGGCGTAACCGGTTTTTCGCTGAGTTATTTCGACGGCACGCAGTGGCGCAATCAATGGCCCCGCCCCGATGTGTCACCTGATCTGCCCAAAGTGCTGCCGGTCGCAGTGGCCATGGAGCTGGAGACTGCCGAGTACGGACTGCTGCGCCGAGTCATCGCCTGCGTCGAATCGAGCGTTCCCGACACGACGGGCCCGGCTGGACACGGTGGCAATGAGTTCACGTCAGCACAGCCAGTCGGAGTCGAACCGTGAAGCGGCATCGTGGCGTCGCCCTGATCATCGCCCTGTTGCTGGTGGCCCTGGGGACTCTGGTAATCGCGGCGCTGATGGAGCAGAACCAGCTTGCCGTGGCGCGCACCCGAAATCTGCTGCGCGAACAACAGGCCTATGCCTATGCGCGCGGAATGGAAGCGTATGCGTTTGAAGTGTTGCGCCGCGATCAGGCGGATGGCGCCGGGACTGACTCCAATACGGATCTCTGGGCCTCTCCAATGCCACCGATCGACGTGCCGGGCGGCCGCCTCGCCGGGCGCATGCGCGATCTGAATGGTTGCCTCAATCTCAACGGATTGGCGCTCGCCAATAACGCGGTCGAGCGTGGCCGCATTGAGCGCCTGTTGCGCCTGCTCAAACTCAATCCCGAGCTGGTCGAGGCAATCATCGACTGGGTCGACGCCGACAACACGCCCGAGGCACGCGGTGCCGAGGACCTCAGCTATCTGCTGCTCGACCCGCCCTACCGCGCTGCAAACCGGCCGTTCCGTCACGTATCCGAGCTGCGCCTGGTGCGCGGCTTCGACGAGGATGCGTTTCGTTCTATCGAACCCCATGTCTGCGCGGCGCCGTCCAATACGCTGCTGAACGTGAACACCGCCAGCGAGTTGGTGTTGCGTAGTCTGGTCGAAGGCATGAGCGAGGCGACGGCGCGCCGTTTGTACAACAGCGGGCGTGCGCGGTATCGCTCTGCAGACGAAGTGAAGGTTCTGCTGGAACAAGAGGGATTGATTCCCATGACGCCTTTGGAGGCAAACAAGATTAGCGTCGCCAGCTCCCTGTTCCTCGCCGAATCGATGATCGAGCTGAACGACATTCCACTCAACTATTTCAGCGTTATCGAACGTCGATCGGGCAGCCTGCGCGTGATCGCGCGCAGTCGCGGGGTGTTTTGATCATGGCCGATTCTTCGACCGTCTCGGGCAACGGCGGTTGCGTCGCGTTAAGATGCGCTGATGGCTACTGCTAACACTACGCTGCGCGACGTACTGCTGATCCACTGGCACGGTGGTGATCAAGCGCTCGAATGGCTGCGCATCGATGCCAATGGCCGCATCGGCACGGCGTTGCGCGAACACAGCCCGCCAACTTCGGTGATCGAAGCCGCGCGCGAGATCATCGTGCTGGCGCCAAGTGAAGCGATCACCCTGCTGTCGGCGGCATTGCCGGCGAAGCAGGTCGAGCAGGCGCGCAAGGCCGCGCCATTCGCTATCGAAGACCAGATCGCCGGAAACGTGGAGTCGCTGCACTTTGCGGTGGCGCCCAATGGCCCAGGCCAATGGTGGGTAGCAGCTGTGCAACCGGAAACGCTGAGCATCTGGCTGCGCGACTTGCAGGCGCGCGGCCTAAAGCCAGACCGCCTGATTCCCGACGTACTGGCGTTGGATGCGGATCGCGACGCCAGCGTGGTGCTGATCGATGGCGAGCGCGCTCTGGTGCGCGCGCCCGGATCCCGCGCGTTCGCGATTGAAACCGATCTGATCGAGACGGTGCTTCCCTCCAACCCGTCGACAGACACCACCGCGTCGGGTGGCGAAATCATTCGCATCGTGGTCGGGCCATCGGCCTCGGCACTGCAAAAGCTCGCTGCCGGCATGCGCCATACCGGCGGCTTGAACCTGTTGTGTGCGCCGTTTGCCAGGGCGCATCGCGACACCGATCTTCGGGCACGCTGGCGCGCTGTCGCGTGGCTGGCAGCGGGTCTGCTGGTACTGACATTTGGCTTTATCAAGCTCGACGAAATACGCCTCGACAACCGGCTGCAGGCGCTCAATGCCGAGATGGAACGCGTCTATCGCGTACAATTTCCAAAGGCACAGCAGGTGCCCAACCCGCTCGCCCAGATGAAGTCAGCGGTGGCTGCGGCGGGCGGTGGCATCCACGCAGATGCCGCCGGACTGGGCCTTTTATTGCGTAGCGCGCCAGTGCTGGCAGCGCAATCTCGCGTGCAGCTCAAAGGCATGGAATATCGATCCGGCGCCTTGTCGCTGCGTCTGGCCGCGCCCAGCATCGAAGCCTTGGACGCATTGCGTGAGAGCCTTGGTGCGACAGCGGGACTCAAGGCCACGCTGGAAAACGCCGAGACCGGCGTCGACAGCGTCGAAGGCCGCGTCAAACTGGAGCCGCGCGCATGAGCCAGTGGTGGCGATCCCTCAATGAGCGCGACCGCGGCATGCTTCGCGTCGGTATCTCGGTGGTGGCGGCGCTTTTGTTCTGGGCGTTTCTGTGGGACCCGGCCGATCGTTCGCGTCAGTCGCTGCGCACCCAGGTTTCCGATGCGGAGTCCAATCTTGCTTACATGCATGCGGCTGCGACGCAATTGCAATCGCTGAACGCTGGCGGCAGCGCTTCGGTGTTTGAGCGCAGCGGACGTTCGTTGCTGGCGTTGGCCGATAGCAGTGCGCGCGAAGCGCGGCTAGGTCATGCGGTCAAGCGCATCGAGCCGGTTTCCGCTGGGCGCGTGAATATCTGGCTGGAAGCTGCCGAGTTTGACCAGGTGGCGATTTGGTTGGAACAACTGCAATCCGTCTACGGCGTGCGCGTCGAGGAATATTCGTTGCAGCGTAGCGAAGGCGAAGGCAAGGTCGATGGACGACTCAGTCTGATTGAGTCCGAGGCGTGAATTCGCTCACTGCTGCTGAGCATGTAAATTGCATCCCGCGCATTGCAGGTAGGGAACCTCTGAACAAGTCCGGAGCCGCGATAGCCCCTGAGTCATGGAGCGAAAAACCGCAGGTTTTTGGGGGTTTGGCAAGCAATAGGCACTGTGGCGAAGACGAAGTTGTGACTTGTTCAGACCTTCCCTAGCTATATCGAGCGGATCTGAGTACAGCCGCGCCGCGCTATCCAATGCGGCACGGCACCGGAGTAACGCCGCTACTATTCACCGATTACTCACCTACTCAGGTGAGCATGAATTCCCAGGTCCAACCCGACTATGATCCCACCAAAAAAACGCCTCTGGCTGCGCCTGTTGATTCTGTTGCTGGTGCTTGCAGGGATCGCTATTGCCATGGCCTGGTCGTTGCCAGCACGGTTTGTCTACGATCGCTTTGGCGCGCGCGTGCAGCCGTTGCGGCTGCAGGGCATCGAGGGCACGCTGTGGAGTGGCAAGTCGGCGATGGCAAGCTATGCCGCGCGGCCGCTTGGACCTGTGCAATGGCGACTGGAACCCATGGCATTGCTTTGGGGCAGCGCACACGGCGAGCTGCGGCTTGACGGTGCGCCGATCAACGCTGCCAGCGGTTTCCATGCCAGCGCCAGGCGCATTGTGCTGGAGCATTCTACGGCGACGTTTCCAGCTAGCCTGATGGCACCGGCGCTGGATATTCCGTCGCTGAATCTGCTCGGCGAAGTACAGGTCAACATGAGTGATGTGGTGATCGAGGACGGGCTCATTCGTTCGGCAATCGGCAGCATGACGTGGAACGATGTCGGGGTCAGCGGTGCCGCCGAAGCGCGTCTAGGCCGATTGATTGTTGAATTCGCCCCGCGGGTCGACGGCGTGGTTGAAGGCCTGGTGCGCGATGATGGCGGCCCGATGCAGGCCAGCGGACATTTCGAACTGCGCGGACTGCAGTTCAAGGCCGAAATCAAGCTCAACGCCCGCGCCGGCCACGAGCATATTCGCGAAGCCTTGCTGTATATCGGCGAACGCAGCCTCGACGGCGGCTCGGTGCTGCGCGTCGAAGGTGTGATCAACAAACTGTACTGAGTAACCGCCATGACCGACATCGACGCAAGTTTTCTGGACCACGCACTGCAAGTCGCGCGCAAGGCAGCGGAGGCCGCAGAGCAGGTCGTCGCACGCCACTACCGTGCGCAAATCGATATCGAGATCAAGGCCGACGATTCGCCGGTAACGATTGCCGATCGCGAGGCGGAGCAGGCCATCCTCGGCGTGTTGCGGCTTAGTTTTCCGGAACACGCTTATTACGGCGAGGAATACGGACGCTCGGGCAGCAGCCGTTTTCTGTGGTTGATCGACCCGATCGACGGCACCAAGTCGTTTGTGCGGCGCTACCCGATGTTCTCGACACAGATCGCGCTGATGGTCGACGGTGAGCTGGTGCTCGGCGTTTCCAGCGCAATGCAGTATGGCGAATGCGCATGGGCGCGTCGCGCTGGCGGCGCCTTTATCAATGGCAACCCGGTCAGCTGCGATACCACGCGCTCACTGTCGGCCGCGCAAATCTCGACCGGCAACATCAAATCCCTGGCGCGCGACCCCAGGCGTTGGGCAGCGCTGGGCGCAGTCATTCTGGACTGCAATCGCAGCCGTGGTTACGGCGATTTTCTGCATTACCACCTGCTGGCTTCTGCGGCGGTCGATGTGGTGATCGAGTCGGATATCAACATCCTCGACATCGCGGCGCTGACCGTGATCGCGCGCGAAGCTGGTGCTGTGTTCACCGATTTGCAAGGACTGGCGATTGGCCTGGAATCACGTTCTGCGCTCGCCGCCCCAGCGCGACTACATGGTGAAATCCTGCAACGATTGGTGTAGACACGATCCACTGGCTTGGCGCCCGCTACAATAGGCGGATGCGCAAACTTCCCATCATCCACGACCGTCGGGTGCTCAACGAAGGCACCCGATTTCAGCTTGAGCAGCTCGACCTCGAGTTTTCCAACGGCGCGCGCCGCACGTTTGAGCGCATGCCCGGCTCGGGGCGTGGCGCGGTGTTGGTGGTGCCAATGCAAGACGCGGACACAGTGCTGCTGGTTCGCGAGTACGCGGCCGGTCTGCATGCCTATGAATTGGGCTTGCCCAAAGGCCGTCTCGAACGCGACGAAGGTGCCCTCGAGGGCGCCAACCGCGAGATGAAGGAAGAAGTAGGCGTTGGCGCGCGCCGGCTGACGCTGTTGACCTGCCTGGCACTGGCGCCGACCTATATGGCCAACATGATTCAGGTGGTGCTGGCCGAGGATCTGTATCCCGAGCGCCTCGAAGGCGATGAGCCCGAAGAACTCGAAGTCGTGCCGTGGCGGCTGGACAATCTGCACGAGCTGATCATGCGTGACGACGTCACTGATGGCCGTTCGATCGCCGCGCTGTTCATCGCACGCGAGCACTTGCTGCGACGGGCGGCAGGCGCATGAACCTCGTATTGGACGAAGCCTTGGCGGCGCAGGTGCGTCAGATCGCCGAACACGCCGGCCGCGCCATCATGGAAATATACGACGCCGGATTCGAAGTATTTGAAAAGGACGACCGCTCGCCGCTGACTGCGGCCGATCTGGCCGCGCATCGGCTGATCTGCGAAGCACTGCTGAAGTTGACGCCGCACATTCCGGTTCTCTCCGAAGAGTCCGCCGCAGCCAGCATCGAGCGACGGCGCGAATGGACCCAATTCTGGCTGGTCGATCCGCTTGATGGCACGCGTGAATTCGTCAAGCGCAATGGCGAATTCAGCGTCAATATTGCCCTAGTCGAGAATCATCGCAGTGTGCTTGGCGTCGTGCACGCCCCGGTGCCCGGTTACAGCTGCGTCGGCGCAATGGGATTAGGCGCGCGGCGACATGAGCGCGACGGCAGCCATCGTGCCATCCATGTGGCTGAGCAACGCCATCGCGAACTGCGCGTTGCTGGCAGTCGCTCACATGCCGATCGCAGACTGCTCGATGTGCTCGAGCGTATCGGTACGCATACGCTCTGCCCGATGGGATCGGCATTGAAATTCTGCCTGATCGCCGGCGGCGAGGCCGATGTCTATTTCCGCTTTGGGCCGACCAGCGAATGGGACACAGCTGCGGGCCAGGCGGTAGTGGAAGCCGCCGGGGGACGAGTCACCGACATGTACCTGCGGGCACTGCGCTACAACCAGCGTGACACACTGCTCAATCCGGATTTCCTCGCATTTGCCGACGACGATGCGCCGTGGCAGAAGTGGATCGGTTCCGCCCACGTGGCAAGCAACGATGAGTGACTCGGCTGCGCTGCGTGATGCACCCATCCAGCAACTTCTGGCGATCATGACGCGCCTGCGCGATCCCAAGGTCGGCTGCCCCTGGGACGTGAAGCAGAACTTCGACACGATAGCGCCGTACACCATTGAAGAAGCCTACGAAGTTGCCGATGCGATTGATCGCAAGCACTTCGACGACTTGCGCGACGAACTCGGAGACTTGCTGCTGCAAGTGGTATTCCACAGCGAAATGGCGCGCGAGCAAGCACGCTTCGATTTCAATGATGTGGTGCAGGCGATCTGCGACAAGATGGTCCGCCGCCATCCACACGTATTCGGCGATGCCGATGTGCGCACCGCCGAAGAACAGACCCGTCTTTGGGAAACCCAGAAGCGCAGTGAATTGAACCAGACCGACACCAGCGTGCTGGCTGGCATCGCGCGCGGCGTACCGGAATGGCAACGAGCGTTGAAGTTGCAGAAGCGAGCCGCTACGGTCGGGTTCGACTGGCCCGACGTGAATCCCGTATTCGAGAAGTTGCACGAAGAACTCGACGAGGTACGCGCAGAACTGAGCGCAGGTTCGGACCCCACCCGACTTACCGACGAAATCGGCGACGTGCTGTTTGTCTGCGTCAATTTGGCTCGCCATGCCAAGGTCGATGTCTCGCAGGCGCTGCGCAGTGCCAACGCCAAGTTCGAACGACGTTTCCGTCACATGGAAGCCAGCGCCCAAGCCAGCGGTGTTGCACTGGCCGATCTGGACTTACAGGCGCAGGACGCGCTCTGGGACTGCGCCAAACTCAGCGAGCACAAGTCGTTGTAAAGCCGAAGGTGCTCCGCTTTACAACATCGAAGCCAGAGCGGGGCTTGCCCAGGCAACCCCCGCTCCCCTGTCCGAAGTTACTTCAGGTTTTCTTGCAGGCTGCGTTTGAGCAGATCCTCCGCCGCCGCATGTTCACCCTTGCGCCACGCCATGCGTGCGAGTCGACGATAGGCAATGCTGCGCAGCAAGGGTTGTGTCGCCTTGTCGAGCACATCGCGATACAGAGCGTCGATCTGATCTGCTTTACCATCACGCCGATACAGGCATTCGAGCGCGATCAATTCACGTACCGCCAGCATGCCGGAATCGGCCGCGGCAGGGCCTATCCGCGCCATTGCCATGCCCTGGCGCCGGCCTTGGGCAGCGCACAACTGCCGACCCTGCATAACTGCACGGTCATCAGTGCGATGAGCACTGGCCTGGCCCATCGGCATCATCACCAGCACGGCAGCAAGTGCCGGCACCCACATCAGTTTCGAGTGCAGTTTCATAAGGACCTCCATCGGACCTGGCTTGAGGAGCCTCCTTGCTTAGCGACCGCTTGACGAGTCGCATGTGGGGGAGGTTCTCTAGTACAACGCAGGCACTATCATCGCGTTGACCAAGTTACCGGGATCCACTATGGAAACTCGCTTCGACAGCTTTACAGAATTCTATCCCTACTACTTGGGCGAGCACGCCAACCGCATCTGCCGGCGACTGCACTTTGCCGGTAGCACGCTCATCGTACTCATCGTGCTGGCGACAATCTTTGGTGCGCTGCGACCACTGTGGTTGTTCACCTTGCCGCTGGTGGGGTATGGATTCGCCTGGCTCGGCCACTTCGGCTTCGAGAAAAATCGGCCAGCGACCTTCAAGCACCCGCTGTACAGTCTTGCTGGCGACTGGGTGATGTTCAAGGACATGCTGATCGGCAAGATCGCGCTCTGATTTAGCACGTTTCGAGCTGCCACAGTCCGAACGTCCAGCGCCATTTTCTGCGCGTGGCCACCTCTTTTGCAAGTTCGGCGTTGGTGCGTTCAACTCATGAACGCGAGCGTCGATCAACGCGCATTCACCGCCAAGGCGGCGCGGTGATTGCAGTGCGACTCTGCCGTTAGCGGTAGCGCCACAGCCGCGCGCCTACGTGGTCTCTGATTCCAGGAAGCGAGCCTCATACATCAGCTGCTGAACGCGCTGCTCTTGACCTTCGGTGAACTGTAACCCGACATGATCGTCGTCGGAGCGTGCAATCCGCGCTTCCAGACTGATCACCGTGTCCTGGTCGAGCATGAAGAACACTCGAATAATTTCCGGGAACGAGGACGGCCATTTCTTTGGTTTTCCAAGGCGCGCACCACCTTGGGAAATATCCCACACTTCGGAAAGATAGCCTTCGTCATACAGCACCAGCATCGCGGCGCTGAAGACGTCTTTTCGCGGGTGCAGTCGCTTCTCGTTTGCGTCCATGGGGTCCACAAGCTCCAACTCTTCGCGTCAAAACCGGTCAGTAGTGTTGCCGGCAGGGAGTGTTGCCAATACGTGCGTTTTACCAGCGGGTGCGTTTTACTCGCGCTGATCACGCTATTTAACATCCTTCAAAGCAGGGCATGTGCCATTGCCCCCTAATCGTGACGCAGCCCACATTCACTTAGCGGCCCATTTTCACATAAAATTCATTGGTCTTGGCTTTTAATCTTCACCAACGTGAAGGGAGATGTGCCATGACTGTGCGAGAGGATACTCCGGGTCTGATCCTGTTGGTGGAAGACAATCGCGGTATCGCCGAGATGGTGGGAGAGTTTCTGGAACGCCGCGGCTTCAGCGTGGACTACGCCAGCGATGGCGTTACCGGCTTGCATTTGGCGGTGACTCATAGCTATGACGTGATCGTACTGGACCTCATGCTGCCCGGAATGGATGGACTGGACGTTTGCCGCAAACTGCGCCATGACGCCAAGCGGCCGACACCGGTGCTGATGCTGACCGCCCGCGACACTTTGGACGACAAACTGGTCGGGTTGGAAGCGGGTGCCGACGACTATCTGGTCAAACCATTCGAGATCCGCGAATTGGAAGCCCGTGTGCGCGCGCTGATCCGACGTGATCGTCGCCAGGTGTCGAGCGAGGTGTTGCGCGTCGCCGATCTGGTGCTGGATACGGCAACGCTGCGTGCTACCCGCGCTGGCCGCGACCTGGTTCTGTCGCCGATCGGCATCCGCCTGCTGACCATCCTGATGCGCGAATCGCCTCGAGTGGTCAGTCGCCGCGACATCGAGCGCGAAGTCTGGGGCGACCTGCTGCCCGACTCAGACACGTTGCGCAGCCACCTGTACAATTTGCGCAAGGTCATCGACAAACCATTCGATAAACCGTTGCTGCACACCATTCATAGCGCAGGTTATCGACTTACCGATCTTGACGCCGAGTTGGCCAGTGCCAAGGCAGGATAGCAATCGCCTGACCGCGCGTGGCCTGCGCGGCAAGTTGTGGATCGCTTTCGTTCTGCAAACGCTGTCGATCGCGCTGGCCACGCTGCTCGGCGTGTACGCTGCAATGGTGGTGCTGCGCGATGTCCTGATCCAGCGTGCACTGACGGATGAGGCAACGCACTACTGGAAGGGCCGCAGTGAGCACCCGGATTGGCCTGTGCCCAACACCTACAACATGCACGGCTACTTGCTCGGCCCGAACGCAGATGAGGCGACCGTTCCAGCCGCGCTACGTGGGCTGCCACCGGGCTTTCACGCGCTGACGATGAACGGCGCGGACGAGTTGGTCTATGTCGATCAGCGCGCAAACGAACAATTGTGGCTGATCTTTCATCAGGAACAGCTGCGCAATCTTGCGCTCTGGTTCGGGCTGGTGCCACTGAGTTTCGTACTCGGCGCGGTCTATCTGGTGTCATTTTATACCTACCGCGTTTCCAAGCGCGCTGTGTCGCCCATCATCCAGCTGGCACAGAGCGTTCGCGCCCTCGATCCACACAAGCCCGATTTACAGGCGCTGGAAGAAATTCGTCGATCCAGCAGCAGCGACGAAGAAGTGCAAATGCTCGCCGAATCGATTGAAGGATTTGCCAGGCGCAACGAATCTTTCGTGGAACGCGAGCGAAACTTTACCCGCGACGCCAGTCACGAACTGCGTACTCCTCTGACCATCATCAAGATCGCCACCGACGTGATGTTGAGCGAGACCGAGCCTTCGCCACTGGCAGAAAAAACCTTGTATCGGATCAAGCGCGCGACCCGCGACATGGAAGCGCTGATCGAGGCGTTTCTGATTCTGGCGCGTGAGAGTGACGTCGGCCTGCCCAGCGAAACATTTCTGGTCAACGAGCTGGTCATCGGCGAAGTCGAGCGGGCGGCTGATCTGGTCAGCGGTAAACCAGTAGAGGTGAAGCTCGTTGAGGGGGCGACGTTGAATCTGGATGGACCATCGCGCGTGTTCGTGGTGATGCTGTCCAATTTGCTACGCAACGCCGCGCAATACACCGACAAGGGCGAAATCCTGGTCAGCATCGGCGAAGACTACGTGCAAGTAGAGGACACCGGGTGCGGAATGTCGTCGGAAGACGCCGCGCACGCCTTCGATCTGTTCTACCGTGGCCAACAATCCGGGCGCGGTGGCCACGGGGTCGGACTGACCATCGTCAAGCGACTTTCCGACCGATTTGGCTGGCCGGTCAGCATCGATAGTGAGCTAGGCCGCGGTACGCGCGCGCGTATCCAACTTCCCAAGGCAACAATCGTCTTCAGCCCCTGACACCGTGCACTGTCCGCGGTCCGCGGTCCGCCACAATGTGGCAACGCGCAAACCGGCCGAACTCCGCCCCACGACGTGTTGGCGCGTGCATGCTTTCCACAGCGGCATCAATGAGCAATCACTGTACCTGCTCGCACAAAGAAAAAGCCCGGCGCAAGGCCGGGCTTTTTCGCTCAAGCAACGAGGAATGAGCCGCGTCAACAGATCCTACTGCTGCTTCACCAGCTCGGTGCGGCGATTGCGCGCACGGCCATCGGCATTGTCATTGCTGTCGATCGGTTGGGCTTCGCCGTATCCGTTCGGGCCAGCCAGGCGCGAAGCATCAATGCCCTTGCCGGTCAGGAACTGGTGCACGGCTTTGGCACGACGCTCGGACAAGCCTTGATTGTAGGCATCGGTACCGATCGCATCGGTGTGGCCGGCCACTTCTACCTTCATTGCCGGGTAACGATTGAGCACGTCAACCGCCTGGTCAAGAATGGCGACAGATTCTGCGGTCAGGTCTGACTTGTCAAACTCGAAGTTGACACCGCGCAGATCAATGACTACAGACTGCGGGCAGCCGTCTGGACCAACAACTTCGCCGGGCTTGGAACCCGGACACTTGTCGTCAGCATCCAGCACACCGTCGTTGTCGCCATCGCCCGAAGCCGGGGGCGGCGTTTCGGCGGGGGCATCGGCCACTGGCTCGGCGGGAACATCAGCCGGGTCAACCGCGGTCGACTCGGAAGACGACGACCCACCGCCACCGAACATCAACGCGGCGGTCAGAAACACGTCGCCGTATTCGCTCTTGTCGGGAATGCTGTGATTGTCGTAATCGGCGCGGTAGCTGAGTTCGGTACGGATTTGCATGTCATCGCCACAGTCGTGCTGCAGACCGACACCGACCTGGGCGATCGGATCCCAGCCATCGATGGTGCCACCAAGGAGCTGGTCGTCGGCGCGGTTGTAACTCATGCCGAGGCCGGCCATGACGTACGGGCGCCAGCTCGAGTCAGTGAAGAAGTGACGCAGCGAAGCCGTGACTGCCAATGAACGGGTGTCGCCCACGTAGATGGAGTCGTCGTCAAAGTCGCGCAAAATGTAGTCGAAGCCAAATTCCAGCGAGCTGCGGGGCGCGATCAGACGTCCAAAGCCCAGGCCAATCACTTCGGTTGCATCGTGGTCAACGAAGCGATCATCGTCGGTAGAGACGACGCCGAGCGACGGCGCTATATACCAATTGGTCGGGTAATCCTGAGCCTGCACGGTCGCAGCACCCAGTGTCAGGGCAATCAAAACAGCTAAATTCTTCGGGGTCATCGGGGTCACCTTTTGATTTTTGTTTAAGACACGCAGGGCGGCAAAACGACACCGCCGGGCATAATTGTAGGCCAAGCACGCTCCAGATCTGTTCAATTGTTAAAAATTCAAGGCTCTGGACGGCCCGGAATTGTTGGTTGGTTCAGGATGTCAGGCAACAAACAGGTCCATCCACAGGTGAATCGGCATGGCCTCCATGCGCGCCGCGTCGGAACAAATATCAATGATCTGGGCTGCGCGCTTGGCACCAAACTGCGCGCTTATCGCCGCTTCGAACTTCTGCACCAGCACCGGAATGCCTTCGCTGCGGCGGTTGCGGTGTCCAATTGGATAGTCAATCGAAACCTTGTCGGTGTTTGATCCATCCTTGAAGAACACCTGCACTGAGTTGCCGATGTAGCGCTTCTCGGCATCGAAATAGTCCTTGGTGAATTGCAGATTTTCACTGACCATCATCTTTTCGCGCAGCGCGTCGATGCGTGGGTCAGCGGCGACAGCATCGTTGTAATGATCGGCAGTCAGATTGCCGAAAATCAGCGGGATTGCCACCATGTACTGGAGGCAATGGTCGCGGTCCGCGTAATTCGCCAGTGGCCCGGTCTTATCTATGATGCGCACACCCGCTTCCTGGGTCTCGATGACAATGCGTTCGATCTGATCGAGTTTTCCAGCAATCTGCGGGTGCAGCTGCATCGCGCATTCCACCGCAGTCTGCGCATGGAACTCCGCCGGGAAGCTGATTTTGAGCAGCACGTTTTCCATCACATAGCTGCCAAACGCGCGCTCAAACTGGAAGCTTTTTCCTTTGAATGCGACGTCGTAGAAGCCCCAGGTCTTGGCACTTAGCGCCGATGGATAACCCACTACACCCTTGTCCACCGCGTTCAGCGCATGAATGACTGCGCGACGGCAGGCGTCGCCTGCGGCCCAACTTTTGCGCGGACCTGTGTTCGGCGCATGTCGGTACGTGCGCAGCGCACCGTTGTCGATCCAGCTGTGCGAGACCGCAGCAATGATTTCGTCTTTGCTGGCGCCGAGCATACGTGCAGCCACCGCAGTGGAGGCAAGGCGCACCAGGATCACGTGGTCCAGACCGACCCGATTGAAGCTGTTCTGCAGCGCGTAACAGCCCTGAATTTCATGCGCCTTGATGGCAAAACCCAGGATGTCGCGCACGGTGAGAACCTTGGCACCTTCGCGCGCGGCTTTGCGTGAAAGGTAATCTCCGACCGCAAGAATGGCGCCGAGGTTGTCCGAGGGATGGCCCCATTCTGCTGCGAGCCAGGTATCGTTGAAATCCAGCCAGCGCACCTGGGTACCGATCGCAAACGCGGCCTGCACCGGGTCGAGCTCATGCGAGGTACCGGGTATTTTGACGCCACCACGCATGTCAGCGCCCGGCACTACCGGCCCAAGATGTTTGACGCACTCCGGAAAACGCATTGCCAGCATCGAACACGCGAGGGAGTCCATCAGCATGTAGCGTGCCGTCGCGTACGCCTCGGCCGAACCAATGTGATAGTCGGTCACGTAGTTGGCGATATCGACCATCGGCTGGTCGGGATCCGGGCGCTTGGCAGAACGGACGTCGAAGTGCGACATGAAAGCCTCGGTGGGTGTGAAAAAGGGTCGGTATTGTGCCAGATCACCTTTACAGGTTGGTGGTCAGCGCAACCAACCCCTGCAGTGACCCGTGCTTGCGATCGCGGTAGCTGCCCTCTGCCAATCACCTACAACTGCGTAGCAAGCCCTGCAGGCATCAGCCGGGAGTCACTTCGCAACCGCTCTGTCAAAAAGTCCATTACCGCCTTGATGCGGCCAACGTGCCGCAGGTCTGGATGCGTGAGCAACCAAAGACCCGAATCAAAACGTGAGTCCAGTTCAAACAAGCGTAACAACTTGGGCGAAAACTGGTCGCCCGGCAACAGACAGACACCGATCCCGGCTTCTGCTAATGCGGCCATCGTGACCAGGTCTCCGGCCCTGGCGCGAATGCACGCGTCCGGCACCAATTCGCGCAGCCATGCGAATGCCGGCAGCCGTTGGAACGCTTCATCAGCACCAATGAGATCGTGCTGGGCGAGCTGATCCGCGGCAGCTGGGCGCCCACGCGCCGCGACGTAGCCGGCGCTTGCGTAGGCCCACCAACGAATCCGCGTAAGCTCGCGCCCGACCAACCAGTCGGGCGGCGACGGCGTGGCGCGCAGGGCAATGTCGGCTTCACGCCGGGCCAAATCGAAATCATCATCCGATGCCGCGATCTCGATGCGAATGCCCGGATACAGCCGATACAGCTCGGGTAGCCAGGGCGCTAAAAATTCGTGCGCCAGATTGGCCGGCGTGGTCAGCCGAACATCGCCCACCATGGCCAAATCACGCCCGGCGACACGACGTTCAATTGCCAGCACACTGGCTTCGACGGATTCTGCCTCGGAACGAATCGAGGCGCCCTCAGCAGTCAGCGTATAGCCGTTGGGCAAGCGTTCGAACAGTCGCACGCCCAAGGTCTCTTCGAAAGTATTGAGCCGACGAAACACGGTGGAATGATTGACCGCCAAATGGCGCGAGGCCGCGGCCAGACTGCCACCACGCGCGATCGCCAGAAACACCTGCAGATCGTTCCAGTCAAACATTGCGCGCCCCGCCTCGGTCGAAAAGTCCGGCGTCATTGTAAGCCGATGTGCGGCGACGAAAGCGTCCAACTACGGACGACGCTATGGATGCCAGGGGCTTCACACTCCACTCTCACAATTGCACGCTTGCACGCGCGCAATGCGCACGCGGCGGATGGACACATCGGACTGGCAAAGTCAGCATGCAATCGGGAAACCATCGCCGAATCACCCATCGCCGAATCACCCATCGCCGAATTACTGAGTAACAAAACGGAGCCTGCATTGACTGCTGCACTGCCCACGCTATTTCTCTCGCACGGCGCGCCGACCATAGCGCTGCAGGACACTCCGACCACGCGTGCATGGCGGCTGCTTGGGCAACAATTTCCAGCGCCACTCGCAGTCCTGGTGATTTCGGCGCATCACTACGCACGCGCGCCAACACTGACCGGCGCAGCGCTGCCGGCGACAATCCACGATTTCGGCGGCTTTCCCGATGCGCTTTACCAATTGCGCTACGCCGCGCCCGGCGCGCCCGAACTTGCCGACCGGATCGCCAACATTTTGCGCCTTGCTGGATTCGCCGACGCGGAGGTTGATTCGGCACGCGGCATTGATCACGGTGTGTGGGTGCCGCTGCGGCACATGTATCCGGATGCGCAGCTGCCTGTGCTGTCGCTTTCGGTCAGCCCCTGTGAGGATGCGCGCTGGCATTATCAGCTCGGCAGGGCGATTGCAGACCTGCGCGAATCGGGCGTAATGGTGATCGGTTCGGGCGGCCTGACGCACAATCTTGGCGCGCTCGACTGGCATGCGCACGAGAATCGCACAGCGCCTTGGGCGCAGGCGTTTGCCGAGTGGTTCGTAGCGAGGCTGCAGCAGCTTGATCTGGATGCTCTGTTCGAATGGCGCCAGGCCGCTCCGGAGGCTCTGCGCAACCATCCCACGCACGAGCACCTGTTGCCGATTTTTGTGGCAATGGGCGCAGCCCGCGCCGGATTCAACACACAGGTGATCGAACCGCGATTTGAACTAGGCTCACTGGCCTTGCACGCACTGCGCTTCGATTAGGGAACCGCTCAACAAGTTCGGAGCCAAGACAGCCCCCTGAGTCAGGGGCAAAAAAACCGCAGGTTGACCAGCTCCGCTGTTGAGAGCGACCAGCAACGCTGTTGAAAACCGGGGAGTGGCCAACGATAAGCTGTACAGCGAAGACGAAGTGGTGACTTATCCAGTTCATCCTTAGAGCGGAGCTTGCCGCGTTGCTGATGCCGTTGCAATTGTAGAGCGCGCCCGGGGTTATACCATCCGTCGAGCCGACGCCGCGGACATGGTTCGGGCCACATCGGCGCAGCGGGCAATTGACGCTGCGGCTGGAACGCAGACGCGCGCTCGCGCGAAACGACGAGTTACTTTACCCCGACAGCGGAAAGGCGCATCCTGCAGTTGGGCATCTAGGGAGCGTGTATGACCCTGCACCATGGCGAAGCCTGGCACTGGCAAGCTTTTTGTTCGAATACTTCGCGGCTTAGCGCCATGTTTGCTGGCGATCAAGTCACCAGTGGCGGCGACTCCAAATGCGGATTACCGCCTGGGCGAGTATGAATCAGATCACAGCAGATCGTTCCGATGTTGCGGTTGCTGATTCAAACGCGACCGCGTCGGAGCCGGAGCGACAATCCTGGAACGTCGCTTGGCACCAGGGGTTGAGATTCCGTGTGTTTCTCGCTGCGCTGTTATTCACTGGCTGGATCGCGGCCGGCATCATCTTCGTGATGAATCGCGAGGCAAAGGCGCATTTGCAACAGCAGAGCGATCGACTTGTCGAGCAGATCGGAAGCACAGTTGTCACCGGGTTGAATGCCCAGTTGGACGAGATCGCCGCACTCAATCGCTCATTGGCAACCGTCACGCAGCTGCTGCCAAAAAGCGAGCAGCGCTTCATGACCGATCTGCCCCCGTTGATCGACTTCGGCGGTGACCGCAGCGTCGCCGGCGGCGGTTTTTGGCCAGAGCCTTTTTCGTTCGAACCCAATCGCGAACGACGCAGCTTCTTCTGGGGCCGCAACCAGCAGGATCAGTTGATCTACTTCGACGGCTACAACCAGCCAGGCCCGGGCTATCACAACGAAGAGTGGTATGTGCCGGCGCGTTTCGTTCCCAAGGACACCTGCTACTGGAGTCAGTCGTACACTGACCCGTATTCGTTCCAACCAATGGTCACCTGTACCGTTCCGGTTCGCGACGGCAATAAGTTGACCGGGGTAACAACGATCGACATGCGGTTGGAGGGCTTGGCGAACTTTGCGCGTGAATGGGAAAAGCGCACCGGCGGATATATTTTTCTGGTCGATCGCTACAACCGCTTCATCACCTTCGCTGATCCGGCAAAGGTCAAGCGTATCGGCACCGATGGCTCAGGAAATCGTACCGAAGAATTCATCCTCGCTTCGGAGCTGGCCGCCTCCGAGCCGACGTTTGCGGAGATATCCGCCGCGCTCAGCGCGATGAACGCGGACATCCTTTCCTCGGCGCGTCAGTTCGCAGGCAATACGATCGACACAGTCGCCAAGGAGATCGACAGCGGTAGTTATCAGATTGATGCGGCCCAAGCCACGTTGACCGCTGCAGTGCTCGCCGACCCACTGAAGGATCGCCGCGCCATCGAACGGACCAACATGCACCGCACGGTCAAATTGTCCACCGATCCAGTGCTGAAGCAAACATCGACGTTGTTCCTGTTCCATGTTCCTGGACCCTACTGGAAGCTGGGTGTCGTCAAACCCCTGGCCGAAACCGTCGCCGTCGCCAACACAATCACAAGGCAGTTGATCGGTTACCTGCTCGCCACAGTGATGCTGGTGATTCTGATCGCCTACTTCTTGTTCAACCGCTGGCTGCTGGCGCCTATCGCCGGTATCTCGGCAGCAGTGCGTGGAATGAGTCTGATGATCAGCACGCACCGTCACAACGAACTCGACCAGAATCGAATCGAATATCGCCGCCGCAACGAGATCGGTCAACTTGGCAACCACATCAACTCGCTGGCCCACGAGGTCGTCACTTCCGAGGCCAGGCTGGCCGATGCCAATGCAATGCTGGAGCGTCGCGTGCAGGCACGCACCGAAGAGCTGGCGCAGAGAAACACCGAACTGGAAGCACTGAACGAGCGCCTGGCGGGTACTCAAAGCCAGTTGCTGCAGTCCGAAAAGATGGCCTCGATCGGGCAGCTGGCGGCCGGAGTGGCGCACGAAATCAACAATCCCATCGCATTCGTGCGCGCCAATTTGCATAGCCTGGAAGGCTATGTAGGGGAAATCCTGTCAGCGCTGGAAGCGATCGACAAAAATCAGAATGAGGTTGGTGTCGGCGACGCCAAAGCCGACGGAGCTAAGCCGGCGACCGTGCGGATCGAAACGCGATTTCTGCGCGAAGACATACCGGCGTTGTTGAGCGAATCCATGGACGGTGCGACCCGAATCGAGAAAATTGTGCAAGACCTGAAAGAATTTTCGCACCTGGACGAGGCAAACTGGCAGAAGGTGGATCTGCACAAGGGCATCGAAACCACGCTCAGCGTCGCCACGCATGAACTCAAATACAAGATCGACGTCATACGTCACTATGGCGAACTGCCCCTGGTCGAATGCCTGCCCTTCCAGATCAACCAGGTGCTGCTGAACCTGATAGTCAACGCCGCACAGTCAATCGAGGGGCACGGCACCATCACTCTGACCACCGGCTGCAATGAGGACATCGCGTGGATTCGGATCACCGATACCGGAAAAGGCATCGAGCCGGCTCATCTCAAACGCATCTTCGATCCGTTTTTCACCACCAAGCCGATCGGCGTCGGCACCGGGCTCGGGCTCTCGGTGTCCTACTCGATCATGCGCCGACACGGGGGCAGTCTCGAAGTAAGCAGCATTCTGGGCGAGGGAACCACATTCACCGCGTCCTTGCCTGTGTCAGCACGCAAGAGCGGAGAGAGCGCTGAGCAATAGCGCCACTCATCCATTCCCGTGAGGCCCGCGCAAAGCGCTGGCCGCGAACCCGCCGCAGCTGCCCTGATAGATACGGGCATGTTCGGCTGCTGTTGCTCTGATCAACAAAGGCGCCCGTGATGTCAGCAAGCGCCGCGGGACAAAATCCGTGTTAAGCCATCCGTCGCTTAAGCGCGGCCGACAATGCTTCGGGCGACATCGGCACCGCGCCTCCGGGGATGCACTCAATCTTGTGCATCAACTCGACCAGGGCACGATTCATCGGCGCGTCCACACCTGCAGTCGCCGCGAGTCGCACGATTTCGCCATTGATGTAGTCGATTTCAGTGACACGACCACGTTGCAGGTCTTCCCACATCGATGAGCGGGCCTGCGGGTCGATTTTCAGCATTGAACTGGCGACCCGCATGAAGATCGCGTCGGGCAAATCCAGCACCCAGGGCACCCATCGCGGAGCTAGGCGCGCTGCCTTGGCAGGAAGAACTCTGGCCGCACGCATCACCATCAGGCCTTCGCGCATCAGCGCCGCCAGGATGCGACGATATCCGCGATTCGCCAATTGCTGTCGCAGCGGCAGTCCGGACAACGCATTGATCGGATTGTTAAGGTTGAGCAGCAGTTTTCCCCGTAGCACCGCGCCGATGTTTTTTCGCAGCAAAGTATCCAGACCAGCATGATTGAACAGATCTGCCGCCGTTTGTGCGTCACCAACATGCGCATCGATCATCAACTCGCCACTGGTGCCACGATGGAAGCGTGCACCGGCCTTCCACAGCACATTCCACGGCACCATGCCTGCGATCACGGTCACGCCAGGCAGACTCAGACGTAGCTGATCCGCATTGCGTACACCATTCTGGAAACTAATCACCCGGCGCGTTGGATGCGCTGGCAATCGCGCCAGAGCCGCCGCCGCCATTTCGGTGTCCGCACTTTTAACGGTAATCAGCACCAGATCGCAGTCGGCGAGCGCCGCAGAATCGGTAGCGATGCGAACCTCGGACGGCGCGAGCCGGAAGCGCTGACCATCGACATCGCTGACCTGCATCCCATGCGCGGCCACTTCGTCACGCAGACGCTCGCGCCCGATCAACACGACGTCCACGCCAGCTCGTATCAACCAGGCGCCGATGTAACACCCAATGCTGCCCGCACCAAAAATGCCGACTCGCACGAATCAGTACGCCAGATTCCAGCGCCGGTAAAGCGCGGACAATATCCACAGCGGGCCAATGAGCAGGAAAAATATGTCGCGAAAAAACGAAGGCTTTTTGCCTTCGATTTCATGACCGACAAACTGCGTGATCCAGGCCACAATCCAGACACCGGCAGAAACCCACAACAAGGCATCGCGCGGTGTGTACCAAAGCCCCGCCAGCACGAAAGAACTGATCAGCAGCATGCCCAGCGCCAGCGGTACCGACAGCCGCAGATACCAGACCGTACTAAAAGCAACCAACCCCAGCGCTGCGTAAGGATGCACCCACCACAGCAAGCCCAGAGTCGAAAACAGGATCAGCGGTACACAGATCCAGTGGATGGTCTTGTTGGTCGGATTACGGTGTGATTCGGAATACTCACCCAGTAGTTGATCGACTGCTCTCATTGGCTCGCTCCCAGCAGGTCGGTCTAGAATACGCCAGTTCCGGCAATGCCGTGCGCATGCAAATGGCGGAAATCTCCCGCCGACCGCATTGTATCGCGGCGCAATCCCTTGCCAAACCTGCAAGTCCAGATACGATCAGGACCACCCCGGCACGAGATCAAACATGGCAGCGAATGCCGAACTCGCCGATGCACCGCCTGACGTGGACCTGACCGAACTGGCGGCGCGCATCCGCGCCGGCGACGGCGCGGCCGAGTCGCAGCTGATGTCCCGATTTATGGCGGGTGTACGTGTGCTGCTGCGTCGCCACGCCGGCCGCACCCCGATCGCAATCGATGATCTCGCCCAGGACGTACTTGGCGCTGTGCTCGAGCAATTGCGCAAAGGCAGCATACGCGATGCCGCTGCGCTGCCCGCCTATATCCGCACCAGTGCGATGCATCGGCTGCACGCCGAGCAACGCGCGCAAAAAGCAGTTGCGCAGTCGCACGAGTCAATCGACACTGAAGACGCGCGATTGGTGGCAACCAACGCGCACCCCGCCGATGAACTGGATGCAGCGCGCAAAGCCCGGCAGGTACGCGAGCTGCTGAACAGCTTGCCCGTAGCGCGTGACCGCGAAGTGCTGCAGCGCTTCTATCTAAACGAAGAGTCCTGCGAATCGATCTGCGCAGCGCTGGACATCGAGGCCGACCATTTCCGCCGTGTCATCCACCGCGCGCGCACTCGCTTCCGCGAGATCCTGACCCGAGCCGGGCTCAGCCCGGACAACGAGTGAGACTTATGCTTCTATTCAAACTCCTTGCACTACGAGGGCAATCAACCGGGGACGTCAACAGGAGTCAACCGTAATGAACATGCCCGGGAGTGATCCGATGTCGCGCTGGCTGGAAGAGGTCTGGCTCAGTCGATATCTGGACCGCGAACTGAAAGATGACGAGCATGCCTGGTTCGAGGCATACATGCTCGACAAGCCGCATATTCTCGAACAGGTAGATGCCGATACGCGGTTGCGCGATGGTCTGGCGCAGGCGACTGACGTCAGCAAGCGCATCGGCTCGGCCCAGCCCGCTCGCAGTAGCGCCGCAGCGGGCACTGCAAAGCGCAGTCCCGGCCTTGCGATAGCCGCGAGCCTCTTGCTCGGGCTGAGCATTGGCGCGCTCATTCCGGGCATGCGCGGCGGAGGAACCGACATCGTCGCCAGCCCGCCACGGATCGTCTTCGACACACTGCGTGGAGAGAGCACCGCGACGCTGAGCGAACCGGGCGGCGCCGGATCCAAGCTCCTGATTGTGGATATCGCCACGTCGCTCGACAGCCCGATTCTCGCTGCGAATGCATGGATTGATGGCAAACAGACTGCACTGCCAACGCCGGTGGTTTCTTCGGATGGGTTCATCACCTTCGTGGTGCCTGCTGATTGGCAGCGCAGAGCACGGATCGAACTGGAAATGGGTATCCGGCCAAAATCGTCCAAGGTGTCGTTCCAGCTGTAATCCGCAGCAATGTCTGCCGGATCAGTTGGGCGCGTCCGCTGTCACCTTGAGATGACGAAAATGCACCAACGATGCCCAATAGAACGGGTGTCGGAAATGTCGTGAAGCACGCAATTCCAACTGCGCCTGACGCAGGGCTTCGGCGCTCGAATTCAGATCAGCGTCGTCAAGCGCACGATAGAACGCCGGAACCCAGCGCACCGTCGCCGCATCGCTCAAAGGCCACAGCGCCGCGACAACCTGATCGACCCCTGCCGCCGACACCGCCCCGGCAAAACTCAAGCTGGCGGCCGAGGCCGTGCCAGGACCCGCGGCCAACTGACAGGCATTCAGCACGGCGAGATCGGCTTCCAATGGCGTGTCAGCCAGATCCAACCAGCTGAGAAACTGCGGCTCCATTGAGCCCGCCCTGGCTGCCAACCAAACGCCGGCATACCCAAGCAAACCAGGACGCGCGTATCCATGCGCGGCGAGATGGACCATGGTGCCGTTGCGCCTGAGGCTGGCGCGTAAATTTTCCGGTGTGGCTTGCGCGCCATCGATCACAGTCGCATGGGTATCCGGCACGGAATGGTGCACGAGTCCCGCCTCTCCCTGTGCCTGAGGCAGCGCAGCCACCGCCGATCCCGCAGTCTGCCCGGGATCGGCAATTACGATTTCCAGGCGGCGATCACGGCGCCGCTCGGCATTCTCGACTGTGGCGTGCTCAATCCGGGTGATCCAACTGACGCCCGTGGTCTCCACCAGCGACGCAGCACTGCCTGGCCAACGCAGTGTGTTCCACGGAATATCTGCGATCGATTCGTCGTACAAAATCCAGAGACGTTTGGGCACCGGCTGCGCATCGATGCCGCCCAACAATGACGTGGACAGCGCATGGACCGATTGATTGAGCGCGGGCATGGACGATTTCCTGTCGCCGAGTTGCCGCAACAGCGCGGCGATGCTCTGCTGCAATGCCTTGCGCCCAGGCAAGGCGATGCGCTGATGGGTGTCGGAAGCCACCAGCCACATCAGCGACTCGGGCTCTGCCGGAACCACCACCAGCAACATGTCACCCTTCGCCAACATCGCCTGCGTATTGGCCAGGTTTGGCGCCGAGACGGCGTTGCCCGCAGACTTTGCGCCACTCAGGCGCTCGAGCAGCAAAGTCTCTGCCGAGCGACTCCACTCGCCGCCGCCGTACATTAACCTGCGCGACAACTCCGCACTGAATTTCAAGTCTGACTCGCTCCGCTCCGCGCCTGCACGATAAGCCCCCAGTGCCTGGCTGGTGAGCAAGGCGCGCCACAACTCATCGGGCCGCTGGTCCGAAAAAGTCTTGTTCAGACCCAGCGCCGCGATCTGTTGACGGACCCGTGAGAGCGAACGCGTCATAAGATAGGCCAATCCGGGATTGCCCGAAACGCTCGCCAGCGTCGTGGTTCGTTGCACTTGATCCTGCAATACAGCAAACGCGTTCTCCGGTTGGCTGTCCGCGACCAGGACGCGCGCACTGTGCAGCGTCGCTTCGTGCTGCACACTCAGTGGCTGAGTGGGTTCGCGAAAGACCGCGAGTCCACCCAAGCCTGTCCGCTTCTGCTTCGAATTGAGCTTCAGGCGAGCCGCCAGCAGGCTGGCCCGCGGCTGATACGGCTCGGTCAAATCTGGAGTGATCCGTGCCAGCTGAGCTTCGGCATCCGCTTCGCCCGTTCCAAGATCGGCCCGCAGTTCCAGTCGCGTGAGCCGCGATATCGCAAGCTCTGCAGGTACCTTGAGCGCCGCCAAGATTGCGATCGACTTGTCCGCCCATAGCAGCGCACGCTGCTGATCACCAGCATGGCGATCGATCTCAGACAGCCACTTCAGCGCCGAAGCCACGCGCGCAGGCGCGGAACGTGGATTGAATCCGTGCAGCGCATCGCGATGGGTCTGGTACGCCTGATCGAACATGCCTAGCTCTGCATACAGACCGGACACGTTGAGCAACGCATTCGCCTGCCACCGCTCGCGATCCTCGGTTGCCCTTGAGAAATGATCAAGCGCCGCGTCGAACCCACGCAACGCGGCGGAAACGTCGCCCTGGTCCCGCAAAGCCATGGCCAAAGTAAGTTCCAGTCGTCCCTTGCGCATCGGATCGACAGCGTCGGAACCCAGAGCCCTAAGCAACGCCGGATCGAGTGTGGCCCGATCCAGGTTCACCCCACGGTCTCGCTGCAGGTTTAGCGTTAGCGTGGCCGCGTTGAAGAACCCGTCAACCTCGCCGATCGCCAGATACTCGCCGGGCAAGGTTCGAAGGCATTCCGCGGCGAAGTCCAGCTCTTTCATCCAGTGGTGCGAATGGCACACAGCCTCCTTCGCCCGCAATCTGAAAAAGCGAGTGGCCTCTGTGTCGAGCATCGGCAGCGCCTCAATCGCAGCATCCCGCGATTCGAGGTACAGCCCTATCAGCCGCAGCAGATCCGCCTTGCCCAGCAATGCCGCACCGGCACGCTCACGATCACCCAGCGCCAACCAGCGCTTGGCTACCGCGTCAAAGTCCGCAACCGAACCCAGATTGTCGCCGGCACGATATTTGGCGTTCGCACGCAGGTGCATCGCCGCGGCCAGCTGGAACGGATGCGTAGCCGTAGCGACCAGCGCCTCGAATGGCGCCATATCAGTCACCGAACCCGCGATCGACGGGTCCACAGTTTCCGAAAGCATCTGCGCAGAAGCGAACCAATCCGGATCGACGCCATCGCGCCAACGGCAGGTCGTCCCGTACTTCGCACCGCCCGTGGCACCGGCGGCCGGACGCAACTCGGGCAAGCGTCCGGAGGCACCCAACCCTGTACTCTGGATCAGGAACCCAAGCCGCGGCCCAGGAAATGCTACGGGCCTCCAACTCCCGGCCTCCTGCGCGTACTGCCATTCGGCACCGCGTTCTTCGAGCACCGAGAATCCCGACTGCGCAGAACCCAGTCGAGGGAAATCGACCGACTCCCCTGCCACGACCGCAATCTCGCGACTGCTATCGCAAACCCAAGGCAATTCTGTCACTGCCCAGACCAAGCCAGGCATCAGCAAAACGCCGGCGCAGATCGCGCCGACGCATTTGAGCAGAGCCCTGTTACGGCGGGTCATGACCGCCGCCACCGCCGGGCTGCAGTTCCGCACTCTCTTTGCAGTCTGCGTTAAACTTGGTCCAAGTACTTGTAACGGAGTCTGGCTTGAATTTATTCCAAGTAGCGTCGGAGACGGGATACATTTCAACACGGTATACCTCGCATTGATCCACCGCGCCCTGCTTCTTGTAAGTAATTTCCGGCTTTCCCGCACTCAAAAATTTACATTCGGAAACTCGTCGAAAAAACACGTAGACGCTACGCCGGGCTGCGTCCTTCCCCATCTCGCCATAGAGGAAATATCCGCGCGAATCCAGCTGCAGCCTCGCGGTTTCTTCCACCCGTGTAAGCGTACTTGGCCGATACACCATGATAACTGATGACGGATTGGTGCCGGTATCCGGAAACAAACCAAAAACATCGAATCTCCCAACATGGCAAGAACTGCTTGGCACTTGGCAGCTGGCGACCTTGTTGTCTTGGCCATGCACAACGACTTGTTCCTCGGCCCATTGCGTGACATCTTTCTTAGCACCGAAACTCATAAAGTGCGGCTTCTTATCTGGCTCTTCCCGTGTCAAGCAATAGTCCTGCGCGACGGCCGGGCTCAATCCAATCGACCAACAACACAGCGCTACAACCAGCCGCACAGCAGCCCGCCAATTTGGCGCGAGCAATCGAGAATGAATTATCATTAGCGTCCTCCTCTAAGGTCTACTACATGGGTACTAGTCATGGCAGTTTCCAACTATACGTTTCAGAACCGCGCCATGGTGTCCGAACTTCTTCTCACGCAATTACTTCGCAACCACGCAACCTGCCCCGACGAATTGATTGGCGTTCGCTTCACACAATTTCGCGAAACAGCACTTTTGCTTGATCTGCATCGGGTCCTATTTTTCAATAGTGAGGAGCACCTCGTCGTATTCTTTGGGCTGCGTGCTTCCGAAATTGAGTTTGAAGCCATGCACCCTTTCAAGGACTACCGAACAGACTTGCCACAACCAAGGACGTCCGATGCCGACCCAACCACCAGAGCGCGAAATGGCGCCCCCTTGCGCTGCGACGCAGGAGCATCGCCTTCATCAGCATCCGGCGAGGGAGTGACTGTTGCAATAGTCGACTCAGGCCTATCCGCGGCGGTGAAACTGAAGGGAAAACTCATAGCTCACTCCTTTGTGGACAACGACGTCCGTTCCGATCTCAGCGGGCATGGAACACAAGTTGCAACTTTCATAAGCGGGACAAGCGAAAACCAGAGCGGCGCAACGGACGTCGAAGGTATCTGTCCCTCGGCGAATGTCGTCTTTGCGAAAAGCCACGTCTATGGCGCAGAAATAAATCCCGGGGTAGTCGAAATAGCTATCGCATGGGTGCTTAAAGCCGGTGCCGACATCGTGAATGTGAGCCTTGGATACGCCAGACTGATCAACACACCAAGCTCCCTCGATACTGCAATTGACAACGTCTTGCGAGCTTACCCGTGCGCCACACTGTTCGCCGCAGCGGGTCACGATCATACGAACCACACGGTTGGAATTCACTCTCCCGCGAGCGCCTCACTCGTAGAGGCCGTCGCAGCCTTTACCGATTGCAAGATGGACAAATACCCGCACAACGATCATCCCCGCTGCGACGATATCAGTTGCGTCTTCTGCTCCGGACCTGGGTACGGGGTCGGCGCATTGGAGCCTTCCAATCAAGATGTGATTGAGTCTACATTTTACGGCACCTCAGCTGCTTGCGCCTTCGTTTCTGGTATCGCAGCACTACATTTGGAAACACTGGCACGCCCCATCAAGGATCGCGAGGTATTGCTTGATCTCTTGAAGAAATACGGCGAGGTTCCCACCATGCACTGGGAGCCCTGTCGCGGAGGATTCGGCAAGCTCACTCGCCCTTGAAAGTACTATCTCTGAAAACTCCCGGATGCCGGCCGTCGCGATCCCTCTGCACAGCCACCGGACTGAAACTGATTTAGGGTTGAGCAAAGAACGATTCCAAGTCAATCGAGAGCCCAACATGCGCAACAATTTCGCTTTCGTCCTGAAGCAGCTCGTTGCGGTTGGACCACTTGATCGAGAACGGAATGGTGATTTCTTCGGACACCGGCACTTCAAGCCGGAATCCGAGTACCGCTTCGGATTTCTTGGCGCTTTCGGGGGCATTCCAGGTTTTTTCTCCGGCGAGGGACATCGACCAGCGCGCGCGCTCGAACTTTTTGATCAGGTTTCCGGAGAAGGCGCTGGTGTAGCCGACGGCGAGTTTGGCTGCGCGCAGATCCCGATCGGCGTCGCTGAATCCCTCGGTGACTGAGTAGTCGAGATTGAATAGCAGCGTACTTCCTACCGCATAGATGCCCGGTTTTTCGAGACCCTTCAGCCCGCGCAATGATGCCGCCAGCTGATCCCGCCCCAAATAGTCCTCTCGCTCCAGCGCACTGACGCCGACGCTCCATACCCAACTGGTATCGATTTTCCCTGCCAGATCTTCGACCAGTTGATCGATACTGGCGGCAACCGTTGGAATACCCAACGCGATCGAATGGAGTTGCGGGTCACTGCTGATGGCCGCCGCGACTTCGGCCTGGGCTCGCTCACACTGCCCGGCGTCAAGCAAGGCATCGTCTGGAAACTGACTCTCGACAATATTGGCGATGCGCTCGTCCGCGAAGACCGCGCCGTACCGTTCGCCCAGGTCTCCAGCACTTTGTTCGATTTTGAGCGTATCCGGGCGGTAGTTCTTGTGAACGGCAACCTCGCGACGATCGCGGCTTCCGTAGAAGCGGTACTGCAATTCGAGCAGCATGCTGTCCGACAGCGACTTCGACAGCGCAGGCTCATCCAACGCTCCATCGGCGTCGCCATCCAAGGCCTCGCCTCGATCGCCGAGACTGAGCGACCCGGTAAATCTGCGCAGATCGCGTGCGGCGACATATTTGCCCTGCTCGTCAAAGGTGCCTTCAGGCGAAGCTTTTTCGAGCCAGTCGTAAGGCGACAACGAGATGGTGACGCCGCCGGAGTCGTTGTTGTCGGCAAACCCCTGCTCGATGGCAAGCGCTAACCAGCGCGGACGTTCCGGACTGTCTACCGTGGTGGTTGATGCGGCTGCGGATGCGGGCGCCGTGGCCTGGGTGGTCATCGGCGCCTGCTCTGGCTCGCCTGGGATCTGGGCCGCGATTGCCGCAGGAGCTGAGTTGTCGATCATCTGCTGCAGCCCGCCGCCTTCGACAAGCAGCTTCAATGCACCGCGTTCGACGGCCGCAACGTCGCAACCATCTGCGAACGCGGATGAGGCGAACACGATACCGATTGATCCGGCGAGTGACACTAATGCGCGTTTCATGGCGTGTTCCTCAGGTGCGCGTCAGCGCAATGGACTGGATTGCATCAAGTACCGGAGTTCCGGCGACTGCGGTCCGCCGGTAGACCACTACCCCTGCCTTGAGCAGTTCAACCTTCAACGTCGTGCTTGGCGATTGCAGGACAGGCACGATCACGATGCGGTAGCGTCCCGGGGCATTGGCGGCCGAGAGGTCCCTCCCACGCGGATTGGTCTTGATGAAATCCAGGTCATTCCAGTCGCGCTCCTCGACCAGGACAGGCGGCGTGGCGACGCGCAGCAGCTCATAGTGCAGCGCGATCACCGCGCCTTTCGCGCTGGTGAACTTGAGATCCATCTTGTCGGCGAGACTTGCTCTTACCCTTCCATTACCGATGTCTGGCTGTGCCATGGTCATCTCCCAGTGTCTTTTCAGCGGACATTCGCCGCGATGGTGAGGTCCGCGTACCGGCGCCCTCCCTGACCATGGAGCGCGGCGATGGCGATTTGTCTCAGGCACGGCCGGGCCTTGCATTGCTTGCGCGTTCTTCAAAGGCGCTGCCTCGGCGCCTGCAAGTCGCAAGCAAGACCGACTGCGGTCGTGGGCGAATGGCAACCGCCGCTGCCCGTGGCGGTCGGGCTGCTTGCATGCTCAGCGCCACCGTGCCAGTTTTCGCTTTTTCGCACAGCCAGAGATGAGCATGACGGCACAACCATTTCCTCACCTCCTCGCCCCGCTCGACCTCGGCTTCACCACGCTGAAGAACCGCGTGCTGATGGGGTCGATGCATACCGGGCTTGAGGACCGGGCCAAGGATTACGATGCTTTGGCGGCGTACTTTCGAGAACGTGCCCGGGGTGGCGTAGCGTTGATGGTGACGGGTGGGGTGGCGCCCAGCTTGCGTGGCTGGTTGCTGCCGTTTTCATCGAAGTTGAGTTGGCCTTGGGAGGTCGCTCGGCATCGCAAGTTGACTGCGGCAGTGCATGCCGAGGGCAGCAAGATCGCGATGCAGATTTTGCATGCGGGGCGCTATGGCTATCACCCGCTGTCAGTGGCGCCAAGCCCGATCAAATCGCCGATCACGCCGTTCAAGCCGAGTGCGCTTTCGACACGAGGTGTAGCCGCAACCATTCGCGATTTTGCGCGTACTGCGGCATTGGCGCGTGACGCGGGCTACGACGGCGTGGAAGTAATGGGCTCTGAGGGTTATTTGATCAATCAGTTTTTGTGTGAGCGCACCAACCAGCGCAGCGACGAATGGGGCGGCAGTTACGCCAATCGCATGCGCTTTCCGGTCGAGATCGTGCGAGACATGCGGCAAAAGGTAGGGCCTGACTTCATCATCATCTATCGCTTGTCGGTGCTGGATCTGGTCGAAGGTGGCCAGAGCATCGAAGAAGTCTCGATGCTGGCCAAGGCGATCGAGGCAGCGGGCGCGACGATTATCAATACCGGCATCGGCTGGCATGAGGCGCGTATCCCGACCATAGTCACCAGTGTGCCGCGCGCGGCATTCGCGTTCGCCACGGCGCGCATCAAAAAAGAAGTATCGATTCCGGTGATCGCCAGCAACCGCATCAACATGCCGGAAGTAGCCGAGAAGCTGATTGCGGATGGCATCTGCGACATGGTTTCGATGGCGCGACCGCTGCTCGCCGATGCCGAATGGGTAAACAAAGCCCAAGCCGGACGCAGCGATGAAATAAACACCTGCATCGCCTGCAACCAGGCCTGCCTCGATCATGTGTTCGAGAACAAGAAAGCCACCTGCTTGGTCAATCCGCGTGCCTGCAACGAGCTGGAACTGCTGATAAAACCTGCCACGACGCGCAAGCGCATCGCGGTAGTCGGCGCTGGGCCAGCAGGATTGGCCGCGGCGACGACGCTGGGCGAGCGTGGTCACAACGTTGTCCTGTTCGAAACTGCAGCTGAAATCGGCGGGCAGTTCAACATGGCCAAGCGCGTTCCGGGCAAGGAGGAGTTTCACGAGACGCTGCGCTATTTCAAGCGCCGCATCGAAGTGACCGGCGTCGACCTGCGCCTGAACACGCATGCCGACGCCAAGCAGCTGGCCGATTTTGATGAGGTGATTCTCGCCACCGGAATCACGCCGCGAACGGTGAAGATTGAGGGCATCGATCACCCCAAGGTGCTCAGCTATCTCGACGTATTGCTGCACAAAAAACCCGTGGGCGGATCGGTGGCGATCATCGGTGCTGGCGGCATCGGATTTGACGTTGCCGAGTTCCTGGTCGCTGAAGGCCACTCCGCAGCGCTCGATGAAAAACTGTGGCGGCGCGAGTGGGGCGTCGATGACAGTTTCACCGCGCGCGGCGGCATCGAAGGCGTGCAGCCGCAGCCGGACCCACCAGCACGCAAGGTCTATCTGTTGCAGCGCTCAATCGGCACGCCGGGTAAGCGGCTGAATAAAACCAGCGGTTGGGTTCACCGCGCCACGTTGAAAATGAAACGCGTGGAAATGATAGGCGGTGTTGAATACGACCGAATCGACGACGCCGGGCTGCATATTCGCATTGGCACCCAGAGCCAGTGCCTCGCGGTCGACAATGTGATTGTCTGCGCCGGGCAGGAACCCAATCGGACGCTATACGAGTCATTGCAGGCGTGGGGACGCAGCGCGCACCTGATTGGTGGTGCTGATATTGCCTCTGAGCTAGATGCCAAGCGTGCGATCGATCAGGCAACACGATTGGCCGCGAGACTGTAGCAACGCTGGGGTGCAGGCGTAGGAGCGCACCTGGGCGCGATCAAGACGATCGCAGGACTGTCGCGCCCGGGTGCGCTCCTACGATTAACGCACTTCATCGATCAGGCGACAGGATTGGCCGCGAGACTGTAGCAACGCTGGGGTGCAGGCGTAGGAGCGCACCTGGGCGCGATCAAGACGATCGCAGGACTGTCGCGCCCGGGTGCGCTCCTACAGTCAGCGCACTTCGCTGAAAAATTTACGGTAGTGCGGTGAGAAAAACGCAACGTCTGGCGTTTTTCCGGGGGCTAGTGATTTGGCTATGCGGACATCCCCTTCCGCAGCGGATTTCTGCGATGCCGCTTCGGCCGGCTGCAACTCAAACAGGGTGTAGCGCGAAGCCGAGCGCAGCAACAAGGCATGAAATCGAGCGTTATTGCTCAGCGTATTGGCGTCAGCGGTCGCTGCCTTGCTGAATCGTCCATTGAGATAATCGTCGAGCAAGCCCTGCAACGCTGATGGCAAAGGGGGCACCGTCGCTACCGGCGGGTTCGCAGTGGGAGACGTTGGCGTCGTAGGCGCCTGCACCGGTGGTTGTGCCGGGACGTTGTTGACCACGGGCCGATCAATCGGGGCCTGCACGGGTGGCGCTTGAACCGGTGGCGCTTGAACGGGCTTGGTTGGCGGCTGGACTGAGGCCAACTTGCTCTTGCAGGTCCGCGTTGCTTCGTCGGCGATGCCTTTGAACTGGCTGCTGTCATTGATTATGGTCGCCGCTGCCGGGTCACCGAACCAGCGCATTGCGCCCGTGCAATCGCCTTGTCGATACGCGGCCAAGCCCAGATAGTACTGCGGCACATAGGCCTCAAAACGCTGGCCATACAGGCGCGTGCGCGACAACGGTGTAGTCGAGCCGGCAAGTGCCTTACGCATCAACGACTCGACTTCAGACCAATTCTCGTCGCCGGCGGCATCTGCTCCGCGCGCATAATCCTGTTTGTAGTCCGCGAACACGGGAGCCGCGAGCGCGAGCGCTGCGATCAAGGCCAGCATGCGAAGTGAGCGCGGCTCAAAGTCCGACACGACGTCGATACTCCTTTGCATCGAGCCGCGCGAAGCGGGTCGCGACCGATGCCTGCGCACCTTGCTTGACCTGCACTATTTGCTCGACTGACCGACCACCCTCCGGATGACTGAAAGTGACCCGATAAAGCCCGGCCGGAACCCGAATGCGCAGCGGCGTGGTGACATCCGCCGGCAGCGGCACCGGCTTTCGCGCACTGTCGGTCAGAGATTCGACCTTGCCCCACGGGTAGGCGATCAATACCAGGTCTCCAGCACTGGTTTCGATGCGCGTCTTTTCGGCGAGCACGATCCGCTCGCGTGTCGGCGCCAACTGGTTGCGGAACTTTTCAATAGCGGCATCGCTGGGAAAGCGCTGCCGATAACCATCGCTCAGTCGCGAAACACGATCGACTTCGTTGACGGCAGTCGCCATTGCCAAGGATTCCTCAAGAGCGTTGATCAAACTGCGGCGGGCCGTCAGTACATCGACATCCTGTGGATTGGCCTTGAGCAACTCGCTGCTGAGATCCAGCACGGTGAAAAAATTCGCTTCGACCAATGGCCGCGCCTCGGCGGCTTTCAGGATGCGCTCGATCTGATCGCGCCGACCTTGCTCGCGTTGCGCGGCGACCAGCTGTTGATCCAGTTGCCGCGCGACCGCACTCAACGCCGGGTGCGTCGGATATAGCATCCGCGCCTCACCTACCAAGGTGTTCGCCTCGGGCAGTGCGCCCTGCGCAGCGAGCGCGGTGGCTGCCTCGGCTATACGCTGCGGCAATCCATCTCGAAGTGCCAACGCATCCTTGTTATTCGGATCCTGCGCCAAAGCCTTGTCCACATACTCGCGAGCATTGTTGCCTGCTGGCGAGACAAAACGCCGATCCATGGTCGCCTGGCGCGCGTCGCCGATGAATTTGACCAGACGACGTTGATCGCCGCTGAGCTTTCCCTCCGCTTCGGTTTTCAAAGCGGTGGCGGCGATTTGCCCGGGCACCAGTCGCAATGCCACGTCGATCTGCTGTAGCGCTGCGCTGGCATCACCGGCGCCCAGACTGCGACGCGCCATGCTCACCAGCGCATCCGCAAGGCGTGCGGTGCGTCCGGCCAGGTCGCGATGCTTGGAATCCATGGTGCGGATTTGTTCCAACGTTTGCAGCGCGTTGTCTGCAGCCGGATCGGTGAGCTGTCCGCGATTGATCTGGCCATCGAACTGCGCATATAGACCCGATAATTTTTGATCCAATGAGCGGCGCGCGACCGCATCGGTCAGTTGCTTGTGCAGCGCGATCCAGGCTGGATCGGTGCGCAACTGCGTTTCCAGCTCACCCAGCTGCTGATTGGCCAGCTCCAGGCTTCCAGACTTGAGCGCGTCACGCGCCGGCCGTAGAAGCCTTTGTGTAATTGCGGCGTGCATTTCCCTCACGCCCTTGTCGGCCGGCGCGATCAGTGCGGCCTGCGCCAATAGCGCGTAGCTACCGGTTGCTCCCAGATCACGGCCGGCTGCTTGCGCCGCGCGCGCAGCTTTCAGAAGACTCTCAATCTTCGCGGATTGCTCGGCGAATGCGCTCGCTTTCGTGATCTGCTCAGCAAGCGCTACGACCTCCACATCATCCGGCCATTGATCCGCGACCACTCGCTGCGTGCTCTCGGCGTCAAGAAAATTTCCTTCTTTGATCTGCGCCTGCATGCGCAGCTTGAGTGCAGCCAACAGAGCATCGCCCGTTTGCTTCACGCGCGCGTACTTCGGCGCTCGCTCACGCTGAGGCGCAAAGGCGTCCAACGCATTTTCGTCGCCATCAAGGACGGTCAGCTTGCCCCTTCCGATGCGTTGGTCTATCGCCGAAAGCCTGAGATCGACGTCAGCCTTGATTGACGGGTCGATCTCGGGACTTTGTCTGAGGGCCACCCAGCCCAGCGCCAAAATCACCACTAACGAAAATCCGATCAGCGCGGGCATCAACCAGCTGGGGCGCTGGCGCGCGGGCGTTCTGCCTGGTTCGCGCGAAGGTGGTGGCGCCGTTGCTCGCGATACTCCAGTCGGAGGCTGCACCGGTACCGATCCCTGCCGCGGCGCAGCCGATCCCGCAGTTGGCTGTGGCGGCAGTTTGCCGCCCTGCGTCGGCAGCTCGCGGAAACCGGGACTGGACGGCTGCAGTCGCCGCGCCTGGAGCGGGTTCTGCAACGCATCGCCCACTGTTTGCGATACCGAAAAGCCCAGCGCCCGCAATTGCTCGGACGAACTCTGATTTGGATCTGCCTGCAGTCGCGACCAAAGGGTCTCGTTGTTGACCACCACGGCCTTCAGCGCCTTGGTGAATTCCTTCAGATCAGAGAATCGCTCATCGCGATTCTTGGCCAGCATCCGATCCATGATCGGCTGGAACTCTTCGTAAGGCGCGGGCAACAACGGGGGCGCCGTCGTCAGATGCGCCATCAGCACCGCAATCGGCGAGTCGCCCTGAAACGGCGGCTTGCCAGTAAGCAGCTCGAAGAACATCACGCCCAGGCTATACAGATCCGAACGCCCATCTACTTCGAGCGCGTTGATCTGCTCAGGGCTCATGTAGGTGGGCGTACCCACCAGCATGCCGGTCTGGGTCAGGCGCGTCGACTGTGCATCCTGTTGGCGCGCAATGCCAAAATCGGTGAGCACCGGCGTTGCCGGATCACGGAACATGATGTTCGCCGGCTTGAGGTCGCGATGCACAACGCTATGGTCGTGCGCGAACTGCAGAGCGCCGGCAATCTGCACCACAATCGCCACCGCTTCGCCCAGCGACAGGCCCGAAGCCATGTGGTCGTGCAACGTGCCGCCCTCGAGATACTCCATCGAGATGTAAGTGGCACTTTCACTCTTCACGATGTCGTAAACCGCAACAATATTGCGATGCGGCAACTTTGCCAGCGTGCGCCCTTCAACCAGGAAACGCTTTTCGAATTTCTCGGCATCCTCGATGTTGCGACGCATGACCTTCAGCGCGACCTTGCGGTCGAGCGAGGTTTGCACGGCCAGGTGCACAGTCGCCATTCCGCCGACGCCCAGCTCGCGGATCAACTCATAGCCGGGTATCTGGATGGACGAGACTGGACTCATGGGGGTCAATTTCGATTCGGTCCGATCATAGCATTGGCAAATTCCCTCGCTGACGGCTCGTTTCTCCCAGCGCACATGGCCAGTTCGAAACGTGACAGAGCCTCCAACGCATGTGGGTCAATCTGGCTGAGCGCAGCCAGAAAGAGCCTATGCGGCAGCGCAGCACGAATTCCTGGAGCGCGCAACCGGGGCAACCGGTATTACTCATCAAGTGTAGCGACGGGACTTCGGTGCACCTTGGTGCCCCGGGCGACCCAAGTCGTGGCCAGTGAAGCTTGCTGAGCCGGCCTGCCGCGTGGTCGAATCCGATTTGAATCACTACACTTCCCTAACGCCCGTTCCGTAACGCCCGGGTTCTGGCGTTCTGTTTGCAGTCCCGATCAACCATCAAGAGGAACACCTCATGTTGAAGAAGTCATTGCTAGCCTCCGCCCTTGCGCTCCTGCTGGCGGGTAATGTGTTTGCCCAGGACGAAGAGAGCGAAGAGGCTACTGGTCCATGGGAAATCTCGGCCGATGTCGCTCTGACCAGCGATTACGTGTTCCGTGGTGTTTCCCAGTCGCAGGAAGAGGCCGCGCTGCAGGCGGGCCTGAACTTCGAACATGAGTCAGGCTTCTATGCCGGCGTCTGGGGCTCCAGCATCGACTTCACCGCGGATTCCACCCTGCCGGAAGACGAAGACGGTGCCAATGTCGAAGTGGATCTTTTCGTTGGTTACGGTTTTGACATCGCCGAAGACTGGGGCGCCGACGTTCAGGTCGTTCGCTATATCTACCCCGGCACCAACAATGACATCGACTATGACTACAACGAATTCATTGGTGCCATCACCTACAACGAAATGATCACCGCTTCGGTTGGCTGGAGCAACGACGTGTTCGCCACCAAAGAAGATGGCCTGTGGCTTGGACTCAGTGCCAGCTATGAGTTGCCGTGGTGGGGCCTGAGTGTCAGTGGTGATGTCGGCATGTATTACCTTGACAAGTATGATTTCGACGGCTCGGACGTTGACTACATGCACTACGGTCTGGGCGTTTCCAAGGGATTGGGGCCAGTCACAGCAACTCTGGGCTGGGCCAACACCGACAACGACGGCCAGAATCGCTTCGGCGAGATCGCCGACTCGCGCGTTTACTTGACGTTCGAGATGTCGACCGGTCTCTAAGGAAGGACTGAATAAGTCACCACTTCGTCTTCGCCACACTGCTTATTGCTTGCCACCCCCCAAAAAACCTGCGGTTTTTCGCCCCCTGACTCAGGGGGCTATCGCGGCTCGGGACTTGTTCACATGTTCCTTAACTCAAACGCAGCTGGAAGCCTGACCAACCACTTTATTGCGTGGGCCAGGGCTCCACGCTGGCTCCGGAAAAAAGCCGCGGCGTGATCCGCGGCTTTTTTTTGCCTGAAAATTGCAACCCTGCGACGCTTGGCAGGCCTCGTGCATCTCTATACAACGTGAGCACCTCGTCATTCGCCATCGACGTACCGGAAAGCCTGCTGGATCGGGCCAGGCGCGGCGAAGCGCGCGCCTTCGAGCAGATCTACCGCTTGTTCGAACGCCCGGTGTACAGCCTGGCATGGCGGATGTTGAATGACGCCGATGAGGCGCAGGAGATTCTGCACGACGCCATGTTGATCCTGTTCAACAAGCTGGACCAGTACCGTGGCGATGCGCCGTTCTGGGGCTGGTTGCGCCAGATCGCGGTCAACGAGGCATTGATGCGGCTGCGCAAACGCAAGCTGATTGAATTCACCGACGAGCTACCGGAACACATTGAACACGCGCATCCGGCGCTGCACCTCGACGGTCGCGATCTGGAAAACGCGTTGCGTGCATTACCCCTGGTTACGCGCAGCGTGGTCTGGCTGTATCACGTTGAGGGATATTCGCACGAGGAAATCGCCGGGCTATTTCAGAAGTCGGTGAGTTTTTCCAAGTCCCAGTTGGCCCGTGGCACTTTAAAGTTGCGTGGCTTGCTGGCAGTAGCAGAAGAAGGAATGGCTTATGCACAATGATTCGCAGCACATGATGCAAGCAGATGACACGGGTGAAGACCGCGCACTGGCAGCAGCACTGCGCGCCCTGCCGATGTTGCATCCGCCGGTCAGTGCCCTGCCCCAGCTGCAGACACTGTGGAAAAGTGAGCAGGCACGACGCAAGCCGACATGGCAGACGCACTGGTGGGCAATCGCCGCAGGCGTCGCGGTCATCGGTCTGGGCGTGGTGATGTTCACGCGCCCGGCGCCCGAGGTAGCGACGCAGGCTTTATCGCCGGCAAAAAACAAGATTGAGCTGCTCATGGCGCAGTCCGCCGAGTGGGAGAGTGCGCTGCATCGCTTCGAGCAGCAGAGCATCCCGATGGACGCGGGCATGGCGCTGGCCAGCGCCGAACTTGAAGATCTGATCGGACTGACTGACCTGCAGCTCGGTGCCACCGAAACCGATTCGCAGGCCGAGTCGCTATGGCAGCGACGAGTCAGTCTGATGAGCCGACTTGCCGAGGTGCGTACCCAATCCGCCTGGCAGCGAGGAAGCACGGAACAGAATCCGATGCTGCTCGCCGCTTCCTTTCCCATTAACTGACCGATCCTATTAACTGATCGGAGAAGAGGACTACCCGATGAAACTCCGACATTCCCTGTTGGCCCTGGCTTTGATGTCCGCCCTGCCGTTTTTTGTCGGCGCCAGTGTGCAGACCGATGCGGACATGGCCAAAGCGCGCGCAGACCTCAAGTTGGCGCGTGATGAGATGCGCGATGTGAGCAAACGCATTGCCGAACTCTCGGCCAAACTGGGCGAAGGCGGCCCCCAGGCCTTCGCGTTTCGCTACTTGAACGAGCCCAAGCGCGCCATGGTCGGCATCGTGATGGTGCCCGATGCCAAAGGTGTGCGCATCGGCGCGGTCACGCCCGGCGGCCCAGCTGCCAAGGCAGGCATGCGCGCAGGTGATGTGCTGACAGCGGTGAACGGCAAGGCGCTGGCGGCACGCGACAGCAAAGACAGCGACGCCCCGGTCGACTCGGCACGCAGCCTGCTTGGCGATCTGGAAAAAGGCCAGAGCGTCAAGCTTTCGGTGCTGCGCGATGGCAAGACGCAGCAGTTTGATCTGAAAGCTGAGCGCCGCGAGAGCTGGGACTGGGCCGGCATGCTCGGCTCCATACCGGACCTCGGCAATACGCTGGCGCCGTTGGCCAAAATCCATGAGATCGGCGACGGCGAGGAAATCGAGCTCATCATCAATGGCGAGCGCCGCATGCACCCCGCTCCACACCATGGCAAGAACGCACACATTTTTGAATTCAAGCGTGACGATGGCACGCACGGCGAGCGCGTCGAGCGCATCGTGCGCCAGTTTCGTGATGGCGCGCCTTGGGCGTCGTTGAATCTGAGCACGCTCAATCCCGAGCTCGGCCGCTATTTCGGCACTGAGCACGGCGTGCTGGTACTGGACACGAGCGCCAACACATTGAAAGAGCTCAAGCCCGGCGACGTGATCCAGGTAGTCGACGGCCAGCCCGCCGATAGCGTGTCGGGTGTGATGCGGGCACTCTCGCGCAAGGAGCCGGGGCAAACACTCAATGTGGAAGTGTGGCGTGATCGCAAGCGTCAGGTATTCGCAGTAACTGCACCCGAGCGCGACCAATTCATGTTTTCGATCCCTGCACCCCCGGCGCCGCCAACGCCGCCAACCCCAAACTCCCTCCCGGCACCGCCAGCACCACCATCTCCACACTCCATCCCTGCACCGCCAGCACCACCGACACCGCCCAACTCACATTCGCGCATGGAGCCGCCCGCCGCACCGGCTGCGCCGGCACCGCCAAGCGATGAACTTATCGGATTTGCTGCCTGATGGCGTGTGGGTCCGACCTGCGGTCGGACGGTGTTGGCTTCCGCGCTGGTCGATTACGTGGGCGATAGATCAAAGCGTCCGGCCACAGCGCGGCCCCACCTCAGGCCGGGCCTTTGTCTTTGATCTGGTGGGTCCGACCCGTGGTCGGACGCTGTTGACCTGGTGATTGTAGATCGCGCTAACATCGACGCATGGAGAACATCGTCGAGCGATTCGCAGATCTGATGCAGGCGGAAATTTTTGCAGGCCTGCTGCGCGAGCACGATATCCCGGCGCGGGTCGAAAATACGCATACTTTGTCCGCAAATTGGCTATGGGGGCAGGCGCTCGGTTACTTCAAGGTGATGGTGCCCAACCCGCACCTGCTGCTGGCGCGTGGCATTCTTTCGCGCTGGCAAAATGGCGAGTTTGCGCTTGATGATTCCTCGACGTCCGATGCAAGTACCCATCCGAAGCCCTCAAGCAGCTGATACCTCGCGCACATGCAGATCGCCTGCGAGCGCTGCGGCGCGCCCTGTCAGATCGAGCGAGCTGAGACGCTCCTTATTACTGTTGTTTGCGCACGCTGCCAGGCTCTGCCCGACGTGCGTGCGTTCAGTGCAGCAGAGACCCAATGGCAGCTATCGGAGCGCAGTCGTGCCGACGCTGCGCGCAGTCGCTTCGAAGCCCGCAAGCGCAGGCTGCTGCGCGAAGATGAGCAACGCCTCGCCAGACTGGCCGAGCTCAGTCGCGATCTTCCAGCGCCCGAGTCCGCAATACCCGATCGCATACAGGCCGCGTTGCAGCGCGCACGCAACCGGGCAAAACCGTGGGAGTGATTCCAATTCAAGCGCGGACGAAACGCGCGCTGATCGCGAGCAGCAACGCCGCAACCAGCAGCGCGATGCCCACCGCCGGAATCAGCATCAGAAACGGAATGCCAAAAACCAGCGCAGCCAACGACCATGCGTACAGATCGCCAATGGGCGCCGGCTGATCGCCAACAGCGAACCCGCGCGCCAACAAATGATCCACACTGAGCTTGCCCGGCCCATTGAACACCAAGGGCAACAACATCACGGCGAACAGCAGCGGCAACTTGAAATTGCCATGTCCTGCATCGGAAATGGCATAGCCCTTGAGCAACTCTGACCACATCGCCCACATGTCCGGCCAATGCACTGCGGCAGTTGCGACAAAGGTCAGAAACAACAAGTTGAACGCCCAGAAGCGCGTGGCCAGGCCGAACCATAAACAAACCGCACCAACCAGCTCGAACCAAGTCGCCAGCTGCCAACTCAGTGCTGCCGGCACCACGTCGAAAGGAAACGGGAACTGCTGCTGAATTCCGGCAAACCAATTGTCGCCATAAAGTTTCTCGCGCCCCGCTTCGAAGAACTCCCAGCCCATCACCAGGCGCATTACCAACGCCGGAATAACTTCGCCAGCGCCACGCAGCCGTGCGACCACACTCTGCCAAGCATCCACTACGCCAGCGATCGAAAACCTGCTCATTCAAGACTCCCTAGTGTGTACCTGGGTCGGACTGGATCAACTTGACTGTCGATAACCAACCGGTGCGACCAACGTGCCGAGCGCGACCTGCGATCTGCGCGGTCAATTCGTGCCGAGCAGAATGTCGCGCTCGCGAAAGCGCAGCAACATTGCCTTGGCGGCTTCGCTCATATCCTGTGCACCCGTCGCGCCCAACGCATTGACCAGCGCTTCGATCACGTCCAGACCGGTGACACCAGGATTGGCTTTCAGCACTTCCAGCAGCTTGAACGACAGCGCGTTCAATTCGGTGAAAACAATCTCGTCGCTGCGATTGCGCGACACCACCAGAAAGTTTGGCTGCGCGGATGGTTCTTGCGGCCGAAAATCTTCGCGCACCTGATGCACCGGAAAGCGATATTGCAGAAGCCACGCCAGCGGCGAAACAACTGGCGCACCGCCAATCACGTCACCATTCGGATCGTGGGTAACCGCATCGATCTCGTTTTCATCCAGCGACAATGCCAGCTCCACCCACTCGTAATGCGCAAGCTCGACCAGAAACGGATGATCGTCGCTACCGCGCTCAGCGCGCGCCTGCAGATAACGCTGGAATTCCCTGCCGATCTCGGGGAACAACGGCGTATGCGACTCATGCTCGGCGTAGAAGCGCCGCACCAGCAGTTGCCATGCGTCGCGGCCGAGGATTCGTCGAATCACCGGAAAGCCGGTACTGAGCAGACTGTCGACGTTGTTGAAAAACAGCTCGCGATAGATCTGCAGCCGGCGTTCTTCGATCCCCGGCGGCGGCGGATTCGCTGCGGGATCGCGCAGGTGCGCGGCAAAGCGATACTGCAGCGCCTTGAACGAAGGCATGCAATCAGGCGCGACGGACACGTTCGCCCTCGATGCTTGCGCTTCGATCAGCCACCAGAGGCGCCAGCGCACGTTGGCGTTGGCGAATCTGCTCAACTTCGAGGAGCAATTCAGCAAGCGGTGGAATATTGAAATCGCGCTCGAGCAACGTCGGCATCACACCAAACTCGCGGTATGCGGTTTCCAGCAAGGCCCAAACCGGCGGTACCACGTCGGCGGCGTGCGTATCCACAATCAAGTCTTCGGCCTCATTGAAATGGCCGGCGATATGGCAGTAGGCAACGCGCTGGTGCGGTAGCGCGCGCAGAAATTCGGTCGCGTCATAGCGGTGATTCACGCTGTTGACGTAAATGTTGTTCAGATCCAGCAACAGATCGCAATCGGCTTGCTCCAGCACGGTACGAATGAAATCCAGCTCGCTCATTTCGGCGCCGACGCTGGTGTAGAACGATACATTTTCCATCGCAATGCGCCGGCCCAGAACATCCTGCACGCGGCGAATGCGCGCGGCCACGTAGCGTGCGGCGTCCTCGGTAAAGGGGATCGGCATCAGGTCGTAGAGATGGCCATCGTCCGAACAGTATGAAAGGTGCTCGCTGTAAGAGCGCACCTGATGCTCGTCCAGAAAGCGCTTGAGCTTGAGCAGAAAGGTCTCGTCCAATGGCGAGGGCGCGCCGATCGACAGCGACAGGCCATGCGCGACAATCGGATGGCGCTCGGTGCAGGCGCGAAACATCCGCCCGAGCCGCCCACCGACATTGATCCAGTTTTCTGGTGCCACTTCGAGAAAATCGAAACCAGCACCAGGCTCCGCATCCCGCAACGGGCCCATCAGGGCCCGTCGCAGGCCCAGCCCCGCACCATGCACCGCAAATTGGCGAGGACTGAGGTTCATATAGGCAAAGACCCGATCAGTCTTTTTTCTTCTCGCCGCAGGTACCTTCGGCCTTCTTGTCGCCACAGGTGCCTTCAGCGTGCTTCTCGCCACATTTATGCGAACCGCAAACGCCTTCGCCACACTTGCCTTCTCCGCACTTGCCTTCTGTGTCGGTCTTTACCGCAGCGGTGCCGTCAGCATTTTTCGCGGCGCATTTGTCGCCCGCACATTTACCTTCACCACACTTGCCTTCGCCGGCCTTCGCCGCTTCTGCCGCTGTCTTTGTCGCGCCGCACTTGCCTTCACCGCACTTGCCTTCCGCCATCTTGCTATCGCCGACCAACATGTAGCCGGAACCCAGGTCATTCATCGCGAACGAACCGGCATTGGCGATGCCAACGACTCCAAACAGTGCGGCACTGATGGTCAGGGTAAGCGGATTGATTACTTTCTTCGACATAGGAGTCTCCAGATGCATCGTGCGGCGGGAAACGCCCGCCATCGCTGCCGCTTGCGCGACGATTCGTTCGCGTGTTGCATCGCACCAATTTGCGATGGGTTTGCTGCCAGCGCACGCTATGCCAATTGCAGAAAATTGCAAGGGTCATCATTCGCGCCGGATTGACCTCATTGACCGGCACATTGTTCTATTGCTTTCACGCGCGTTGGTAATTTTCTCGCAAGAATTGAGTTCACGTTGATGCAACCGGTCAAGACGACGATCGGCTCGGCGCCTTGTCGCGGAACGCGCAATAGGGTCGCACCACACACTGCCAGCATTCGGGGCTGCGCGCCTTACAGACGTAGCGCCCATGCAAAATCAACCAATGATGCGCGTCGTGTAAAAATTGCTTGGGCACATTTTTCAGCAATCCTTTCTCCACCGCCAATGGCGTCGCGCCCGTGGCCAGACCGGTACGATTGGCGATACGAAAAATATGCGTGTCGACGGCCATAGTCGGCTCGCCAAAGGCGGTGTTCAACACCACATTCGCGGTTTTGCGTCCAACGCCGGGCAGTGCTTCCAGTGCCTCGCGATTATGCGGCACTTCGCCGCCATGCAAGTCAATCAGCTTTTTGCAAGTTTCGATGACATGCTTGGCCTTGGCGTTGTACAGACCGATCGTGTTGATGTAGCGCTTGATGCCGTCATCACCCAGATCCAGCAATGCTTGTGGCGTGTTGGCCACGGGAAACATCCTACGTGTTGCCTTGTTCACCGAGACATCGGTGGCCTGTGCCGACAACATGACCGCGATCAGCAGCTCAAACGGCGTGCTGTATTCCAGCTCCGTCTTAGGGTGCGGGTTCAGCTCTCGCAGGCGAGTGAAAAAAGCAGTGCGGTCGACGGATTTCATGCCGGGCGAAGACTAGCGCAGTTGACCCCGGCACAAATTTATGAGCGCAGCCGGTAATTGCTGGGCTTGCCTGCCCGGCCAATGCCCGCGTGCGCGGACCGCTGCAACGAACTCTAGCCACCCTTGCTATCCTGTGCAGATGAAACTGATCAAATTCTCTGCCGTCATGGCCGAACGCTTCCGCGGCTTCCTGCCGGTGGTCGTCGATGTTGAAACTGGCGGCTTCCACGCCGAACGCGATGCGTTGCTGGAAATTGCCGCGGTGCCGATCGTAATGAACGAGCACGGCGAAGTGGTCCGCGGTGAAACCGTGTCCACGCATGTGGTGCCCTTTCCCGGCGCCAACATCGACCCACGCGCTCTGGAAATAACCGGCATCGATCCCACCCATCCGTTCCGCGCCGCGCTGGAAGAACGCGAAGCGCTGGACCACATTTTCCGGCCGATTCGCAGCGTGATGAAACAGACCGGTTGCACCCGCGCAGTGCTGGTCGGACACAACGCACATTTTGACCTGGGTTTCGTCAACGCTGCTATTCGTCGCAGCGGGCACAAACGCTCGCCGTTTCACCCGTTCAGCTGTCTCGACACGGTAACGCTGGGCGGCCTTGCCCTCGGTCAGACCGTGCTGAGCAAGGCCGTACATACCTCCGGCATGCCGTGGAACAGCGACGAGGCGCATTCCGCCGTGTACGACACTGAACGTACCGCAGATCTGTTCTGTGCCATCGTCAATCAGTGGAAAGCCTTTGTCGACGACACACCTGGCGCGAGCGCAGCACCGCTTACCGCCAAGGGTGCCGGCAGCGACGAGTTCGATCCGCTTGCCGTCGTGCTCGACGCCGAGGAGGAGCGCTGAAATGCCGATTTACGAATATGCCCCCATCGCCGGCAGCTGTGATCACTGCAAGAATCATTTTGAAGTGCTACAGCGCATGAGCGATCCCGAACTGAGCGCCTGCCCGCAATGTGGCCAGCCGTGCCGGCAGGTGATCTCCGCTCCCAACGTATCCATCGGCGGTGGCCACATGCTGAAGGAAAAAAACGTTGCCGAGAAGGGCTTCACCCAGTATCGCCGGGTAGAAAAAGGCCGCTACGAAAAGACCGCCGGAAAAGGCCCCGACACCATCGGTTCGGATTGAAGGCACGCCCATCTAAATGGGCGTGTGTGAGCGTAATGTGGAAGGGTTTGCCGGAGCGGCCTTTGTGGGAGCGGTTTCAGCCGCGAAGCCCTTGCACTGCTTTTTGCTCGCCATCAAACCCAAAGCACAGCTTCGCGGCTGAAGCCGTTCTCACAAGGGCACCCGCATTCACGCCGGCGTGCGCTGCCGCACTACTTCAAACAGCGCAACCCCGGTGGCCACCGACACATTGAGTGATTCGATCGCACCGGGCATCGGAATGCGTACGTGGAAGTCGCAGTGTTCGCGCGTCAGGCGCCGCAGGCCTTCGTCTTCCGAGCCCATCGCGATCGCGACTGCGCCGCGAAAATCCTGCGTGTAAAACGACTGCTCCGCCTCGCCTTCGAGACCAGTAATCCAGACGCCAGCCTCGCGCAGCACATCCATCGCGCGTACCAGGTTGGTGGCGCGCACTATTGGCACGCGATCGGCGGCACCCGCTGACGCGCGGCGCACCGTGGCATTGGTCGGCGCGGCGCGATCCTTGGGCACAATCACCGCGGTGACGCTCGCCGCCAACGCGCTGCGCAGGCAGGCGCCGAAGTTGTGCGGGTCGGTGATCTCGTCGAGAATCAGAAACAACGCGGTTGTACCAGCCGCCTCGATCAACTTCGGCAAATCGCTCTCGCTCAGCGCATCGGGTGCACTGTAGAACGCCACCACGCCTTGATGGCGTTCGCCCTGGGTCAGCTTGTCCAGTGCCTGCATCGGCCGCGCGTGCACACGCACGCCGCGCTCCTTGGCCTCTTCCAGTAATTGCTTGACGCGGGGATTGCGCGTGTCATCGGCGTACATCACCTCACTGACATTGTCGCTGTCGTATTTCAGCGCCGACTCCACCGCGTGGATGCCGGCCAATATGTCCTTGCTCATCGCTTCTTCCTTGCGGTTTTTGCTGGCGTCGGGCGCGGCTCAACGTCGCGGCCGCCGCCGGCCAGGCGTAGATCGACCTTGCGATCTTCCATGCTGGCGCGAAGCACCTGCACGCGCAGCGAATCGCCGAGACGGAAACGCATCCCGCGACTCTCGCCAACCATCTCGCGGCGGCCCGAATCGAAATGATAATAGTCGTTGGGCAACTGCGTGACGTGGATCAGGCCACTGACGCCGGTATCAGCGATCTGCACAAACAACCCGAACGAGGTAACGCCGGAAACAATGCCGTCGAATTCCGCACCGACATGCTTGCTCATCCAGGCACACTGATAGCGTTCATCGACTTCACGCTCGGCCTCATCGGCACGGCGCCCGCGCTCCGAGCAATGCAGACAACGCGATTGCATATCGTGCGCGGTGTAGGTGTAGTTGGCCAGCTTGGCGCCACTTAACACATGGCGAATCGCCCGATGCACCAGCAAATCCGGGTAGCGCCGAATCGGCGAGGTGAAATGCGCATAGGCCGGTAGCGACAGTCCAAAATGCCCATCGCATTCCGGCAGGTACATGGCCAACGCCTGCGAACGCAGCAGCACCGATTCCAGCAACATCGCCTCGGGTCGCTCGCGCACCTTGCGGATCAGCTTGGCGTAGTCACTCGGCAACACGTCTGCATGCGGCGGCAGCCGCAGTCCGAACTCATGCAAGAATTCCTGCAGATCGGCAAATTTCTCTTCAGGCGGCGGCGCATGCACGCGGAACGGTGCCGGGATCTTGGCGTTGTGCAAGAACAAAGCCGCCTCGACATTGGCCGCGATCATGCATTCTTCGATCAGCTTGTGCGCGTCGTTGCGCGCCTGCGGCTGCAGGGCCAGCACTTCGCCTTCCGCACCGAGCTTGAACTTGACTTCCTTGCTGTCGAAATCGATCGCGCCACGCGCTGTGCGCGCCTTGGCCATCAGCTTGTACAGATCGTGCAGCGAATCGAGCTGCGGCAGCAGATCGCCCATCGCCGCACGCTCGGTCGCGTCGCGTTCACCGATCGCGCTCCACACGCGGTTGTAGGTGAGCCGCGCATGCGAGCGCATCACCGCCGGATAGAAACGCGAATCCACCACCTCGCCGTGCTTGTCGACCTGCATATCGCAGACCATGCACAGCCGCTCCACTTTCGGATTCAACGAGCAGATGCCGTTGGAAAGCGTCTCCGGCAGCATCGGCACCACGAAGCCCGGAAAATACACCGACGTTGCGCGATCGTAGGCCTCGTCGTCGAGCTTGGTGCCGGGCGTCACGTAGTGTGAAACGTCCGCGATCGCTACCAGCAATCGAAAACCATTCTTGTTTTTTTCGCAGAAAACCGCGTCGTCAAAATCGCGCGCGTCCTCACCATCGATGGTGACCAGCGGCAATGCGCGAATGTCCTCGCGTCCCTCGCGTTCCTTGGCCGATACCTCGGGCTCTACCGCCTCGGCCTCGCGCGTTACTTCGGTCGGCCAGTCATGCGGCAGGCCATGCGATTCGATCGCCACGCGCACGATCAAACTGGCTTCGAGTTTTTCACCCAGCACCGCCACCACGCGACCAATCGGTGGGCGCTCGCGCGAAGGCGCTTCGGTGATTTCGGCCACGACAATCTGACCCGGCATGGCACCGCCCTGTTGCCCTGGCGGAATCATCACATCCTGGTGCAGACGGCGATCGTCCGGAATAACCAAGCCGATGCCTGCACGTTCATCGAACCGCCCAACCAGCCGTGGGCGCCGACGCTGCAGCACTTCGGCAATCGCTGCTTCGCGACGACCACGACGGTCCACTCCGGTGATGTTCACCAGCACGCGATCACCATGCATCACCGCACGCATTTCTTTCGGCGGAATGAAAAGATCTTCACCGCCTTCATCCGCGCGCAGAAACCCGAAGCCATCAGGATTGGCGATCACCATGCCGGCGATCAGATCGAGTTTCGCCGCCAGACCATAACCGTCGCGTCGATTGAGCAGCAACTGACCATCGCGCACCATCGCCCCAAGCCGTCGCGCCAGCGCGTCCTGCCGATAGGGATCGACATACTGCAGTGCCTCGGCAATGCGCTCGGCGGTCATCAGCTCGCCACGCTCGCTCAAAAACTCGATCAGCCCTTCGCGGCTCAGGATCGGCGTGTCATAGCGATTGGCCTCACGCTCGGCCTGCGGATCGGGCTGCGCGGTGGGTTTATACGCCGGCGCCTTGATCGCCTTGGGCTTCAACGACGTCGTCTGCACGCCCATGGATTTGGGCGGCGTCGGCGGGCGCCGCGATGAAACATCTGCCGCATACTTGCCCGATGCCGACTTCCCTGCGGCCTTCTCCGGAACCAACGCATTGGCGCTTGGTTTGGCGCCGCGCTTCGTCGCCGAATGGGTCTTGGTGGCCGTGCCACCTGTCTCGTCTGATTTCTTCTTGGTCATATCCGCCATGGTAGTAGATCAGCCCCTCACAACGCCGCTTTCATTGACATCAACAGCCCGGATCGCTAGAGTGCGCGGCCTTCCAGCTCGCTGGATCGACACCTGCCCAGGTGGCGGAATTGGTAGACGCACTAGTTTCAGGTACTAGCGGGGCGACCCGTGGAGGTTCGAGTCCTCTCTTGGGCACCAAATCAAGCCAAACAAAAAGGCCAGCAAATGCTGGCCTTTTTGTTTGGCTTGATTTGGTGCCCAAGGGCACGCGTGAGTGCCAGAACCCCCGCTCGCTGTCGCGAGCCGGCCCCCTTGACTCAAGGGGGCCTCCCGAAACGGGGGTCAGTGTGTATTTCGCGATGTCTCGTTGGCGAAAGGGTTCACTGACCCTGAGGTTGCCGAAACGCTGGGTTTGTTGTGCATGACATCAACACATCGGCATCCTGCTCGGCTTTTACGCGAAACTTTTTCGTGCGGTGGCGGTATCGTTTGTCCGGGTTCACCGCCGCTTCATGCGCTCCGCGCTCAGATTGAGGTTGTTGACCGACCAGCGAGAACCCCATGCTGCAGCATCTCAGAACCCTTTGCATTGGAGTGACCGTGCTTACCTTGGTGGCCTGCGGCAATATGGGTGATCGCCGCATAGCGATTCCGACAGAGCTGCGCGTTTCAAGGCAGGCGAGTGCGCAGGTGCCGTTGGTAGTTGTGCTACCCGGTCGTCGCGACAATATCGAAGTGATGTCGGAGTTTGCGATTGCCGAGGCCATTCAACGCAGTTGGCCAGCAGCCGAGGTGATGCTGACCAGTGCGACGCTGGACTATTACCTCGAAGGTGAGTTGCCACGACGTCTGCACAACGAGATCATCCTGCCTGCACGTGCGCGAGGCGTGCGCGTAATCTGGTTGGTCGGCGCCTCACTTGGCGGCATGGGTGCGCTGTTGTACGAACGCGAACACCCTGGTGAAGTACAGGGCATCGTGCTGCTCGCGCCTTATCTTGGTAAACCAAAATTACTCAAGGAGATCGCCAACGCAGGTGGTATCAAGACCTGGGAGCCCGGCATCGATCCGCAGCCGATGTCTGCGCGCACTTATCAGCTTGAACAATGGCGCTATCTCAAAACCTGGACCGACCGGCCGGAGATGGCCGCGCGCGTCTGGATTGCTTACGGCGACCAGGATCGATTGCGCAACGCCATCCCAGTGATCGCGCCATTGCTGCGCAATGAGCAGATTCTCGAGCGGCCTGGCGCGCACAAATGGAGCGTATGGACGCCGGCCGCAGGCGAAATCTTTGCGCGCATTGCCAAGCCCTGATGTGGCCAACGCCTCGGATCTCGAAACAGGCGCGAAACAGGGGTCGAAACGGGGGTCAGTGTGTATTTCGCGATGTCTCGCTGGCGAAATGGTTCACTGACTCCTGTTTCCCAGCGTGCGTCCGGATCGGCTCGGCGCCGGTCCGGACTTTTACTCATCGATTTCGAACAGTGCTTACGGCAGGCATATCGTGTTCGCGGTGAGCCGTTCCAGCGGAATCTGCCCAGTGCGGCCGTCGTTGAAGTGATAGTCCAGCCTCGCCGAATAGCACCCCTGGATGTGGATGTCCGCCGTGCCGATCGGCTGGCCGACGGTGGGCGGCTGGGCGTCGAAGTTGCCGCCGGTGTTGTTGTAGATCACCGCACCCAGAACATCGAGACTGCCGGGCGCATAGTTGCCGGAAATCGAATACCAGCGCTGGCCACTGGCGCCACTGCCGGTGGCGTTCGGTGCATAGGTGAACCATGTGGTGAACATTTGGCCTCGGCTTGGCATGAACTCGAACTGGAAGCCCTGACCCGATGTCGCCGGTTCGAACCAGGCAGCGGTGAGGCCCTCGTTGATACCGCTCGACACCGAGACTGCTGCGGGCTGCTGACCGTTCTCAATCAGTTGGCAGTGCACGTCGGGTGAGAGACGAGTCATCACGATTTCTCCGGACCTGTTGGCGTTGGCGGAGGTGAACTGGTAGTTCAACGTGGCGCGCGAACAGCTCTGGAAGGTGATCGTTGCGGTGCCCACGTCAACCGCCGTAGTGATCGGCGGGGTGTCGAACGCGCCGCCGGTATTGCGCAGAATGCGCAGCGTTTTGCTGCGATCACCGGGCGTATATTCGCCAAACAAGGTGTACCAACGTTGCTGACCGTCACCGGTCTCGCTGTAGGTATACCAGCCTGAGTAGATCAACCCATTGACCGGGTTGACCTCCACCGCGAAGCCTTGGCCACTGGTGGCCTCGTCAAACCAGGCGCCGGTCAGCCCTTGATTGATCACGATGCCCTGAGCGGGTGTCGAAGTGAGGGCGCGATGAGCATCAAGCATGCCCTCGCCACAGCTGCCAATCGTGCAGTCGCTGTTGCCGGCGAAGGGCCGCGCCGAGATCTGCAGCCTGGCCTGCACCTGCGCCGGCGTCAGTGAAGGCTGCTGCGCAAGCAGCAATGCGGCCACGCCTGACACGTGCGGCGCCGCCATGCTGGTGCCCTGACTGAAACGGTACGCCGACGTGGTCGGAGCGAACAGCCCGTTGTTGTCGGTCGACAGTATGGCATTCACACCGCCTGCAAACCTGATGTCGCCGCCGGGTGCCGCAATATCGATGCCGTCACCAAAGCTCGAATAGTAGGCGCGCTGGCCATTGCGATCGAGTGCGGCTACCGCCACCACGCCATCGCAACTGGCTGGAAAGACGTTAGCGACATCAGAATTGAAGTTGCCCGCGGCAGCGACCACCACCACGTTTTGGCTGATCGCGTAATTGATCGCGGCAGCGTACTCCGCCGGGCAACCCTGGTTGGATTGACCGCCGAGACTGAGATTGATCACCTTGGCAGGATTGGCGTTGGCCGGCACACCCGGCACCGAGCCGCCAGCGGCCCAGCGGATGGCGTCGGCAATGTCGGACAGGTCACCGAAGCCGCACGTGCCGAGCACGCGCAACGGCAACACGCGCGCCTGATGTGCGACGCCGACAACACCTTGGGCGTTGTTGCCCAAAGCCGCGATCGTGCCCGCAACGTGGGTGCCATGGAACACCGAGAAATTTCCTTGACCGCAGAAATTGGCAGAGGGAACACCACCCGGATCGTGCGCATCGGCATCGCGGCCATTGCCATCGGCCCAAAACTGCGGGTTGGAGATGAAGTCGTAGCCGGGTGCCAAATTGGACAGCAGGTCCGGATGGTTGGTGTAGCCGGTGTCGATGACGGCAACGGTAACGCCCTGGCCGCGCGTGATGTCCCATGCCGACGGCAGATTCACGCCGGATACTGCGTTACTGCCCGGCACAAAGTAATGCCACTGCCTTGAATAATCCGGATCGTTGGGCGTGAATTGGGCGCTCATCACATAGTCGGGATGCGCATACTGAATCTGCTTGTCGCTGATCGCCAGTCGATTCGTCTCCGCGAACGCCTGCGTCGGCGTCATCGCCGTCGGCATGCTCAGCACCCAGGCGCCAGAGGCGAGCGTGCGCAGATAGGTCAAGTTCCAACCTAGCGTGGCACTGAAGGTGGCGACTTTGGTCTGGATGTAAGTAGCCTCGCTTTGTTCCTTGCTACCGGTACTGCCCGATACCTTGACGATGATCTGCGTAACGTTGGCGATTTCGGCGCTCGGCTCGGAGCCAGTCGGCTGAGGAAAGGTGAACGGCAAAGTTGCCGCCATCGTGTCGGGCGATGTCGCCGTGGCAAGTGTGCAGATGGCGATCGCTGCAGCCAGCAAGCTGCGCGACGGAAGTTTACGGTGTGGCATTCGAAGATTCCTTGGCATTCGTGAAAGGGCGCTGGACTGTCTGATACCACGTCGCGACCAGACCGCCCGCCTTCATCAACTCACGGAACCCACTTAAAAAGACTCATGCGTTTCGAAACAGCGATGCCGATGACGAAATCGAACGCGCGGCGCCCGTCTACGTTGGAGCGGAACCGGCTCCACCTGGCAAATTACGAGCTGTTTAGCGCTGATTCTCAGCCAGGCCAGGCCAGGTCACTCGACGCAGCGCTTTGACGACACGCGTGTCGCATGCCATCTGGACGATGCGTAGAATGAAACAGGTGAAACCGGGGTCAGAGTCTGAGGTTTCCCCATATTTCCTCATTGTAAAACAATGCCTTAAGTCGTAGCCTCTGGGAAAAACCAAGCGTGCATGACGAGGTGGTCTGCTCTTTGTCGCCAAACTAGAGAGGCATCCTGCCATGCACGCTGTCGAATTGTTGCAGAGTTGTTTGCGCTCGGCGTTGGAGCCAATGCATGCGCTTCGGCGCGATGCATTGCTCGGATCGGTATCTGCATTGATCGAGGGACGGCGACTGGTGCTGATGGATTTGGCGCGCTCCTGGCCGGGGTACAGACGTGTTGCGGCGCCATTGAAGCGCGTTGATCGTTTGTTGAGCAACGTGCATCTGGCTGCTGAGCAGGAATCGATTTACGCGGCGATGGGCCGGTGGTGCCTGTGTCAGCCGCAGCCGCTGATCATCGTCGATTGGTCGCCGCTGAATCGGCGCGGCAACCACTATTTGCTGCGGGCAGCGTTGGCAGTCGGTGGACGATCGCTCACGCTGTGGGAGCGCGCGCGTGAC